>Ga0247819_10001897_pt1 | contig 11075 bp, 10 predicted proteins | sample 13C_Xylose_Day6_FD_193428 | JGI IMG/M metagenome (GOLD analysis project Ga0247819, IMG submission 193428) | Soil microbial communities from agricultural site in Penn Yan, New York, United States - 13C_Xylose_Day6 | ecosystem: Environmental > Terrestrial > Soil > Agricultural land | place: USA... | reverse complement strand
CATATATAAAGGTGCGATCGACCACCTCACCATCTATACGCACACCGCCAGATCCGAGTAGATCTCGCGCCACGGCCGAGTTCTTGACCAGGCCTGCCTTATTAAGGACAGCGGCAATCGGCATGTCTTCAGCAGCAGTCAATTCGATTTCCGGCAGATCGTCCGGCAACTCGCCATCCTTCATGCGATTGCCTGCCGCACGGTGAGCATTGGCCGCAGCCTCCTCACCATGGAACCGCGCAACAATCTCTTCCGCCAGCTTGATCTTGATGTCACGCGGATTGGCACCTGCCTCTACATCGGCGCGGAACGCATTGATCTCATCCATGGAACGGAAGCTGAGCAATTCGAAGTAGCGCCACATCAGCGCATCCGGAATCGAAACCAGCTTGCCGTACATCACGCCCGGCGCTTCCTGGATCCCAACGTAGTTGCCCAAAGACTTGGACATCTTCTTCACGCCATCCAGCCCTTCGAGCAATGGCATGGTCAGAATGCATTGAGCCTCCTGACCGTACCCACGCTGCAACTCGCGCCCCATCAACAGGTTGAACTTCTGATCGGTACCGCCCAGCTCGACATCCGCACGCAAGGCAACCGAGTCATAACCCTGGACCAGCGGATAGAGGAACTCGTGAATGGCGATTGGCTGATTGGTCGTGTAGCGCTTGTCGAAGTCATCGCGCTCGAGCATGCGAGCCACGGTGTACTGAGAGGTCAGGCGAATAAAATCGGCCGGCCCCATCTGGTCCATCCAGGTGGAGTTGAATGCCACTTCGGTCTTGGCAGGATCGAGAATTTTGAAAACCTGAGTCTTGTAAGTCTCGGCGTTCTCCAGAACCTGCTCGCGAGTCAGCGGAGGCCGCGTTGCGCTCTTGCCGCTTGGATCGCCGATCATCCCGGTGAAGTCACCTATAAGGAAGATGACCTGATGCCCCAACTCCTGGAACTGGCGCAGCTTATTAATAAGCACGGTATGACCCAGGTGCAAATCCGGCGCGGTCGGATCGAAGCCTGCCTTAATACGCAGCGGCTGGCCGCGCTTGAGCTTCTCTACCAGCTCGGACTCGACCAACAGTTCTTCCGCACCACGTTTGATCAGCGCTAGCTGCTCTTCAACCGACTTCATAACCAACCTGCAAGGCTCAGATTCAAAGGGAACCAACCATACAAGAACGCCCGCCAAATACAAGGTTTGCCCGGCGCGCGGACGCCAATCCACGGACAGGGTGTCCGCAGACTTGCTTCAGAGATGATTTGGTTATATTTTATACAGTTATTTCATCTTCATCATGTCATTCATCTTTTCCAATTCATCTTTTCAAAGTCAAAAAACTACTTATGACCAAAGAATCGTCTAAAGCGCCACCGCTTTACCCGAAGACCCACTTGCTCGCTGCGAGCGGCATCGCCGCCCTACTGAGCCTGGCGCTTCTGGTATTTCCTTCCAGTGATGTTGAAGCCAAAAAGACAACCCTGAGTCTTGAACTGGAAAGCCCTGCTGAACAACTGACACAAGAACAAGACGCTGCTGAAGCCGTTCAAGCCACAAATGAGCCAGCAGCGTCACCTTTCGCACAGATCGAAAACAGCGCCGAAGAGACCCAGGAAACCGCTGAGGCCGCGCCAGAGCCAGCCCCGACCCCAGCCGCTACGGTGGCCGAAGAAAAGAAGGCCCCCAACCACAGGGAAGTGATCGTCGCCAAAGGCGATACGCTCTCCACGCTTTTCGAGAAGGTGGGGCTTCCAGCCACGTCGGTTCATGACGTGCTCGCCAGCGACAAGCAGGCCAAGCAATTCAGCCAGCTCAAGCACGGGCAAAAGCTCGAGTTCGAATTGAGCGCCGATGGCCAACTGAGCAGCCTGCACAGCAAAGTCAGCGACCTCGAAACCATTACCCTGAGCAAGAACGACAAGGGCTACACCTTCAATCGCATCACTGCCAAGCCGACCGTACGATCCGCCTATGTCCACGGCGTTATCAACAGCTCGCTTTCGCAATCTGCCGCTCGCGCAGGTCTGTCGCACAGCCTCACCATGGACATGGCGAGCGTGTTTGGCTATGACGTCGACTTTGCCCAGGATATTCGCCAGGGTGACGAGTTCGATGTGATCTATGAACAGAAAGTGGTCAACGGCAAAGCTGTCGGTAACGGCCCGATCCTGTCCGCACGCTTTACCAACCGTGGCAAGACTTACACCGCGGTGCGATACACCAACAAGCAAGGCAACAGCAGCTACTACACCGCTGATGGCAACAGCATGCGCAAGGCATTCATCCGTACCCCGGTTGATTTCGCCCGCATCAGCTCGAAGTTCTCCATGGGCCGCAAACATCCGATCCTGAACAAAATCCGCGCCCACAAAGGCGTGGACTACGCAGCTCCGCGCGGTACGCCAATCAAGGCTGCGGGCGACGGCAAGGTCTTGCTGGCGGGTCGCCGTGGCGGTTACGGCAACACCGTTATTCTCCAGCACGGCAATACCTACCGCACGCTGTATGGCCACATGCAGGGCTTCGCCAAAGGCATCAAGACTGGCGGCACGGTCAAGCAGGGGCAGGTTATCGGTTACATCGGCACCACCGGTCTTTCCACCGGGCCGCACTTGCATTACGAGTTCCAGGTGAACGGCGTTCACGTCGATCCGCTGGGCCAGAAAGTAGCAATGGCCGATCCGATTTCTAAAGGCGAACGCGCTCGCTTCCTGGCGCAGAGCCAACCGCTGATGGCGCGTATGGACCAGGAAAAAGCCACGCAGTTGGCTTCGGCCAAGCGTTAAGCCATGGCCCTTTATATAGGTGTGATGTCCGGGACCAGCCTTGATGGCCTGGACATCGCGCTGATCGAGCAGACTTCGGCGATCAAACTGATCGCCACGCATTACATCCCCATGCCCGATTCCCTGCGTACAGAGCTGCTTGGCCTGTGCGCCAGTGGTCCTGACGAGATTGCCCGCTCCGCCATTGCCCAGCAAAACTGGGTGAAGCTGGCAGCACAGGGCATCAATTCCCTCCTCGCTCAACAGCACCTCGCCCGTGACGATATCCGCGCAATTGGTAGCCACGGCCAGACCATTCGCCATGAGCCAGCGCGCGGCTTTACGGTGCAAATCGGCAACCCCGCGCTACTGACCGAGTTGACGGGTATCACTGTGGTCAGCGATTTTCGTAGTCGGGATGTAGCCGCCGGCGGCCAAGGCGCCCCGTTGGTGCCAGCCTTCCATGAAGCTTTGTTCGAGGAACGGCCCGGCAACCGCGCCGTACTGAACATTGGTGGTTTCAGCAACCTCAGCTTGATCGAGCCCGGCAAGCCAGTGGCCGGTTTCGACTGTGGTCCGGGCAATGTGCTGCTGGACGCGTGGATTCATCAACAACGCGGCGATAACTATGATCGTGACGGCCAATGGGCTGCCAGCGGCAAGGTCGAACCGATCCTGTTAAAGGCACTGCTCAGTGATCCGTTCTTTGTCACCCAGGGCCCGAAGAGTACCGGCCGGGAAGTGTTCAACCTGCCATGGCTGATGCAGCACCTGGCGCAGCTCCCGACCTTCGCGGACGAAGATGTCCAGGCAACACTGCTAGAACTGACCGCGCTGACCATCATCGAATCGTTGCAAGGCGCCCAGCAGGACACTCAAGAAGTGTTGGTGTGCGGCGGTGGTGCGCACAACGCCACATTGATGAATCGACTGGCCGGATTACTGCCGAAGGCGAAAGTCAGCAGCACATCCGCCTACGGCGTCGATCCGGACTGGGTCGAAGCCATGGCGTTTGCCTGGCTCGCTCACTGCTGCCTCGAAGGCATCGCCGCCAACCGTCCAAGCGTTACCGGCGCCCGTGGACTGCGGGTCCTTGGCGCCATCTACCCCGCCTAAACACCAGACAGCAAAACGCCGCAGGGCCCTGAAGCCATGCGGCGCTTTTTGATGCTGGAATGCTGATCAGATCGAGAACGAAGAGCCACAGCCACAAGTAGTGGTCGCGTTCGGGTTCTTGATGACGAAACGCGAGCCTTCCAGACCTTCCTGATAATCCACCTCGGCGCCTGCCAGGTACTGGAAGCTCATCGGATCGACCACCAGGCTCACACCTTCGCGCTCGACGATGGTGTCGTCATCGGCCACTTCTTCATCGAAGGTGAAGCCGTACTGAAAACCTGAACAACCGCCGCCCGTAACGAATACGCGCAGCTTCAAGCGATCATTCCCCTCTTCATCGACCAGGCTCTTCACCTTGTGCGCGGCACCGTGGGTGAATTGCAAAGCCGTGGGGGTGAAGGATTCGACGCTCATGCTGACTATCTCCCGGCGTTACGCCGTCATATTGCGTGATGACGCGCATTATCCGCTTCTCCTAGAAAAGCGGTCAACTATTGTTATGGTATATCAACCAACCCAATCGCCAGCCCGAAATGCAAAAAGGCCCGTTCAACGGGCCTTTTTGCTGTGCGCAATCCGCGTTACGGCAACATGCCCGCGTGGGACAGACCCAGGCGCTCGTCCAGACCGAACAGAATGTTCATGTTCTGTACCGCCTGCCCCGAGGCGCCTTTTACCAGGTTGTCGATCACCGAGAGCACGACCACCAGATCACCATCCTGCGGACGATGCACGGCAATGCGGCACACGTTGGCACCGCGCACGCTGCGGGTTTCCGGGTGGCTGCCAGCCGGCATGACGTCGACGAACGGTTCGCCGGCATAACGTTTTTCGAAGAGCGCTTGCAGATCCACCGAACGGTCCACGACGGTCGCGTACAGCGTCGAGTGAATGCCACGGATCATTGGAGTCAGGTGCGGAACGAAGGTCAGGCCCACGTCCTTGCCAGCTGCGCGACGCAAGCCCTGGCGAATTTCCGGCAAGTGGCGGTGACCTTTAACGGCATAAGCCTTCATGCTTTCCGATGTTTCGGAATACAGCGAGCCTACGGAGGCGCCGCGGCCAGCACCGCTGACGCCGGATTTGCAGTCGGCGATCAGGTGCGAAGCATCGGCCAGGCCGGCTTCGAGCAATGGCAGGAAGCCCAATTGCGTAGCGGTTGGATAGCAACCCGGCACCGCGATCAGGCGCGCCTTCTTGATTTGCTCACGATTGACTTCCGGCAGCCCGTAGACCGCTTCGTCCAGCAGCTCCGGCGCGCCATGCGGCTGACCGTACCACTTGGCCCATTCATCGGCGTCTTGCAGACGGAAGTCCGCCGACAGGTCGATAACTTTGGTGCCCGCTGCCAGCAACTCACCCGCCAATGCGTGTGCAACGCCATGCGGCGTGGCGAAGAACACCACATCGCAGGCACCCAGCGTCTTGATGTCCGGCACGCTGAACGCCAGGCCGTCGTAATGGCCTCGCAGGTTCGGATACATGTCGGCCACGGCCAGGCCAGCCTCGGATCGGGAAGTGATGACTACCACTTCAGCTTGCGGATGTTGCGCCAACAGACGCAGCAGTTCGACACCGGTGTAACCCGTGCCGCCGACGATACCGACCTTGACCATAAACCTGCCCTCAACGAACCCACTGGAAAGCCGTCGATAATAGGGGCCGCGCGCCCCTGCGACAACCGTCAAGGTGACGTGCGGAGCCTCAAGCCTCTACTATTCGGGCTACCGTGAACCTGGAATAACCAAAAATGCTCTATCTGTGGATCAAAGCGCTTCATATCGTCAGCATCGTTTGCTGGTTTGCCGGCCTGTTCTATTTGCCGCGCCTGTTCGTTTATCACGCCCAAAGCGAGGACACCGTCAGTAAAGAACGCTTCAGCATCATGGAGCGCAAGCTGTACCGGGGCATCATGGGCCCGGCGATGATCGCCACGCTGATCTTCGGCGGCTGGCTTATTTACCTCAACCCAAGCATCTTCAGCCAGGGTGGCTGGATACACGCCAAACTGACCCTGGTGGTGCTGCTGATCGGCTACCACCACATGTGCGGCGCTCAGGTGAAACGTTTTGCTCGTGGCGAGAACACCCGCAGCCATGTCTTTTATCGCTGGTTCAATGAAGTGCCAGTTCTGATATTGCTGGCAATCGTAATTCTGGTCGTCGTTCGGCCGTTCTAATTCCAACAGACAACTCACCGGGGTACTTCCAATGTCGCTGCCCGCTCTGCTTGAACAACGTCTGCGTCTGCCCGTGGTGGCAGCGCCGATGTTCCTGATTTCCAACCCGCAACTGGTGCTCGCCTGCTGCCGTAATGGCGTGGTCGGCAGTTTCCCGGCTTTGAACCAGCGCGAGAGCAGTGGTTTCAAAGCCTGGCTGGAGGAAATCGAAGCAGGCTTGGCGACACTGGAAAACCCCGCGCCGTATGCGGTGAACCTGATCGTCCACAACAGCAACCCGCGACTGCAAGCAGACCTGGAGATCTGCATCGAGCACAAAGTGCCGATTGTGATCACTAGCCTCGGCGCGGTGAAAGAACTGGTCGATGCGGTGCACAGCTATGGCGGTCTGGTATTCCATGACGTGACAACCCGCCGCCATGCCGAAAAGGCTGCCGAGGCCGGCGTGGACGGTTTGATCGCCGTCGCGGCAGGCGCAGGCGGGCATGCCGGAACCTGGAGCCCGTTTTCACTGATCGCCGAGATCCGACAGTTCTTCGACAAGACCCTGCTTTTGGCCGGCTGCCTGAACCACGGCCACGAAATTCTCGCCGCACAGTTGCTTGGTGCCGATCTTGCCTACTTCGGCACACGATTTATCGGCACCACCGAAAGTCATGCGCCTGAAGCTTATAAAGAGATGCTGCTGACATCCAGAGCCGCAGACATCGTCCATACTCCAGCAGTGTCAGGTGTACCAGCGAGCTTCATGCGCCAGAGCCTGGAAGCCGCCGGCTTTGACATGGCGGCGCTGCAGAATAAGGGCGAGGTCAACTTCGGCTCCAAACTCAAGCCGCTGAACGATGAAGCCAAAGCCTGGAAAACCGTATGGTCGGCAGGCCAGGGCGTAGGCGAGATCGATGACCTTCCGAGTGTTGACCAATTGGTTGCACGCCTCGATGCCGAGTATCGCAAGGCTTTGGAGCACGCCGCGCAACTGCCCAAGCGCTGGCCGCGCTGAATAAATACGGGCCAGCCATACAGGGCTGGCCTTAAACTCGCTGTACCCAAACTCTCGCGACAAGGATGCCTCGGCAATGAGCGAAAACCGTTTCAAGATCGTGTTCGACGGCGCTCTGTTGCCAGGTGTCGACTCAGGCACTGCCAAACTCAATCTCGCGGCGCTGTTCAAGAGCGACGTCGCCGCCATCGAGCGCTTGTTCAGTGGTCGGCCGGTGGCACTCAAGCGCGATCTGTCCCACGCCGATGCACAAACATACTTACAGGCTTTGAAGAACACCGGCATCGATGCGCGCATCGAGTCCGAGCCATCGATCGAGTTGAGTCTGTCCGACGTTCACGACCATGTGCCAACAGCCGCTGTAGCGGAACCGGACTCGCCCTATGCCCCGCCAAAGGCCAATGTCGGAGAAAGTGTTGCCGGGTTCGCGACACTCAAACCATTCGGTGTCGAAGGCCGCATCGGACGCCTGCGTTTTCTGGCGTGGTCGATGGTGCTCAGTCTGGTTACGCTGGCGGTTGTCGGCGTATTCGCCATCATCGGCCTCGGTCTTGTGAGCGGCGACTCAACCGCCGGCCTGATCGTTGCCGGCATCCTCGCCTTCATCCTTTGCCTGGCGTTCCTCATCGTCAGCATCATGATCAGCGTCCAGCGCTTGCACGATATTGGCTGGTCAGGCTGGCTTTGGCTGTTGAACCTCGTGCCGTTCGTGGGCAGTTTCTTTCCGCTGTTGATGCTGGTGATGCCGGGAACTCCGGCTGCAAACCGATACGGCGCTCCACCACCACCCAACAGCACTGCGGTCAAGGTGCTGTCCTCGCTATGGGTCGTGGTGATCGCGCTGCTTATCGTCGGCGCACTGGCGGGCGGGCTTTCGGCGATACAGGACGAATACGAAAACACGCTCGAAAGCAGCTATCAAAGTGGTTCGGTCACCACCGACGAAATCGAAGTCGAGGTCGAACCGGACGCAAATTCCCCCGCCGATGCAGCCGAAGAAGCCCAGCCCCCTGTAGACTCTGCGAAAGAATGAACAGCGCTCCCCTCCCGTGACACCCGCGTCGCGGCGCGGAGCTGTTGCGATGGAGAATTGCATGACCCGTTACGCTCTGATCACTGGCGCTTCCAGCGGCATCGGCCTGGCGATGGCCGAAGCGCTGGCCCGGCGCGGCCGCAGCCTGCTTCTGGTGGCCCGACAGCGTGATCAGCTGGAAAGTATTGCAACTGAACTGACTCAACGGTTTGGCGTGGAAGTGCTGTTCCGTGCCTGCGACCTGGGCGAACCGCTACGCTTGTCCGGGTTCCTGCTGGAGCTGGAGGAAGGTGATCGCCAGATCGATCTACTGGTCAACTGCGCCGGCATCGGCACCTGCGGCCCATTTCTCGCCCAGGACTGGATGACCGAGCAGGACCTGATCGAAGTGAACATCCTGGCGCTCACGCGCTTGTGCCACGCCATCGGCAACAGCATGGCACTACAGGGCGGCGGGCAGATTCTGAATGTCGCCTCGGTCGCGGCCTTCCATCCCGGCCCCTGGATGAGCACTTATTACGCGAGCAAGGCTTATGTGCTGCACTTTTCCGAAGGTTTGCGCGTCGAGCTGAAAAAATGTGCAGTCAAGGTTTCGGTGCTGTGTCCCGGCCCGACTCGCACCGGTTTTTTCCGTACCGCACAATTGAACTCAGACAAACTGGCCAACAGCAAACTGCTGATGAGCCCGGAAGAAGTTGCGCTCTACACCGTACGGGCGCTGGAGAAAAATCGCGCAATCATTATTCCGGGCCGCCGTAACCGCTGGTTCGCTACCCTGCCCCGGTTCGGCTCGCGCTGGCTGATCCGCACAATTACTGGCATGGTCAATAAGGCTTACTGCCCGCGCTGACCGTCCGGCAAGGTAAAACACTGGGCTCGGATAAATCCCATGGGTACACTCAGGCCAGCCCCAACAACGGAGAAAACAGCTGTGGATACTCTGTTCACCAAGATCATCAACCGGGAAATCCCGGCGAAGATCATTTACGAGGACGACCAGGTTCTGGCCTTCCACGACATCGCCCCACAGGCACCGGTGCATTTTCTGGTGATTCCGAAGAAGCCGGTGCGCACCCTGAACGACCTGACCGAGGACGACAAGGCTTTGGCCGGGCACATTCTGTTCACCGCCCAGCGTCTGGCGCTGGAACTGGGGTGTGAAAAAGGCTTCCGCGTTGTCATGAACTGCAATGAAGAAGGTGGGCAAACTGTCTATCACATTCATATGCATGTGCTGGGTCAGCGCCAGATGCACTGGCCGCCGGGCTGATTTCACTAAGCCCTCAAAAGATCGCAGCCTTCGGCAGCGCCTACATTGGATCGCGTACACCTGTAGGAGCTGCCGAAGGCTGCGATCTTTTTGCTTTTGACCCAGCGCAAACCTTCCCCGGCCGATTGGGTTAAACTGGCCGCCGAGATTCTTCCGGAGGTCAGCATGACTACCCAACGTCACTACTCGCCGATTGACCGCCTTCTGCTGCAAGCCGATGCCGCGATGCGTACTTTGCTGCCCTTCAGTGGCCAACCGTACCGCCCGTCGCCCGCCATCGTGCAGCCGGACGTGAAAATGAGCGACGAAGACACCCGGCACGTCGCCGGCCTGATGCGCATCAACCACACGGGTGAAGTCTGTGCCCAGGCGCTGTACCAAGGGCAGGCCCTGACTGCCAAGCTGCCGCAAGTGCGCGCAGCCATGGAACATGCCGCCGAAGAAGAAATCGACCATCTGGTCTGGTGCGAGCAACGTCTCCATCAACTCGGCAGCCATACCAGCATTCTCAATCCGTTGTTCTACGGCATGTCGTTCGGGATCGGCGCGGTGGCAGGGCTGATCAGTGACAAAGTCAGTCTGGGTTTTGTTGCGGCAACAGAGGATCAGGTATGCAAACACCTGAACGAGCACCTTGAGCAACTGCCGGCCGAGGACGAAAAGTCCCGGGCGATTCTTGAGCAGATGCGCATTGATGAAGAACAGCACGCCGAAAGCGCGCTGGATGCTGGCGGTTTCCGCTTTCCGGCGCCGGTGAAGTTCGGCATGAGTTTGCTGGCCAAAGTGATGACCAAGAGTACTTATCGGATCTGATGAAGGTTGCCTGATAAGGCTTCATCGCGAGGGTTTTGTGACATGAAAAAAGGCGACCGAGGTCGCCTTTTTTTGTGTTCGAAGATCTTAGTTCGGCATGTTGCGTGCGTAGAAGATTTCGAGCATTTCGTGTTTTACACGATCAGTCACCTGGGCACGTTGCTCCGGGGACAGGCTGCTGGTGGCGTCGCCGAACAGGTAGTTATCCAGTTCGAAGTTCTTGAGCAGCATTTTGGTGTGGAACAGGTTTTCCTGATACACGTTCACGTCGGTCATCTGGTAAGCGTCGCGGGTGTCTTCGGACAGGTAGTTCTGGATCGAGTTGATCTCGTGATCGATGAAGTGCTTTTTGCCTTCGACGTCACGGGTAAAGCCGCGCACACGGTAATCCACGGTCACGATGTCCGAATCGAACTGGTGAATCAGGAAGTTAAGCGCTTTCAGCGGTGAGATGACCCCGCACGTCGACACGTCGATATCCACACGGAACGTTGCAATACCGTCGTCCGGATGGATTTCCGGGTAGGTGTGCACCGTGATGTGGCTCTTGTCGAGGTGGGCCAGGATGATTTCGGGCAACGGGCCCGGGGACTCTTCGATCTGGCTGTCGGTCGGGGTTACCGGCTCTTCAGAGATCAGAATCGTGACGCTGGCGCCCTGTGGCTCATAGTCCTGACTGGCAATGTTCAGGATGTTGGCACCAATGATATCGACAACTTCTGTGAGGATCTGCGTCAGGCGCTTGGCGTTGTACTCTTTATTGATGTACTCGACGTAAGCCTGTTGGTCTTGCGGGGTTTCCGCGTAGCAGATGTCATAGATGTTGAAGCTCAAGGTCTTTGTCATGTTATTGAACCCGTGGAGCTTGAGTTTGCTTTTCACCGTTAAAAACTCTCTATGT
>Ga0247819_10001896_pt1 | contig 11075 bp, 10 predicted proteins | sample 13C_Xylose_Day6_FD_193428 | JGI IMG/M metagenome (GOLD analysis project Ga0247819, IMG submission 193428) | Soil microbial communities from agricultural site in Penn Yan, New York, United States - 13C_Xylose_Day6 | ecosystem: Environmental > Terrestrial > Soil > Agricultural land | place: USA... | reverse complement strand
TCGCCCGCTCCGACAAACGCCGCTGCCAGTCCGGCGCCAAACCATGGGTCACTGCCAACGCCAGCAAATCATCAATCACCGGTCGGTGCGACAACTGCACCTGCCAGAACTGGTCGATGGAAAACCGTTCAGTGTGCCGCTCCAAAAGTTCGATCCCAACCCCTTCTTCGAGATAGCCCGGCTGGAGGACCCGGTAGTACCAACCGGTGATTCGCTGTTTGGCGACAAACATCGACAGGTGCTCGGCATCAAAGCGGTGATTGATTTTCCAGCACGGGCTGCGGGGCTGGGACACCTGCAGAATGGCGCTGCCGACCTGGAACACGTCACCGATGTGCACGTTGAGTTCACTGAGCCCGACCGCCGAGATGTTTTCACCAAGGCTGCCCGCCTTCAACTCGGCGGCACTGTCGGGAAAGGCTTGAGCCAAACGCTCATAGTTTTGCGCGGCGTACTGGTGCACGGCCTTTTCCGGGCCGCCGTGCACACGTCTATCGCCATGCTGATCGCCGACTATGCCGTGCAGCGCTACACGCACGGGACTTGTATGGCGCTGTTTGTAAATGCCGGTTTGCTGGCCTTCGGGGTGCAGCACTGCCAAACCTCCGGCGTAGACATGGTCAATTTTTGAAATCAGTTTCATGGTCGATCTACGCTCGTTTCATCTCGTTTCGAGCACTTTACTAATCCGCAGAAAAGCTCGTAAAGTGATCATTAGATATGTCCACAATCACTTTTCATGATGGGTGGTAACGAATATGGAAATGCGCCAACTGAAAATTTTCTGCGCCGTGGCCGAGCTGGGTAGCTTCACCGCCGCCGCCGTGCAGGTGAATACGGTGCAGTCCAACGTCACCATGCGCGTGAAAGAGCTGGAAGCGGAACTCAACCGCGAGCTGTTCATCCGCAAGAAATCCGGGGTGGTGCTGACATCGGCAGGCCAAACCTTCCTCGGTTACGCGCGAAGGATTTTGCAGCTGACCGAAGAGAGCCGCAGCGCGCTGATGGACACCGGCAGCCCGACCGGCCTGCTGCGCCTGGGCTCGATGGAGACCACCGCTGCCATCCGTTTGCCGCAGGTGCTGACCAAGTACCGCGAGCAGTTTCCCGAGGTGCAGTTATCGCTGTTGACCGGCACCACGGTGGAGCTGATCAAGGCAATTGAATCGCACCGGCTCGATGGCGCGTTTGTCGGCGGGTTTCATCAGAACTCGGCGTTGGCACAGGAAGAGGTGTTCAACGAAGAGCTGGTGCTGGTCAGCAGCAACCAATTTGAAACTTTGCCTGCGCTGATCGAAAAAATGCCGCAGCAGACTGTGCTGGTGTTTCGCACCGGGTGTTTTTATCGCTCGACGTTGGAGAACTGGTTTTATCAGGTGGGGTTGGTGCCGAACCAGATCATGGAGTTGGGCACGCTCGACGGCATTCTGTCGTGCGTTGCTGCGGGCATGGGCGTGACCTTGTTGCCCAAGGCCATCGCGGAAAATTGCAGCGTGCGCCATGCGATCCGCTGCCACACGTTGCCGTCGGAATTCGCCAATGTGTCCACGGTGTTCATTCGCCGCAACGACACGATGATCACGTCGGCGATGAGCGCCTTCATTGGCCTGGCACAACAGCAGATCGCCCGACCGGCAACGGCGTGATTCAAAACCTGCAGGAGTGAGCCTGCTCGCGATAGCGTTGACTCAGGCGACATTGATGTCGAATTTTACGCCGCCATCGCTAGCAGGCTAGCTCCCACAGGGGGGGGGTAATGTGCGCGGATTTTGGGCCAGCAAATAACCAGTGTGGGAGCTAGCCTGCTAGCGATAGGGTTGGATCAGGCAACGAGGATGCCGCTATCGCTAGCAGGCTCACTCCTACATTGGTTATTGCCAGCCGAGTGATCTCCTTTGCTCGCTCAAGAACCGCCCGGTCGCGGCATAGTCGGTGAAGCCGGTCGCCGTCTCCGGCACCGGCAGCAACCCGCGCGCCAGTTCCGCCACGCGCTCTGCCGCTGGTACAACGCTGTGGATCTTGCCCACGCCCTGCCCCGCATACAGCGACAGTTTTTCGGCCATCCGCGGCTTGTCGATTGCCCGGGCGCCGCCGCCGATGAAGCGCAGCAGGTTCCATTTGTCCCGATTGGGAATCACCCGGTGCGGGGTGCCGTAGGTCCAGCCGAACGAATAACCGGTGCGGTATTCAGTGTCGTCGGTGGTCGCCTCGACGATCTTCTGTTTGTACAACGGATGGGCATTCGATTCATCCGTAGCGATGAACGCCGTGCCCACCACCACCCCGGATGCACCGAGGGACATCAGCGCCCGCACGTCATCGCCCTGGGTGATGCCGCCCGCCGCCAACACCGGTCGCCCCTGCGCAACCGCAAGGATGGAGGTCAACAACGGCATGATGCCAATCGTGCCGCGATTGAGATGGCCGCCACTCTCACTGCCTTGGGCGATGATGATGTCGGCGCCCTGGGCGATGGCAATGTTGGCCAGCTCCACCGACCCCGCTTGCACCATCACGATGATCCCGGCGTCCTTGGCCCGTGGAATCATGTCGGCGGCATACTTCTCGGCATAGAACAGCGACAGCAGTTTGGGCTTCTCCTTGAGGATCACCTGAAACTGCGCTTCGAACACATCCGGGCCACCGAACTGCGGCACCAGGTTCACGCCGAAGGGTCGGTCGGTGAGTGCGCGGGTTTCCTGGATCCAGCGGCGTAAAGCCAAGGGCGGCAAGCGCAAGCCGCCGATGACGCCCATGCCCCCGGCATTCGCCACCGCACCCACCAGTTGCGGCCCGGAAATGGCTGCCATCCCGCCGAGAAAAATCGGGTACTTCACACCGCAGAGCCGGGTAATGGCGTTACCGGCAAAATCAAGACTGTCCTGGTTCATGACTCACAGCTCCACATGTTTGCCCAGCATTCGCTTGAGCGTGTTGTTCTTCAGGAGGAAGTGATTTTTCACCGCGCCGAAGATGTGCAGCGCGAGCCCGGCAAGGAACGCCGAGGCACCGATGTTGAACAGCACATCGACCACGTGCTTCAAGGTTGGATTGGTCGGCAGGATGCTCGGAATCCAGAATCCACCGGGCAGCATCACCACCTCACCGGCGGCTGCGCGTGAAGCCCACACCGCTATTGGCAACAGCACCAATGCAAGGGCGAGCGACACCGCCACCGAGCGGCTGATGATCACTTCGATAGGATTGGGCGTACCGACGGGCAGCGGATGATAGGACGTGATCCGCGCCCAGAACCGATAGCTCGAAACGAGGAACAGCATCAGCCCCAGCAGGTTTTGTACCCGGCCAAGTTCCAGTTGTTGCGCCTCGCTGGAGGCGTGGCCGATCAACAGTTGCAGGCCGAAAATCGCCAGCAGTGAAAACGCCACGATCCAGTGCAGTGCGACGGTGATGGGTGAAAATCCAAGGCCATTGTCTCTAAGTTGCATGGCTGACTCCTTTTGCAGAGTGCGAAGGGCTTAGTGATTGACCGCCTGCGCGGCCCCGAGCCCGGTCTGGGCACGGATCAACTGATCATCGAAACGCTCGCGCTCAAGCCTTGCTCCGTGACTGCGATCAGTGACCGAGCCCAGCCAGGTGAAAAAGAACGCCACGTTCATCGAGATGATCGCCGGGTAGTCATACGGGAAGATCGCATCGGTATTGCCCAGCACCTTGACCCACACCGCGGGCGAGAGAACGACCAGCCCCACCGCACTCACCAACCCGGCGATCCCGCCGATCAGCGCACCGCGGGTCGTCAGCCCTTTCCAGTACATCGAGAGCACCAGAATCGGGAAGTTGACCGACGCCGCCACACCAAAGGTCAGCGCCACGAGAAAGGCGATGTTCTGATCCTTGAACAAAATCCCCAGCACCACGGCGACGATACCGATGCCCACCGAAGCGATACGCGACACCCGACGCTCATCGCGGGCATCGGCTTTGCCCTTGCGGACCACCATCACATACAGGTCATGGGAAATCGCCGACGTGCCGGCCATGGTCAGGCCGGACACCACCGCCAGAATGGTCGCGAACGCAACGGCGGAAATGAAGCCCAGCAGCAGGTCGCCGCCCACGGCTTTGGCCAGGTGCATCACCGGCATGTTGCCGCCGCCGATCAATTTACCCGCCAGATTCCCGCCCTCGTAGAAAGCCGGGTCCTGCCCGACGATGACAATCGCGGCCAACCCCAACACCGCTACGATCAGGTAGAAAAACCCGATAAAACCGGTGGCGACGAACACCGATTTGCGCGCCTGTTTGGCGTCGGGCACGGTGAAGAAGCGCATGAGAATGTGCGGCAACCCCGCCGTGCCAAACACCAGCCCGAGTGCCAGCGAGATCAGCGAAAGCGGATCGGCCACCAGTTTGCTCGGCAGCAGAATCCGCTCGCCATCGCGGTGCGCGGCCACGGCTTTTTCGAACAACAGATCGAACGAAAAGCCGAACTTGCTCAACGCCAGAAACGCCAGCAACGTCCCGCCCAACAGCAACAACCCGGCCTTGATGATCTGCACCCACGTCGTCGCGACCATGCCGCCAAAGGTCACGTACACCGCCATCAACAGGCCCACGGCAATCACTGCATAGTTGTAAGGCAAGCCAAACAGCAGCTGAATCAACTGCCCTGCCCCCACCATCTGCACCACCAGATAGAAGCACACCACCGTCAATGAACCGAACGCGGTCATCGTGCGGATGCGGTTTTGATCGAGGCGAAATGACGCGATGTCGGAGATGGTGATGCGCCCCAGGTTGCGGATGCGCTCGGCGAACAAAAACAACAGCAACGGCCAGGCGACAAAGAAGCTGATCGAGTACAGCACGCCATCGAAGCCGTTGAAGAAGATCATGCTGGTGACCCCCAGCAACGCCGCCGCCGACATGTAGTCCCCGGCCAGTGCCAGACCGTTCTGGAAGCCGCTGATGCCGCCGCCCGCCGTGTAAAAATCGTCCATGGATTTGGTCTTGGACGCAGCCCAGTACGTGATGCCCAGGGTCGTTACGACGAAGACCAGGAACATGCTGATGGCGGTGATGTTGATCGGTTGTTTTTCGACGTTCTGTATGACATCGCCGGCCATGGCGCGAGCCGCGAATGTGCTCAACAGAACAGGCAGGATGAGGTTCCGCAGACGTTGTTTCATACGATCGCCCCCGCACGGATTTCTGCGGTCAGGTCATCGAATTCACCATTGGCGCGATGAATGTAGAGCCCGGTGAACAACCAGGCCCCGACAATGAACACCGCACCCAATGGCCAGCCGATGCTGATGATGCTGGTAGCGGAAAGCTTCGTTGCCAATAGCTGAGGGGCGAAAGCGGCGACCAGGATGAAGGTGAAATACGGAACAAGGGTGGCGGCGGTCAGGCAGGTGACGAACCGTCGCTGCCGTGAGACCAAATCCTTGTACCGGGGGTGGTTACGGATTCTGGCTGACTCGGTTGCATGATTCACGTTGACTCCGTGTAGCAGTGGTTGCGTTATTGTTGTTCCACAGCCTCAGATTCAGACTCGATCCGCCACTGGCTGCGGTATCTGTGCCCCCTCAACCTATGCCCCGCAAATGATCATGTAAAATGATCATTTATGATTCGATTGATCGTTTTTGGTGAATCCAAAAACAACCTGATTTGCCTTTCAAGCGCTGCCAGCACTAATCTCTTCAAGGCTTTATCTTGCAACCTGGCTATTACTTTTTGAGATAGGTGACTTTGATGGATGTAGCGGATCTCAGGGTTGTAGACGCGGTGGCGCGCCACGGCAGCATGAACAAGGCTGCCAGCGAGCTGAACACCGTGCAGTCCAACGTTTCGGCGCGGATTCGCTCGCTGGAAGATGAGCTCGGGGTCGCGTTGTTTCAGCGCAGCGCCAAAGGTGTGCAGGTGACGCCCGCTGGTCGGCGCATCCTGCCTTTCGCTGCGCGGTTATCGAAACTGCTGCTCGACGCCTCCAGTGCTGCCCGCGATGACGGCCACCCAAAAGGTGTGATGGAAATCGGCACGCTAGAAACCACCCTTGCCCTGCGCCTGCCCCAGCTGATCGCCCGGTTCGCCAAGGCTTACCCCGAGGTGCGCCCGGTGGTCCGCACTGGCACTACATGCAGCCTGATCCAGGGCGTTATCGACTGTAAGCTGGAGGGTGCGTTCGTGGTCGGGCCGGTCAATCATCCGGAGCTGCATACGGAAATCGCCTTTCGCGAAGAATTGGTGCTGATCACCGCACCCTCAGTGCTGCACATGGACGACATCGCCCGTATCGACAACCTCAAAACCGTGGTGTTTCGCCTCGGCTGCTCCTATCGCCAACGCCTGGATACATTGCTGACAGACCTCGGTGTATTGGCTCCCGAACCGCTGGAGTTCGGCTCGATCGAAGCCATCATCGCCTGCGTTTCCGCCGGGGTTGGCATCACGCTGTTGCCCAAAGGCGTGATCGCCAACGCAGCGCGCGAGGGGCTGGTGGCCGTGCATGAATTGCCACCGGAGCTGGCCCACGTGGAGACCGTGTTCGTGCGCCGCAACGACGGTTATTTTTCCAGTGCACTGGCGACGTTTTTGCAAAGCGTGCGCGAGGAAGGTGTCATCGCCCCGCTGTAACGGCCGGCACCGCATAGAACCGGGCTCTGACCCAGCCATTGACGGCGGCACACAGCACCAGTAGCACTGCGGTGACCAGAAACACATGATGCAAGCCGAAATGCGCACCGATCTGGCCGCCGATCAATGGCCCGATCACCTGCCCCGAGAATTGCGCCGATTGCAGATAACCGAGAATTTTGCCGGTGTTATGCTCCGCCACCGAATGACGGATCAGCTTGGCGATGGCCGGCAACAGCCCAGCAATGGTCATGCCCATCAGCCCGCGCAGTACCGCCAGTTGCCACCATTGCGTGACGTACGCCTGCGGCACCATGACCAGGCCAGTCAACAGCAAACACCCAATAATCACGTTCCAGCTACCGACCCGGTCGGCCAATGCACCCAGTTTGGCGGCGGTCAGAATGCTGCCCAGCGCCGAACAGGCCATCACCACGCCGGCGATCCGCGCCTGGTCATCGAGCGCGACACCCAGGTCGCCAATGTAGACGGTGATGATCGGCTCAATGGACATATTGGCGAGCAGCACCATCATCGCCGTCACCAGCAGTGCGCCGATGATGGGCCAACGGGAACGGTCAGCCGGCGATAGGGTGTTGTCGACCCGTCGAACGCCATCCGATTGCCGATGAAAGTCTTCACGAATGAGCACCATCGTCGTAATCGCCGCCAGCGCAATCATGGCGCCACCGACAAAAAAAGTGCCGCGGATACCGACCCACTGCGGCAAGAATCCACCCACCAATGGCCCGATCAAGTTGCCGGACAAGGCGCCCGTCGAGAGCACACCCAAGGCCCAACCGGCCTTTTCCTTGGGCACCTGGGAGCCGATCATGACAATAGAGGCCGATGCATAGCCGCCGATAAGCCCGGCGATCAAACGCAGCGCTACCAAGTCGGTGACGTCCCGCGCCAGCCCGATCAGCGACATCACGATGGCCATGCCGATGGCCGCCCGAACCAGCATCGGTTTGCGCCCGAAGCGGTCGGCCAACCGTCCCCAGAGCGGCGCGGTAATCGCCGTACCAAAAAACGTCGCGCCGAACGCCACGGCTGACCATTGCACCACATCGGCCTGGTTCGTCACGCCCAGTTGTTGAACGTACAGCGGCAGGAACGGCAGCAGCATGCTCAGGCTCACCAGCGTGGTGAACGAGCCAAACACGCAAACAGCCAGGTTTCGACGCCAGTAAAAACGATTGCGCTCGGCATAATTCACTTCAGTCCATGCCCCGCAGCCGAACGCCGAACCACCGCCACCACATCGATCACAAACGCAAGCAACATGGCCGACGCACCGATGAGAAACAGCAGGCTGTAATTGCCGCCGCTGGAGGAAAACAGGAACGACAAACCATAGGCGGCGACTGCCTGGAACAGCGCAAATCCGACCGTTGCGGTTTGCCAGGCCGAGGTCTGTTGCGCAGGATGATGGGCGAGGATTTCATGCACCCGGCCCAGCACCAGCGGCACGGTGCCGGTGACGAACGCGCCGACGATCACACTGGACGCCATCAGCCAGACACTGCCTGGGCCGAATGCCGGCACGGCAACGCAAATGGCTTCGATGATGAACGACACCCGCAAGGCGCGACCGAAGCCGACTCGATCAGCCAGCAGCCCTGCGAGCAGCGGCCCGACGGTGGCGCCAAGGCCGAACAGCACCCAATATTGCGCCCCGGTTTGCAGGCCCTGGCCCAAACCCCGTGCAACAAAATCCACCAGAAAAATCATGTGCGGCACCCAACCGGCAGCGTTGAGTGCGTACTCGACATACAGCGCCTTGAGGGTGCCGTTGGGTGGCGAGTGACGCGGATGTGGGGTGGCGGCCGCTGGCGCGTCGGCTGTCGGCCATCCCCACCAGGCCAACGCGGTCAGCAACAGGGAAATCAGGCCGAGACCGAGCCAGGTTTGTTCAAGCCCCTGCTGCAACAGCAGCGGTACCAGCGTTCCGGATGCGGCGATCCCGACACCCACGCCCATGAAAATCAATCCACCCACCAGCCCCCGGCGCGATGGCGAAACGTGCGCCAGAACCGTGGGCGCGGCCAGGACCATCAACGCCCCGCCGGCAATGCCCGACAAAAAACGCCAAGCGAAAAACCAGGCAAACGACACCGGCCAGGCACAGGCAAAGAACGCGATGCTCGCCAGCAGCATCATCGCGCGCAAAGTAACCCGGGTTGAAGTTTTCGCCGCCAGCGAACGGCCGAACATGGCGCCAGCCAAATACCCGGCAAGGTTTGCCGCACCGAGGTAAGCGGCCCTGGATGCATCGAACCAGTGCGCCCCGACAATCGCCGGCAGCAACGGCGTATAGGCAAAACGCGCCAGACCGATCCCTACAAGGCTTGCGGAAAAACCGGCTACGGTGCCCCGCCACGCGCTGGCAGGTTGTGGCGCGATGCCGGCAATCGTTGGCTTAACACTGTTCATCATCTGCCCTTCCGTTCTTCAGTCGGGCCGACTGTACGCGCGAGCAAGGTATCTCAATAAACGAATTAATCTGACAGCCCATATCTGAATTAAAGATATGCGACCCCCTTTAGGAGCGAGCCTGCTCGCGATTACGTCAACCCATTCAACGCTGAGGTGTTCTGACACGCCGCCATCGCGAGCAGGCTCACGCCTACACAATTTCTAGAGGGCCTGTTAGTTACACGGTGTATCAACAGTAATTCCCCAATCACCGTATATCTTCACCAGGTGCCTTTTTAGAGTGTTCGATGCCCCGCGTTCTTTCACTCCACGAGCGAACCTATATGCCCGACCACTTGAATCAACTTGATGCCGCACTGGCGGCGTATCCACGGGCAGACCTGCTCGAAGGCCCGACACCGATCCAGAAACTCGCCCGCCTGAGCCGCTTGCCCGAACTCAATGGCTGCAACCTCTACGTCAAACGTGATGACCTTACCGGCCTCGGGGGTGGCGGCAACAAGCTGCGCAAACTGGAATTCCTGCTGGGTGAAGCCCTGGCGGAAAATGCTGACACGCTGGTGACATGGGGTGGTTTTCAATCCAACCATGCGCGCCTGACCGCCGCCGTCGCGGCGCGCCATGGCCTGGCGTGCGAACTGATCCTGACCCCGTCAGCCGTGCGCACCGACAATGATTTCTGCCACAACGGCAACGTCCTGCTCGACGGTCTGTTTGGCGCGAAGGTGCATCGGTTATCGCGTGGTGTGACACCGGATTCCTATGCCACTGAGTTGGTGGCGAAGCTCAAGCAACAGGGTAAAAAGCCTTTTGTCATGCCATTGGGTGGCTCCAGCCCCCGAGGCAGTCTGGGTTACGCCGCCTGCGCAGCCGAAATCCTCCACCAGGCTGATGCCCTTGACCTGCAGTTCGATCGGATCATCGTGCCCAACGGCAGTGCCGGCACCCACTCAGGATTGCTGGCCGGTGTGACGCTTGCCGGTTGCGCAACAAAGATTGTCGGCTACTCGGTATTGGCCAGCGAAGAACAAGCCATGGCGACGACTCTGGAAAAAACCCGCCAGACCTTGCACCTGCTCGACTCCAACGCAACGCTGAACGAAGGCACGATCAACGTCGATGGCAGCGAACGCGGCGATGCCTACGGTGCGCCCACCGAAGCAATGCTTGAAGCGGTGCGCCTGCTGGCTTCCCATGAAGGTTTGCTCACCGATCCGGTTTACGGCGGCAAGGCATTCGCCGGGCTGCTGGCCGCCGTGCGCCGGGGCGACTACCCGGCCGGCAGTCATCTGCTGTTCGTCATGACCGGCGGCTTGCCCGGCCTGTTCGCCTACCGCAGTGCCTTCGATTGATCTGAATTTGAGTGGCCATAAAAAAACCTCTCCGGGCGATAACCCGCAGAGGTTTTATTGGCTTGCATCGATCGATCAGCTCTTGGCTTTGCTCATCTGAGTGAACAATTCGGTAGGGACTTTCTTGCCGTTGGAGGTGAACTGGTTGGTGCGGAACTTGTAGACCTCGCCTTCAGAGAGGAAACCGTCGTTGTTGGTGTCCATCGCCTTGAACTCTTCACCACCCTGCGGGGCAACGGTCAGCAGTTCTTTGAGCGAGACACGGCCGTCGTGGTCGGTGTCAGTACGGGCGAACGACGCGTCGCCGCATTTGCCTTCACCACATTTACCTTCGCCGGCCTTGGTCACTTTGGCGCCGGTTTCACCTGCACCACACTTGCCTTCGCCGCATTTGCCTTCACTGGTTTTTTCCGCGGAGGCCAGTTGGTAGCCCTGAGGCAGGGCGTCTGCAGCAAAAGCGGTCGAAGCGAGGTTCATGCTGCCGGCCAGTGCAACAGCGATCAGGCCAATACGGGATTTGTTCGACATACGGGACATGGTGATTCTCCGGATACGGTGTGCGGCCAGGCCGCTAAGGTCATTGCCACTAAGGGCGATAAGCCGTGGTGCGAGGGCGTTTGCTTTCTCGCTAAGGCAGGGCTATTTGACTGCAACCGTGTATCCCGGATGTATCCGGTT
>Ga0247819_10001894_pt1 | contig 11078 bp, 9 predicted proteins | sample 13C_Xylose_Day6_FD_193428 | JGI IMG/M metagenome (GOLD analysis project Ga0247819, IMG submission 193428) | Soil microbial communities from agricultural site in Penn Yan, New York, United States - 13C_Xylose_Day6 | ecosystem: Environmental > Terrestrial > Soil > Agricultural land | place: USA... | reverse complement strand
GGCGGCGCCTGCTCATTGATCTGCGCCATGGCGATCGCGACCTGCGACTCGCCCGTGAACGGTCGCTTGCCGGCCAGGCTCTCGTAGGCGACGATCCCCAGCGAGTACGTGTCGGTCGCGGGGGATGCCGGATGCCCGGACGCCTGCTCGGGCGAGAGGTACTGCACGGTGCCCATGACCTGCCCGGTCGCCGTCAGAGGAACCTGGTCGGCGATGCGGGCGATGCCGAAGTCGGTGATCTTGACCCGGCCGTCGGGGGTGATCAGGAGGTTTCCGGGCTTGATGTCACGGTGCACGAGTCCGGCCGCGTGGGCGGCCTGCAGCGCGGCGGAGGTCTGCGCCACGATGTCGAGCGTCTTGTCGGTGGAGAGGGAGCCGTCGCGCTCGAGGATCGTCGAGAGGGCTTCACCGGGCACGAGCTCCATCACGAGGAAGGCGCTGCCGGCCTCCTCGCCGTAGTCGAAGACGCTCGCGATGCCCTCGTGGTTGACGAGTGCGGCGTGGCGGGCCTCGGCGCGGAAGCGCTCGAGGAAGCCCGGGTCGCCCATGTACTCGTCTTTGAGGATCTTGATGGCGACGGTTCGGCCGATGACGTGGTCGGTCGCCTCCCACACCTCGCCCATGCCGCCGATGGCGATCCGCGAGTCCAGCTCGTAGCGGCCGCCGAAGGTCACTCCCTGCGTCGGTCTCATCGTCCCAGCACCGCCTCCATGACCTTTTTCGCAATGGGGGCTGCGAGCGTGTTGCCGCTCCCCGACTGGCCCTGACCGCCGCCGTCTTCGACAACGACCGCCACCGCCACCTCCGGGTTCTCCGCCGGCGCGAAACCGGTGAACCACAGTGTGTACGGCTGGTCTGATCCGTTCTCCGCAGTGCCGGTCTTACCGCCCACATCGACCCCGTCTATTGTTGCACCCGAGGCCGCGCCGTCATTGACATTGGCGACCATCATCGCGACCAGTTCAGCGGCGATGTCGGCGTCGAGCGCCCGCCCGAACTCGGTGTCGTCGAATGTCTGCTCCACCGAGAGATCGGCGCCGATCACCTGATCGACCATGCGTGGATTCATGACCACTCCTTCGTTCGCGATTCCCGCGGACACCATGGCCATCTGCAGGGGGGTCGCCGTGACCTGCCCCTGCCCGAAGCCGGTGAGCGCGGTCTGCGGATCGTCGAGCCCGCGCGGATAGCTGGATGCCGTCGAGTCGACCGGCATCGCGAATGACGTGTTGAAGCCGTACTTCTCGGCCTCCTCGCGGATCGCGGTGTCACCGAGTTGCACCGCCAGTTCGGCGAAGGGGATGTTGCAGCTCAGGCGCAGAGCATCGGCGATCGTCACGGTGTCGCCGGGCCCGCAGGCACCGCCGCTCGCATTGGAGACGACGCTGCTGGACTGGGGCAGCTGGTACGACGCGGGGTTGGGCAGTGTCGACGAGGGCGTGTAGTCACCCGAAGCGAGTGCGGCCGACGCGACGACGAGCTTGAAGGTCGAGCCGGGCGGGTTGAGGTCGCCGCCGATCGCGCGGTTGAAGAGCGGGTGCGTCGGGTCGGCATCGAGCGCGTCGTACACGTCGTTCACCTCGCCGGTGTTGTGGGAGGCGAGCAGGTTCGTGTCGTAGCTGGGGCTCGTGACCATCGCGAGAACACGCCCGGTGGCCGGTTCGATCGCGATGACCGCCCCCTGGAGGTCGCCGAGTGCGTCGTATGCGGCACGCTGCACCGCGGCATCCAGCGTCAGCTCGACATTGGACCCGCGCGGCGGCTGGCCGGTGAGGATGCGATCGATGCGCGCGAGGAACTGCGCGCCGGCGGTTCCACTGAGCTCCTGGTTCATCGCCTGCTCGATGCCGGTCGCGGCGCCCAGAGCGGGGTTGATATAGCCGGTGACCGGAGCCCACATGTCGCCGTCGACATAGACGCGCTGCCAGCTGTAGACGTCGTCGGAGGCGACCGAACTCGCGATGGCCGCACCGCTCGCGATGATCGATCCGCGCTGGACTTCATAGGAGTCGTAGAGCGCGCGGGTGTTGCGCGAGTTCTCGGCGAGGGTCTCGGCCTGCACGACCTGGATCACACTGGTCGAGGCGAACAGCGCGAGGAACATGAGCAGCATCAGGATGCTGAGACGCCTGAGTTCTTTGGTCATGACTAGCCGATCACCACCCGCGGGCGGCTGCGGACGGCATCCGAGATCCTGAGCAGGATCGCGACGATGAGCCAGTTGGCCACGAGCGACGAACCGCCGGCGGCGAGGAACGGCGTGGTCAGACCCGTGAGCGGGATGAGTCGGGTGACACCGCCCACCATGATGAACACCTGCAGCGCGATCGTGAACGAGAGGCCGGTGGCGAGGAGCTTGCCGAAGTCGTCCTGACCCGCCAGGCCGATGCGGATGCCCCGGCTCGTGAAGACCATGTAGAGGCACAGGATCGCGAAGACTCCGATGAGCCCGAGTTCCTCGCCGAGGCTGGGGAGGATGTAGTCGCTCTGCGACAGGGGCGTGATGTACGGCCGGCCCTGGCCGAGTCCGGTGCCGACGAGACCGCCCTGGGCGAGTCCGAAGATCCCCTGCACCAGCTGGTAGCTGCCGCCACCCCGATCTATGACCTCCGGGTTGAAGGCGTCGAGCCAGTTGGCGAAGCGGCCGTAGACGTACGGCAGCACGCGCGAGGCCAGGAACGCGCCGGCCGCGGCGAGCACGACGCCGATGACCACCCAGCTGGTCTTGCCGGTCGCGACGTAGAGCATCGCGACGAACATGCCGAAGATCAGAAGGCCGGTGCCGAGGTCGCGCTGGAGCACGATGATCCCCAGCGAGATGAACCAGATCACCAGGAGCGGGCCCAGTTCACGGGCCCGGGGCCAGGTCAGCCCGAGGAAGCGCGTTCCCACCGAGGTCAGACTCTCGCGCGTGCGCACGAGGTAACCGGCGAAGAAGATCGCGAGGCAGATCTTGGCGAGCTCACCGGGCTGGAACGAGAAGAAGCCGAGCGACACCCAGACATCGGCGTTCGCGTCGGTGCCCAGGCCCGGGACGATCGGGAGGATCAGCAGCAGCACGCCGGCGAGGCCGAAGATGTACGTGTAGCGGAAGAGCACCCGGTAGTTGCGCAGCAGCACGACGATGGCGATCGCCCCGACGATCGCGATCGCCGCCCAGGCGAGCTGCTTGGTGGAGTATGCGTCCCACCCGTGCAGCTCGACAGCGATGTCGATGCGATAGATCATCGCGATGCCGAGCCCGGTCAGGATGGTGGCGATCGGCAGCACGAACGGATCCGCGGCGCGCGCACGCAGCCGCAGCACGATGTGCATGGCCATCACGAGCGCGGTCAAGCCCCCGCAGTAGAACAGGAACGTCGCGTCGATCGCCCCGGTCGCGCCGAGCTGCACCAGGGCGATCGCCGACCCGTTGACCAGGAAGGCGAAGACGAGCAGGAACAGCTCGCGGTTGCGCTGGGTCTGCGGCACCCTGATCCGGCGCAGCGCGCGGATCACGGCCGTGTCGGCGGCGATCGCCTCGGTGTTCTGAGGCTTGCCGTTCAGCGGCTTGTTGTTCGCGGGCGCGGTCATCGTGTCGCCTCCGAGGCATCCCTCAGGCGGTCGACGATCGCCTCGGCGTCGGCCAGCGAGCGGGCCGAGATCGTGCGCTCGACCGTCGCCCGGCTGAACGACGGCAGATCGGCGAGCAGGATCTCGGTGTCTTCGTACGCCGTCGACAGCGAGATCGGACCGATGTTCTGCTGGATCCCCTGGTAGATCACCACGGTGTCGTCGTCCGCTCCCACGTAGTACCGGGTCTGGGTCCAGTTGTAGGCGAGCAGCAGCAGCGAGGCGATCATCGCCAGCACGACCACGAGCCCGACGATCCAGCCGACGCGGCGGCGCCTGGCGCGGCGGCGGTCCTCTTCGATGAGCTCTTCGAGGAACTCCGCGGCGGGCTCGAAGTGGCTGGGCTCGTTGGCGGCCTGCCGGTTGGGGTGCAGCCAGTTGCCGCGGCCGGAACGCGCGGCCGGAACTTCGACGCCCAGCGGGTTCGAGGCCGATCCCACGATCGTGGGGGTGCCGGAGAAGATCGGATGCTGGCCGCCGACGTCCACCAGGACGATGGTGACGTTGTCTGGAGCCCCGGCATCCAGCGCCTGCTTGAGAAGGTTGTCGGCCGTGCGGCCCGGCGCGAGGCCGAGGCCCAGTGCCTTCGCGGTGTGCGCGTCGTCGACCACCCCCGACAGACCGTCGGAGCACAGCAGCCATCGGTCGCCCGGCTGGGTCGGCATGATGAAGGTGTCGAGCTCGGGGTCCGGGTCCATGTCGCCGAGCACGCGCATCAGCACGGAGCGGCGCGGGTGGAAGCGCGCCTCCTCGGGTGTGATGCGTCCCGAGTCGACGAGGCGCTGCACGAACGTGTGATCCGTCGTGATCTGGGTCAGGGCCTCGTCGCGGTAGAGGTAGATGCGCGAGTCGCCGATGTGCGCGATCACCGCGTAGTCGTCCACCATGACGAGCGCGCTGACCGTGGTTCCCATGCCGGCCAGCTCGGGCTTGACGTGCACGGTGTCGATGAGTTCGGCGGCCGAGTCGGCGATCGCGTCGCGCAGCTCCCGTTCGGCCGCGGAGGTGGACTCGAACGGGTGGTCGAGCCGCTCGAGCCGGGCGATCGCGAGGCTGGAGGCCACATCTCCTCCGGCGTGCCCGCCCATCCCGTCCGCGACCGCGAACAGGTTGGAACCGCAATAGCCGGAGTCCTGGTTGTTGGAGCGCACCTTGCCGGTGTGCGAGATCGCGACGCTCGAGCCCTGGAAGACCATATGTCCCGGGTCCGCTACTTCCGCAGCTCGAAGGTCGTCGCCCCGACCTTGATCGGCGCTCCGACCGTGATGGGCATGGGTGCGCTCACCCGCGCGCCGTCGTGCCACGTGCCGTTGGTCGAGTCGAGGTCCTGGATCATCCACTGGTCGCCCCACAGCACGAGGCGGGCGTGGTGACTGGACGTGTAGTCGTCGCGGATCACGAGGCCGGACTCGCTGGATCGTCCGATCGTGAGCGGCTCGGAGCCCAGCGGCAGTTCGAGGCCGGCTTTCGGGCCGCTCGTGATCACGATCCGCGACACCGTGTCGGTCGTGGCCGCGCCGCCCTTCGCACCGGACGACGTGGGCCGCGACGATGCCACGGGGGCGGTCGCCGATGCCCGGGCAGCGGGAGCCGCCGCCGCTGCGGGCGCGGGTTCCGGCATCCGTCGCACCTTGACGCCGAAGAGGTCGGCACGCAGTGAGTAGACGACTGCGAAGACGAAGAACCACAGCAGGACGAGGAACCCGATGCGCAGCAGCAGGAGGGTCAGTTCACTCAACGCAGCGGCCCACCTTCACGGACGTTGTACGCCCGCGTGGCGTCTGTCGGCATCGGAGGCTTGGGCGGGGCGGCCTGAGCGACGACCCGGAACACGATGTCGGTGCGTCCGATCGTCACGGTGGAATCCGGCGTCAGTGCGGCCTCCGTGACCTTGCGCCCGTTCAGCATGGTGCCGTTCGTCGACTGCATGTCGCGCACCATCGCGCGCTCGCCGTCCCACAGGATCTCGACGTGCTTGCGGCTCGTGCCGGCATCGGAGATCGTGATGTCGGCGTCGCTGCCGCGTCCGATCACCGTGCGTGACTTCACGATCGGATGCCGCTTGCCCTCGACATCGAGCACGCCGCGCCACGCGACGCGGCCCTCGGCGGTGGCCGACTCCACGCGGAGCGTGCCGGTCGCGAGCTGATCGTCGCGCACCAGGGTGATCGAGACCGGGCCGGCGAAGGTGTAGCCCTGCGCCTTGGCGTGGGCCTGTACGAGGGTGTCGAGCTCTTCACCGAGCGTGCCGCCGAGAGTGCGCATGCGCTCGTCGTCGGCCGTCGACAGATGCACCGTGAACGCATTCGGCGTCAGAATGCGGTCGCGGCTCACGATGGCGGCCTTCTTGTCGAGCTCGCTCCGCAGGGCGGATGCGATCTCGACGGGTTGGATGCCGCTGCGGAAGGTCTTGGCGAACGCGCTGTTGACGGCGCGCTCGAGACCCTTCTCGAAGCTGTCAAGTAGTCCCACGCGACTCCTCAGGCAGGTGGTGCCGGTCGGTACATGCTAATTGCTTAGTCTGTGTTGCCCGTGGATCACCGGTGTACGCGGATCCGAGGGGCTGGGCGCGGCCGCGGGTGTGCATCGCGGAGGAGATGTGCGATGTGGAGGATCGATCGGTGCGCATCGCGCCTCCGGTTTGCGATTCTCCTCCGGTTCGGACCGATTCGAGCGGCGGGATGCTGCGTGATATCCTCGGGAAGTTGAGTCGGCGTCCTCGGATGCCGCATCTCGCGCGAGTGGCGGAATAGGCAGACGCGCTGGCTTCAGGTGCCAGTGTCCGAAAGGACGTGGGGGTTCAACTCCCCCCTCGCGCACGTGAGATGACGCTGGGTCCCGACCGCAGCCATCACTCCAGCGCCGGCACCAGCACCAGCACGATCTCCTCGACCTCACGCCCCACACCCGGGGCGAAGTCGATGTCGCGCGAGACCTCTGTGAACCCGACCTTCGTGAGAACGGCGAGCGAAGCCGCGTTGTGCGCGGCGACGCGGGCGAACAGGGGCCGCTCGGCCTCGCGCGAGACGAGGATGCGCAGCGCCTCGGTCGCCACTCCGCGCCCCCAGGCGTGGCGTGCGATCCAGTAGGTCACCTCGCGGTCGCCCTCTACGGAGAAGAGGGCCGCCGTGCCTGCGAAGCCGCCGTTCTCGGTGACGACGTACGTCGCGACCTCGGAGGCCCTGCGCTCACGCGCGATCCACGTATCGAACGCGACCCTGTCATCCGGGTCGGCTGCGGTGAAGGCCGCCATCTGGACCGCCGCGGGGTCGCGCATCATCTCGAAGATCGCGTCGAGATCGTCGTCGTCCAGGTCGCGCAGTTCGATGTGGCCCACGTGACCCACGCTAGCCACCGGCGACGACAGGCAGAAGAGCGATCAGGCGACGCCGTGCAGCTCGCGAAGCAGAGACTCCGCCCGCGCGCCGTCGCGCCGGGCGACGGCATCCCGGAACTCGACGTAAGCCGCGGTGCGCTGAACGGGGCATTCCACGATGGGATGCCAGCCCGCGAGATTGCGGCGGATCGCGATCTCGGCCTCACGCATGACTCGGATGAACGCGACGTTGTCGGTGTCGTCGACGATGTGGTCGAAGAACCGGGCGCTGGCAGCCATGATCGCGGGGTGATCGTCCGCGCGGGATGCCGCCACGATCGCATCCGCATGATCGAGCGAGTGGGTGAGCTCTTCGTCGGTGCAGCGCTGAAGCGCGATGCGCAGCGCACTTCCCATCAGGTAGATGAAGAACTCGTGCGTGTCGGCGTGGACACGCTCGTTCGGCACCGACACGCGCGTGTAGCGATTCGGCGAGACCTCGACCAGGCCGGTGCGCTCGAGGCGCTGCAGTGCTTCGCGCACGGGGGTCCGCGAGACACCGAGTCGCTCGGCCAGTTCCTGATCGCGCAGCCGCTGGCCGGCGCTCAGCCGACCGTCCAGGATCGCTTCCCCGAGGAGCGCGTAGATCTCGTCGCCGAGGACGGCACCGCTCGGTTCCAGTGGTGCGAATGGAGTGGTCATGAGTGGAGTCAGTCTACGACGGACGATTCACTTGCATAGACCTCGTGTGGCCCTCGCTGCGCAGACTGCGCGGCCGATGAACTCGCTCGGCGAATTCACGGTTTCACGGGGCTTTTCCTGGCGGTTCGGCTCTCGCCGCAGAGCTGATATATCGGTAGAGTGTGCGGTGTCACGCCATGCGTGGCCTATCCGGGGGGATCCGTCGACGCCCGGGCTTCGAGTGTCTTTACTCAGCCCGGGCGTGCGATGGGACTGTGCAACGTTTGTGTCACCTTCTTTGCGAAGATTTCTCCCGAACCGTCCACGGTTCGATACCCTGATTGGGACTCGACGCAGACAGCTCGGGCACAAGAGAACGGCACTACATGAGTACCCAGGGCACGGTCAAGTGGTTCAACGCGGAGAAGGGCTTCGGCTTCATCGCTCCTGATGACGGCGGCGCCGACGTCTTCGCGCACTACACCGCGATCCAGTCGGGCGGTTACCGCTCGCTCGAAGAGAACCAGCGCGTCGAGTTCGAAGTAGCCCAGGGCCCCAAGGGCCTGCAGGCTGAGAACATTCGTCCGGTCTGACTTAAGACCGACCGCGCGGCGCCTCGTGCGTCGCGCCATTGCGGGGCGAGCCCGCGACAGGAGTCCCTCAGGGATCAGTCGCGCTCGCCCCGTACCAATTCCACCCCCGCTCCGGCGAACTGCCGCAGCGTCGCATCGGGCAGGAATGCGCGTGTGAGCCCCGCACCGATGCGCGTCAGATCACTCTCGTCTCGGAACAGCAGGTACATCGTCTCGTACCGCGGGTGGAACTTCTCCTTGAAGCGGTGCAGCGAACCGAACCCGTAGACCGGCTCGAGCATGTTCGCGAGCCAGTCCGACAGACTCGCGATCGCGCCGGCGTCCGGCGGATAGTCGTGAGCCAGTGGCGCGCCCGAGAGCGAAAGCACCGCCGCGCCCTCATCCGAGAAGTGCTTGGCCGACGAGCCGATCAGGAATTCCATCACGGGGCCGAATCCGCCGTCGCGACGGCGCATCAGATCGAGGGTCCATCCGCGGACCTCGCCCTCTCCGCCGTAGACGGGCAGCCACGACAGGAAGCCGTCGACATCTCCCTCGGTGGAGACGGCGATCGCGAGCCGCACCTCGGGGTCCATCGCCTCGTCGAGCGTGCCGAGCGTGAATCCCATCTCGGGCAGCCCCTTGTCGCCGACCCACATCTCCGAGATGGCGCGCAGCTGCTGCTGCACACCCCAGCTCTCGTCGCGCAGGCGCGTCATGCGGAACGTGACCTCCTCGCGCCCGGCGCGATTGATCGAGGTGCGAACTGCGGCCCAGGCTTTGCCGGTGAACTCGAGACCGGGCAGGTCGACGATCGTGTCGTCGGCGACCACCAGATTGCGCCAGGAGGACGGGACGGATTCCTTCGTCGCGTCGCTCGCGCTGAAGAAGCAGGGGATGAGGCCCGCGCGCTCGGCCATCGAGATGAACTCCGTGACCGAATCACCGCGGGTCGCGGGGGGCCCGAGCGGATCGGCGAGCACGATCGCCACTCCGGCGCGCTTCTGATAGGCGACGATTCCGCCCGACGTACGCGCGTAGCTGTTGCCGCCCCACGTGGTCATCCACGAGAGCGTGCCCCCGCCGTGGGCACGCAGCTCGTTCTTCACGTCTTCGACCGACGGCTCTTCGCCGACTCCGATCGTCGCCTTCCGACGCGCGCGGAATGCGCCCCGCACCGCGATCAGGTAGACCAGGAGCACGAGCCAGATCGCGGACTGCGCGATCGCCACGCTCAGGTCTCCGATCGCCGCCTCGACCGTCGCCCCCGGGACGAACAGCAGGGCCACGAAGATGACTCCTGTCAGCACGTTGAACGAACCGAGGATGATGCCCAGCACCCACGCCCACCGTCTTCCGCGCCGCAGACCGTTCGCGATGATCAGGATGATGACCGCGTCGATGGCGATGTCGATGATCGATCCGTCGGTGGCGTCGGTGTGGCCGAACGGTCCATCGGTGGGAACGAGGAAGGTGAGCACCTCGATCGCAAGGACAGCCAACACGCTGACGAACGCGATGAGGCGCTGCTCGCGCACCGTGGTGCGCTGGAAGCGCAGCGATCGGTCGACGAACAGCACCAGACCGACGGCGAGGGCGTGCTCGAGGTCGGCGAGCGAACCCCAGAAGAAGAGCGTCACGACGGTGAACCCGAGCAGTACCGCCCAGGCGCGCACGCGCCATGGCGCGGAGAGGAGTCCGGCGGCGGCGGCGATGCACGCCATGGTTCCCCCGGACGGGCCGACATCGAGGGCCAGCGCCTCCTGCTGGGCCCACGGCCAGGGCAGGAAGGCGAAGAGCCAGAGGAGAAGGGCGCTGCCGAAGATCGCGAACAGCTGGCCGACGCCGAAGTACGCGAGGGCCACCCGCGATCCGCGGCGGAACTCCAGGTAGGCCATGCCGATGAAGCTGGCGATCGTGAAGATGTACACCACGGGGTGGTTCACGAAGAAGGTGCCCGTGATCGGCGTCCACCAGCGCCCCTCGATCAGCGCGGGCAGACCGTACGCGACCGTTTCGTACAGCGGCGAGTCCTCGAAGGGACTCCACAGCCCCGCGAACACCACGCCGACCGCGAGCAGGACCGCGATCAGCGTCAGGGTCGCGGGGATTCTGCCGATGACGAGCAGAACGGGGTTGCGCGGCGTGGCGGCGACGGCGTCGGTCATGGCATCACGATAGCGAAGGGGGCCTCCGACCGGCGGAGGGCCCTCAGCGGCCGCCGAGCCGGTCGTAGTTCGCGAGCGCCTGAGCGTCTTCGGCGTCGCGCATCGCCCGGCGGGCGGCATCCAGGGCCTGGACCGGGTCGGGCGTCTGCCGAGCGGCGGCGAGCTCTCGCTGCGCCGAGGCGAGCCGCGACCGCGCATCCGCGCTGGCTCGCGCGTGCGCCACCGACGACTCGGCGTGCGCCACGGCGTTGCGCGCCGCCGCCAGTGTGCCGGGCAGTGCGGTGCGCGCGCCTCGAATGCGCTGCTGCGCGGTGCGCGCATCGCCCAGAGCGAGGTCGAGCCGGTCGCGCAGGCGGGCGATGCGATCGATCGTGCGCGTGGGCCGGCGCTCTGCATCGATCTCGATCTGCGTGAGCTCCGCCTCGATCGCGCGCAGCTCCGCGCCCAGACGATCGGAGTCGGCGGGGTCGAGCTGTTCGCGTGTCACGGTCGCCTGCCGAAGAGCGGTGCGCGCCGCGGCGAACTCGCCCGGGACCGCCTGTGCTGCCTGGAGGACGAGGCGATGCGTCTCCTCCAGCGTGCGCGCTTCGGCCTCGGCGCGACGGAGGGACCGCTCAGCGGCGGCCAGCTCGGCGAGGGCGGTTCGCGTCGGGTCGCTCGCGCTCTGCCCGGCGATGACGAGGGAGCGCTCGGCATCGGCCGCGTTGTCGATCGCCGCGCGCTCCCTCG
>Ga0247819_10001893_pt1 | contig 11082 bp, 10 predicted proteins | sample 13C_Xylose_Day6_FD_193428 | JGI IMG/M metagenome (GOLD analysis project Ga0247819, IMG submission 193428) | Soil microbial communities from agricultural site in Penn Yan, New York, United States - 13C_Xylose_Day6 | ecosystem: Environmental > Terrestrial > Soil > Agricultural land | place: USA... | reverse complement strand
ACTACGGCATCTACGGCAAGTCTGGCGCGCGCATGGAAATGCCGGGCTGCTCGCTGTGCATGGGTAACCAGGCACGTGTAGAGCCGAACTCGACCGTTGTGTCGACTTCGACCCGTAACTTCCCGAACCGTCTGGGTGACGGCGCAAACGTCTACCTGGCTTCGGCTGAGCTGGCGTCCGTGGCCTCCATCATGGGTCGCCTGCCGACCGTCGAGGAGTACATGGAATACGCTGGCAAGATCGACAGCATGGCGGCCGATGTTTACCGCTACCTGTCCTTCGACCAGATCGCCGAGTTCCGTGAAGCTGCAGCGAACGCCAACATCCCGGTCGTTCAAGCCTAACGTTACAACGCAATGAAAAACGCCGCCCATCGTGAGATGAGCGGCGTTTTTTTATGCCTTTCAAATCAAAAGATCGCAGCCTGCGGCAGCTCCTACGGAGAGGCGTTGCGTAGGAGCTGCCGAAGGCTGCGATCTCTTGATCTTTACATCAGGCGGTCAGCGAATAGATCAACGCTGTAATTGCCACCAAGCCCACTGCCGTGACAAACACGTTGGAAGCCTGACCACGATAACGCGCCATGGCCGGTACCTTGCGGATGGCGTACATCGGCATCAGGAACAGGATCGCCGCGATCACCGGGCCGCCCAGGGTTTCGATCATGCCGAGGATGCTCGGGTTGAGCGTGGCAACAATCCAGCACACCACCAGCATGAAGGCCGCGGTCATGCGGTCCAGCGCCTTGGCGGACGGACGCTTGCCGCTCTTGACGATCAGGCCCTTGAGGCCTTCGCTGGCGCCGATGTAATGGCCCAGGAACGACTTGGAAATGGCCACAAAGGCAATCAGCGGCGCCGCGAAAGCGATGGTCGGGTTGCTGAAGTGGTTGGCCAGGTACGACAGGATCGACAGGTTCTGCGCCTTGGCTTCGGCCAGTTGTGCTGGCGACAGGGTCAGCACGCAACTGAAGACAAAGAACAGCACCATCACCACCATCAACAGATGAGCGCGGGACAGGATCTGCGAGCTGCGTTCTTCGGCGTGCTCACCGTAGCGACGTTTCTGGTCCACGGCGAAGGCCGAAATGATCGGCGAGTGGTTGAACGAAAACACCATCACTGGAATCGCCAGCCACAGCGTGTGCAGCAGCGCCGACGGCGCCGGCACCTGGCTCGCGGTGGCGAGAATGCCGCCGTTCCAGTGCGGGACCAGGTAAACGGCCAGGAACAGCAGCGCAACGATGAACGGATACACCATCAGGCTCATGGCCTTGACGATCATTTGTTCGCCGCAACGGACCACTGCCAGCAGGCCGAGGATCAGCACCAGCGACAGCACGGCGCGCGGTGGCGGCGTGATGTGCAGTTGATGCTCAAGGAAGCTGCCCACGGTATTGGTCAGCGCCACGCTGTAGATCAGCAGGATCGGGAAGATCGCGAAGAAGTACAGCAGTGTGATCAGCGCGCCGGCCTTGATGCCGAAATGCTCTTCCACCACTTCGGTGATGTCAGCGCCTTCGCGACCGGACAGCACGAAGCGGGTCAGGCCACGGTGTGCGTAGAACGTCATCGGGAACGCCAGCAGCGCCAGGATCAGTAACGGCCAGAAGCCGCCCAGACCTGCGTTGATCGGCAAAAACAGGGTTCCTGCACCAATCGCTGTGCCAAACAGGCCCAGCATCCAGGTGGTGTCTTGGCGATTCCAGCTCGAAAGCGTTGCGGGTGTCGCTTCTACATAGCGCTTGTTGACGCTATTGGCCTGATCATTCATCCGGTGGGATCTCCACATTCCGGTCACTTGCCACCCGGCCAGAACGCGTCGGAATACCCGACAGGCAGCGCCCGGCCGAAACAGGGGCGCGATTCTGGAGGATTAGTGAGCAGAAGCAAAGACTTAGGTGAGGAACGGTGGTACCAGATTAGCGTTCAGGAGCCGCTCAAGCCCCTGTGGAACAGGTTTCAGAGTGATCCGAAACCTGTTTCACCTCTTTGAAATGGACTCATGGTTGTTCGCGTAATGGCTGCTCGGCGTGCTGAATTTTCACAGCACACAAGACTGCCGATTCAGTCGATCACAACGTATAGGAAATGCCGACCTGCACCGTTCTCGGCGCCCCTGGATAGGCGTAGACGTTGCCGAATGCCCCTTCCTCATAATCTTCGTCAGTCAGGTTCTTCACGTCCAGATTGAGCCTGATTTTGTCGTTGATCCTGTAATAGCTCAGCAGATCCACAACCGTGTAACTGCCCATGGAAAACGCTGTATTGGCGGTCTGCCCCGCGCGCTCATCGACGTACTTGAGGCCTGTACCCAGACCCAATCCCTTGAATGCGCCGTCCTGGAATTCGTAGACATTGAGCAGGCTGAAACTGTTTTGAGGAATGTTCATCAATCGGGTGCCGGACTTGATGACATTGTCCTTGGTCACTTCGGCATCGACATAGGCGTAGCCGCCAATCACTCGCCATTGCGGAGTCAGGTTGCCGGCAATGTTCAGGTCGAAACCACGGCTGCGCACCTCGCCTGCGGCCACGCTGAAGGTCGAGTCCACAGGATCGGTGGTGAGCACATTACGTTTTTCAATCTGGTAGATCGCCGCCTCGACGCTCAACTGATCGTCCAGCGCATCCCACTTGATACCGAGTTCGTACGACTTGCCCTTTTCCGGATCAAACCCACCGCCCTGGCGACTGGCACCGGTATTGGGCTTGAACGAGCGGGCCGTATTGGCGTACAGCGCCACGGTATCGGTGAGGTCATAGGTCAGCCCTACGCGCGGGGTCACCGCATTGTCGCTGGCCTCCCAGTTTTTGCCGCCCGGTACAAAGGTTTCGTAGTCATGTTCGAAGCGTTCGAAGCGGGCGCCGGCCAGGAGCTTCAGGCGCTCGGTCAAAGCCACCTGGTCCTGGACGAAAGCAGCGTAGGTCTTGAGGTTTTCCTTGTCGTGGGTCGGGGTTCGGGTCAAGGCCGGACGAGACTGGCCATACACCGGGTCGAAGATATCGATCGGGTAGGCACTGACCGCTCCGCTGGAGCGCTGGATGATCGACTGGTAGTCGTAATCCTCGTACTCGACGCCGGTCAGCAACGTGTGATCGAAGCCACCGGCGGTGAAGTGCCCGGTAAGGTTGAGCTGGGTGTCCTTGTCCGTCCACTCCAGCTTGCGATAGTTGAAGTTACGGCCCAAGGTGCGTCCGTCTGCGGCGACACCGTTGGCTTCGACCGCGTTCCCTTGCAGCGAGCCATCAAGCCATTGGAAGCCGCCGCCCAACGTCCAGTTATCGCTCAGCGCATGTTCGAACCGCAGCTGCGCCATGTTGTTGTCGTTGTGTAGTTTTCCAACGTCTTTTTCGCCAAAGAAGGTGTCGCGAGACGCGGTGCCGATCTGGTTCGGGTAGCGCGTCACACCACGATCCAGCGGGTGGTTGTTGCGCATGAAGTCGCCTTCGAAAATCACCTTGGTGTCGTCGTTAACCTGCCAGGCAAGTACCGGCGTTACGCCGTAGCGTTCAGTTTCGACATGATCGCGGAAGGTATCACCGCCCTCACCCACGACGTTCAGGCGATAAGCCAGGCGCCCTTCTTCATCAAGCGGGCCGGAAGCATCCAGGGTGCCTCGTTGCATCCCCTGGTCGTCGAGTTGGCTGCCCAGTGTGACCGTTGGCACGGCCAGAGGTTGTTTGGAGATGACGTTGAATGTGCCTCCCGGATCGCCTCGGCCGTACAACATGGTCGCCGGCCCTCGCAGCACTTCGAGCCGCTCGATGCTGTTCGCATCCGGCATGTTCGGGTAGCCACGGTTGATCGGGAAGCCGTTGCGATAAAACTCGCCGGTGGTAAACCCTCGCACGGTGAACGTGGTCAGGCCTTGGCCGCCGAAGTTGTTGGCTCGCCCCACCCCGCCGGCATAATCGAGCGCGTCCTGCAATCGGGTGGCACTGATGTCTTCGACCACATCCTTGCTCACCACGCTGATTGACTGCGGCGTTTCATGGATCGACGTATCGGTGCGGGTCGCACTGGCTGAACGGGTGGCGCGATAGCCGTCCACTGGCCCCAAGGCGGTTTCAAAGTCGGATGTGCCCACGATGTCGGTGGCTTGCAGCTCCAGACTGGCTTTTTCGGGAGTGAGTTGCTCTGCCCAGGAGGAAGCGGAAAACGCCTGAAGCACACAGATAGACACCAGAGTACGACGCATCTAGGAAACCTTGTGAGAATAGCCAAATGGGACGGCATACATGCCAATTGTTCGCGGCGCATCCTATACCATACGAACAGTATTTGATACGTATTCTCATTTGATCATCTACGCTTTATCGGCCAGCAACAAACCTTGCTTGATAAAGGTCTTCCATCATGTATTTTAAATACACCTGTATCCCTTCTGGAGTCTGCCCATGCCACTGGTTCGCGTCGACGTCAAAAAACAGCAGGACCCCACTTTCGCCAAACGCGTCGGTCAGGTGATCTACGGCGCTCTGCGCAGCGCTATTGATGTGCCAGAAAACGATAACTTCCAGATCCTCAATGAACACGACGAGCATCACTTCATCTTTGACCCGCAGTACCTGGGCATCCAGCGCACCGACAACCTGGTGATCATCCAGATCACCCTGAGTGAAGGGCGAACGCTGGAGAAGAAGAAACTGCTCTACAAAACCATCGTCGATGGCCTGAATGCGCAACTGGCCGTGCGTACCGAAGATGTTTTCATTAATCTGGTGGAAGTGAAGAAAGAGAACTGGTCGTTCGGCAATGGCATTGCCCAATACGCCCTCTGATATTCCAATCTGATAATTGTGAGTGCCTGATGCCCCGAGTTTCCCGCAAGCAAGCCGACCTCAACCGCGAAATCATCGTCGAAGCCGCCACGCGGCTGTTTCGTGAGCGCGGCCTGCATGGCATCAGCGTGGTCGATGTGATGGCCGCCGCTGGCCTGACCCATGGCGGGTTCTACGGTCACTTCGACTCCAAGGAAGCGCTGGCCAAGGAGGCCAGCGAGAGGGCATTCAAGCAAGTGGGTACGCGCTGGCGGGAACGCGCGGCCACTGGCGAAGACAAAGCCTCGGCGCGCCGGGCCTTGATCGAACCTTATCTGTCCGCCCACAGCCGGGATAACCCCGGCGAAAGCTGTCCGGTTGTGGCTTTCGCTGGCGACATGTGCCATGAGAGCGCCGATAGCGGCTTGCGCGAACCGTTCATGGACGGCTTGAACAGACTGCTCGAATCCTTCGGCCAACTGATGGAAGCAGGCGATCCTGCCGAGAACCGCCAGCAGGCACTGGTGCAGTATTCGATGATGGTGGGCGCCCTGACGCTCGCTCGCGCCACCCGTGGTGAAGCCCTTTCGGATGAAATCCTCGAAGCGACCTGCCGTTTTCTGACCGAAGGAAAACCTGACAGCTCCAACCCCACCTGATACGCAATGTGATCAGAAATCCCTCGCAGGCTTCGCCAGCTCCTACACTCAGGAGCGCAGCTGCGAGGACGGTCAGCTTTGGTCATTGCCAAAAAGCTCCGCAGCCAGCAATCTCAAGTGACGTTCGAGCCCGATATTGCGATGCACACAGGAGCCAAGCATGCCCGCAACCGTACTGGTACTGGTTGAAACCATTAATGATTACCTGCCCATCCTCGAACATCAGGGCTTCCACCTGATCCTGGCCCCGACCCCGGCCGAGCGTGCCGCTGCCATTGCCCGTCACGGCAGCCAGATCGACGCGGTACTGACCCGTGGCCCACTGGGCCTTTATGCCGACGAAATGGCCGCCCTGCCCAAGCTCAAGATCATTTGTGTGATCGGTGCCGGTTATGAACAGGTCGACCTGCAAGCAGCGGCCGACCGGCGCATCGCCGTCACCAACGGCGCCGGCGTCAATGCCTCTTCGGTGGCTGACCACGCCATGGCTTTGCTGTTGTCGTTGGTGCGCGATGTTCCTCGCTGTGACGCAGCAGTGCGCCGGGGTGAATGGCCGAAGATCATGCGCCCGTCACTGGCCGGTAAACGTCTTGGCATTCTTGGCCTCGGCGCTGTCGGCATGGCGATTGCCAAACGCGCCAATGCCGGTTTTGACATGAGCGTGTGCTACCACAACCGCCAACATCGCAGCGACGTGCCGTATACCTTCTGCTCCACGCCCACCGAACTGGCGCGAGCTTCGGATTTCCTGATCGTTGCCACACCCGGCGGACTCGGCACCCAACACCTGATCAACCGCCAAGTGCTCGATACCCTTGGGCCGAAGGGTTTTCTCGTCAACATCGCCCGCGCGAGCGTGATTGTCACCGCTGACCTGATCACGGCACTGGAGCAGCGTCGGATCGCCGGCGCAGCACTGGATGTCTTCGATAACGAACCGCAAGTGCCGGAGGCCCTGAAGAACCTGAACAACGTGATTCTCACCCCCCACGTTGCCGGTCTTTCACCAGAAGCGACCCAGGGCACGGTGGAACTGGTGGGCAAGAATCTGGTGGCGTTTTTCTCCGGGCAACCGGTGCTGACGCCCATCGAATTGCCACTGCCTGCCGCCATCCAGCACGCTCAGTGAATCATCCATCCACTCCCGCTGCGTGCGGCGGGAGTTGGGCCAGGTACTCCCATGGATAAATCCCCCGTTCATGGCCGTCGCTGAACACCAGTTGCACGCCATACCCCTGGGCATTCAACCCGACCACCTGAACGCGGGCATCGACCAGCGGCGGTGAACCCTGCAAGCGAAACGCCCGGCATTGCGAACACGGGCATTGCTTGCGCAAGAGTGCGTAATCCAGCCACTGCTCGCGGCCATCCGGCCAGCTCAGGTGCAGTTGCTGTTTACTCCGGGAGTTGGCAACGCCCAGCGGGCTCATTGCAGCTGACTCAAGGCAATGCGCACGGCTTTGCGCACTTCAGGGTCGCCGTCGTCTTGCGCTGCCAGCAACGGCGCGATGGCGCCGCGCTCATTCAACTCACCCAATGCCAGCGCCGCTTCCTTGCGCAGGTTGCTGATGCGATGCCCCAGGGTCTCGATCAACGCGTCCAGCGCCGGCGCGTAGCGCAATCGGCCAAGGCTACGGGTCGCGCGCAGGCGCACTTGCCAGTAATCGTCAGTCAACGCTTCGACCAGCGCCGCCCCCGCTTCAACCTGCCCGACCTTGCCCAGCGTCGTAGCGGCTTCCTCGCGCACCTGCCAGGCGTGGTCTTGCAAGGCTTGGCGCAATGCCGGCAGCACCTGCGCATCGGAGGCCAGGCCCAATGCGCCGGTCGCGGCGCGGCGCACTTCGGTGTCCGGGTCGGCGCTGGCCAGGCGCGCCAATGCGGGCAAAGCGTCGAGTTGCTTGAGCCAGCCCAGCACGCCGACCGCCTCGCGTCGCACATTGGCATCCGCATCAGCCAGCGCCTGCACCGCCGCCGGCGCCGCCTCGGCAAAGCGCAACTCGCGCAAAGCCCTGAACGCCGCAATGCGCACGGCAGTGTCTGTATGCCCGGTCCACGGCAGTATCACCCTGCCCGCGGCTTCACTTTTGAGCAGGCTTAAGCTTTGCGCAGCGGCGGCCTGTACCGCCTCCGATGGGTCGGTCAACGCCTGGCACAGCGCCTGAACCACCGGCGCATCCTCCCAGGCTTCCAGCAACCGCGCCGCTTCGGCGCGTACGTCTGCATTCGGGTCGTGCGCCAGTCGATCGACCAGCCATAACAGGCCGTCCGGTTCTTCGAGGTCGGCCAGTTCGATCAAGGCAATGCGGCGTACCCCGGCATCGTCGTCCGTCAGGCGGGGTTGCAGGGCAAGAATGTCGTGGTTGTCGGTCAGTTCGAATAGTGAGGTCATAGGGCAAATCGCGGCAGTTTGTTTTCAGGAGGCAATCCGAGAGGGTTCAGGCGCGGTAGCTGCCGACCGTCTTCGTGACGCAGGAGTTCGAGGCAATGACGTTTCAAACGGGAAAATTCGTGGCTGGTGACCAGTTCAGTGGTTCGTGGCCGGGGGAAATCCAGGCGCAAGTCTTCGATGATTCGACCGGGACGCGTGCTCATCACCAGCAAGCGATCAGCCAGGAACAAGGCTTCGTCGATGTCGTGGGTGACGAACACCACAGTGGTGCGAATGCGCGTCCAGATGTCGAGCAGCAGTTCCTGCATGTTCAAGCGGGTCAAGGCATCAAGCGCGCCAAAGGGTTCGTCCATCAGCAGCAGCCGCGGACGGTTGACCAGCACCCGAGCGATCTCCACCCGCTGCTGCATGCCACCGGATAGCTGATCCGGCCAGCGCTCGGCAAAACCTTCAAGGCCGACCAGCGCAAGGATTTCATCTGCCGCCCGGTGCCGCTCGGCTTTACCGACGCCACGCATTTTCAGGCCGAAGGCAACGTTGTCGCGCACGGTGCGCCACGGAAACAGCGTGTGCTGCTGGAACACCATGCCGCGCTGGGGCGATGGACCACTGATGGCGGCACCATCGACGTTGAGCCTGCCAGTGCGTGGTTGCAGGTGACCGGCCAGCGCACCGAGCAACGTCGATTTGCCGCAACCGGACGGCCCGAGAATGCACACGAACTGGCCCGATTCAATCTGGCAATCCAGGCCTTGCACGGCCTCGAAAGCGGCCTTGCCCTCGCCCAGGCTGATCGACAAATCACGGATGTCTATGCGCCCTTGCGGCTGTTGAAAAACACTCATCAGGCTTTTCCTCGTGGTCGATGCCAGGGCGTGAACAACCCGCCCAGACGCTTGATCAGCAAACTGCTGCCCATCCCGAGTACACCGATCAGCAGCATGCCGACGACGATGTCTGGGTAATTCTGAATGGTGTAGGACTCCCAGGTGTAGTAACCGATGCCGTACTGGCCGGAGATCATTTCCGCCGTCACCAGGCAGAACCACGACGTGCCCATGCCGATGGCCAGGCCGGTGATGATGCTTGGCGCAGCGCCCGGCAAAATCACTTCCAGCAAAATCGCCCGGCGCCCTGCCCCAAGGCTTTTGGCCGAGGCGATCAGCCGTGGGTCGACGCCTTCGACACCGTGCACGGTATTGAGCAAAATCGGAAACAAGGCACCGGTGAACGTGATGAACACCATCGACAGTTCAGACGACGGAAACATCAGGATCGCCAGCGGAATCCAGGCAACGGCCGGAATCGGCCGCAACACCTCAAGTGGCGGCAACAGCAAATCCTCGGCCCATTTCGAGCGGCCGATGGAAAGGCCCAAGGCAACCCCGATGACCAGCGCCGCGAAGTAGCCGGCGAAAACCCGGCTGAGGCTGCTGCTCAGGTGCCGGGCGAGTTTGCCGGAGTCGCCCAGGCCCAGCGCCGCTTCAACGACCGCCACCGGGGTCGGTACGTTGGCGAAGGTCACCAGGCCGAGGTTCCAGTGATGGCTGGCGGCGAGCTGCCAGAACAGCAGGCAGAACATCAGTGAAGTGGCCCTTGGAATCCAGCGTGAATATGATCCAGACATACACAATTCCCGATGACAATCACAAACCCCGTAGGAGCTGCCGAAGGCTGCGATCTTTTGGCGGTTTCAGATACGCCGAAGATCAAGATCAAAAGATCGCAGCCTTCGGCAGCTCCTACAGGGGTGATGGTGTGTTAGCGAACGGCCACGGCCTGGGTCGTGGCATCGGTGAAGTCGAACACCTTGCCGCCCTGGGCTGTGGCGAATTGTTGGGCCTGGCCTTTGAGCAGGAACGCGCTGAGGCGGCCTTTCGCATCACTGGCAAACCACGCCTGATCGGCCAGCAGTTTGATTCCGCTGTCGCTGGCCTGGGCATACACCGCGCGGATGTTTTTGCCTTCCTGTTTCAGGCTGGCCAGCGCCGTAAAGGCCGCTTCCGCCGAGGCGTACTGGCGCACTTTCGGCTCGCCGCGCACCCAGATTTCCGCCACGTGGCTGAAGTCGGTAATCGCCTTGCCGCTCGAAGCATCCAGCGTTTTGAGCGGTGTTTGTGCGTAGTTGGCCAGCTGTGCGTTGTAGTCGAGGTTCGAGGCCTTGAAAGCGGCGCGGATGTACTGATCGTCGATGAAGGTATTCAGATCGAGACCGCGATCGGCCTTCTTCAACAACTTCAGCGTATCGATCGCCGTGCCCACGGCCTGGCGGTATTCCGGCTTCCAGCTGAGGTCACGGGTCTGCACGCCCAGAGGGCCGTGGAACAGGTAATTGACCTCGGCATCGACGCCGGTGACCTTGGCGATCAGCTCACTGTATTTCTCAGGTTCGGCGGCCAGCAATTGATTGGCCTCGATGCTTGCCCGCAGATAAGCGACGACGATTTCCGGATACTTTTTCGCGTAGCTCTGGTCGACCAGTGCGCCGTGGAAAGTCGGCGCTCCGGCCTGGGAACCGTCATAGATCTTGCGGGCGAAACCGCGACTCGGGAACAGTTCGGCGAACGGTACGAAATCCGCGTGGGCGTCGATCTTGCCCGCCTGCAACGCGGAGCCAGCAACTTCCGGTGGCTGGGCGATGATGTTCACGTCCTTGAGCGGGTCCCAGCCCTGAGCCGCCACTGCACGCAACAACATGCCATGGGCGGTGGAGGCGAACGGCACGGAAATGGTCTTGCCCTTGAGCTCGGCCAGAGACTGCACGCCCGATGCGCTCGGTACCACGATGCCGTTGCCACTGCCTTTGGTGCTGCCCGACAACACGCTGATAAACAGGCTGTGCTTGCCCGCCGCTTCAAACGCCACACCGTTGAATGAACCCGGGAAATCAGCCATCGCGCCGAAGTCGAGTTTGCCGGCGACCATCTCATTGGTCAGCGGCGCGCCACTGGTGAAGTTCTTCCACTCCACCTCGTACTTCGCGTCTTTGTAGGCGCCGTCGTGGGGCAGGTATTTGTCCAGCAGGCCAAGCTCGCGAATCAACAGACCGCCCGCGGCGCAGTTGATGGTGGTGTCCTGGGTGCCGATGGCAATACGGATGGTTTCGGCAGATGCCGACAAAGTGAATGACGCCAGTACCAGACCGGCCAACGCTGCACGCAATATCATGGGTGTTTCCCCTCGAATCATTTATAGGATGTTCGTCTCCGCCACGATCAGGGCGTGGTGGGAAACGAGGGGTGTTTTGAAGCAAGCGTCCGGGGTTTGCCGG
>Ga0247819_10001892_pt1 | contig 11084 bp, 13 predicted proteins | sample 13C_Xylose_Day6_FD_193428 | JGI IMG/M metagenome (GOLD analysis project Ga0247819, IMG submission 193428) | Soil microbial communities from agricultural site in Penn Yan, New York, United States - 13C_Xylose_Day6 | ecosystem: Environmental > Terrestrial > Soil > Agricultural land | place: USA... | reverse complement strand
GTTCGAAGGCTGCACGCCCGATTGGGCCACAGCGGGCCACTGCGCCATCCATGCCGTGATGCTGACTGCGCAAAAACGCATGGAGGAGGCACTCGCCCAGCAGACGATTCTCGATCTGGCCAGGAGGGTGGGACGCAAGGCGCCCGCTGAGTTCAATGGCCAGGTCGATGAGTGGCTCAACGACCGGCGGGACAGGAAAAGCAGTGCCGGCCCGGCCAGGGACGATCAGTTGATCCCGGCGACCGAAGTCACCGACTGATCCTCACAGGCAATCGCGAACGGCTTCGCGCAACGCGCCGGACTTGGCCCACGGCGGCCCCTGATACAGCGACACCCGGCTGCCGTCTTTCGACTTCACGATCTCGAGAATCTCATCGGCCGTGATGATGCCGGGCGCCTTGATCCGGTAGCCGTTGGAAATCCCGGTTTGCGTGGCCTTGGGCACTTCCTTCTGCCAGGCCGGCAACACACAGGCGGCGTACTCTTTGGGTGGCTTTTCACTGTATTTGCTGAGGTTTGGCTCACCCGGCACCACAGAGGCGGGCAAGGAGCATCCCGTCAACAACCCCGCTACGATTCCCGCCATCAAAGTCCGCATCGTGCTTCCTTATCTGAAAAAAGAAAATGTAGCTCGTTGCCCAGGAAATCGGGACTAAAATTTCGTAGCTGGGAATGTTCAGGAGATCGTCATGTGGCTCAACGAATCTGAAAACGAACTTCGACGAGACTTGCAAGGCATCGCGTCCGACCTGAGATGGTCGGCGGTCGAGCTGTTGCGCCTGGCGGAACAGCTGCGCCAGGCGGGCAACGATGTGGATGCGCAGGCCGTACACAGGTTATGCGACCTGTTTCAGGGCGACGAACAACGACTGGCGGGGTACGCCGAGGAAGTGAAGGCCAAGACGATCAGCCGCAATAAACACGGCGTGACGGGTGACGACAAGGGTTCACCCTCATAAAAACCGGTCGTGCTGAAACACTGTGGGAGCGAGCAGGTTCGCTCCCACAAAAGCGACCGTTCAGCGGGCCGCGGGCTTTTTGGCTCGAGCCTTGTAGCCTGGCAGGGACGCCGCGAACGCCAACGCCTCCTCCCGGCTGCCGAAGGCGGCCAGGCGATCGCCCTGGGTGCAGACCCGCCAGGGGCCGTTGTTCACGCTGACCACGTCATACCCGTTCATGTGCATCTTGTTCAGCATCGGAACGCTCATGAGCTACCTCCATTTCGGTACGGTTTCGTCACGCCTACCTTACACCCACTTTTCGCACCATTGCGGACCAGACGTCGCGACAAAATACCAACATCCAACCGCACTTTAGGTCCAGACCCCACCTCCAACCCTGCAGAACCCCCGAAAAACGGGCCCCGGCCTGAATATTGCATTTTTATGACAATATTGTGGCAATGAGCTATTAGGTAACACATGAAAGTACGTGCAACCGTCATCTGCGAGCAGGACCGGCACATTCTCCTGGTGCGCAAGCCCAGGTGTCGCTGGACGCTGCCCGGGGGAAAGGTCGAACCCGGCGAGACCATCGCTGGCGCGGCCATGCGCGAACTGCAGGAAGAAACCGGGCTGGATGTCGACGATGTGCTGTACCTGATGCAACTGGAAACAGGCAACACCCGACACCACGTCTATGAGGCGTCGGTGCTGAACCAGGACGAGGCGCGTCCGCTGAATGAAATATTCGATTGCCAGTGGTATCCGTTGAATGCGGTGCAGAACCTGGACACCAGCGAAGCAACCCTCAAGATCGTCAGGGCGTATCAGCGTCGTCTGTAGTCAACCCAGGTCACCACCCCCCACCGGCAGGGTCACGCCCGTGATGTAGGACGCCTCGTCGCTGGCCAGGAACAGGATCGCCCCCGCCTGTTCATCAAGCGTGCCGTAGCGCTTCATCAAACTGCTGTCGAGGGTCTGGTCGACGATTTGCTGGTACCAGACTTTTTCCTCCTCGCTCTGCGGCGCGCTGTTGCGCGCAATCACCCGGGGCGGCGCTTCAGTGCCGCCCGGCGCTGTGGCATTGACCCGCACCCCGCGCCCGGCCGTCTCGAACGCCAGGCACGCGGTCAATGCATTGACCCCGCCTTTCGCCGCACCGTATGGCACACGATTGACACTGCGGGTGGCGATGGACGACACGTTGACGATCGCGCCACTGCCCTGCTCCAGCATGTACGGCAATGCGGCATGGCAGCACCAGAGTGTCGGAAACAGTGAACGGCGAACCTCGGCCTCGATCTGCGACGCCTGGTAATGCTCGAACGGCTTGGCCCAGATCGTGCCGCCGACATTATTGACCAGCACATCGAGCCGACCGAAGCGCTCGATGGCGGTTTGCATCACCCGACTGCATTCCTCGTATTGCTCAAGGTCGGCAGTCAGCGCCAGCACCTGGCAGCTCACCGCCAGTTGCTGCTGCACCTCGAACACCCGTTCGGAGCGATCCACCAGAATCAGCTTTGCCCCTTCCGCCGCCAGACGCTCGGCCACGCGCTGGCCGATGCCCTGGGCAGCGCCCGTGACCAGCGCGACTTTTTCGTGAAATCGGTTCATGTGTACCTCAAGGATTCTCGGACGAAACAAGACCCCTGTGGAAGCGAGCCTGCTCGTGATGGTTTCACAGGCATCCCCATGCTGACTGACGCACCCTCATCGCGAGCAGGCTCGCTCCCACAGTGGCGATACCGTTGATTGGCGCGCGGCTCACGCCGCGCTGGCAGCGAATTTCTCGTAGTAGAAATTCGCCGGCCGGATGCCCTGCTCGCCGAGGTACCGGCTCACCGCTTCGACCATCGGCGGCGGGCCGCACAGGTAGACGTCGACGTCGCCATCGTTCAGGTGCCGTGGCTCGATGTGCTGGGTCACGTAGCCCTTGAGCGGATGCTGGCTGTCGGGGCTGGCCACGCAGGCGCTGTAGGTGAAATGAGGGATGCGTGCGGCGAGGGCTTCCAGACGATCCAGTTCCACCAGGTCGAAATCGTGGGTCACGCCGTAGATCAAATGCAGCGGATGCGCACTGCCCTGCTCGGCGATTTTCTCCAGCATCGCGGTGAACGGTGCGAGCCCGGTGCCACCGGCCAGCAGCAACAAGGGCCGACGGATCTCCCGCAGGTAGAAACTGCCCAGGGGGCCGGCCAGGCTCATGCTGTCGCCAGCCTTGGCCATGCCGGTGAGAAACCGGCTCATCAGGCCACCCGGCACGTTGCGAATCAGGAAACTGACTTCGCCGTCGCGCTGCAACGAGCTGAACGAATAGGCGCGGGTCTGCTCGCTGCCGGGAATCCCCAGATTGACGTACTGCCCCGGCAGAAACGCCAGCTTGCTCAAGGACTCGCCCTTGATCGACAGCGCAATGGTGCTGTCGGACAACTGGCGCACCGCACTAATGGTCGCCTCGTAGCTGGCCTGGCGGGTGCGGCACACCTCGGAGGACGTCGGAACCCGCACGACGCAATCGCTCTGCGCGCGCATCTGGCAGGTCAGGACAAAGCCCTGCTCCGCCTCTTCCGGGCTGAGGGCATCTTCGATGTACTCCTCGCCCAGGTCGTACTGGCCGGCCTCGGCGAAACACTTGCAGGTGCCGCAGGCACCGTCGCGACAGTCCAGCGGGATATTGATGCCTTGGCGATATGCGGCATCGGCCACGGTTTCGCCCACGTTGGCGTCGATGAAACGGGTGACGCCGTCTTCGAAATTGAATGCAATGGAATGAGTCATGACGCCGGCCTCACAAGTGATAGACATCGATGACCTGCCGAACGTAGTCGTTCTTCAGGATCACTTTCTTGGTCTTGATCAGCGGGTTCTCGCCACGCACGTCCAGGGTGTAGAAACTGCTGCCGAAGTAGCTGTCGACGGTCTTGTAGCGAAAGCTCAGGGTGTGCCAGTTGAAGCGCACCTTGCACAGTCCGTCGGCCTGCTCCAGCAACTCGATGTTGCTGATGTTGTGCGAGGTGCGGGTGTCCGGCACGCTGGCGCTGGAACGCTCGGTCTTGATGCGGAAGATGCGGTCTTCCAGGCCGGTGCGGTCGCCGTACCAGATCAGCGAGATTTCCCGCTGCGGGTCTTCGGTCAGCTCGTCGTTATCGTCCCAGGACGGCATCCAGAAGGTCGCGTCGGGGGCGTACAGTTCCAGCCATTCATCCCATTGCCGGTCATCGAGGTAGCGTGCTTCGCGATAGAGAAAGTCGCGCACGCGGTCATGGCCAATGTTCATTGCACGTCCTCCACCGCGATCAACTTCGCCTGTTCACTGGCCAGGGCTGCGAGCATGGTTTGTTGCCAATACTTGTGTTGCAGCACGAACAGGCCTTCGTCTTCGGTGCGCACACCGCTGAGCAGCGGGTGCAAGTCGATTTCCCGGGCGGCCTCGTCGGCGCCTTCGATCCAGTGCTCAGCGCCTCGGGACATGTCGTTCCAGGTGGTGACGCTGCCCTTGTAGCTGGTCTGGCAGGCACGGAATTCCTCCAGGTCGTCCGGTGTCGCCATGCCGCTGACGTTGAAAAAATCCTCGTACTGGCGAATGCGGCTCGAACGCGCATGGTCGCTTTCGCCTTTGGGGGCGATGCAGTAGATGGTGATTTCCGTGCGATCCACGGAGATCGGCCGGGCGACGCGGATCTGCGAGCTGAACTGGTCCATCAGGTACACGTTCGGGTACAGGCACAGGTTGCGCGAGTTCTCGATCATCCAGTCGGCGCGTGCCTTGCCGAAATCCTGCGCCAGCTCATCGCGACGCTCATACAGCGGACGATCCTCGGGGTTGGCCCAGCGGGTCCAGAGCAGCATGTGGCCCTTGTCGAACGAGTAGAAACCACCGCCCTGCTTGGCCCAGCTGCCGGCGCTCATGGTCGGGTTGCTGTCGCCGGCCTCGCGCTGTTTGCGCTGGTTCTGAGTCGCGGCGTAGTTCCAGTGCACGGAGCTGACGTGGTAACCGTCGGCGCCGTTTTCGGCGGTGAGTTTCCAGTTGCCTTCATAGAGGTAGCTGGAGGAACCGCGCAGCACTTCCAGGCCATCGGGCGATTGGTCGACGATCATGTCGATGATCTTCGCCGACTCGCCCAAATGCTCGGCCAGTGGCAGGACATCCGCCTTGAGGCTGCCGAACAGAAAGCCGCGGTAGGATTCAAAACGCGCCACCCGGGTCAGGTCGTGGGAGCCGTCGCAGTTGAAACTCGACGGATAACCGGCATTGGCCGGGTCTTTGACCTTGAGCAGTTTGCCGGAGTTGTTGAAGGTCCAGCCATGAAACGGACAGGTGTAGGAGCTTTTGTTGCCGGACTTGTGCCGACACAGGGTCGCGCCGCGATGACTGCAGGCGTTGATAAAGGCATTGAGCACACCGTCCTTGTTGCGCGCGATGAAGATCGACTGGCGCCCCATGGTGGTGGTGTAGAAGTCGTTGACGTTGGGGATCTGGCTTTCGTGAGCCAGGTACAGCCAGTTGCCTTCGAAGATGTGTTGCATCTCCAGGTCGAACAGGCGGGGATCGGTGAACATCTCGCGCTTGCAGCGATAGAGGCCTTGTTCGGGATCGTCTTCGAGCAGGGCTTGAAGGTATTCGGGTCGCAGGGTCATGGCCGCCGCCTCCATTGTTATTGTTCAGGCAGGGCCATGCTAGGACGGGTCGATGGGGCGAACTATCCGCGGGGTGCAGACCTTTATCCGGTTTGTGCAGCGGCTGGCGTCAACGGCGCTTGAGGGTGTCGGACGGCAATTCGCCGAACTGCTTGCGGTAGCTGTCGGAGAAGCGTCCCAGGTGCAGGAAGCCATAATCCATGGCCACCTCGGTGATGTTGCGCACGTTGCAGGTCGGGTCGCTGAGGCAGGCGTGGATGCGCTCGAGGCGCTTCTGGCGGATGTAGTTTTTCGGCGTAGTGTCGGCGTTGCGCTCAAACAGGCCATACAGCGAACGCACGCTCATGTGCGCCTGGCGCGCCAGTGCTTCGCTGTCGAGGTCGTGCTTGAGGTGCCGGGCGATGTAGTCGGCGATGGCGTCGAATGCCGCAGCCTGCGACCCGCCGTCCAGGCGACTGACATTGGTCTGCATCAGGCTGAGCATCTTGCTGACGATGATCTGTGCGTAGTGCTCCTGCACCCTGGGCATCGGCTCACTGGCTTCGGCTTCCTGACAGATCATTGCCAACAGGCCGACAAAACCTTCCAGTTCGTGCAACTGGTAGCGGTTCTCCAAAAACCGCACGCCCTGCCCCGGATAACGCCAGCGCTGCTCGTCGCACACCGATTCGAGCAACGATGTCGGGACCTTGAGGATGAATTTTTCGCAATCGTCGGAGTACGTCAGGTCCACCGGATCGTCGGGGTTGATCAGCAACAGTTCGCCGGGGGCGAAGTAATGTTCCTGGTGGTGCCCACGCCACAGGCAATGGCCGCGCAGCAGCACCTGCAGGTGATAGACGCTCTCCAGCGCACCGGAGGTGACCCGCACACTGGCGCCATAGCTGATGCGGCACAGGTCGAGCGAGGAAAACTTGCGGTGATTGAGGCTGGCCAGCGGACGCCCGGTGCGCGGCATCAGGATGCAATGGTTGCCGACATGCTGATTGACGTAGCCCGACACCGCATACGGGTCGGCCTGGTCGAACACGGCGCTGCGCTGACTCAACAGTTGCGCTTGCATTATCGGTTACTCGGGTTGTCGTTATGGGGTCATTCTGGGGCAAACGGCGTAGCGGTGTGTCAACGGACTGATCAGCGGGGGCAGCGCCCTCATCGCGAGCAGGCTCGCTCCCACAGTGGAATGCGTTTCCCTATGGGAGCGAGCCTGCTCGCGATAAGGCCATCAGCCGCGACATCAATCCTCGAGTGCGCGAACCCGCTCGTGCCGCTGCTGCTCCTGCGGCTGAGCCGAGGACTGCAGGGTGAAATCGAAGTCGATTTCGGCGAACCGACCGCTGACACCGTGGGCTGCCGCTCGCGCCGGGTCTTCGCTGAAGGTGATGTTGGCGATCAGCTCATCCCGGGTGGCGTAGGCGAAATCGTCGTGCAGGTATTGATCGCCGTCGAGGTTGATCTGGGTGGTCAGGTGACGATGGTCTGGCGCCGAGATGAAGAAGTGGATGTGCGCCGGGCGCTGGCCGTGACGGCCCAGTTGGTCGAGCAGTTGCTGGGTCGGACCGTCCGGCGGGCAGCCATAACCCGAAGGTACGATGCTGCGAAAGCGGTAACGGCCTTCGGCGTCGGTGACGATCCGGCGACGCAGGTTGAATTCCGATTGCGTGGTGTCGAAGTACGAGTAGGTGCCACCGGTGTTGGCGTGCCACACATCCACCACCGCGCCGGCCAGCGGTTCGCCGGCCGTGTTGAACACCCGGCCTTGCATGAACAGGGTCACACCCGGATCGACGCCATCGTCCAGACGCGCTTCGCCTTGCGACAGCGGCGCGCCTGCCACGTACAGCGGGCCCTCGATGGTGCGCGGCGTTCCGCCGGACTTGCCGGCCTGTTCGTCTTCGGCGTCCATCAGCATGTCCAGGTAATGTTCCAGGCCGAGCCCGGCCACCACCAGCCCGGCCTCCTGGCGCGCACCCAGCACGTTGAGGTAGTTGACGGCTTTCCAGAACTCTTCCGGGGTCACCGCCAGGTCCTCGATGATGTTCACCGAGTCGCGCAGGATGCGATAGACCAGCGCCTTGACCCGTGGGTTGCCGGCGTCATTGAGCAGGCCGCTGGCCTCCTCGAGAAATTTCTGGGCGTGGGCAGTGTGGGAAATCTTGACGTTCATTTGGGTGGGTTCCTCATCTTGTAATTATGGGCGTAGCGGGCTGAACAGGCTGGGTTCAGCGGTCGTCGTCACGAATCGAAGAAGGATGCCGGCACATCGCATCGATCTCGATGGTCATGTATGGGAACAGCGGCAACTGCATCAGCAGGTCATGCAGCTCCTGGACGCTATCGACATCGAACACGCTGTAGTTTGCGTAGTGTCCGGCGATACGCCACAGGTGGCGCCACTTGCCTTGCTCCTGCAGACGCTGGGCCAGGGCCTTCTCGTCGGCCTTGAGCCGGGCGGCGGCTTCGGGATTCATGTCGACCGGCAAATTCACGGTCATCTTTACGTGGAACAGCATAGTGCTCTCCTCAGGCGGGATGAATGGCAGTGGATGTCTTGTCGCGACGGAAAAACGCCAGGCGTTCCTCATCCAGGCTCAGGCCCAGACCCGGCGCGTACGGCACCTGCAACTCGAAGTCGCGGTACACCAGCGCTTCGCCAAGAATGTCTTCGGTCAGCAGCAGCGGGCCAAACAGCTCGGTGTCCCACGCCAGTTTGTTCAGCGTGACAAAGGCGTGGGCCGACGCCAGGGTGCCCAGGCCGCCTTCGAGCATGGTGCCGCCGTACAGGGCGATACCGGCCGCTTCGGCAATTGCGGCCGTGCGCAGCACCGCACGCGGGCCACCGTTCTTGGCGATCTTCAGGGCAAACACCGAGGCCGCGCCTTCGCGGGCAAGATTGAACGCATCCTCCACGCATTCGATGGACTCGTCGGCCATGATCGGTGCCGGGCTGATGGCATTCAGGCGCACCATGCCGGCGCGGTTGTTGCGCGAGATCGGCTGCTCGATCAGGTCGATGCCGTTGCTCCCGAGGATCCGGCAGGCACGCAGCGCCACCGCTTCGTCCCAGGCCTGATTGACATCGACCCGCACGCTGGCGCGGTCACCCAGGGCTTTCTTGATCGCAATGACATGTGCCAGGTCACGGTTGACTTCGCCCGCCCCGATTTTCAGTTTGAAGATGCGGTGGCGACGCAGGTCGAGCATTTTCTCGGCTTCAGCGATGTCCTTTCCGGTATCGCCACTGGCCAGGGTCCAGGCCACCGGCAGCGCATCGCGCACGCGGCCGCCGAGCAGTTCGCTGACCGGCAGGCCCAGGCGTTTGCCCTGGGCGTCGAGCAATGCGGTTTCGATACCGGACTTGGCGAAGGTGTTACCGCGAATGCTGCGCTCCAGGCGCAACATCGCGGCGTTGACGTTGGCACTGTCCTGGCCGATCAACAGCGGTGCGAAGTGGGTGTCGATGTTGGTCTTGATGCTGTCCGGACTCTCGTTGCCATAGGCCAGGCCACCGATGGTGGTGGATTCACCGATGCCTTCGATGCCATCGGCGCAGCGCAGGCGAATGATCACCAGGGTCTGGTTCTGCATGGTGTGCATCGCCAGTTTGTGCGGGCGGATGGTCGGCAGATCGACGATGATCGTCTCGATCGACTCAATGGCGGTTGCAAGCATTTCGATACCCATCAGGTTCTTAAAGTTCTGAACCCGATTCTGGTACGGCTTTTTTCCGGAGGCCAATATAGAATTAGTCTGAATTGATACCTTAAAGGTATGCATTCAACCGATAAAGGGAGGCCCCATGGAATTGCGTCACCTGCGGTATTTCCAGGTATTGGCTCAAACGCTGAACTTCACCCGCGCCGCCGAGCTGCTGCACATTGCCCAGCCGCCCTTGAGCCGGCAGATCCAGCAACTGGAGGACGAGCTGGGGGTGTTGCTGCTCGAGCGTGGACGACCGCTGAAGCTGACCGACGCCGGACGGTTCTTCCATGAACATTCCACCGCATTGCTCGAGCAACTGGGCAAGGTCTGCGACAATACGCGGCGCATCGGGCTGGGTGAAAAGACCTGGCTGGGGATCGGTTTTGCCCCCTCGACCCTGTATGGCGTGCTGCCCGAACTGATCCGCCGCCTGCGCAGCGGCGAGCCGCTGGAGCTGGAACTGGGGCTGTCGGAGATGACCACGCTGCAACAGGTGCAGGCGCTCAAGGCCGGGCGAATCGACATCGGCTTCGGCCGTATCCGCATCGACGACCCGGCCATCATCCAGACCGTATTGACCGAAGACCGCCTGGTCGCCGCCCTGCCCGCCGGTCATCCACTGCTGGCCGGCCCCGTCAGCCTGCGCGAGCTGGCCAGGGAACCCTTCGTGCTGTACCCCGGCAACCCGCGTCCCAGCTACGCCGACCATGTGATCGCCCTGTTCGAATCCCAGGGCGTGAGTATTCAGGTGGCACAATGGACCAACGAACTGCAAACCGCCATCGGGCTGGTGGGCGCGGGCATTGGCGTGACCCTGGTGCCGGCCTCGGTGCAGTTGCTGCACCGCGACGACATCGGGTTCACCCCGTTGCTGGAAGACAACGCGACGTCGCCGATCATCCTCAGCCGGCGCGTGGGCGATGGGTCACCGGGGCTCAATCATTGCCTGTCAATGATTGAGCAACTGCAGCCGTCAGCGTGAAATCAGTGACTGTCGCCATCCCAGATCCAGTTCCAGACTCCCGGCAGCTTCACCGCTTGTGAACCGTCGCGAACGGTGCGAGCCATGGCCGCCCGTTGCAATTCGGCCTGGTCGTCGTAGAACGGCTTCTGCGCGACGTTCACCCCGGTCGCCTGCGCGCTGTCGAGAAGGATCTGCAGGTACTCGCGGGCATGCCGGGCGGTGTAGCGATTGAGGTCGTGGAAGGTCACCACCACCGGGATCACGCCGTCGACGGTCGGCAGCTCCCCCGCGGCGATGCGCTCGCGCACCTCGGACATCGAACGCAGGAAATGCGCTCGCCGCCGTGGGCTGGCGTTGAACCCCCAGACCTTGCCGTCATTGGCGCTCAGGTCGGTCAGCAAGACGTGCAGGCCATGCTGCCGATAGGCGGCGAACACGCGTTTGTCGTAGTTCCAGAACGGCGGCCGCACCAGGGTCGGCGGCGCACCGGTGATCGCGGCGATGTCGGCGCTGCCTTTGCTCAACGACTGGTCCAGCTCCAGAGGACTCAGGGAACGGTGATTGGTGTGCCAATGCGTCGCCGTGTGGAAGCCCAGGATCTGGCCCTCGGCGTGTTCGCGGCGCATGACTTCGCGGCCGATGTCGCTGTTGCCGGCCCGTGGCGCGCCGGTCTGCACGAAGAACACCGCCTTGAGATTCGGTTGCACCGGGTTGTCGGCCAGGCTGTCGAGCACCGTCAGCGTCGGGTTCCAGAAACTCGAGGCACTGGGCCCGTCATCGAACGTCAGCAGAAAGCGGATCGGCGCCTGCCCGCGCAGTCGCTGTTCGGTCTGCGG
>Ga0247819_10001891_pt1 | contig 11087 bp, 7 predicted proteins | sample 13C_Xylose_Day6_FD_193428 | JGI IMG/M metagenome (GOLD analysis project Ga0247819, IMG submission 193428) | Soil microbial communities from agricultural site in Penn Yan, New York, United States - 13C_Xylose_Day6 | ecosystem: Environmental > Terrestrial > Soil > Agricultural land | place: USA... | reverse complement strand
GTCGCAGGCGGTGATGGCCGCCGATACGCACGTCGTCGTCGCGGGCGACACGCTCTGGGACCTGGCCGAACGCCACGATGTCTCGGTCTCGCAGTTCATCGAGGCGAACGGGCTCGACGGCGCGGGTATCATCCACCCCGGCGAGACGCTCACCATTCCGAAGCCCGTCACCGTGCTGCCAGTGGCTTCCGTGAGCGTGCAGCTGACCGACGAGATGCGCGCGAATGCAGTCATCATCGTCGAGACGGGGCGTCGCCTCGGAGTACCCGACGAGGGCATCGTCGTTGCACTCGTCGCGGCAGCTCAGGAGTCGAGCCTGAGGAACCTCCACCGCGGAGATCTCGACTCGCAGGGCCTCTTCCAGCAGCGACCGAGCGAGGGTTGGGGAACCGTCGACGAAGTGCTCGACCCGGTGCGCGCCACCACGGCGTTCTTCGGCGGCGAGTCGAACCCGAATCCCGGACGCACCCGCGGACTGCTCGACATCGTGGAGTGGGAGGCGATGACGGTCACCGAGGCCGCCCAGGCTGTGCAGCTGAGCGCGCACCCCGACCATTACGCCAAGTGGGAGGTCTCGGCACGGGCCTGGCTCGCCGAGCTCGGTTGACGCATCACGATGACGTTGCGATCGGGATGCCCTCGGCGTTTGCAACGGCCTCGGCATATGGATTTTCGTAGACTTCACACGTGACCACCGCGCCCGCCGACCCCATGATCGGCCGTCTGATCGACGGTCGCTATCAGGTGCGCTCGCGGATCGCTCGCGGAGGCATGGCCACGGTGTACCTCGCGACCGACCTGCGCCTCGAGCGGCGTGTGGCGCTGAAGATCATGCACGGCCATCTCGCCGACGACAACACGTTCAAGACCCGCTTCGTGCAAGAGGCCAGGTCTGCCGCCCGCCTGGCCCATCCCAATGTCGTCAACGTGTTCGACCAGGGCCAGGACGCCGACATGGCGTACCTGGTCATGGAGTACCTGCCGGGCATCACGCTGCGCGACCTGCTCAAGGACTACAAGCGCCTCACCGCCGAGCAGACGGTCGACATCATGGACGCCGTACTGTCGGGGCTCGCGGCCGCGCACAAGGCGGGCATCGTGCACCGCGACGTCAAGCCCGAGAACGTGCTGCTCGCCGACGACGGCCGAATCAAGCTCAGCGACTTCGGACTCGCGCGAGCGGCGAGCGCCAACACCGCCGCCGGCCAGGCGCTCCTCGGCACCATCGCCTACCTCTCCCCCGAACTCGTCACCCGCGGCGTCGCCGATGCCCGCAGCGACATATACGCCGTCGGCATCATGATGTACGAGATGCTCACCGGCGAGCAGCCGTACGTCGGCGAAGCTCCGATGCAGATCGCCTACCAGCACGCCAACGACTCCGTGCCGGCCCCGAGTTCGAGGAATCCGGCCGTACCCGCCGAGATCGACGAGCTCGTCGCCTGGGCGACGTCGCGCGATCCCGACGAACGGCCCCGCGACGCCAGAGAGCTGCTCGACCGCCTGCGCGAGATCGAGCCCGGAATCCGGGCGTCGCACCTCCCGCTCACCACGCAAGCCACGACGGTGCTCCCCGACGTCTCGACGATGACCGCCGGCGCGACCGCCGAGACGCACGTGTTGGGCGGTGCCCCGCTCGTGGCCTCCGCCACCCACGAGGCGTCCGTCGACGACACCGCGGCGCTCTCGACGAGTGCCGCCCGCCGCCGACGCCGCGGATACTGGCTCTTCGCGCTCGTGCTGCTGCTCACCGGCCTCGCCGCGGGAACCGGGTGGTACTTCGGCGCGGGTCCGGGATCGTTCACGACCGTCCCCGACACCTCGACGCTCGCCCCCGACGCGGCGACGGCGGTGCTCGAAGACGCAGGATTCGTCGTCGAGCCGTCGTCGCGCACCGATCCCGTTATCCCGCAGGGTCAGGTCGCCGACACCGATCCCCCCGGTGGCAGCCAGGCGCCGCGCGGCTCGACCGTCACGCTCTACGTCTCCGAGGGACCCCAGATCCTCGACGTTCCCGCGGTCATCGGGACTCCAGAGGCGGAGGCGCGCGAGGCGTTGGCCGCCTTCACGGTCGCCGAAACGGCGACACAGCAGTTCTCACCCGATGTCGCGCCCGGCTCGGTCGTCGCCGCGCTCGACGCCGACGGTGCGGCACTCGGCGCGACCTACCCCGAACGCGGCGCGATCACGCTCGTGGTCTCGGTCGGACCCGTTCCTCCCGTCGAGGGGTTGCCCGCCGGCGAAGCCGAGGCGAGGCTCACCGATGCCGGCCTCGAGGTCGGCTACAACGACCCGGTGTTCGACGACGAGGTGCCGGTCGACGTGGTCGTTGCCGCCGACTGGACGAACGATCCGATGCGGCCGGGCGACACGGTGGTCCTGACGCTTTCGAAGGGGCCCGACCTCGTCGAGGTTCCGAACGTGGTCACGGGGCAGACCGTCGCCCAGGCACGCGCCCAGCTCGAGGAGCTCGGCTTCTCCGTGGTCACGAATGTCCCGGAGTTCCTCGAAGGTGCGGTCATCGCCGGAGTGCAGAGCCCGGCAGCCGGCGAGAAGGTCAAGCGCGGCTCGGAGATCACGGTCAACTTCCAGTGACCGGCGCTCGGCGAACGAGGGCCGCCCTCACTCCGGAGATCGACCAGCGCCGGGACATCCGTTCAGTGACGGAGTCCCGGCGCAGCGATGCTCAGCGAGCGGCGAGTTCTTCAGCGACGAGGAACGCGAGCTCGAGCGACTGCATGTGGTTCAGGCGAGGGTCGCACAGCGATTCGTAGCGGGTGGCCAACGTCGCCTCGTCGATGTGCTCGGAGCCGCCGAGGCACTCGGTGACATCATCGCCGGTGAGCTCGACGTGAATGCCGCCAGGGTGCGTGCCTGCCGCGCGGTGCGCCTCGAAGAAGCCCTTGACCTCGTCGACGACATCGTCGAAACGCCGCGTCTTGTAGCCGTTGGGCGTCGTGATGCCGTTGCCGTGCATCGGGTCGGTGACCCACAGCGGGTTGGCATCGCTCGCCTTGATCGCCTCGAGCAGCGGGGGCAACGCGTCGCGGATCTTGCCCGCACCCATGCGGGTGATGAACGTCAGGCGACCGGGCTCGCGATTCGGGTCGAGCTTCTCGACGAGTTCGAGCATGACCTCGGGCGTCGTCGTCGGTCCGAGCTTGACGCCGATGGGATTGCGCACCCGCGACAGGAAGTCGACGTGCGCGCCGTCGAGCTCGCGCGTGCGCTCGCCGATCCAGATGAAGTGGCTCGAGGTCACGTAGGGCGTGCCGGTGCGGGAGTCTATGCGCGTCATCGGGCGCTCGTAGTCCATGAGCAGGCCCTCGTGGCCCGTGTAGAACTCGGTGTGCTTCAGCGCCTCGAAGTCGGCGCCGCAGGCGTCCATGAACTTGACGGCGCGATCGATCTCGCGCGCCAGCGACTCGTAACGTGCGTTCGCCGGATTCTGGGCGAAGCCCTGATTCCACGAGTGCACCTGCCGCAAGTCGGCGAACCCGCCCTGCGTGAACGCCCGGATGAGGTTCAGCGTCGACGCGGCCGTGTGGTAGCCGCGGATCAGCCGCTGCGGATCGGCCGCGCGGGATTCGGGCGTGTAGTCGTAGCCGTTGACGATGTCACCGCGGTAGGCCGGGAGCGTCACGTCGCCGCGCGTCTCGGAGTCGCTCGAGCGGGGCTTGGCGAACTGGCCCGCCATTCGCCCCATCTTCACGACGGGCATCGAGGCACCGTAGGTGAGCACGACGGCCATCTGCAGCACCGTCTTCACGCGGTTGCGGATCTGGTCGGCTGTCGCGCCCGCGAAGGTCTCGGCGCAGTCGCCGCCCTGCAGCAGGAACGCCTCACCGCGCGATGCTGCGGCGAGTCGCGCGCGCATCGTGTCGACCTCGCCCGCGAACACGAGCGGCGGCAGGGTTGCGAGCTCGGCGGATGCCGCGTGCGCGGCCTCGGGGTCGGGCCAGGCGGGCTGCTGCTTGATGGGCAGTGTTCGCCAATAGTCGAGCCCAGCGATCACGGAGGGATCTGCGAAGACGACGGGCTCGGCGAGCTGTACCACGGGAGTGTCCTGGAGGGTCGGGCGCACGTGCGCCGGGAAACGGAACGGCGACGCACGTCGCGCCGCCGCCATTCGAGCCTATCGCGACTGCGAGGCCCGTTGCTCCTTGACCGAACTCGCGTAGACGTCGACGTACTCCTGGCCGCTGAGACCGCGCAGCCGGTACACGAGCTCGTCGGTGACCGATCGCAGCACGAACCGGTCGCCCTCCATGCCCTCGAAACGCGTGAAGTCGATCGGTTCGCCGATGATGATGCCGATGCGGCGCACCTTCGGGAGGCGCGTGCCGATCGGCATCACGTGCTCGGTGCCGATCATCGCGACCGGGACGACGGGGACGCCCGACTCGAGGACCATGCGCGCGACGCCGGTGCGACCGCGGTACAGCTTGCCGTCGGGACTGCGGGTGCCCTCGGGGTAGATGCCGAGGATACTGCCCTCGGCGAGCACCTTGAGGCCCGTGTTGAGCGACGCCTCGGACGCCTTGCCGCCCGAGCGGTCGATGGGCAGCTGCCCGGCCGCCTGGAAGAACACGCGGGTCGCCCACCCCTTGAGCCCCTTGCCGGTGAAGTACTCGCTCTTGGCGAGGAAGACGACCGGCCGCGCGACGACGAGCGGCAGGAAGATCGAGTCGATGAACGACAGGTGGTTCGAGGCGAGCACGACGGCGCCGGACTTCGGCACGTTCTCGAGGCCGATGACCCACGGCCGGAAGATCGAGAGCAGGATCGGACCGACCACGAGGTGCTTCATGATCCAGTAGAACACCGTGCGTTCCCTTCCCCGTGACGCAACACCTCAGCCTAGCGTCAGCGGGTCACGCGTGCTCATCGACCCACACTCGCGCGAGGTCGGCCGCACCCACCACGCCTGCATCGTTCACGAGCTCGGCGATGACGAAGTCGGGCTCGGGGTGGTACCCCCGGGCGGGGAGGTGTTCGGCATATGCCTCGCGGATCGGCTCGAGCAGCAGCTCACCGGCCTCGGCGACTCCTCCGCCGAAGACGAATCGCTGCGGGTCGAGGATCGCCGAGAGACTCGCCGCGGCCTGTCCGAGCCAGTGACCCAACTGGCGCAGGGCGGTCAGCGCACCCGGGTCGCCGGCCATCATGAGCGCCCCGACGAGCCGCCCGTCGAGGGTGCCGTGCTCGTCGCGGGCCTGGGCGAGGGCGCGCCCGACTCCCCCGGCATCGGCGACCTCGTTCGCCATGCGCAGCAGTGCGCGTCCGGAACCGTACTGCTCGAGGCATCCGCGCTGCCCGCAACCGCACGCGAGCCCGTCGGGGACCACACGCATGTGGCCGAGCTCGGCGCCTGCGCCGAAGCCGCCGCGGAACAGTCGGTCGCCGGCCACGACGGCTCCACCGACGCCGGTGCCGATCGTGAGCATGACCATGTCGCTGACCATGCGGCCGGCCCCGAAACGGAACTCCGCCCAGCCCGCCGCGTTGGCGTCGTTGTCGACGACGACGGCCTTCCCGACGCGGGCCTCGAGCTTCTCGCGGAGCGGCTCGTTGCGCCAGTCGATGTTCGGGGCGTAATAGACCGTCGACTGCGCCGCGTCGATGAAGCCGGCGGCGGCGACGCCGACCGCGGCGACCTCCTCGTCGGCGGCGAGCGACGTGATCATGGCGACCACGGCGTCCTCGAGTTTCGCCACGTCACCTGAGGGGGTCGGGACGCGCTCGCTGCGCACGATCGCGCCGAGTTCGTCGACGACTGCACCGGCGATCTTCGTCCCGCCGATGTCGATACCGATCGCGTGCACCCGTGGAGCCGCCTTTCAGGGGAGGATGAGGCAGGGGCATGCTCGGGCCGACGGCCACGCGAGCAACCACTAGAGTGTAAACGACCCCACCGCCGAGGCCGCGCACGACCCGACCACGGCGCGACACGCCCGGTGCCGAAGGAGCTACCGTGATCGAATTCTCCACGCCAGCCGTGGTTGCCCCCGACCCCGAGGCGAACGCCACGGACCTGCTCGTCGACCGCTTCCATGCGACTCCCGACCTGGTGCTGTTCTCGCTTCCCACTGCCGACGGCGGCTGGTCCCCCGTCACGACCCGTGAGTTCTACGACCAGGTCATCGCACTCGCCAAGGGTCTCGTCGCCGCCGGCATCCAGCCGGGCGACAAGATCGGCCTCATGTGCAAGACGCGCTACGAGTGGACGCTCATCGACTTCGCGGCGTGGTTCGCCGGCGCGGTGCTCGTGCCGGTCTACGAGACGAGCTCGCCCGCGCAGGTGCGGTGGAACCTCAGCGACTCGGGCGCCATCGCGATCATCCTCGAGACCGCCGATCACTTCGCGCGGTTCGACGAGGTGCACCCCGACCTCCCCTTGATCCGCAACACTTGGCAGGTCGACCTCGGCGACCTCGACAAGCTCGCCGCCGCCGGCACCGCGGTGCCCGACGACGAGATCGAACGGCGCCGCAACCTCGCCGTCGGTTCCGACATCGCGACGCTCATCTACACCTCGGGTTCAACCGGAAAGCCCAAGGGCTGCGTGCTCACGCATTCGAACTTCGTCGAGCTCTGCCGCAACGCCGCCGTGGCGCTCAAAGAGGTCGTGGCCGAACCCGGCGCGTCCACGCTGCTGTTCATCACCACCGCCCACATCTTCGCGCGCTTCATCGCCGTGCTGTCCGTGCACGCCGGCGTGCGCGTCGGCCACCAGCCCGACACGAAGCAGCTGCTGCCCTCGCTCGGCAGCTTCAAGCCCTCGTTCCTCCTCGCAGTGCCGCGCGTGTTCGAGAAGGTGTACAACGTCTCCGAGCAGAAGGCCGAGGCGGGCGGCAAGGGCAAGATCTTCCGCGCCGCGGCCGACGCCGCCGTCGAGCACTCGACACTCCTCGAAGAGGGCAAGAAGGTCCCGTTCGGCCTGAAGGTCAAGTTCGCCCTGTTCGACCGGCTCGTCTACGCGAAGCTGCGCACCGCGATGGGCGGCAACGTCAAGTACGCCGTCTCGGGTTCAGCCCCGCTCGGCCCTCGCCTCGGACACTTCTACCACTCGCTCGGCATCACGATCCTCGAGGGCTACGGCCTCACCGAGACCACGGCACCGGCCACGGTGAACCTCGCGACGAAATCGAAGATCGGCACCGTCGGTCCGACTCTTCCGGGCGTCTCGGTGCGCCTCGCCGACGACGGCGAGATCCAGGTCAAGGGCATCGACGTCTTCAAGGAGTACTGGAAGAACCCCGAGGCGACTGCCGAGTCGTTCGACGGCGACTGGTTCAAGACCGGTGACATCGGTTCGTTCGACGACGACGGCTTCCTCACCATCACCGGTCGCAAGAAGGAGATCATCGTCACGGCGGGCGGCAAGAACGTCTCACCGGCGGCGCTCGAAGACCCGATCCGCGCCAACCCGCTCGTGGGCCAGGTCGTCGTCGTGGGCGACAAGAAGCCCTTCATCTCGGCGCTGATCACGCTCGACCCTGAAATGCTGCCCGTGTGGCTCAACAACAACGGGGAAGACGCGGGCATGTCGCTCGACGAGGCCGCCGCCAACCCGGCAGTGAACGCCGAGGTGCAGCGCGCGATCGACGCGGCCAACGAGACCGTCTCGCGTGCGGAGTCGATCCGCAAGTTCACGATCCTCACCACCGAGTTCACCGAGGCGAGCGGACACCTCACGCCGAAGATGAGCATCAAGCGCAACATCATCCTCGAGGACTTCTCGCCGCACGTCGAGGCGATGTACTCGGGCGCGCCGGCCACCGAGGGTCACTCGATCGTCAGCTGACCGATCCGACGTACGACCGGGGCTCCGCGGATTGTTCCGCGGAGCCCCGTTCGTCTGATGATCGGTTCGCACGCTTCGGCGGGCGTCAGAACCAGTCGGACTCCCGCACGGCCTTCATCGCCAGCCGACGCTCGTCTTTCTCGAGCCGGTCGAGGTAGAGCATTCCGTCGAGGTGGTCGACCTCGTGCTGCAGCGCCTGCGCCATGAGCCCCTCGCCCGCCAGCTCGATCTCGTTGCCGTCGAGGTCGATGCCGCGAACACGCGCGAAGGGGAACCGTGGAGTCTTGTGCCACAGGCCGGGCACCGACAGGCAGCCCTCGTCGATTAGTTGCTTCTCGCCAGAGACCTCGACGATCTCGGGATTGAGGATGTAGCCGACGTCGCCATCGACGTTGTAGCTGAAGGCGCGCAGGTTCACCCCGATCTGCGACGCAGCGACTCCTGCGCGCCCGGGAAGGCGCACGCTGTCGACCAGGTCGGCCACGAGCGCGCGCACGCGATCGTCGACCTGTTCGACGGGGGCTGAGACGGTTTTCAAGACGGGGTCGCCGAACAGGCGAATGGGACGTTCCGGCAATTGCGCTCCGATCAGTGCCCGCGCTCGGCGGGCAGGCCTTCCACCACGAGGGCGGCGAGTTCTCGCGCCGCGTGCTGGGTGACGGGGCGGAGTTCCTTCCAGTTCACCACGGAACCGGCGGCGAGCTGGGGGTCGTAGGGGATGCGCACGATCTCGCGGACCCGCGACTGGAAGTGCGCCTCGATCTCGTCGACCTTCACGAGGTGCGTGCCCTGCGTGGCGAGGTTGATCGCGACGACCGCGTTGCGCACCAGCTCGCCGAAGCCGTTCGCCTCGAGCCAAGTGAGGGTCTCGGACGCGAGTCGCGCCTCGTCGACACTGCCGCCCGAGACGATGACGATCGAATCGGCCCGCTGCAGCGTCGCGCGCATGACCGAGTGCACGATGCCCGTGCCGCAGTCGGTGAGCACGAGCGAGTAATACCGTGCGGCGAGACCTGCGACGACGTTGTAGTCGTTGTCGTCGAACGCCTCGGAGAGGGTGGGGTCGGTGTCGGAGGCGAGGATGTCGAGGCGCGTCTCGTCGCGCGAGACGTACTTCGAGAAGTCGGTGTAGCCGCCGATCGACGAGGCTTTCACGACGACGTCGCGCACGGTCTCGCGAGTCTGCCGGTCGACGCGCTCGGCGAGCGTGCCGCGGTCGGGGTTGGCATCGATCGCGATGATGCGGTCGTCGCGGGCGTCGGCCAGGGCCATGCCGAGGAGTGCCGTGATCGTCGTCTTGCCGACGCCGCCCTTGCGTGTGAGCACCGGCACGAACCTCGCACCGCCCTCGAACCGCTTCTGGATTCGCTGGCTCAGTGCCTTGTGCGCGCGCACCTTGGCTGAATCGCCGAGATTCACGAGGTGCAGCGAGGCCTCGTAGAGGAAGCGGTTGAGCCCGCCATGCGGCGCTGGGCGCGTGGTTCGGTTGAGGTCGATGAGACGATCGGGCGTGAGCGATTCGGGCGCCTCGGGCACCGTTGCCGGAACGAGTTCCTCACCCGGGGTCTCGACGACGGCGACCTGGGCGGACGCTTCGTCGCGCAGTCGCTCGCGCCGTGCCCGCGACGCATCGGCCGCCAGCAGCGCGCTGTACGGCGAGGCATCGCGGCGAGCCGCGCTGCGGTACGAGCTGCCGGCGAGGGCGGGTGTGATGACCTCGACCGATCGGGTACCCGATTCGCCGTCGACGAGGGCGGTGGGGTTGACCGAAACGTCGTCGATGGCGACGGCCACCTCCTCTTCGGGCACCTCGCGCACCGGCGCGGGTGGAAGGTCGAGCCTGAGGTTGAGGCTGTCGGTCGCACGGGTCGCCGCGTGCGCCCCGGTCGTCGTCTCGGGCTCACCGTGCTCGACCGGCGCCGCGTGTCCACCATTTGCCCGGCGTGCGCCGGCTCGGTCTTCGGTCGTGTCGTCAGCCACCGATACCCCTCCTCATCAGCGCCATTACAGGGGACAGCCTACCGTGCACGCACGACGACGAGCAGGTCGCCGGCTTCGACCTGCTGGGTCTTGGGGATCGCGACGCGTTCGACGACACCCGCGACGGGCGAGGTGATCGCGGCTTCCATCTTCATCGCCTCGATGGATGCGACGCCCTGGCCAGCGGCGATCTCGGCTCCGACCTCGACTTGCAGCGTGACCACGCCCGAGAACGGTGCGGCGATCTGGCCCGGCTGCGATGCGTCGGCCTTCTCGGCTGCTTTGCTCTCGACGACGATGCCTCGGTCGCGCACGAACACGGGGCGCAGCTGGCCGTTGAGGATGGTCATCACGGTGCGCATGCCCTTGTCGTCAGCCTCGCCGATCGCTTCGAGGCCCGCGTAGAGGCGCACGCCCTTGGCGATCTCGATGACGTGCTCGGAGCCGGGACGCAGCCCGTAGAGGTAGTCGACGGTGTCGACCACGGACAGGTCGCCGAAGAGTTCGCGGATCTGCTCGAACTGGCGGGTCGGCGCCGGGAAGAGCAACGCGTTCAGGGTGGCTCGGCGGGTGGTGCTGTCGGCCTCGAGGTCGGCGCGCTGGTCGTCGGTGAGCTCGGTGACCCCGATGCGCACGTCCCGGCCGGCGAGGACCTTCGTGCGGAACGGCTCGGGCCAGCCGCCGGGCAGCTCGCCGAGCTCGCCGGCCATGAACCCGATGACCGAGTCCGGTATGTCGTACTTGTCGGGGTTCTCGGCGAAGTCCGCCGGGTCGGCCTTCACCGCGGCCAGGTGCAGGGCGAGGTCGCCGACGACCTTCGACGACGGCGTGACCTTCGGTACGCGCCCGAGGATGCGATCGGCGGCGGCGTACATGTCCTCGATGAGCTCGAAGTCGTCGGCGAGGCCGAGCGCGATCGCCTGCTGGCGCAGGTTCGAGAGCTGCCCGCCCGGGATCTCGTGGTGGTATACGCGGCCGGTCGGCCCCGGCAGGCCCGACTCGAACGGCCGGTACAGGCGGCGCACTGCCTCCCAGTAGGGCTCGAGGTCGGAGACCGCGTCCAGCGAGATGCCCGTATCGCGGGGGGTGTGCGCGAGCGCGGCGACCAGCGACGACGCCGACGGCTGGCTCGTGGTGCCGGCCATCGGCGCGCTCGCCACGTCGACGGCGTCCACGCCGGCGTCGGAGGCCGCGAGCAGGGTGGCGAGCTGCCCGCCTGCGGTGTCGTGGGTGTGCAGGTGCACCGGAACGTCGAACCGCTCCCGCAACGCGCCCACGAGGCGTGCCGCCGCCGTGGGAC
>Ga0247819_10001890_pt1 | contig 11088 bp, 8 predicted proteins | sample 13C_Xylose_Day6_FD_193428 | JGI IMG/M metagenome (GOLD analysis project Ga0247819, IMG submission 193428) | Soil microbial communities from agricultural site in Penn Yan, New York, United States - 13C_Xylose_Day6 | ecosystem: Environmental > Terrestrial > Soil > Agricultural land | place: USA... | reverse complement strand
CAGCTCTGCAGTTGCTTTCGATGCGTCCACCAGCTTGCTGATGATCTCATCGGGCTTACGCACGCCTAACGCAGTCATCCGCGCTTTCAGTGCCTCGGCCGCCTTGTTGATCGCATTCTCACGTACATCCAGATCCTGGAAGGCCAACATTTTTTCATTCAACGCCTGATTTTTATGGGTTAACTTAAAAATCTGGTACCCCATCAGCAGCAGCAATATGAAGCAGACGATAATAAAGATCTCGGTAAGCGAGAGCTGAAACACTTGATCATTCTTTCCGCTCATCAGGCGGATCTCGCTTCAGCCAGGCTCTCTGGCTCAACGTAGTGAGTAGATGAGCCCTGCTCTACCGCAGTGAGATCATCAATCTTGTTAATCAGCGCATCCAACTGGCTGTGAGCGGCTTGGACTGAACGATTGCTCTCCTCCATCCTCGCTGCAACCCCCTGGTGTTTCTCGTTACTTTCAACCAGAGCCCGAACCAGCGGCGCCAAACTCTGCTCAAGACTCTCCGCCAAAATCTCCCGATTGGTTTGACTGACTTCGCGCACACCTTTCAGAGCATCGGCGATGTCCCTGCCCAGGCGTTCTACAGTATCGGCGCTTTCAATACGGATATTCAAAGCATCCAGCTTATCTGCAATGCGTTCTACCGATTGCTGACGAGCCTTGATTTCGTTGAGGTAATCCTCTTGCTGGTCGTCCAGCGAGTCCAGGTACTCTTTCTGTACGCGCTCAACACTTTCCATCACCTCTTTGCTCTGTAGTCTCATCGCATCCACCAGGCGCTCCTGGCTCGTCACAATGGCACCGACGGCTACCAGGTTCTCATCGAGTGTTTGAGTCTTAGCATTCAAGCTACGAATGGCGGTGGTGACTTGGCGGGTAGCGGTTTTAACATCTTCTGCCAAGGAGGCAACGCCTTCATTCACGCTGTCCGTTGTGCCTGCCAATGTTTCGATTGAACCACCCAGTTTGCGGGTGAACAGGTCATCAGGAAAGATCATTTGCTCCACACGATCACGTGCCATCGTGCCAAAATCCAATGCGTTATCTTCCATCTGCCGTAGCGTAATCGCGCTCTTTTCGGTCAGCTCATTGATCGTGCTCAACAAGTTGCCGCTGGATTGCCGGGTGTTTTCAAGTATCAGAGCAAAGGCTTCATTGCTCTGCTGCGTAGCATTGGCAAAGTAAGCGTCGGTGGCACTGATGTTGTGTTCGTAAAGTGCCTTGACCTGCTCCTTCACACTCTGCACTGCTTCGCGAGAAGCGACGTCTACCTTGTCCCGGAAGACTTCAAGCTGTTGAAAAGTGTTGTCAAAGGAGATAGCCAGGTTTTCGGCCGCGTGAATCGCACGTTCTTCGACACTTCGGACCGCATCATTAGCGTCGATACGAAACCCTGTGTGAATAATCCGCGCCAGCATACCCAACGCGGTACTAACCATCGCGGCACCGAATCGCGTTGCCATACCATTAAGGTTGTCACCCATGCTCTCAATGTCGAGCAAGCAGATAATGATGCTGGCGACAGTGAACAGGAAGCCCAAGTAGTAAACCGAATCGGCAAACTTAGCTACGGTGAGTTGCTTGTCCCATTTTTCTCGAACGAGATAGCCGACAATCCAATATGCAATCATTACCGCCAGAGGAAAGACCAACCCTAGCCAAAAGGGGTCATTTAACTTCAGGCTGGCGACGGACAAACTGATTTTCAGCAGCACCGCGAGCGCAAAGTAGGTGCTGACGCGCTTGATCGATTTATTGACGTCCACTTATAGCCCCTCGACCCGGGAAAAACCTTCCACAGATACGCCGTTATCTTGAAAGTATTGCTCCCAGAACATGGAGAGCTTGGTGTTCTGTAGGGCTTTCTGATCAGCTGCCAGCAGGTTGATGGCTACACTGCTGCCTTGCAGGCCCGGTGCCACTGCATTTTGCCCATAAGCGGTCTTACGAAAATCCGCGTACGGCGGCAGGTTGGCCTTATACATGCTGAACTCCGGCATGTTCGCCAGCATGTCAGAGTAAATCACCAGCCTGCGCTCACCCGACACATGCGCGCGCTCAAACCCATTGATGCCAACTAGCTGCAGCATCTGGAAAATGGGGGAGTTCTTGCTGCGTTCTTCGAGCGAGATTTTGTGCACGATGTCGTCAAACGGCTTTACGAATTTCTGGTTGAAGTCGCGCTCGACAAATTTCTTGTTGCTCATCTGCTGATTCCTGTCCTTCCACTGACCAGGATTGCAGCGCTCAAATAACGGCTTCTCATTGCTCTTAAAATCTTCACCGAGAAGAAACACGGAGAGCAGGTAGCCTTCGGGGAGTTCCTCATTGACCATCGTTTTAAGCCGTTGGCCTAAAGCGATTTTCTGAGTAAACGGGAAAGGTGAAGTGTTATCAATAAGCACCACGTATTGCCCTTTGGGACCTGTGGACGGGCAAAGCGTCTCCTTATCGAGGGTTTCACGCGTGGCATTGAAATAAAACATCAAGGCAGCCACAGCTACAGCGACACCACCAACCAGCAACCCGAAAGTTTTACCGGAAAGCCCTTTTTTCTGGGCATAAATTGCCATCATGCTCTCCCTGAAACGATTTGCTGCAGCGGCTGTACTTGATCGTATTTCTGATTAAACGACGATTGAATTCGCGCCCTTATCGTCTCCAGGTTGGCGATCATTTCGTTCATTAAGCGTTCCTGCTCAGCGAGCTTGATCTCATCCTTCTCGGTGCCGAAGTCAGGCATGGTGACCTCAACAAATGTCACCGGCTCGTCGAAATAGGCCGGCGGCGGATTATCGCGAGGGCGGGCCATTTCGTTTTCAATCCGATACTTACGGACCAAGTTAGTGAGCGTTTCGTCGGCCAGTACCATCCGCTCATCCACGACTTTCTTGATGACCGTTTTCTGGCTCATGCTGCGCTTGAAATTCTGGATGGCTGCCGCTGCACGATCAACGTTCTGATCGATCAGGAGCAGGGATTCAAGCTTGCGCTGTTCCAGCACATGCCGCAGCGCCTCAATAGCAAAGACATAGCGGCGTTGAGCGTCTTCGTATGCCAGGTAAACCCTCGCGTACCCTGGATAACGATCAGTCCAGGTGTAGCCCTTATAGACTGCTGCCACTCCAAAAATGACCGTCAGCGCAAATAAGCCGCATGAGCTGATGTCCTGAAATGGAAGGATCGAATCATGTAAATAAGCACGAATCAACTCGACAGCTGATTGCGATTCATCTTCAAGTTGAGGCAGGACAAAACGGAAATAGGCAGTTCCTAAACCAACAGTGACCATGCTGAGAATAGCCGCGCTGAACGCAAAATAGCCTGCGAACATCCGGGACGGTTTGACATGGTTTTTATAGGCGCTGGCTCTGCCCAGAAAGAAGCATACAAACACGTTGAACGCTGACAGCATTAATGCGGTGACAAACCCACCAACATATCCGCTGGCCATACCCTCAGAAAACAAAAAGGCGTTTCCAAAGCCTTCGGCCACCGTCATCGCAAACAGCAAGCCACCGCTCTTCCATTTGGCATCCCCATCAGCAGCATCAGCAGTCCTGTGCTGCAACTTGTTTTGCTCACGAAAAGTTTCGAGCGCATGGGCCTTGTCTTCGGCGGCTTGCTGAAGCTCCGTCAACTCGCCATCCATTTTGGAAATGTCCTGATCGGCGTTTCGCTCAAACTCCTCGCCAAGTGCGATAGTGCGTTTGATGTCGCGGGTCACGTCAATGGAGTCCAAGCGGTTGTCGGCGCTTTTTAGGGATCGCTCACCGTACTTGAGTATCTGTTCACGCATTCCGCCCAATTTGCCCCGAATGCTGTGCTCGACATCTGAAAGCTGCGTCGCAGTACTGGAGGGGACTCCGGCAGCTCCGCGAAGCCGCGCCAGCTCAACGACGCGCAGCTCTTTCTGGATTTTCTCAGGATCAATTTTCGGCAATACATCGCTATCAGGCTCATCCTTCCGACTGAATAGTTGGACAATGAAAGCCAAGAGCTTTCGAAAGAAACTCATTTATAGAACCGCAAAAGGTTAGACATTGGGGGTATGCAGAGATAGACGAGCACTAGGCTGGCGCCAAATTAAGCGCACAGAAATAGGCAGCGTGTCGCGGCCATCCCTGCGCCGGCATCGAGTGATGGCGAAATAATGCCAATGCGCACAGATAAGGGCAACAAGTCAGTGCAGAATTGTATTATTTTGGACAAATGGTCAGCGCCGCGATTGGCACATTGGGATACCCACCCTAGCGTGGCTACCCAAAGATGCAGGAACATACGATGTCGCGAAGGCGTGTTTGAGGTTCGCTTCCGATCCAACATTCGTGACTTCGGATCAGAGCTGGTGTTTGCCAAGGAATGAAGCGTCAACGGTAGCGGCGACGCTCACTGTGTACCAAGGCGATATACCAACACAATCAGGTGAGTTTAAGGCTCAAATCAATACCAAGCCTTGGTCATCCGGCAACACCCACGTCTTCGGCGGCACAGGGCCCTACGTGCTTGAAGCACACGGCAGCATTGATTATGAGAGTCGCCCGCTCCTCCCGATCTTCAGCGTCGACTGCTGCCCGCATGACCGTGGTGTAACCGAGCTACGTTCTGATCGATGCGGCCTTGGATCGTGCTCAAGGTGTCTCGAGTAATAACCTGTGGGTATAGGTTCTCGGCGATGCTTGCAAACCGGCTCGCCACATCACAAATGCCGTCAATCATTCTGCCTGCAACGTCCGGGGGCACCTCGGCCTCCTCTGCAAGCCGAAGCATTTGCGTGCGGGAAATCGACAGGGCTTCCCCCATCACATCCATCTGATGATATCCACTTGGCCCCTCGCAGAACGTCACATCGTAAGCCGGCGACAGTCTCCATTGACCGTCTTGCGACATTATATAGGCAAAGTTCTTGGGATGATCGTCTCTGTTGTTGAACGCAACATTGAAGACAGCACGTTCGAAGGCCACTGCCATCTCTCGCACGTCGTTGGTGCACATCTGTGTTGCCCGCAAGAAGTTGACGTAGTCCAACACCCCTGGAGACCGGTAATTTGCCCCCGTAAAGACCGCGAGGCTTTGCATGGGTACGCGCAGACCATCCAGACGGTCAAATCGTTTACTGGCAAATGCCGCCAACCCATTAGGCAGGCTGAAGTACTGCGTGTCAGGGGTCTCGATACCGCACATGCGCAGGCATTCGGCGTAGACCATTTCGATAGCGCACACTTCGGCATGCTCTTCTTTGGCCGGGAACTTGATCAACCATGCTTCAAAGCCTGCCGTAACGGCAGTGGTAAATCGGCCAGATTCGGGATCGCGATAAACGAGGGCCTTAGGCCTTGCACCTTGAGGCGAGCCGCCCACCAGCAGCAATGTCTGCAGGAACTCGCCACCGTTTCCATGGAGCACTTCCTGAACTTCAGCGGCAAGCTGCTCCAGCGGGATGTGGACCTCAGATTCCTGCCCTTCGGGTGCCACAGGCTCAAACGTCATGGCCCCCATTGCATTGCTACCGATGTAGGCCAGCCGTTCCAGTGAGCCGATGCGCGCCGTGGTGAGCCCGCGGCGCCTGAACATACGGTCCATCAGTAACATGCCCCACCCATCGGGCAAGGAGTCGTAAACAGGCCCTGGCAAGTACAGTTGATGGTCTGGAAAATCTTGGCGCAACTGAGCCCCCACCAACGGGAGCGTGTAGGAGGACAGTTCCAAGCCCCTTTGCCTGGCTTCATTGCTGTACTCGAACACGATCAGCGGGCGACCGGTCAAGGCGGTCGTGGAGACCAGCGTCCCCCATTGCCATCGCTCACCCCAGCCCTCGTAGAAGACGTTCACCTGCTCAAGCATTGCCGGACTTCCTCTTTGAACGGAGACGATTGGCGCTGTTTTCGTAGCGCCGAATATCCTCAATGCTGTCCAGCTTTGGCAGGAACAGGCCTTCCAGTTCCTTGGTTCGGCCAAGAGCCATCGCCACCCGAACGACATTCTCGAATCCGACATTGCGCCCGGCTTCAAGATTGGACACTGTGTTTGTGCCGATACCGGCACGCCCGGCCAAGTCGGCTTGTGTCATGTCCAGCGCCAAGCGCTCTGTGCGCAAGCGATCGCAGAGGCGCTTGACGACCTCGCTCGGCTTGCTGAAGCTTAAATCCAACATGGTGCGTACCTAGCCCGTTCCGTGCCAGTTAATTCCCAAAATTATAGAATTAACGAATGGCCCTATCAAGTGACTTAATCCCCTAAATCTGTCATTTATCTCTTGATTGCTAGCTTTAGCCGCAACTTACTGGATTTAACTATCATAAAGCCAAAAGTCAGGGAGAACTGCTGGGCGCCGCTAAGAACTGTATTTTGGGTGCAGGCTTGCCTCCCGCCCGAACCCGGGTGAGTGGTGGGGGCAAAATGGGGCAGCTAAAAATTTTCCGAACTGAAACCACCGTCCCATGGCCACTTCAAAATTCTTCGGCGACTCTGACAGTCTTTAGATAGCCTGCTTATCTGATTATCCCCGCCTTTCCACCAACCATGGAGCACCATTCACATCCAGTGGACCCCCTACGACATAGTTTGTCAGATTCAAATCCCAAACTATGTGCTCGTAAGCACATGGCATAACATGCCAATGGTCGGAGGAAACTGTTTGCCGAAAGCTGGAGCTCATTATGGCGACGCGAAATGTTGTGCTCACTCCTCACCAAGAACAGGTTATTCATGACCTTGTTAAGTCTGGCCGCTATCAGAATGCCAGCGAAGTGATGCGGGAATGTTTGCGGCTATTGGAACAACGCATCGCCGTAGACACCGCTACAATTGAGACCCTGCGTCAGGCGACCTCGATCGGCATCATGGATCTTGAGCATGGGCGCTTTACTCAGGTGAACGAAGGGGATATGGAGCACTACCTCGAGGGCTTGAGCCTGGAGGCAACCCTCCCCGCGAGAGAGAAACACTGAGCATGCCGAAGTATCGGATTCCAACCCGGCGCGCTCCGACATTGTCGACATTCTCAGGCTCTCCCAGGCGCAGTTCGGTGATCAAACACGCCAGCGCTACCAGGCGCTGATCCTCGCGGCGCTGCAAGCGCTTGCCGACGCACCTCATCGCATTGGCAGGCACGACCGCGATGAGCTTGCACCGGGCCTTCGCAGCTATCACCTTTCCTATTCACGCCAGCAGGCCAAACAAACCCATGGAACGGTGAAAAGTCCACGCCATATCGTGTTCTATCGTGTGGCAAACGACGACGTGATCGAGGTCGTCAGACTCCTTCATGACGCCATGGAAGTGCAGTTGCACTTGCCGAACGACTGATCACCGAGCTAGCCCAAAGGGTTAACTTGCCATGAACAGCGAAGGTAAGGCGCCCCCTCAACATCTCAACCTGAGCCCCGCCGCCGCCAGTCAAGCTCCATAAAATCAGCGATCCTCCTGCGTATTGCGCAAGAAACGCTCAAGCACATTTTTTGTGATCATCACGGTGTAAATGTCTGCCTGCATCAGCCCATGTACCCATTCGCACGTGGCGGCGGTAAAGACCTCACCTCGACCTTTGTGGAAGTGCACCACCATGCCGGCCCCGCGGCTATGCAACTCGATGTTGGCGTCGCTAAGGTCGGGCGCCAGGATGGAAGCACGGAACCGGGCATCGCCATCGCCGAGCATGAATGAATAGGCATCCTCGGCGCGGCCCTGCTCGGCATTGGTTGCAAAGCCCATTGCGAGGATTTGCAATCCGCAGGGCGCACCGTCGGTGCCGAGCGGTTCCGGGAGGCCGTCGACGAACGTGTATTCCAGGCCGTCCACCTCATAGCCGAAGATGTTGGCTTCGTCTGCGAACATGTCCGCGTAACCCAGGCCCGTCCCCATGAACGCCCAGTGCTCAGGCCTGAAGACGGTATACCCGCGAGGGCCACGCGGAGCCATTCCCCCAAAGCTGGCATAGATCCCGCGCAGAGCATTCACCCCGAACGTCCTTGCCCCCGGGTGATTCACCCTCGGGTCTTCCCAGCCTCCCGTTAGCCGATGAGGCTCGGTAGCCGCCACAGGATCGAGCGCACCGGCATCGTACTTGTAGGCCACCTGCCGCCGCCCCTCATCCTCCAGGCGAATCTGCCACATGAAGTTGCCGGCGAAGCGCGCGACCTTGCCGCCCTCCTCGACAAAGGCGTCGACATGGTCACGCATTTCCCGTGTCCAGTACTCGTCGTGGCCGATGAAGACGGCGCAGGCGTAGCCCTCGAGTGCGTGCCGGTCGTGATGCAAATCGTCCTGAGTCACGACATGCACCGTATAACCTTGCTGCTCGGCCCAGACCACAAAAGGTCTTTCGAAAGACGCCCACCCCGCCAGCGCGTAGTACTTGGCGTAGCCGTTAAGGCTGGCCCATTCGACGAACTCATAGCGCGCCGGCCCTGGCATGCGGGGCCGGGTCGCGTTGATGCAGCGTGGTGCACCTTCCGGCAGCCACACCTGCCCTCGCGCCCAGGGGCGCTGCGCCGACAGCAACGGTGAGCGGCCTCGCGGCGTGCCGGGGTGGATACCAAAGTAATGATTGGCACCCCCCCAGTCGTTATAAGCGGCCCACGTCGATGTGGCCGCGACGAGCACCAAGGCATCGGCACGCTTGCGCAGCGCCTTGACGATGAACAGATGATGCCCGAGGACGCTGTTGTCGCCGTCCCGCACTTCCACTATGTAGCCACCCGGCTCGGCATCCGCCGGGATTGACCATTGCATGAAAACGGGCCATTGGCAGCCCTGCTCATAGGCACGTTCGGGTATGGGGTGGAATCGCGCGTCAAGGCTGTCGGTGGTATGCAGCGTGCGGGCGATGGCGCCATCACGATAGATCCTGAGTTTCACTTGCGGGCGGTTTGACGACAGATACAGGCAAACCGAATCACCCGGGCTATAGGCACGACGGTCCGAGTAGCACCAGGCGGCCGCCGGGCCAGACTCGGAAGGGACTTCGACCCAGGTCTCGCGAGCGGCCTGACGTGGCCCCGAAGTCTGGCTGACGGTCACGTTGGCGCCCGGTCGTTCGCCTCGCGCAGCAGGGTTTTTCAGGTCTGTGGAATTCATTGACTCGTACTCCTTTGATCGGCTGATTCTGTGGCTCGACCCGTCAATGCATTTCCGCTGACTCGAGCGCCCGGCGCCTCGATGTGCGCAAGGTCGATGCCCGCCGTTTCGTCGATAAGAAACCCTGCCAGGACAGTGACTACGCCCAACCCGATGACATAGCTGACGTACAGATAGCCAAGGTCGGCGCCGCTGAGATAGTTGTGCAGATAAGGGGCGGTGCCGCCAAAGATCGCCACTGAAACCGACGAGACCAATCCGACGCCCTGTGCCCGAGCCTGAGTCGGCACCTGCTCGGAGAGCACAGCGGGAAAAATCGCCGCGATCAACGACCAGGCGCCGAGCCCCAGCACCTGGGCCAGAAACAGCGTGTAGGGCTCAGTGGTCACCATGATCGAAATGGGATAGGTCAGCAGGATCACACCCAGGCCCCAGGCGATGACCATGGGCCGGCGCCCTACCCGATCGGACAACATTCCGCAGACCGGCAACCAGCACACGCAGAGGATCTGCGCGAGAAGACTCGCCACATAGGCACCCGTGGCGTCCATGCCCTGGGCAATCGCCGTCGAAGCGCCGAACGTGACCCAGGCGTAGTAAGTGACATTGGCGGCCGCTGCAAGCATGACGATGTTACGCGCCACTCGCAGCATCTCCCCCGTCGACAGCTTGCGCGGCGGCCGCGCTTGCCCCTGCTGTTCCACGAACACATGAGATTCTTGCGCACCGCGGCGCAAAAACAGCGCGTAAATACCGAGCACTCCACCCATGGCGAAGCCGATCCTCCAGCCGTAGTCGCCCATGGCCTGCGCGCCCAGCAGCCAGGTCAGCAGTGCCGCCACGGCCGTTGCCGCCATCACTCCCAGCGTCACCCCCACGTACACGGAACTGGACCATAAGCCACGGTGCTCGCTTGGGGCTATCTCGGCGACATAGGTGTAGGAAACCCCTGTCTCGCCACCATGGGCGAGCCCCTGCATCAGGCGGAAAAACAGCAGCGCGACCGAGGCATACAGGCCGATGCTCTGGTAATCAGGGATAAGCGCAATGCCCAGACTGCTGAGCGCCAGCAGCAGCATGGTGAGCACCATGATGGTCCGGCGTCCCAGTCGGTCGCTCAGTCGGCCAAACAACCAACCGCCCACAGGGCGTGCGACAAAGCCAACCGCAAACACAGCAAGCGTCGCGAGCATCGCCGAGCGCGCATCGGTCTTGTCGAACAGGTTGCTTGCCAGGTACACCGAAAAGGTTGCGTACAGGGTCCAGTCAAACCATTCAAGCGCATTGCCGATACTTGCTGCGCGCAACGATTTGAGGCGTCCTTGGTGAGACGTCGTATTGTTCATGGGGTATCTCCTGATTACGGACGGATCGAGGCGCTGTGACAAACCGGATCAAAGGTGCAACGCGGGCTGGCGAACGCCATGGGCAGAAGGGACGCGGACACGCAACGCAATCAGCAACGCGGCGAGCAGCATCAGCACCGCCGCGGCTATGAATACGCCTGCGCTGCCACCGAGGCTGAACATCGCACCGCCAGCGGCGGCGCCGGTGGCAATGGCTGACTGCACAGAGGCCACTACCATGCCTCCGGCGCTTTCCGCCTGATCAGGTACCGCGCTGGCGACCCAGTTCGACCACGCCACCGGTACACCACCAAAGGCCAAGCCCCAGACCGCCAGCAGTACCGCCTGCCCCGGCACCGAGGCCGGCAACAGCACCAACGCCAGTGCCGCAACGCCGACCAGCGCGGGCATCAGCACCAGCGTGGCCAGCGGGTGGCGCTCCAGCAGCCTGCCGGCCAACAGCGTGCCGACGAAGTTCGCCACACCAAAACCCAGCAGCATCAGTGACAGCCCTTGCGGGCCGATGCCGGTCGTGCCTTCAAGAAACGGCCGAACATAGGTGAACATCGCGAAGTGGCCGCTGTGCACCAGCACACAACCGAACATCCCCATGGCGATGCCCGGACGCTGCAACACCTCGAGAACGGTGCGCAGA
>Ga0247819_10001889_pt1 | contig 11099 bp, 7 predicted proteins | sample 13C_Xylose_Day6_FD_193428 | JGI IMG/M metagenome (GOLD analysis project Ga0247819, IMG submission 193428) | Soil microbial communities from agricultural site in Penn Yan, New York, United States - 13C_Xylose_Day6 | ecosystem: Environmental > Terrestrial > Soil > Agricultural land | place: USA... | reverse complement strand
GGCAAAATCGCCATGCTGTCCTATCCCGATGAGGTGATCGGCGCGGCGCAGCTTTATCTGGGCGTGCCCTTCTGCTCGGAAGACCCGGCCGAGATGAAGAAGGTGCTGGACCTGTTGATGGCGCAAAAGCCTGCGGTCGCGGTCTATTCCTCGGACAATATCGCCAGCCGTCTGGGTTCGGGCGAGGTCTCGGCACATTTCTGGTGGGACGGCGAGGAACTCAAGGCCCGTGACGGCGGCGCGCCCTTCCAGCTGGCGATGACCAAGGAAGGTCTGGTCGGCTGGCTGGACAGCATGGTCATCCCGAAAGGTGCACCCAACCGCGAGAATGCGGTCAAGTTCATCGAGTTCATGTCGCAGCCCGAAAACGCCACCGAGCAGATGAACTTCTACGCCCATAGCTCGCCGATGAAGACCGTGGCGGAAAAGGTCGTCTACACCAAGGAAAAGGCCCCCGAGCTGTATCCCGAGGTGCCGGTCGAGTTCTCGCGCACCTGTTCACCGGCGGCGCAGGATCTGGTGACCAAGGTCTGGACCCAGCTTCTGCAGTAACCAACCGAAACGACGGGGGCGCAGGTCGCCCCCGTTTTCGTCCGAGGGACCCATGCCAGCCGATCTTGTCATTCGGAACGCGCGGACCCGCGCGCTGTTTGCGCCTGCGGGCAGCTCTGCCATCGCCATCAAGGATGGCCGCATTCTGGCGCTTGGCGACGATGCCGCGATGCGCGCGCTGTCCGGGCCCGCGACGCAGGTGATCGACGCCAAGGGGGCCGAGCTGCTGCCCGGCTTCATCGAAAGCCATCTGCATCTGTTCACCGGCGGCGCGACGCTGTCGATGCTGAACCTTGGGCCGGTCTTCGGCTTCGATGCGGTCAAGACCGCCTTCGACAGCTTCATCCGCGCCAATCCGGGTCAGGGCATCCTGTTCGGCTATGCGGTGAATTACACCATCTTTGGCGAGGATCGCCGCCCCGACCGCCATATCCTTGACGCTATCTGCACTGACCGGCCGATCTGCCTAATGGCGACCGATCTGCATTGCGCCTGGGCCAATACCCGCGCGCTGGAGCTGGCGGGGGTGCTGCACGGGGCCGATCTTGGGCCGGGTTCCGAGGTGGTGATGGGGCCAGACGGGCTGGCCACGGGTGAGCTGCGTGAATTCGCCGCCATGAACCGGGTCAAGATGCTGTCACCGCTGCGCGGGCGCGACGGGCTGGATTATCGTGGCGGCGATGCGGTGTCCGACGCCGACCGCGCCCACGACCGTGCGCTGATCCGCAAGGCGGGCGAATATTGCGCCCGCCACGGCATCACCAGCGCCGTCAATATGGATGGCAATGAATATCAGGCCGGGCTGATGCGTGATCTGGCGCTGGCAGGTCAGATGCCGGTCCGCGTCAGCCTGCCTTTGCGGCTTGAGGAAATCGATGGCCCCGAAGGCGTTGCCCGGATTGATGATTTTGGCCCCGACGTGCCGGGCTGGCTGCGTTTCGGTCGGATCAAGCTGTTCATGGACGGGGTCTATGACACTTGGACCGCGCTGACGGTCAGCGACTATCCCGACCGGCCCGGCTTTCGTTCCGCACCGCTGATCGCGCCCGAAAAATTTGACGCAATCTGCATCGAGGCCGACCGGCGCGGCTTGCAGATCGCCACCCATGCCGTCGGCGACGGCGCGGTGCGTGCGACCATTGACGGCTATGCTGCCGCAGCAAGGGCAAACGGCCCCCGCGATGCCCGCCACCGGATCGAGCATATCGACACGATTACCCGTGCTGATCTGGAACGGCTGCAACCACTTGGCATCACGGCCTCGATGCAGCCGGTGCATCCGCCGGGCTCGGCCGGGCTGCCGCTGGAGCCGACCACCACGATCATGGGCCGCGACCGCTGGCCCACGGCTTTCCCGTGGCGGATGATCCTTGATCGCGGCGTGGCGCTGGCCTTTGGGACGGATTGGCCGGTCTCTCCGATCTCGCCGCTTTACGCGATCCATTGCGCGCTGACCCGGACCCCATGGGCCGCCGACATGCCCGACCAGCGCCCGAAGCTGGAGGAATGCCTGTCCGCCTATACCACCGGCGGTGCCTATGCCGATTTCGCTGAAACCCGGCGCGGCAGGCTGGAGGTCGGGCTGGACGCCGATCTGGTTCTGATCGCGGGCGCGCTGGAGGGGTTGGCCCATGCCCCCGATGCCGCGCGCATCGCCCTGACCGTTTGCGGGGGACGCATCACCCATATGGAGGCCTGATGGAACGCTTTGACTATATCGTCGTCGGTGCAGGATCAGCCGGTTGCGTGCTGGCCAACCGCCTGTCCGCCAATCCCCACCACCGAGTGCTGGTGATCGAGGCGGGCGGCCACGACCGCGACATCCGCGTCAAAGTCCCCGCTGGCATCCTTGCCATGTATGGCCGTCCCCGTTTCGATTACGGCTATGTCGGCACACCGCAGCCAGAACTGAACAACCGACGCATCCCGGTGAACCGGGGGCGGATGCTGGGCGGATCGTCCTCGCTGAACTCGATGCTTTATATCCGGGGGGCGGGTGCCGATTACGACGAATGGCGCGATCTGGGCTGCGAGGGCTGGGGCTGGGACGAGGTGCTGCCCGTCTTCAAGGCGCTTGAGCGCAACCAGAACGGACAGGACCCGGCCCTGCACGGGACGACGGGCGAGCTGATCGTCAGCCGTCCCCGCGATCCGAACCCGGTCTGTCAGGATTTCATCGCCGTAGGCGAGGCGCTGCAACTGCCGCGCAACGTGGATTTCAACGGCCCGAGCCAGCTTGGCCTTGGCGTCTATGACGTGACTCAGCGCGACGGACTGCGCTTCTCGGCCTATAACGCTTTTCTTGAACCGGTGCAGAACCGCCCGAACCTGACGATCTGGTCCGGCACCACCCTGCGCCGGTTGCTGATCGAGGAAGGCCGCGTCACCGGCATCGAGATCCAGCGCGGCACCGAAATCCAGCGCGTTCAGGCGGGTGAGGTGATCCTCAGCAGCGGTGCCATCGGCACGCCAATGGCGCTGATGGCTTCGGGGATCGGGCCGGGCAAGGCGCTGGCCGGGCAGGGGATCGAGGTGATCCATGACCTGCCCGGCGTGGGCGCGAACCTGCGCGACCATGTGGACGGGATGATCACGGTGCGCAGCGGCTCGACCCGGACCTTGGGGTTTTCGCTGGGGAATTGGCGCAGGCTTCTGGCCTCGCCCTTCCGGTTTGCGGCTAATCGCAAGGGCGAGCTGTCGACCAACTACGTCGTCGCGGGCGGTTTTGCCCGCACGCCGCTGGCTGGCGAGCTGCCCGATGTGCAGTTCCATTTCGTCCCCGGCTATCGCAGTCATCGCGGGCGTCTGGTCGAATGGGGGCATGGCTTTGCCATCCATACCTGCGTGCTGCGGCCGCGATCCATCGGCGAGATCCGCATCGCGCGACACGCAGACGGATTTACCCCGCAGATCGACCACCGTTTCTTCAGAGATCCCCATGACGCGGCCACTTTGGTCGAAGGCATCAAGCTGGCCCGCCGCATCTTTGCCGCCGCCCCCATGGCTGGGCTGCAAGGCCGCGAAATCCTGCCCGGCCCCGATGTGCGGACCGATGCCGACATCCTTGCCTATCTGCGGGCCGAGGCGCTGACCGTCTATCACCCGGTCGGCACCGCCAAGATGGGCCGTGATCCGATGGCGGTGGTCGATCCGCGCAGCATGAAGGTTCACGGGGTCGAAGGGCTTCGGGTGGCCGATGCCTCGGTCATGCCGACGCTGATTGGCGGCAATACCAATGCGCCCTCGATGATGATCGGGGAAAGATGCGCCCGGGCGATGCTCGGGAGATGATCGTAAGGGAAAGGGGGGCGCATGATGCGCCCCCGTTCGTTCAATCCAGCGCGAGTTCGGTGATCTCGCGGCGGAAGGGCAGGTTGTCGCCGCGATCGGGCTCGTCCAGCTCGCGCGCGTAGCGGTGACCGGCATAGGTCGCCCATGCGATGGGGCCGGGGGCGTTGGCGTCGCCGATGATCTTGACCGACTTGATTCCGGCATCGGCCCAGTCGGCCTCGCGCGATTTCAGGTCCAGATAGACCTGATTTTCTTCCTTGCGCGAGGCGACGATCACCACGGCGTCGCAGCCATGTTCCTGCAATTGGTCGGTATAGGTGCAGTTTGACACCACATGCCCCTTGCCGATGGCCACCACGCCACGGTTCAAGACGATATTGACGCCCATTCCGGCCAGCCGGCGGTGGATGGTGTGTTGTTCCAGCGTGTTGACCGTCCAGTCCGAGATATAGGCCGAGGGGGTGATGAAGGTGACCTCGCAGCCCTCCTGCACCAGAAGTTCCGCCAGAACGCCGCCCATGTAGTAATGGTCGTCGTCATAGATCACGATTTTTCCGCGCGGTTTGCGGCCCTCCATGATGTCGTCGGGCGTATAGACCGGCACGGACGCATCCATCGGGAAAGGCACGACGTGCTGGCGGCTGACGCCGTCGGCGCGCCATTTCGCCCCGCTAGCGATGCAGACATTCTGGAAGCCGAACTCAAGGATGCTTTCCGCGTCCAGCTGGCTGTCGAAATAGGTCTCGACATTGGCGCGCTGGCTGAGTTGGTATTCGCGATACTCGACCACGCGGCCCCATGCGGACAGGCCGGGAAGCAGCCGCTCGCGGGCGACGCGGCCACCCAACACGGTGCGGCCCTCGGCAATGGCCACGTCATAGCCACGCAGCGACAAGGCGCGTGCGGCCTCAAGCCCGGCGGGGCCGGAACCGACGATCAGCACGCTTTGGCTGTCGCCCTTGGCGTTCATGGTTTCCGGGTGCCAGCCCTTGCGCCATTCCTCCATGAAGGTCGGGTTCTGGGTGCAGCGGCTGATCGACATGGTCATGTCACCAGTGATGCAGATATTGCAGCCGATGCATTCGCGGATGTCCTCGATGCGGCCTTCCTCGATCTTCTTGGGCAGGAAGGGATCGGCGATGGACGGACGCGCGCAGCCGATGAAATCCAGCGTGCCCGATTTGATCATCCGCACCATCGTATCGGGCGAGGTGAAGCGCCCGACGCCGACGACCGGCTTGTCGGTCAGCTCACGGATGCCGCGAACCAATTGTTCCTGCGCGGATTCCTCCTTGAAGCGTGAGGGGCCGGAGCAGTCCTCCCAGGTGCCCTGCGCCAGATCCCAGAGGTCGGGCAGGTTGCGGTTCATTTCGATGAATTCGCGGACCTCGGCGTTGGAAAAGCCCAATTCGCCGACGGTCTCATCCAGGCTGACCCGCAAGGTGATGCCCATGGTGTCGCCCACCGCGTCGCGCATGTCGGCGATGACCTCGTTCACGAAGCGCGAACGGTTTTCCAGGCTGCCGCCATATTCGTCGCTGCGGTGGTTGGTCGCGCGGCTCAGGAAATGCTGGAAGATGCCAAAGCCATGCGCCCCGTAAAGACAGATCAGGTCGAACCCGCCCAGTTTCGCACGCTTGGCTGCATTCACGAACCAGCGGCGCAGGTTCTTGATGTCTGCCTTGTCCAGCGCGCGGGCTTGCACCGGGTCATTGGTGAAGGTGCGGATCGGCATGGCCGAGGGGGCCAGCGGCACTTCCTTGGTGTAAAGGTTGGGGCCGTTGATGCCGGAATAGGCCAGCTGGATGCCAGCCAGCGCGCCATGGGTCTTCATTCTGTCGGCCATCTTGCGCAGTTGCGGGATGTCCTTGTCCTCCCACAGGCGCAGCTCGATGAAGGGGGTGATTTCCGAGGTGTGGTGCATCTCGCATTGCTCGGTGAAGATGACGCCCCAGCCGCCTTGGGCCTTGATGCCGCGCATCTCGGCCGCAGCCGAAGGGTCGCGGTAGCCGCCCCCATTGCAATGCGGCACCTGGTAGAAGCGGTTCTTGGCTGTGACAGGGCCGATCTGCATCGGCTGGAACAGGATGTCGTAGCGGGAATCGCGCAAAGTCTTCTCCTTCAGGGGTCTTGATGCAGGGGGCGCGTGCGCGCATCCCGCCTTGGCTCAGGTCCGGTATTTGATCCAGACCGTTTTCAGCGCCGTATATTTCTCCAGCGAATGCAGCGACAGATCGCGGCCAAAACCCGATTGCTTCATGCCGCCAAAGGGCGTCTGCGCCGACAGCGCATCGACCGTGTTGACCGAAACCGTGCCGACATGCAGCCGGTCCGAGACCCGGCAGGCGCGCGACAGGTTGTCGGTCCAGACCGAGGCCGCAAGGCCGTAGATCGAGTCATTGGCCATCCGCACCGCCTCATCCTCGCTGTCAAAGGCGATGACCGACAGGACCGGGCCAAAGATCTCGTCCCGCGCCAAGGGATCGCCGTGGCGCACATCGTCAAAGATCGTCGGCTGCACGAAACAGCCCTTGCCGTTCACGGTCACGCGGCTGCCCCCGGCGACAAGGTTCGCGGTCTGCTTGCCCGCCTCGACAAAGCGCATGATGCCTTGGGTCTGCTTCTCATCAACGATGGCCCCCATACGCGAGGCCGGGTCTAGCGGGTCACCGGGCTGCATGGCCGTCGCGCGCGCGATCAGCTTTTCGACCAGCCGGTCCTTGACCGAGCGCTCGACATACAGCCGCGAATTGGCCGAGCAGACCTCGCCCTGATTGAAGAAGATGCCAAAGGCCGCCATATCCGCCGCGACATCCAGATCCTCGCAATCGGCGAAGATGATATTGGGGCTTTTGCCGCCGGTCTCGGGCCAGACCTGCTTCAGGTTCGACTGGCCGGAATATTGCATGAACAGCTTGCCGGTGGCGGTCGAGCCGGTAAAGGCCAGACAATCGACATCCATATGCAGGCCCAAGGCCTTGCCCGCCGTCGCGCCATAGCCCGGAACGACATTGAAGACCCCGTCCGGCACGCCCGCCTCGGCCGCCAGTTCCGCCAGCCGCAGCGCCGAAAGCGGCGATTGCTCGGCGGGTTTCAGCACCACCGAATTACCTGCGGCCAAGGCGGCAGCCGCCTTCCATGTCGCCATGTCCAGCGGAAAATTCCACGGCACCACCGCGCCGACAACGCCCAAGGGCACGCGCCGCACCAGTGCCAGATCGCCGGGGCCGGTGGGGGCGACCTCATCATAGATCTTGTCGATGGCCTCGGCATACCATTGGAAAAAATGCGCCGAACCCGGTGCGTCGATCGTCGCGGCATCCGTGACCAGCTTGCCCATATCGAGGCTGTCCAGCAGCGCCATTTCTTCCAGATTGGCGCGGATCAGATCCGCCAGCTTCAGCATCACCGCCTTGCGCGCGCCCGGAGCCATGCGCGACCAACGCCCGTCCTCAAAGGCGCGACGGCCAGCGGCAACGGCCAGATCGATATCGGCACCGTCGCATTCCGCGACCTGCGCCAGCACCTCGCCCGTGGCCGGGTTGATGCTGTCAAAGACCCGACCCGAGACCGCATCGACAAAACGCCCGTCGATAAAGGCCTTGTTGCGAAAGCTCAGTCCCGCTGCGCGCGATTTCCAACCCTGATGGTCCAGCATGTCCCGCTCCTTCATTCGTCGCCCGGAACGCCATATGACGGCGCCACGCGGGGGTCGAGCGCGCGCTGGACATAGGCGTCCAGCTGTGGCTTGTAGATGTCCCAAAGCTGGGCGATTGCCTCGATCGGGCAGTCCTCAGACCAATCGCAGCGCAGATCGGCGACAGGCCAGCTGACCTTGTCGACGATCTTCAGGCCCGCCGAATGTACCGGCCCGGCCTCGCCGCCCGCGGCCAGCCCGGCGCGCATCGCGGCGATCAGCCGGTCACCGATATGGCCGGTCGCGGCCAGATAGCCGTCAACGATGGCCTGCGGCACACCGTCATTGGCCAGCATGTTCCCGCCCGAAGCGACGTTCGCCGCCTGAGCCTGCGTCCAGATCCCCAGCGAGTTCGGTCCCGAATGGATCGCCGTCCGGCCATTGCGATCCACGGCCAGCACCTGCCGATACTCGATGAACCGGCCGCGCCGCTGTATTTCGGCTACGGCATCGGTGGCGGACATGCCGCCCTCCATCAGGTCCAGCGCCAAGGGGCCAAGGCTGGGATCGGTCACGTTCTGCGAGGCGACTGCGCCCACACCCGCGCGGGCATAGGCACAGCGTGCGGCCACGGCGGGGGATGAGGATGAGATGGCGATACCGAACATGCCGGTATCGGGACAGCGCGCGACCAGCGAAAAGGTCATGACATCAATCCGGGATAACGGCGGTGCCGTCGATTTCGACCAGCCAGTCGGGACGGGCCAGCGCCTGTACCACCAGCCCGGTCGAGACCGGATGCACGCCCTTCAGATATTCGCCCATGGTGCGATAGACCGCCTCGCGGTGGCGGACGTCGGTGATATAGACCACGACCTTGACCAGATGCTCCATCTGGCCGCCAGCTTCCTCGATCAGTTGCTTGATATTCTGCATGACCTTGTGGGTCTGTTCGACCGGGTCATGGCTTTCGATGTTCTTGGCCGTGTCCAGATCCTGCGGGCATTGGCCGCGCAGCCAGACGATGCGCCCGCCGGTGGTCACGACCGCCTGACACAGGTCGTTGTCCAGGTTCTGCTCGGGGTAGGTTTCCCTGGTGTTGAATTTGCGAATGCGGGTATGGGCCATCATGCTCTCCGTGGGCTCGGATTCAGGTTATGTTTTTGACGCAGCCTGAGGAATTGAAAAGAAAACTCTGGCTCATCCCTGCTAAGGGTAGGCCTAACCATCACCGTTCAGGCGTCCTGCGGTTGGCGCGCGGCCTGAGCGTGATAGTCCATGTATTTGCGCTGGATCGCGATCTGTTCGGCGATGTGGCGGGCATCGTGCCAGACGCCCCAGATGAAGCTTGAGCCCCGGCGCGATTGCCACGGCAGGCCAAGGAAGAAGATCCCCCGCTCGACCGAGACGCCGCGCTGATGGCGGGGTTTGCCGTTCTGGTCAAAGGCGTCCAGCTTGATCCAGCCGTAATCGGCGACAAAGCCGGTGGCCCAGATGACCGTCGTGATGCCCGCGTCGGCCAGATCCAGCGCAAGGATCGGGTCGGTCAGGCAGCCGGGATCGGGCTCGCGCTTGCGGGCGGCGGGCTCGGTCGGCAGGTCAAGGCCGTTGCGGGTGGCATAGGCATCGGCTTCATCCAGCAGGCCAAGGTAATTCGCGTCGCCGCGATCAATGTTCTCGCGCAAGTCGGGGGCGAGGCTCAGGCTGCCGTCACCATACCCTTCGGTCCGGCCCAGCAGGGTGATGCCCTGATTGCCCAGCCGACGGAAATCGATCGTCTCGCCGCCACGCGCACCGCTGACGGCGATGGTGACATGTTCGGTTCCCGGATTGGGTGCGGCCATGTCCCATTTGCCAAGGACGCCCAGCCACCAGCAGAAGTCGCGACCGCGATAGGCGCGGGGGGGGCGGTCATGGGGACCGACCGACAGATAGACCTTGCGGCCCGACCGGTTCAGCTCATCCGCGATCTGCACCCCGGACGATCCCGCGCCGATCACCAGAACCGCGCCGGGTGCCAGTTGTTCGGGATTGCGATAGGCGCTGGAATGAATCTGCGCCACGCCCGCATCTTGGGGGATCACAGCAGGGATCACCGGGACCTGAAAGGGGCCGGTCGCCGCGACGACATGATCTGCTTCGATTACGCCTGCCGAGGTGGTGACGGTAAAGCCGGGACGGCCCTGATTGCGGCGAAGGTCTTGCACCTCGACCCCACAACGGACGGGGGCCTTGATCTGATCGGCATAGGCGACAAAATAATCCGCGACCGCCTCCTTGCCGATAAAGGCATCGGGTCCGGCATCGGGAAACTCCATCCCCGGAAAGCGGTCATGCCAGGCCGGGCCATTCGCGACCAGCGAATCCCAGCGGCCCGAGCGCCAGCGTTCGGCGATGCGGTCGCGTTCCAGCACCAGATGGGGAATGCCGGCGCGGGTCAGGTGTTCGCTCATGGCAATGCCTGCCTGACCCGCACCCACGACCAACGTGTCGACTTTCTCAACTGCCATTTCTGCGTCCTTTTCAGGGGGTTCCCGGTTGTCCCGGAATGTCTCCGGGGCTTTTCCCTGATCTAGCCTCAGGTTTGGGGAGGCGAAAATTACGGTTTCTTGCAGCAAGGCTTAGGCAGAACCTAATGCAGACCCCGCAACTTAGCTTTCGCCGCAGCACTGGCTTGGCAAAGGCTAATTTCATCGCCACCCGTCTTGCGGGATAGAGGACCGCCGGACGTCGCCGCCAAGGAAATCTGCCCATGACCGTTCCCTATCCCGAAACCCTTGCGTTGCTTGAGCGGCTGATCGCCTTTCCGACTGTCAGCGTGGCCAGCAATCTGGCGCTGGTTGATTTCGTCGAAAGCCAACTGCAGGGCGCTGGCTTCACGACGCATCGGCTGCCGTCGCCGGACGGGACGAAAGCCGGGCTGATGGCCCGTCTGGGCGATGGGATGGGCGGGGTGATGCTGTCGGCCCATAGCGATGTCGTTCCTGCCGAGGGACAGGTCTGGACGCGTCCGCCCTTTGAGCTGACGCGGGAAGGTGACCGGCTGTATGGCCGGGGCACGACCGACATGAAGGGGTTTTTGGCATCAATGCTGGCCTTGGCCGAACGGGCGGCGCGTGAGGGCGTCCAGCGTCCCTTGATGCTGGCGATGTCTTACGATGAAGAGGTCGGCTGCACCGGCATTCGCGACATGCTCCCGGGGATCAGGAAGCTTGGCTGGCAACCCGACCTGTGCGTCGTCGGAGAGCCGACCGGCATGCGTCCCGCCATCGGTCATAAGGGCAAGGCCGCGCTGCTGGCGACCTGTCGTGGCAGTGCCGGGCATTCCTCGCTTGCGCCGCGCTTCGTCAACGCCCTGCATCTTGCGGCCGAGTTCATCGCCGCCCTGCGCAATATCCAGCAGGATTACGCCCTTTCGGCGCATCAGGACCCTGCCTATGACATTCCCTATTCGACAGTCCATGCCGGTCGTATGCAGGGCGGGACGGCGCTGAACATCGTCCCGGATCAGGCCCACATCGAGTTCGAAATCCGCCATCTGCCCGCCGACAGCCTGAGCGAATTCGAAACCCGCCTGCGAAATGAAGCCGCGCGCATCCTTGCGCCGTTCCGGGCGCAG
>Ga0247819_10001887_pt1 | contig 11103 bp, 17 predicted proteins | sample 13C_Xylose_Day6_FD_193428 | JGI IMG/M metagenome (GOLD analysis project Ga0247819, IMG submission 193428) | Soil microbial communities from agricultural site in Penn Yan, New York, United States - 13C_Xylose_Day6 | ecosystem: Environmental > Terrestrial > Soil > Agricultural land | place: USA... | reverse complement strand
ACACGATGCGCTGGCAACGAAGTTTGCAGACCTCGAGGTCAAGCTCGGCAAAACCGCTGATCACAGCCAACAGCATCGCCCGCCGGTCACCGGTGGCGAAAACCAAGTGCTGACCCAGTTCTGACCCAAGCCTTTTTTCGGAGAACCCTATGCGCAATGAAACTCGTCAGGCCTACAGCGGCCTTCTGCAACAAGTCGCCAAACTCAACGGCGTCAGCTCGGCGGCGGAGTCCTTCACGGTCACCCCTTCGGTGCAACAAAAACTGGAAACTGCCATTCAGGAGGCCAGCGACTTCCTGAAAAAAATCAACGTCATCGGCGTGGACGAAAAGGACGGCGAAGCCATCGTCCTCGGCGTGGGCAGCTCCATCGCCGGCCGCACCGACACCAACCAAAAGGCCCGTACGCCGCGTGATGTGAATTCCTTGAGCAAGGACACTTACAGCTGCAAAAAAACCGACTTCGACACAGCCATTCCTTACGCCCTGCTCGACGCCTGGGCCAAGTTTCAGGACTTCCAGGCACGCCTGTCGGGCGCCATCGTTGAACGTCAGTCGCTCGATCGCATCATGATTGGTTTCAACGGCACCAGTGCGGCTGCCGACACCAACCGCGCGACCAACCCGTTGCTGCAGGATGTCAACGTCGGCTGGATTCAGAAGTACCGCACCAATGCGCCGGAACGCGTGATGAGCGAAGGCGCGGTCGCGGGCAAGGTCACGATCGGCGCCGGCGGCGACTACAAGACACTTGATGGCCTGGTCTATGACGCCATCCAGTTGCTGGACCCATGGCACCGCAAACGCCCGGATCTGGTTGTCCTGGTCGATCGCAGCCTGCTGCACGCCAAGTTTCTGGCCAACATCGAAGGCGCCTCGGATAACGAGAACGAACTGGCGGCGTCCCAGATCATCGCCAAGGCTCGCCTCGGTGGCCTGCCGATCGAAGATGCGCCCTTCTTCCTGGACAAGGCGATCATGGTCACCACCCTGAAAAACCTGTCGATCTACTGGCAGATCAGCGCCCGCCGCCGTCACATCAAGGACGAACCGGAGTGGGATCGCATCGCGGACTACCAGTCCTCCAACGACGCCTACGTCATCGAGGACTTCGGTCTGGGTGCGGTGGTCGAGAACATCGAAGAGGCATAAGCCATGGCGCTTTCACTCGCTCAGCGCCACCGGCTCCGCGTTCTCGCGGAGCTGGAGGCCGCCGCCGCATCCCCCTTGACGAGCATGGCCGGAGCCACGGCCTACGAACTTCAACTGGCCCAGCTGCTGCAGGACCGCCTGCGCTTGAAGAACATTGAGGGTAATGAGCGCAAGGCCGCGCTCAAGATTCAGCTGTTGCCGACTTACGAGCCGTACATCGAGGGTGTCCTGGCCGGCGGCAACGGCGCCCAGGATGAAGTGATGACCACCCTTATGGTCTGGGCGATCGATGCCGGTGCATTCCCCGATGCCTTGAAGATCGCGAGCTACGTGCTCAAACACAACCTGATCATGCCCGACCGTTTTGCCCGCAGCACCGGCTGCCTGATCGCCGAAGAGGTGGCCGAGGCTGCCCTCAAGGCACAGAAAGCCGGCAGCGAGTTCGACCTGCAAACACTGCTCGACACCGAGGAGTTGACGCGGGAGCGGGACATGCCGGATGAAGCCCGCGCCAAGTTGCATCTAGCCATCGGCCGCGCGTTGGCTGCACAGGTGACGGATGAAACTCCGACTGCCGAGCAAATGGAGACGCTCCGATCAGCGAGGGGAAACCTCACCCGCGCCATTGCGCTGCACACCTCCTGCGGCGGCAAAAAGGATCTGGAGCGCGTTGATCGCCTCCTGAAAAAACACGCTGGCCCTGCCAGCTAACCGAGCGTTCCCACGCAACCCCGGCGGCTCGGGACGAATCAGCGGGTTTTCTCCTTTCCTTGCTGTGAAGTCCCGACCACCGCCGACCTATTCAAAGCATTGATTGGCCAGGAGCCAGAACATGAGCGGCTTTATTGCAAACGGCACCACCCCCAGCGCGAGCGAGCCCCACCCGATCAGCAATGACGGTTGGTGGCCAGATCTCGACGGTGAAAGTGTGCGCGCCGCTCTGCGTCTCGACGCCAGCATCAGTGCCATGCGTCTCGAGGTTGCCCTGGTCAACGCAATCCTCAGCGTTAACCGCGATCTGGGCGACTACCAAACTGCCCAGCGCGCACTTGGTCACACCAGCTTGGAAGCCGTTCCCGGACCATTGATCCAGAACATGAAGCGTCCGGTGCACCTGTACCTGCGCGCCGTTTACTGCACCGCCGGCGCCGAACTGGCCGAGCGGTACCGCAGTTACGACAGCACCAACGACGGCAACAGCAATGCCGACGAACTCACCCCCAGCGTTGACGAATACCGCCGCGATGCGCGCTGGGCGATGCGCGACCTGAGCGGCATCTCGCGTGCCACCGTGGAGCTGCTCTGATGATGGATTGCAAACGAATCGACTGGAACGAAATCAGCCGGCTGGGCCTGCTCGAGCGAATCAACCGGGAAATCATGCACCCGCTGGGTTTAGCGGTTTGCCGCATCCCGGAAACAGGTATTTCACCTGGTGCACTGGTGTCACCTGATGGGGAGTTTGTGTACGCCGATCCGATCACCCCGGACCTCAAGGAACACGCCTGATGGCGACCAGCGTGCGTGCCAACCAGGGCGAGACGGTCGACGCCATTTGCTGGCGGATCTATGGGCGCACGGCGGGCGTCACCGAAGCCGTGCTCGAGGCGAACCCCGGGCTGGCCGACTACGGAACGATCCTGCCGCACGGCGCCCTGGTGCAACTGCCCGAGGCACCGCCGCAAGCCGAGCAGCGCCAGATGGTGAACCTATGGGACTGACTCAAACCGCCCGCCACTTGGGCACCGACAAGCTTTCTACCTCCACCTTCGGACAGCGGAATTATGCGCATGCCTGACAAACCGGATACTTGGGCCTGGCTCGCGGCCTGGCTCGAACAAAATTGGCCCGCCATCTACTCCGGTGGACTCGCCGCCATTATCGCCGCCCTGCGGATCATGTACGGCGGCGGCACCCTGCGCCGCGTGGCGTTGGAAGCCCCGTTGTGTGGCGCACTTGCCCTGGCCTGCAGTCACGGTTTGTCCCTGCTGGGAATCCCGGCGACGACGGCGCCATTCTTTGGCGGGGTCATCGGACTGCTGGGCGTCGAGGGTACCCGCGCCTTGGCCAACCAATTCTTCAAGCGCAAGGTGGAGCAGGTATGACAACCCTTCGTCATGGCGACCGCAGCCAGAATGTTCGCGTGCTGCAACAACGCCTCAACCAAACCGGCGCCGGCCTCTATGTAGACGGTCATTTCGGCGACGCCACCGAAATCGCGGTGCGTGCCTATCAATCGAAAGTCGGACTGGTCAGTGACGGCATCGCTGGCCCCAAGACCCTCGCCGCATTGGCGGGTGCCGATTGTTCCTGCCTGTTGCGCCACTCCACGCTGGCAACTGCTGCAGCGCGGCTCGGTATCGAACTGGCAGCCATTCTCGCGGTGAACGAAGTGGAAAGCCTGGGCTCGGGCTTCCTCGATAACGGTAAGCCCAAGATTCTCTACGAGCGGCACATCATGTACCGCCAGCTCGCCAAGCCCCGCCACCCCGATGATGACGGTGCTGAACTCCAGGTCCATGCCGACGAACTCGCGGCCAGCCAGCCCAATCTGGTTAACCCGCGTCCCGGTGGATACGTCGGTGGCACGGCCGAACATCAGCGCCTGGCCAATGCCAAGCTGATCGACGAGACCTGTGCACTGGAGTCGGCAAGCTGGGGCGGCTTCCAAATCATGGGGTATCACGCGGTGCGCTTGGGCTATGCCAGCGTGCAAGAGTTCGCCACCCGCATGGCCAAGGACGAAAACGAGCAATTTGAGGCGTTCGTGCGCTTCCTCGAGGCAGATCCGGCGCTATTGAAGGCGCTTCGGGCCAAAAAGTGGGCAACTTTCGCCCGGGGGTACAACGGCCCCGACTACGAACGCAATCTCTACGACACCAAGCTGCAGCGCGCCTATCAACGGCATGCTGCCGGCTGCCCGATGCCGGAGGCCGCATGATCGATATCGACGCAATACAACGCCTGAACGTCCAGGACGGCGATCTGCTGGTGGTGCCGCCGGACAGCGATCAGCACGACATGGAGCTGCTGATCAATGCGCTTTACGTCCAAATGCCAAGCCGCAAAGTCATCATCATTCGCGGCCCGGTGCAGCAAATGGATGTGGGTGATATGAACAAACTCGGCTGGTACCGCGCGTGAGTACTTTGCGCCAGTTTCTCTACGGCGTTGCCCTGCTCGGTGCCTTGGCCTTGCTGATATGGACCCAAGAGCTGCGCATCACGGTTGCCGACAAGAACACGGAACTGGCAACGCAAGACGCCCAGACTGCCCGCGAAGACGCCGACCGCAACCTCGCAACCGCCAAGACCCTGCAGGCCACCCTGGAGCAGGAACGCAGCGCGCAAACCACTCTGCGCACCCAGCAGGATCAGCTGCGCCAAGGCCTGGTAAAACGCGAACTCACCATTGAGGCTCTGAAACGTGAAAACGCCGAACTACGCGATTGGGCTGCCCAGTCTTTGCCTGATGCTGCTCGCCGGCTGCGCGAGCGCCCCGCCCTCACCGGCGCCGATGCTTATCGTCAGTGGTTGTCCGGCCGTGGTGCCGTGCAGCCTGCAGGCAACCCGCCCAAGCAGTAACGGCCAATTGCTCACCGATCAGGACCGCGCCGAGGCGGCGTGGGCGGACTGCGCCGCTCAGGTCGACATGGTCTATCGCCACCAACTCGAACAGGCCGCGAAGCCATGAACAAACCCGAATCCCTACGCAAACACCTTCTCGACTCGATACCCGAGCTCAAGCACAACCCCGATCGCCTGCTGGTGTTCATCGATAACGGCACGATGCGCAGCACCGCGGCCCCGGGTCTTTCGTTCGAGTATGTCTACACCCTCAACCTGATTCTGACCGACTACGCCGGCCACCCGGACGCAGTCGCCATCCCTTTGTTCGCGTGGGTGTTGGTGAACCAGCGCGAACTGATGGAAAACCTTGAGCGCAGCAAAGACGCGATCGTGTTCGAGGCGGATGTCCTGGACAACAGCAAGGTCGACCTCTCGATCAAACTGCCTCTCACCGAGAGGGTCATCGTAAAGCGGCAGGATGACGGCAACCTGGTGGTCAGCCATCCGGCCGAGCCCATTGTCGATGACGAACAGTTCACCGTTGCCGGCGTCACAGTGATGACCTCCGATGGCGAGTTTCTCGCCCAATGGGGCCAGCCGTGAGCCAGGACCTGAGTGCGCTCGAGGACTGGGCCACCGTTCTGTTGAACCGGCTCGATTCGAACGAGCGCCGCAAGTTTATGGGTAGCCTTGCCCAGGAGCTGCGCCGTAGCCAGCGTCAGCGGATCACCGCTCAGCGCAACCCGGACGGCACTGCGTTTGCCCCACGCAAGCCCAAGCAGACGTTGCGGGGCAAGCAGGGGCGGATCAAATCGAAAATGTTCACCAAGCTGCGCACCGCACGCTACCTCAAGATCCAGAGTTCTGGCGTCGGCTTCTCCGTCGAGTTCCTGGGCCGGGTGGCTCGCATGGCGCGTGTCCACCAGTACGGCCTGAAAGACCGTCCCGAACGTGGCCAGGCCGACGTCCGATATGAAGCGCGTCAACTGCTCGGATTCACCGAGCAGGAGCTCGAAACCATCCGCAACGCCGTAATCGATCATCTCGCGGGTTGATCGGTTCCTGTAGCACGCCCCGCTACACGGACCGACCAATGCGGCTCGCACGCGCGAACGTCACCATCGGCGACATGGAAAATCCAACCGACCTCATCCGCCGCCTCGAAAACCTGCTCCGTGCCGGCACCATCGCCGACATCGATCCGGAGACCCCACGCTGCCGGGTAAAAACTGGCGGATTGGTAACCGGCTGGCTGCCATTTTTTGCCCCGCGCGCCGGCACCGACAGCGAGTGGGATCCGCCCAGCGCAGGTGAGCAGTGCCTGGTGCTTTCACCATCGGGCAATCCAGCAACCGGCTTTGTCCTTTACGGCGTCTTCAGCGACCAGTTCCCGGCACCGGACAACAACCTCGACCGCCATCGGCGCAAGTACCGCGATGGCGCCATTGTTGACTACGACACGGCTACCCATACGCTCACCGCCACCTTGCCTGATGGTGGAACCGCCAATCTCACAGCCCCCGGTGGCGTCAACATCACCGGCGACGTGCACATCACCGGCAATGTGGCGGTGGAAGGACTGGTCAGCGCGACGCAAGACGTCACTGCCGGCGCCCAAAACATCAGTCTGGTTAACCACCGAACCAAAGGCGTCATGCCAGGATCAGGCACATCCCTGGAGCCGACACCATGATCGGTATGAACAAGGCCACCGGCCGCGCGATCGTCGGCAACGACCAGTTGAACCAGTCGATTGCCGACATCCTCACCACACCGATTGGCACACGCGTCATGCGCCGCGAATACGGCAGCCTGCTCGTCGACCTCATCGACTGGCCAACCAATGACGCCACGCGCCTGCAGGCCTATGCCGCGACGGCAATGGCCCTGATGCGCTGGGAACCGCGGATTCATTTGAGCCGCGTGCAGTTGAGCCTGGGCGCTCAAGCCGGACAGGCAATTCTCGACATCGAGGGCACCCGAGTAGACACCAACGAACCGCTCAGCTTGCGCGTACCGCTGGCGATGGGAGCCACCGCATGAAAACCTTCACACCGATTAACCTGGCTCAACTGCCGGACCCCGACGTGGTCGAACAGATCGACTATGAGCAGATACTCGCGGAGCGTAAGGCCTACACCGTGAGCCTGTGGCCCGCCGAGCAGCAGGCAGAAGTTGCCGCAACGCTGGCACTCGAGTCGGAACCGTTGACCAAGCTGGTACAGGAAAACGCCTACCGCGAGACCATCTGGCGTCAACGGGTCAATGAAGCGTGTCTGGCCAACTTGCTTGCCAAGGCAAAGGGTAGTGACCTGGTGCAATTGGCAGCTAACGTCAACGTGCAACGACTTGTGGTCATTCCTGCCAACCCCACAACAGTCCCTCCCATCGCTGCGGTAATGGATTCGGACGACAGCCTGCGCGAACGCGCCCAAATGGCGTGGGAGGGTCTTTCCACTGCGGGTCCGCGTAACAGCTACATCTTGCACGCACGCAGCGCCGATGGTCGTGTTGCCGATGCCTCGGCCGAAAGCCCGTACCCTGCCGAGGCGGTGGTAACCGTTCAGGCGCTGCTGGGCGACGGCACGGCCTCACAGGACCTGCTCGATAACGTCTTTGTTTATCTGAGTGACGAGGATCGGCGCCCGGTCGCTGATCGCCTCACCGTGCAGTCGGCTGAAATCCTGACCTACACGGTTGACGCTGTGCTGTACCTGGCTACCACTGGACCCGAAGCGGAGCCCATTCGCGCAGCATCCGAAACCAAACTCGCGGCTTTTGTATCGCAACGTCGGCGCTTGGGCGTTGAAGTCTCGGAGTCCGCCATTCACGCCGCCTTGCACGTCGAAGGCGTTCGAAAGGTGGTATTGAATGGTTGGACGGACTTGGCCCCCACCACTGCCCAAGCCGCCTATTGCACCGGTTTTTCCGTGACTGTCGGGGGGCAATTGTGAGCACTCTCCTGCCGCCCAATGCCAACCAGTTGGAGCAACTCGCTGCTCAGGCGCTGGCCCGCATCGAGCGTGTCCCCATCCCGATCCGTGACCTGGTCAACCCTGATCGCTGCCCTGTCGATCTGTTGCCCTACCTTGCCTGGGCGTTTTCCGTCGATCGTTGGGACTCCAGCTGGTCGGAGGCCATCAAGCGCCAAGTCATCAAGACCTCGTACTACGTCCATTCGCGCAAGGGCACCATCGGTGCATTGCGTCGTGTCGTTGAACCGCTGGGCTATTTGATCGAGGTGCTGGAGTGGTGGCAGACCGTGCCAGAAGGCGTACCGGGTACCTTCGCCATCAAGATCGGCGTCCTGGATACCGGCATCACCGAAGAGATGTACCAGGAACTGACCTGGTTGATCGATGACGCCCGCCCGCTGACCAGGCACCTGACAGGGCTGGCGATCAGCCTCGAGACCCAGGGCCAACTGAACATAGCGGCGTGCCTTTACGAAGGCGACGAAATCGACGTTTACCCACCGGTGATGCGTGACATTGAGGTCACCGGAAACTTCGGCGTGATCGGCCGCGAACATTCCATAGACACCCTGGACGTTTACCATGACTGATGCGAACTCTCAGTTTTTCGCCATTCTCACCAACGTGGGATTGGCCAAACAGGCGAACGCCGACGCGCTCGGCATTCCCTGGAAGATCACCGACATGGGCGTAGGTGATGCCAACCTGACTGACCCAATTCCTAGCCCCACGCAAACCGCTTTGATCAACGAATGGCGGCGCCGACCGCTGAATCAACTCAAGATCGACCCAGCCAATCCGGCGGTCATCATCGCCGAGCAGATTATTCCGGCCGACGAGGGTGGGCGCTGGATACGTGAAATCGGTCTGTACGACGAGGCCGGCGATCTGGTGGCGATAGCCAACTGCGCACCAAGCTACAAACCGCTGTTGTCGCAGGGCTCAGGCCGCACGCAAGTGGTGCGGATGAATTTCATCGTCAACAACGCTGGCAACATCACGCTGAAGATCGACCCGGCGATTGTTCTGGCGTCCCGTGCTTATGTCGATGCGTCAATTCTGGAAGTCCTGCCGGCGAACAAAACCGCCGGTGAATTCACCCGAGTTAAGGTCAACAATCGCGGCGTCGTGGTGTCGGGGGATAACCCCAGCACGCTGGCCGGGATGGGAATCACCGATACCTACACCAAGCTGCAAATCGAGGCGATGATTGCCCAGGCTTCAGCGTTGCCTGTTGGTACGCAAGTCTCCTTTCCAGTAAACAAGGTTCCGCCGGGCTTTCTGGAGCGTGACGGCAGTGTGAAGAGCGTTGCGGCTTATCCGGATCTGGCGGCGTTCTTAGATGGTGCTTTCAACAAGGGTGATGAGGGTGCGGGAAATTTCCGTCTGCCGGATTCACGCGGCGAGTTCGAGCGTGGCTGGGACCATGGCCGGGGTGTCGATGTCGGCCGGGCCGTAGGTAGTTCCCAGCTTGATGCGCTGCAGAACATTACCGGCACCATGGGTGACATCACACGTTCGGCTGCAAACACTGCTGCGTTTGGTACCGGGGCGATGGCGGCCAACTTTACTGGCGGCGGCTCTAGCGCCGACGGCGCCGGGGTTACCTACTTTCAAATATCGTTCGATGCCTCGCGTGTGGTGCGTACCTCGACAGAAACGCGTTCTCGCAACGTCGCAGTGGTGATGTGCATCAAGGCTTGGAACGCCCCGATCAATCAGGGGAATATCGATATTTCCGCCTTGGTAACGCTGGCCGCTCAGGCTACCGAAACCAATCAGGGCACGGCCAAGATCGCCACCCAGGCGCTGACGAATGCCGGCGTGGATGACGCCACGATCGTCACCCCGAAGAAAATGCGTTGGGGTTTCGGGATCAGCCTTGCCGCCAACGGTTACATCACTCTCCCGACCTGGCTGGGCGGCCTAATTCTTCAGTGGGGCCAAATTAATGTCGGCGATATTTCCAGTAGCGTCTCAGTGTCTTATTCGCTGCCGCTGGCCTTTCCTAATGCCCACTATCAAACCTTGCTGTCCTGTGCAGAAAGTGCCGCTGGTAACTGGAATGCGTTCCTTACCGGCAAGAGTCTTTTAGGATTTACATGGGCGACGCAGGAGTGGGCCTCAGTCGTTCAGAACGCCAAAGTTACTTATCTCTCTATCGGTTCCTAGGGGCACGTCATGGACACTCGCTATTACAGTAAAACCACGGGCTGCACCTACCTGACCAGCTTGCACGGCGACAATATGCCGGCCGATGTGGTCCCGATCGATGAAGCGCGCTTTCTGTCGGTGATTGGCAACCCAGTCGAAGGAAAGATTCGCGGCCACGATGCTCAGGGGCTGCCGATTCTGATCGACCCCTTGCCAGTAACGGCCGAGGCGCTTTCGGTGCGAGAGCGGTCATGGCGTGATGCAGAGATCGAGCGTGTTAGGTGGCTGCGTGAGCGGCACCGCGACCAGCTCGACATTGGCGAGCAAACGACGCTGACGCCCGAGCAATTCAGCGGGCTGCTGATGTACATTCAGGCCTTGCGCGATTGGCCGGCATCACCGTTATTCCCTGACGAACCTGGACGGCCATCGGCCCCAGAGTGGATCGCTGATTTCCCGCAGTAACCTGATGCTCTCGCTGTAAACAATCGCCTTACAAGTCCACGCGCTCGCCCATTCGGCGCGCGCGCGGCAGCCTGTGCACTGTCATTCAACTGCACAGGCACACTCCCATGGCCACCGATTACCATCACGGTGTACGCGTCCTCGAGATCAACGAGGGCACCCGGCCCATTCGCACCGTCGCCACTGCCGTGGTGGGCATGGTTTGCACTGCCAGCGACGCGGATCCCGTTGCATTTCCTCTGAACAAACCCGTTCTGCTCACCGACGTATTGACCGCCAGCGGCAAAGCCGGCGAACTCGGCACGCTCGCCAAAAGTCTGGACGCCATCGCCGACCAGGCCAGCCCGGTCACGGTGGTGGTGCGGGTTGAGGAAGGTGCTACCGAAGCTGAAACCACGTCCAACATCGTCGGCAGCATCAGCGCCAACGGCCAGTACAAAGGCCTCAAGGCGCTGCTCGCTGCGGAAGTCCAATTAGGCGTGCGCCCACGTATCCTCGGTGTACCTGGTCTGGATTCTCTGGCCGTCGCTACCGAGCTGGTGGTCACCGCTCAGAAGCTCCGTGGTTTTGCCTATGCCAATGCCTGGGACTGCGAAACCGTTTCCGAAGCGATCGCCTACCGGGAGAACTTCGGTGCCCGGGAACTGATGACCATCTGGCCTGACTTCATCAACTGGGACACCACCACGAATGCGGACGCCCCCGCCTCTGCCATCGCTCGAGCCCTCGGCCTGCGCGCCAAACTCGACGAGCAGGTCGGTTGGCACAAGACCTTGTCCAACGTGCCGG
>Ga0247819_10001886_pt1 | contig 11104 bp, 12 predicted proteins | sample 13C_Xylose_Day6_FD_193428 | JGI IMG/M metagenome (GOLD analysis project Ga0247819, IMG submission 193428) | Soil microbial communities from agricultural site in Penn Yan, New York, United States - 13C_Xylose_Day6 | ecosystem: Environmental > Terrestrial > Soil > Agricultural land | place: USA... | reverse complement strand
CGAGAGCATGAGCATGGTGCCCATGATGGGCAACTCGCCCTCGCTGTCGCCGGCCATCTTCGCCGACACCGACAAGCTCGACGACTACGGCATCGCCTACGGCATGGGCCTCACGGCCGAGAAGGTGGCGCAGCAGTGGAAGGTCTCGCGCGCCGCGCAGGACGCGTTCGCCGTCGAATCGCACCAGCGCGCGCTGAAGGCCCAGCAGGCCGGTGAGTTCGCGGACGAGATCACACCTGTCGAGGCGGTGGACCGCACGGCCGACCTGGCGAACGGCACGAGCGTGGCAAAGCGCAAGACCCTGTCGCTCGACGAAGGCCCGCGCCCGGACACCAGCTTCGAGGGCCTGGCCAAGCTGCGCCCCGTGTTCGCCGCGCGCGGCTCGGTCACGGCCGGCAACAGCTCGCAGACCTCCGACGGTGCCGGCGCGCTGGTCCTGGTCAGCGAGCGCGCCTTGAAGCAGTACGGCCTCACGCCGCTGGCGCGCTTCGTCGGCTACGCCAGCCGCGGCGTGCCGCCGCATCTGATGGGGATCGGCCCGATCGAGGCGATCCCGGCCGCGCTGCGCAATGCCGGCCTGCAGCTCAGCGACATCGACTGGTTCGAGCTCAACGAAGCCTTCGCCGCGCAGTCCCTGGCTGTCATCAACACCCTGGGCCTGGACCCGGCCAAGGTCAACCCCATGGGCGGGGCCATCGCGCTGGGCCATCCGCTGGGGGCCACGGGCGCTATCCGCTCCGCGACAGTCGTGCATGCGCTGCGGCGCAAGAATCTGAAGTACGGCATGGTCACCATGTGTGTGGGCATGGGGCAAGGCGCTGCCGGCATCTTCGAAAGAGTCTGACACCGATGAGCGAGCATTTCTTCGACCAGGCCGTGGCCCTGCAGCCCGACGGCGACAACGCCTTCCGCGGCGCCGCGCACCCGGCCTGGGCCAACATGGTCGGGCCTTTTGGCGGCATCACGGCGGCCAGCGCGCTGAACGGCGTGCTGTCGCACCCGAAGCTGCTGGGCGCACCCATCGCGCTGACGGTCAACTACGCGGCCGCGCTCGGCGCGGGGCCGTACCGGCTCGCGGCCGTGCCGGTGCGCACCAACCGCTCGACCCAGCACTGGACCCTGGCGATGACCCAGCCCGGTGCCGATGGCGCCGAGGAGACCGTGCTGACGGCCACGGCCGTGACCGCCGTGCGGCGCGACACCTGGAGCCAGAACGACCAGCCCATGCCGGCCGCACCGCCGCCGCAGGAGGCCGAGCGGCTCACCCCCTTCGGCGTGGAGTGGCTCGAGCGCTATGACATGCGGCCCGTGCACGGCATCGTGCCCAGCACCTGGGATGGCCGCGGCGACCACAGCCTCACGCAGCTGTGGGTGCGCGACGAGCCGGGCCGCCCGCTGGACTTTCTCTCGCTGGCCTCGCTGGCCGACGTGTTCTATCCGCGGGTCTGGCTGCGCCGTGCCACGCGCGTGCCGGCCGGCACCGTGTCGATCACGACCTACTTCCACGCCGACGCCGCCATGCTGGCGCGCACGGGCACGGGCTACCTCTTCGGCCAGGCCCAGGCCCAGGCCTTTCGCAACGGCTTCTTCGACCAGACCGCGCAACTCTGGAACGAGGGCGGAGAATTGCTGGCCACCTCCCACCAGATCGTCTACTACAAGGAATAAGCCATGAGCGAAGACATCCTGGTCCACGCCGAAGCCGGCGTCACCACCATCACCTTCAACCGCGTCGACAAGAAGAATTCCATCACCGCCGCGATGTACGCGACGCTGGCCGATGCCCTGACCGCGGCCGACGCCGACCCCGCGCAGCGCGTGGCGGTGCTGCAAGGCCACGAGACCATCTTCAGCGCGGGCAACGACATCGGCGACTTCCTGAACGCACCGCCGAGCGGCGAGGCTTCGCCCGTGTTCCGCTTCCTGCGCGGCATCGCGGGTTTTTCCAAGCCGCTGCTGGCGGCGGTCTGCGGTCCGGCCGTTGGCGTGGGCACGACCATGTTGTTCCACTGCGACCTGGTCTATGCCGGCGACAACGCAGCCTTCTCCATGCCCTTCGTGAACCTCGGCCTGGTGCCCGAGGCGGCCTCCAGCCTGCTGGTGCCGCAGATGATGGGCTACCACCGTGCGGCCGAAGCCCTGCTGCTGGGCGAGCCCTTCATGGCCGAGGCGGCACTCGAGGTCGGTCTGGTCAACCGCGTCGTGCCGCCATCGGAGGCCAATGCGCTGGCGCAGGCCCAGGCGCGCAAGCTGGCGGCCAAGCCGCTGAGTTCCCTGATCGCGACCAAGCGCCTGCTCAAGAAAACCAGCGCCGACGCCGTGCTGGCGCGCATGGACGAAGAGGGCGCGCTGTTCCGCCGCATGCTGGGCGAGCCGGCCGCGCGCGAGGCCTTCGGCGCCTTCATGGAGCGGCGCAAGCCCGACTTCTCCAAGCTCTGATCAGACGCAGGCCCGGCGCCGCCATTGCGCGCGCCGGTGCATGGCGATCATGGCCACCGTGCCGCAGCCGCCCAGGTTGAGCAGCGCGATCAGCAGGAAGGGAAGGTCGCGCAGCACCAGCAGGCCGTAGGCCGTGGTCGCGACGTTCGAGACCACCCAGGACCACCAGGTCAGCAGCGAGAGCGAGCGCGCGCCGTCCTCGCAGCGCCACACGGTCACGATCTGCGGGACATAGGTGAACACCCGCAGCGCGTTGGACAACAGGTAGGCCCAGCCAACGGCGGCGAGCGGGCCTTCCGGCATGGCCAGGGACCACGTGGTCATGGATGGGGAGCTGGCGGCAGGGCCAGGGAACGGGGCTGCATGGGCATGTCTCCGGCCGCCACCGGGCAGCACACGCCGTGACTCTAGGCAGGCGGGGCGGCGGCGGGAATGCCGTCAGTGCGGCAGGCCATCGCGTGTTTGCGCGAGGGGCAGCTCCAGCCGCCAGCAGCAGCCTTGCGCGCGTTCCATGCGCAGCAGCCGTCCACCCAGCCGCGCCGCGCGGGCCTGCATGTTGGGCAGGCCGTGGCCGGTGCCGGGGCTGGCCGGCGCGCCCACGCCATCGTCGGCCAAGTCCAACTGCAGCAGTCCGTCGCGCCAGGCCAGCGTGACCTCGACGGTGCGCGCGCGGGCATGCTTGAGCACATTGGTCAGCGCCTCCTGGGCGATGCGCAGTACCTGCAAGGTGCTGTGCGGCGGGAGCGCCAGGACCTGCTCGGGCAGCTCCTGACGCCAGTGGGTCGCGAGGCCTGCCTCGCGCAGCCGTGCATCCCAGCGGAAGCGGAAGTCGGCCCAGGCGGCGGCGAAGTCGCCCTCGTCCGAACCGAGCGCGTCCAGCGCCACGCGCATCTCGTCGATGGCCGCGCGCAGCACGCCGCTCACCTGCGGCGGCGCGAGTGCGCCGCGTTCGGCGCGCAGCAGCGAGGTGAACAGCTGCGCACCCAGGCCGTCGTGCAGATCCTGCATGATGCGCTGGCGCTCGTCGGTGGCGGCCTGCTCGCGCTGCAATGCGGCGATGCGCGCATAGCTCGCGCCAATCTCCTTCTCGCGTGCGGCCACGCGGGCCTCCAGCGTGCGGTGCGATTCCTCCAGCGCCCGCAGGTTGCGCACGTAGCGCAGCGTGATGAGCCCGCCCATGGTCAGCAGCAGCAGGTTGGCGCCGTAGTGCAGCAGGAAGAAGCGGTGCGCGCTCCAGCCCGGCAGCAGGGCGCTGAACCAGGGCGATTGCTGGGCCATGAAGTGGTCGTGCACGCCGGACAGCAGCGTGAGCACGAAGACCAGCGCGATCAGTGCGCGCTCTGCCGATGGCCGGCGCCAGGCCGCGAACACGGCCACCAGCACGCCCATCACCCCGATCGGGATGAACCCGGCCACCCACCAGCGTGCCACCCACTGCTCGGCCCCGCTGCTGGCGCCGCCCAGCAGGTACACGAGCGGCCCCAGCACCCACCAGCCGACCAGCCCGCTCACGAGCCAACGGGATTGCCAGCGCGCCAGGTGCAGCGCGAACAGAACGAGCAGCACGATGAAGCCGCCATTGCTGGCGTGGTACATCAGCCGCCACAGTGGCCAGGCCCAGGCCGGCAGCACGTCGAACACGAAGGTGGTGGTGCGCAGCGCCCAGGCCACGCCGACCAGCCCGGCGATGGCGTAGAGCGTCTCCCGTGGCCGGCGCAGCCAGATGTACAGCGCGAACACGCCGGCCATCGAGGACACGACCACCGTGATGACCGGCACCGTGCGCACGAAGAACAGCCGCAGGTCGAATTGCGGCAGCAACTGGCTCTGCGGGCCCAGCACCAGCCGCGGCAGCATGGCGGCCGCTGGCGCCTGCGAGGTCGCCACGCGCAGCTGCAGCCGGTTGGCGCCTGGCAGCAGCAGGCTTGGCGGCAGCGCCAGCAGCTGCGGGCGTTGCCAGCGCACGCGCACCTCGTCCGTGGTCTCGGGCACGGCGCCGACCAGCTGGCCGTTGAGCCACACGCTGCCGCCGCCATAGAGGTAGGGCAGGTACAGCATCCAGCCATCGTGCTGCAGCTGCTCCGCGGCAGCGGCCGGCAGCGTGAAGACCAGCTGGTACCAGACGGCCGGCGCCTGCTGCGCATCGGGCAGCGCCACGGTCTGCCAGCGCGCGTCGCGCGGGTCCGGTGGCTGCGGTGCGTCGCTGCGCAGCAGCTCGGCCTGCAGCGGCTCCAGCGTCTGCGCCTGCGCCAGGCCGGTCAGCAGCCAGGCCGCCAGCAGCAGCGCGCTACAGCAGGCCCAGCTGCGAAGCTTCATAGACCGCTTCGCCGCGCGAGTGCACGGCGAGCTTGCGGTAGATCTTCTTCACGTGGGCAACCACCGTGTGCGGCGAAATCTCCAGCAGCTCGCCAATGGTTTCGAAGGACAGGCCCTTGGCCACCATGCGCAGCAACTCGGTCTCGCGCGCGGTCAGCGGCGAGGCCTGCTCCAGTGGCGCCGGCCGCGAGGGCGTGCCCGCCGATGCCCCGCCGCGCAGCCGCGACAGGATGCGCCGCGCGATGCTGGGACTGATGGGCGCGCCGCCGCCGCGCAGCTCGTGCACCGCGGCCGCGATGCGTTCGGGCGCGGCGTCCTTGAGCAGGTAGCCGGCCGCGCCGGCCTCGATGGCGCCCACCACATGGGCGTCGTCGCCGAACATGGTGACGACCAGCACGTCGCAGTCGGGGTGGCGCTGCTGGGCATGCTGGATGACCTCGATGCCGCTGATGTCCGGAAGGCCCAGGTCCACCAGCAGCACGTCGGGCCGCTGCCGGTCCAGCAGGGCCTTGGCGGCCTGGCCGTTGGACACGGCGCCGAGCAGGGCCAGGCCGGCATCGCCAAGCACGGCATCGGCGAAACGCCGCATGAACTCGGGCTCGTCCTCGACGATCAGCACCTCAATGGCCATGCTTCCTCCCTGGGGCGGGGCCATTCTGCCAGCGGCCCGTGGCGCCGCCATCGCGCGTAGGCGGGATGGCGCAGGCCCTTCTCCCCCGCGTCAGTCCTGCCAGCCGAAGACCGCGCTGGCCTCCATGGTCTCCGGCAGGATGTAGACCACGCTGCGCCCCTGGCCCAGCAGCGGCTCCACTTGCTGGGTGTAGAAGGCCACAGGCACGACCACGCAGCCCAGCGAGATCTTGTTGTCCGCCGGCGTCGCCGAGCGCAAGCGCTCGGCGCGGCGCTCGGCCGACGGGCCGGGGCGCAGCCGGTGGATGGCCAGCGCGGCACCGTAGTCGACCCAGACCACAGGCTCGCCCTGCAGGTTGCTGCCGGGCTGGGCAAGATAGCGGCCGGCCGGCGTCGTGCGCTCGTGCAAGGGCAGCGTGGACAGGTCGCGCTGGTTCAGGTCGGGCGCGCCGTGGTCGCCGGGCGCGGCGCCCAGCAGGGCCGGCGAGGCCGCGCGCAACTGCCCGTCGGCGCCGAACAGATAAAGCATGGCGGCCTTCTTGTCGACCAGCGCGTAGGGCAACCCGGCGTTGTCGCCCGAGTGCAGGACCCAGTCGGCCAGCTGTTGTGCGTCGGCCGAGAAGCGGGCTGGCCCGGCATGCGCTGTGCAGGCGAGGATGAAAAGAATGCTGCAGCGCAGCAGGAAATGTCGCATCGCGCCGCATGCTAGCGGCGTAGGAGCGGGCCCACAAGCAGGGCAGCCGCTGTCCTACAGCGACGTGGCGATCGGTGGCCGCTGCGGGGCGATCAGCGGAGGGCGACCTCGCGCTCGCCCGGGTCGTACCAGCCGGCGAAGACCTGCTGCAGAGGCAGATCCTCGGGCAACACATAGACGATGCCGCGGCTGTGCTGGAACACCGGCCACAGCGCGTTCTCGAAGAAGGCCACGGGCAGGTTGATGCAGCCATAGGAAATGCGGTTGTCCTCCACGCTGGGCGAGGCCAGGCGTTCGAGCCGGCGCTCGCGCGGGTCGGTGGCGCGCACGCGGTGCATGGAGACCGCGGCCGCGTAGTCGACCCACACCACGTCCTCGGGCGTGGTGTTGCGGCCGGCCTGGGCGACGAAGCGGCCGGCCGGCGTGGTGCGTTCCTCGGGCAACACGGCGTGGATGGGCTTGCCGCCCACGCCCGCCACGGTGTGGTCGCCGGGCGCGGAGCCCAGCAACACGGGTGTGGCCGCGAGCAGGCTGCCGTCGGGGCGGAACAGAAAGACCTTGGCATTGCGCTTGTCCAGAACCACGAAGTACAGACCCTCGTGGTCGCCCGAATCGAGCACCCAATCGGCCACGCGACGCACCCCGTCGGAGGCTTCCTGGCCAGCCAGATCCGCCCGGCGGATCACGCGCGGCGCGGCGCTGGCGATGCCGACGGCGGGTGAGGCTGTCGTCGGCACGCTCGCCGCAACGGCGGCTTGCTGGACGCCGGCCGGCGGCAGCGCCAGCGCCAGCACCGCGCCCCCCAGCAGCAGGCCGTACTTCAAGCCGGCGAGCGTGTCGTCACGTTGCGGGGGGCGTTCGGTGGACATGGCCTGGCCGTTCAGTTGCGGTCGGCTTGCGGCGGCAGCGGCTGCTGCGTGTTCATGTCGGGGCTGGCCTGGGTCTGGGCCGGCATGGTCTGCGGCGTCTGCGTCGTGGCGTTGTTCATGTTGCTGTTGTTGTTCGGCGTGCCGTCGACCGCGCCCATTTGTGCCTGCTGCGGCGTCTGGGTGGTGCCGCCAGTGGTCTGGGCATAGGCCAGGCCGATGGCGCCGACCAGCGAAGCGGCGGCGACGAGGGAGGTCAGGGTGGTGGATGCTTTCATGGCGTACTCTCCTGGATGGTGGATGGAAGGTAAAGGCCGGCGAAGCGTCGGCTGAGATCCAGCTTAGGCGGGCGCCAGGTGCGCTGCGTCGGCCCTGCGCGACGCCCCGCGTAGGACGGCGCGGCCTGCGGGCCGTCGCGCGCGCGCCGTCGGCCTGCCGGCACGCCTGTAGGACTTCCGCGCCAGCGCTGAGGGTGTTGGACGCCCGCTGGGCATTGCGCACAATGGTCCGTCCCCGTCTGGCCCGTTTCAGCTGGCCCGCCCCATCGGAGTCCGTCCATGCCCGTTCCCGTTCACGACCTTGCCGTCTGCATCGGCCGCTTCCAGCCCTTCCACCTGGGCCACCGCAGCGTGCTGCAGCAGGCCCTGGCCCAGGCACGCCGCTGCCTGGTGCTGCTGGGCTCGGCGCACCAGGCGCGCACGCCGGCCCAGCCCTGGACCTGGCAGGAGCGCGCCGAGATGCTGCGCCAGGCCCTGCCCGAGGAGTTGCGCGAGCGCGTGGACGTGCAGCCGCTGCGCGACCACCACGACGAGCAGCGCTGGGCCGACAGCGTGCGCGCGATGGTCGCAGCGGCCCTGCCCGAGGGCGGCCGTGTGCTGCTGGCCGGGCACTTCAAGGACGCCAGCAGCGCCTGGGTGCGCGACTTCCCGCAATGGAAGCTCTGGGCCGTGCCCGGCTTCGGCGCCTACGACGCACGCACCGTGCGCGATGCCCTGCTCGGCGCCGGCCCCGGCGGTGCCCAGGCCGCGCTGCTGCGCATGGCGCCGCTGCTGCACGCCAACACGCAGGAATTCCTGCGCGACTGGCTGGACCTGGGGCACCTGCCGGCGCTCACGGCCGAATGGCAGGCGCTGGCGCGCGGCCGCGCCGAATGGGCCGGCTCACCCTACCCGCCGGTGTTCGTGACGGTGGATGCCGTGATCCGCTGCCAGGGCCGCGTGCTGCTGATCCGGCGCGGCCAGGCGCCGGGCCTGGGCCTGCTGGCCGTGCCCGGCGGCTTCCTGGAGCAGCGCGACACGGTCTACCAGTCGGCCGTGCGCGAACTGGAAGAGGAGACCGGGCTGGCCATGCTGGAGCCCGCGCTGCGCCAGTGCCTGAAGGCCGTCGCGGTGTTCGACCGGCCCGACCGCAGCCAGCGCGGCCGCGTGGTCACGCATGCGCACTACTTCGACCTGGGCGAGCGCGCGCTACCGGCCGTGCAGGCCGGCGACGATGCGCGCGACGCGCAATGGGTGCCGATCGCCCAGCTGGCGGAGCTGGAGCCGCAGTTCCATGACGACCATTTCCAGATGCTGGACCACTTCCTGGGTGTGCTGCGGCCCTGAGGTCAGGCGCTGGGGCGCGTCTCGAAGCCGGGCGGCAGGCTGGCGTCGTCGCTGGCGGGCGTGGCCTGCACCGCGTCCACGCGCGCGGCCGGCGGGCCGCGCCGGCACCAGGCCAGCAGCGCTTCCAAGGCGCCGGGTGCAGCCTGCACCAGGGCTTCGACGCGGCCGTCGTGCCGGTTGCGCACCCAGCCGCGCACGCCGAGGCGACGGGCCTGCTCCGCCATGCTGGCGCGGTAGGACACGCCCTGGACACGGCCGCTGATCGACAGGTGCAGCGTCTGGAGGCTCACGCCGCCACCTGCTGCGCGGCTTCCCAGGCCCGCGCGATCTCGGTGTCCGCATCGGCACCGACGGCGGCCTGCGCGCGCGGCTGCAGCCGTGTCTCGATCAGCGAGAGGTGCACGTGCATGGCCTTCATGGCGCGTGCGCCATCGCCTTGTGCGAGGGCGCGCACGATGTCCTCGTGCTCCTCGCAGGCACAGGTGGACGAGGCGGCCGGCTCGAAGAAGGCCACCAGCATGGCCGTGCGGCTGACCAGTTCCTGCAGCGCGCGCAGCACGAAGGGGCTGTCGGCGAAGCTGGCCAGCAACAGGTGGAATTCGCCGCTGAGCTGGATCGAGCGTGCGCGGTCTTGCGCGTGCAGGGCGGCGTGTTCGCGCTCGCCATGGGCCTGCAGCGCGGCCAGTTGCGCGGCCGACAGCCGGCCCGCGAGCCGGCCGACCAGACCGCCCTCGACGATGCGGCGCGCCTCGTAGATCTCGCGCGCCTGCGCCAGCGTGGGGTTGGAGACGAAGCAGCCGCGGTTGGGGATCAGTTCCAGCAGCCGCTCGTGGCCGAGCCGGTGCAACACCTTGCGCACGCGCTCGCGCGAGACGCCGAAGATCTGCGCGAGGCGGGTCTCGATGAGCTGCGTGCCCGGCGCCAGGCGGCCGGCCAGCAGGGTCTGCGCCAAGGTCGCGTGGATGGCCTGTTCCTGGGGGTGCATCCAGCGAATGTAGCGCAGCCCCTCAAGCGGCCGGGGCGTGCGCGATCCAGTGCCGCGCGATCTGCGCACGCGTGGCGATCCAGGCGCCGCCGCGCTCGCGCAGATGCGCCAGGATCATCTCCAGCGCCTTCATGCGCGCGGGCCGGCCGATCATGCGCAGGTGCAGGCCGATGGACAGCATGCGCGGCGCGTGCGCGCCCTCGCGTGCCAGCCAGTCGAAGGCGTCGCAGCAGTACTCGGCGAACTGGCCGGCCGTGGCGAAGCGCTGGGTGTGCTGGAACTGCATGTCGTTGGTGTCGAAGGCGTAGGGCAGCACCAGGTGGCGCCGGCCGGCCACGGGCACGAAGTAGGGCAGGTCGTCGTTGTAGGCGTCGCTGTCGTACAGGAAGCCGCGCTCGGCCAGCAGCGCGCGCGTGGCCGGCGTGCAGGCCGAGCGCGTGTGCCAGCCCAGCGGGCGTTGGCCGCAAGCGGCCTCGAAGGCGCGGATGCAGGCGTCCATGTCGGCCGCCTCGCGCTCGGGCGCCATGCCGGCGTGGCTTTCCCAGCGCCAGCCGTGGGCCGAGAGTTCGTGGCCGCGCGCCACCGCGTCCTGCGCGAGCCAGGGGCTGCGCTCCACGGCGCGGCCGCAGGCGCTGACCGTCATGGGCGCGTCCCAGCGTGCGAAGGTGTCGGCGATGCGCCACCAGGCCGCGCGCGTGCCGTACTCGAAGTGGCTGTCGATGCAGGGGTCCCAGCCCGTGCGCGGGTCGATCACCTCGTAGACCGATTCGTTGCGCGCATCGCCATCGGCGACCGAGAACTCCGCGCCCTCCTCGAAGTTCAGCACGAAGGACACCGCGACGCGGGCCTGCTGGGGCCAGGCGATCGCCGGTGGCTGGTTGGCGTAACCACGCAGGTCGCGCGCAAGCGTTGGGGTCATGGCTCGGCCTTGATGTTGCGTTCCTTCACCACCTTGGCCCAGCGCGTGAACTCGGCGTTGAGGTAGTCGTTGGACTCCTTGAGCGTCATGCTGGCCACCTCGCCGCCCGTGCCTTCGATGCGGGCGCGGAAGTCGGGCGCCTGGGCCATGGCGCGCAGCGCGGCGTTGAGCTTCTCCAGGATGGGCGCGGGCGTTTTCGCTGGCGCCAGCAGCATGTACCAGGACACGAACTCGAAACCCGGCACGCCGGCCTCGGCCACCGTGGGCACGTCGGGCAACTGCGGCGAGCGCTTGGCGCTCGTGATCGCCACGCCGTTGAGCTTGCCGCTTTTCACGAGTGGCAGCGAGGAGGTGATGATGTCCACCGACAGCGCCACGCGGTCGGCCATCACGTCCTGCAGCGCCGGTGCCGCGCCCTTGTAAGGCACGTGCAGCATGTGGGCGCCCGACATGGATTCGAGCAGTGCCGCGCCCACGTGGCTGGTGGTGCCCACGCCCGAGGAGGCGTACTGCATGGCGTCGGGCTGGGCCTTGGCCAGCGCGAGGAGGTCCTGCAGGCTCTTGCCCTTGAGGGCCGGGCCGGTCACGACCACGCTCGGTACCTTGGCCACCACGCCCACCGGCACCAGGTCGGCGCGCGTGTCGTAGGGC
>Ga0247819_10001885_pt1 | contig 11105 bp, 9 predicted proteins | sample 13C_Xylose_Day6_FD_193428 | JGI IMG/M metagenome (GOLD analysis project Ga0247819, IMG submission 193428) | Soil microbial communities from agricultural site in Penn Yan, New York, United States - 13C_Xylose_Day6 | ecosystem: Environmental > Terrestrial > Soil > Agricultural land | place: USA... | reverse complement strand
CTGGATCATTTGTGTATTCCCAACTTTTCCCTGAGGCGCCGGCACCATGCCGGCAAATCAGGTCAGTCTTGGGCCTGTCGTCGGCGCCTGGCACACCTGGCGCCTCCGGGAAGGCAGATAGCTCGCCTAAAAACAGGCGAGCCCGCGATTATGCCTTATCCACAGGCTTTGTCAAACACCGCCTACAGCGGCCGACGGCTCAGGCCGGCTGGCGCAGCGGCAGGTAGCTGGCCGCCAGGCCGGCGAAGTCGGATTCGCGCGGATCGGCGCCGGTTTCCTCGCGCAGCAGCCGCGCGACCACCGGGCCCAGCCGGGCGGCCAGGGCCGCGTCCAGGAACAGCAGGCGCGAGCGGCGCGCCAGCACGTCTTCGACCGTCCGCGCGTATTCCTCGCGGGCGGCGAAGCGCACCATCGCCTCGGTCAGGCCGCCGCCCAGTTCGGCGCCGGCGCCCGGCAGGGCCTGGACACGGGAGGCTTCCGAGCCATACGAGTGCAACCCCGGCGCCTCGCAGATCGGCACCGCTGCAGCCGGTGCGACGTCGCCGCCCACCAACCTCAAGTTGGTGGTCACTCCGCCCTCGGACGCCGGCAGGAGCTGCGCCTCGAAGCAGCGATCCAGCACGTCCTCGGCCATGGCGCGGTAGGTCGTCCACTTGCCGCCCGTCACGGTGACCAGGCCGGAGCGGCTCACCAGGACGGTGTGCTCGCGGCTGATCGCCTTGGTGTGGCCGCCGTTGTCGTCCTGCGGCTTGACCAGCGGGCGCAGGCCGACCCAGATGCTGCGCACGTCCGCCAGCGTCGGCGCGGTCGCCAGGTAACGCCGGGCTTCGCCGAGGATGAAGGCCAGTTCCTCCTCGAACGGCCGCGGCTCGCGCGGCATGTCGGTCCGCGGCGTGTCGGTCGTTCCCAGGATCACCTTGCCCAGCCACGGCACGCCGAACAGCACGCGGCCGTCGGCGGTCTTGGGCACCATCAGCGCGTGCCGGCCCGGCAGGAACTTGCGGTCGACCACGACGTGCACGCCTTGGCTGGGCGCCACGATCGGCCGCACCGGCTTTCCGACCGCCTGCCCATCGAGCTCGCGCAACTGGTCCACCCAGACCCCGGCGGCGTTGATGACGCAGCGCGCCTTCACTTCCAGGCTTTGGCCGGTTTCCCGATCCTCGGCGCGAACGCCGACCAGCTTGCCGCCTTCATGCAGCAGACCGGTGACGGCGCAGTAATTGAGCAGGACGGCACCCTTGGCTTCGGCAGTGCGCGCCAGCGCCAGCGCCAGCCGCGCGTCGTCGAACTGGCCGTCCCAGTACTCGACGCCGCCCTTGAGGCCGGCCGCCTGGGCGGTCGGCAGCGCCGCCAGGGTCTCGGACCGGGAAAGGAAGCGCGTCGGCGCCAGCCCCGCCTTGCCCGCCAGCGCGTCGTACAGCTTCAGGCCGGCGCCGTAGAACGGCGTCTCCCACAGCTTGTAGGAAGGCATGACGAAGGCCAGCGGCTGCGCCAGGTGCGGCGCATTGCGCAGCAGCACGGTGCGCTCGTGCAGCGCCTCTCGCACCAGAGCGATGTTGCCCTGCGCCAGGTAGCGCACGCCGCCATGGACCAGCTTGGTCGCCCGCGACGAGGTGCCGCCGCCGAAATCGTGCGATTCGAGCAGCGCCACCGAGAAACCGCGCGCCGCCGCGTCCAGGGCGACGCCCAGGCCCGTCGCCCCTCCACCCACCACCACCACGTCAAAAGGCCCGGCCGAGGCCAGCCGGGCCCATGCATCTTGTCTCTTCATCACCCTCGATTGTCCCTCAGGCCCCCGAGGGGGCGACGACCCGGAATCCGCAATTGCTCGCGCTGCTGGTCGGCGTGTTCGATCCCCGCGCCGCCACCCGGTAGCGGTTGCAGTACGACTCGTGGCAGAGGAACGAACCGCCGCGCAGCGAGCGCCGGCCCGTCGGCTTGTCCTGCATCGGATCCCGGACCGCCGTGGCACGGTGGTAGTCCGGGCTGGCCCAGTCGGCGCACCACTCCCAGGTGTTGCCCGCCATCTGGTGGAGGCCCCAGCCGTTCGGCTCGAACTCGCCGACCGGCACCGTGCCGGGCGACCAGCCCGGCGCCGGCTTCGAGGGGAATTCCCCCTGCCAGATGTTGCAGCGCGGACGCCCTTCCGGCTCGAGCTCGTCGCCCCAGGCGTAGCGCCGTCCGGCCAGCCCGCCGCGCGCGGCGAACTCCCACTGCGCCTCGGTCGGCAGCTGGGCGCCCGCCCAGGCGCAGTAAGCGGCGGCGTCGTTCCAGGAGACGTGCACCACGGGGTGGTCCAGCCGGTCGTGGATCCAGCTGCCCGGTCCGGCCGGCCGCTGCCAGCAGGCGCCTTCGACCGGCAGCCACCAGGGCAGCTCGCGCGAGACCTGGCGGATCGCGGCGCGGCGCTCCGCCTCGACCTGCAGGTAGAAGACGAACGACGAGCCGGCCTGCTCGGCTTCGGTGATGTACGAAGTGGCGCGCACGAAGGCGCGGAACTGCGCGTTGGTGACCGCCGTGCGCGCGATCGCGAACGGCGCCACTTCCACCTCGCGAGCCGGACCCTCGCCGTCCTCCGCGAAGCCTTCCTCGACCGCGTCGGTCCCCATCAGGAACTTCCCGCCGGGCAGCTCGACCCAGTCGATGCGCGCGTCGGCCGCGCGTCCGGGCTGCGGCGGCACCGCCACGGTGGCGGCGCCTTCGCGGACCGGAACGCAGCAGGACTTCACTCGTCTTCCCAGAAAGCCTTGGTGACGCCCTGGCTGCGCATCAGGGCCACGATCTTGTCGCGCGGCAGCACGCCGCAGCGCGCGGCCCACTCTTCATAGGCCCGCTTCATCGCCGCCACGCGATCGGGGAACTGGCCGGCCAGGTTTCGCGTTTCGGTGCGATCGGCCTCCATGTCGTACAGCTCCCAGTCCCTGGGGTACTCGCGCACCAGCTTCCAGCGGCCGTCGCGCATGGCGCCGTTGCCCTCGTGCTCCCAGAACATCGGCGGGCGCTGGCCCGCGTCTTTCGGGAACGACTGCTTCAGCGAATGACCTTCCAGCGGCAGGATGCTGCGGCCGTCCAGCTGCTGCGGGTACTGCACGCCCGCGACGTCGACGAGGGTCGCCATGATGTCGGGCAGGTAGCCCGGCGTGTGGCGGATCTCGCCCTTCTGCGCGATGCCCTGGGGCCAATGGAAGATCAGCGGCGTGCTGATGCCGCCCTCGTGCGTCCAGTGCTTGTACAGGCGGAACGGCGTGTTGGAGAGATTCGCCCAGGCCTGGCCGTAGCTCTGGTAGGTGTCCTCGGGGCCGGGCGCGATGTCGGGGTTGTTGCCGATGCGCACGACTCGGCCGTCGCGCGTGTGCGAGCGGGCGATCATGAGCTTGTCCACCAGCTCGTCGATGCTCACGCCTTCCGGGATGTCCTCGGCGCAGGCGCCGTTGTCGGACAGGAAGATCACCAGCGTGTTGTCCAGCTCGCCCATGTCCTCCAGCGCCGCGATGATGCGGCCGATACCCTGGTCCATGCGGTCGATCTGGGCGGCGTAGACCTCCATGCAGTTGGCCAGCCACGCCTTGTGCTCGGCGTCGGTCCAGGCCGGTTGACGCGGATCGCGGCCGGTGAGCTTCCACTGCTTGTCCAGGATGCCGCTGGCCACCAGCCGCTCCAGGCGCTTCTCGCGCAGGCTGTCCCAGCCCTCGTCGAAGCGCCCCTTGTACCTGGCGATGTCCTCCGGATGCGCATGCAGCGGCCAGTGCGGCGCGGTGTGCGCCACGTACTGGAAGAACGGCTTGTCCGGATGCTGGGCCTTGTGCGCGCGCAGGAACTTCACCGCCTCGTCGTTGATGGCGTCGGTGTAGAAGAAGCCCGGCGCGCGCGCCTCGTGCTCGGCGTTCTCGTTGCGGCGCGTCAGCGTGTTGGGGTCGTAGAAGCTGCCGGCGCCGATGATGGTGCCGAAGAAGTCGTCGAAGCCGCGCTGCATCGGCCAGGAATCGGTCGGCTCCTTGAGGTTGCTCGACACGTGCCACTTGCCGCTCAGGTAGCTGCGGTAGCCCGCCTGCTTCAGCACCTCGGGGATGGTGGCGCAGCGCTGGTTCAGGTTGCCGGCGTAGCCCTCGGGGCCCGAGTCGTAGGTGAGGATGCCGATGCCGGTCTGGTGCGGATGCAGGCCGGTGAGCAGCGACGCGCGAGAAGGGCTGCAGCGGGCCGTGTTGTAGAACTGCGAGAACCGCAGGCCGTTGGCGGCCAGCTTGTCCAGGTTGGGCGTTTGGACCTCGCCGCCGTAGCAGCCGATGTCCGAGTAGCCCATGTCGTCGTTCAGGATGAGCAGGATGTTGGGGCGCTTCTTGTCCATCGCGATTCCTTCTTGAGTGCGATCAGTTCAGTCGCTCGCCGCTCGCGCGGTCGAAGATGTGGGCGGCGTTCGGCGAGAAGCTCAGCGAGGTGGTGGCGCCTTCGCCCAGCCGCGCGGCGCCGTCGGCCTTGAGCTTCATCCGCTGGCCGCCGGCCTTCAGGTCCACGATGCAGTGGTCGCCCAGTTCCTCGACGTATTCCACTCTCGCCGGCGTGCCGCTCTGGCCCGCGCGCAGTTCGCCGGGCCGCAAGCCCAGCACCACGTCGCGCGCCTGCGCCGTCGTGGCACCCACCGGATGCGCGACACCGTCCAGCACCACCGTGTCGCCCTGCCAGGAGGCGGGCACCAGGTTCATCGGCGGCGTGCCGATGAAGCCGGCCACCGACACCTGCGCCGGCCGGCTGTAGATGTCACGTGGCGTGGCGATCTGCACGATGCGGCCATCCATGAAGACGGCCACGCGATCGGCGAGCGTCATCGCCTCTTCCTGGTCGTGCGTGACGTAAACGGTCGTCACGCCCAGCGAGCGCTGGAGCTGCTTGAGCTCCAGGCGCGTCTCGAGCCGCAGCTTGGCGTCCAGGTTCGACAGCGGCTCGTCCAGCAGGAACAGCTTGGGCTGCCGCACGATCGCGCGAGCCAGCGCCACGCGCTGCTGCTGCCCGCCCGACAGCTGGCCGGGCCGACGCGCCAGCAGGTGGCCGATGCTCACCCGCGCGGCCGCGTCCTGCACCGCCTTGTCGATCTGCTCGCGCGGCGTGCCCACCATCTTGAGCGGGAAGCCGATGTTCTCGGCCACCGTCATGTGCGGGTACAGCGCGTAGCTCTGGAACACCATCGCGACGTCGCGCTCGCCCGGCTCGGCGCCGGTGACGTCGACGTCGTCCATCAGCACCTGGCCTTCGCTGACCTGCTCGAGGCCCGCCAGGATGCGCAGCGTCGTCGTCTTGCCCGAGCCCGAAGGCCCGAGCAGCACGAAGAACTCGCCGGCGCGGATCTCCAGGTCCACGCCGTGCAGCACGGTGGTTTCGCCGTGACGCTTGACCACGCCGCTGAGGCGCACGTTTCCTTGCTTCTTGCTGTTCATCGCCGGCCACCTCCCTTGACCGCGCCCACGGTGAGCCCCTTGACGATGTGCCGCTGCGCCAGCAGGCCGACGATGATCACCGGCGCCATCGCCACCATCGCGCCGGCCGCGAGCCTCGCCCACTGCGTCTGCTCGACCGAGATGAAGTTGAACATCGCCACCGTGACCGGTCGGACCTTGTTGCCGCCCAGCACCACCGCGAACATGAATTCGTTCCACGCGTTGAGGAACACGAACACCGTGGTGACGGCGATGCCGCCCCGCACCTGCGGCAGGATCACGTACCAGAGCGCGCGCAGGCGCCCGGCGCGGTCCAGCAGCGCGGCCTCCTCCATCTCGTACGGCAGGTCCTCGAAGTACGAGACCATCAGCCAGATCGCGAACGGCAGCGAGAACGTCAGGTAGATCGCCACCAGGCCGCTGTAGGTGTCCAGCCCGCCGACGCGCTGCAGCACCAGGTAGTAGGGAATGATCAGGCCCACCGGCGGCAGCATCTGCGTGGCCAGCACGTAGAAGCCGCTGGCGCGCTTGCCCGGGTAGCGCAGCCGTGCCAACGCATAGGCGGCGGGCACGGCGAACAGCATGGTGAGCACGGTCGCGCCCACGCTCACGACCATGCTGGACCAGAGGTTCGGCAGGATCGATGCGGGCCCCCACAGCACGTCGCGGTAGTTCGCCAGCGTCGGCGTGAACACCAGCAGCGGCGGATAGGCCAGCACGTCGCGCTCGGTCTTGAACGAGGTGAGCAGCGCCCACAGGACGGGGAACGCCCACACCGACACCAGCAGGCCGGCGACGGCGTACAGCGCCACGGCGCGCGGAAGACGACGGTTCATGTGCGCGCCTTCCTGCGGCGGAACAGCAGCCAGGACACGAACACCGTGATCGCCAGCAGCACCATCGCGAGCGAGGAGCCGTAGCCGATGTTCAGCTCGGTGAACGACGTGCGATACGCGTAGAGGTTGAGGATCTCGGTGGAGGTGCCGGGTCCGCCGCCGGTGGCCGCGAAGATCGCCGCGAAAGCCGACAGGGCGGTCATCGTGCGCAGGATCACCACCATGACGACCGCCGGCCGGATCAGCGGCAGCGTGATGAAGCGGAAGCGCTGCCACGCACTGGCGCGGTCCAGCCGCGCGGCTTCATAGACGTCGGGCGGCAGCGTGGCCAGCGTGGCCAGCAGCACGAGGAAGGCGAACGGCGTCCACTGCCAGGTGTGGATGGCGATCACCGAGATCAGCGCCAGTTGCGGATCGCCCAGCCAGTTGTGGCTGCCCAGGCCCAGCGTGCGGGTGACCAGGTCGACGAGGCCGACGTCGGGCGACAGAACGAGCGTGCGCCAGAACAGGCCCACGACCACCGGCGCCAGCACGATGGGCAGGATGGCCGCGACGCGCAGCAGGCCCTGGCCCTTCGGAATGCGCAGCACCAGCAGCGCCAGCGACAGGCCGATCACCACCTGCAGCACCACCGTCGACGCCGTGTAGATGAAGGTGAGCCAGAGCGAGCTCCAGAACCGCGGGTCGCCGCCCATCTTGGTGTAGTTGTCCAGCCCCGCGAAGCCGGACAGCCAGGGCATGCTCATGTCCAGCTTCTGCAGGCTGTTCCAGGCCAGGAACACCAGCGGCGCGGTGGTGGTGATCAGCAGCAGCAGGAACGCCGGCGCGAACAGGGCGAGCGCGAAGCGCCGCTCCTGCCGCTCCAGCGTGCCGGCGCCGCCACGCGGGGCGACGAACAGCATCGTGGGGTCAGGCCTTCATGATCTGCGCGATGCGCGCCTGGGCCTCGTCGAGCGCTTCCTTGGGCTTCTTCTGGCCGACCAGCGCCGACTGGATGGCGGTGGCCATGGTCTCGCCGATGGCCGGCCACTGCGGCACGCGCGGACGCCATTCGACGTCGGTGTCCTGCTCCAGCGATTCGAGCGCGGCAGGGATGAAGTTGTCGCCCGCGCTCTTCATCGCGGCGGCGAACTCCTGCGACTTCCACAGCGACGTGCGGTTCAGGCCCGAGCGCTTGGCCGGACCGTCGAACTTCCACGAGGTGCGCGCCTGCGTCTCGGCCGACGCGGCCCAGCTGATGAACAGCCAGGTCGCCTTCTTCTGCTTGTCCGAAAGCGCGGCGTTGATCGGGAAGCCCCAGTTCCAGATCGAGGTCACGCGCTTGCCCGACGGGCCCTTGGGCCAGCGGGCGTAGGCGACCTTGCCGACCACCTTGGACTTCTCGGGGTTGGTGATCACCGCGGCGGACGAATGGGCGTCCAGGTAGCAGGCCACCGTGCCCTGCGAGAAGGCGTCGGCGATGTCCGGCCAGTTCCAGTTGCGCACCGCGGGCGGCGCGTACTGCGAGAGGGCGTTGACGTACCACTCCAGCGCCTGCACGGCCTGCGGCGTGTTGACGACCACGTTCTTGTTCTGGAACCAGTCGCCGCCGAAGCCGCGCAGCAGCGACGGGTAGATGTACATGTTCTGGCCGGCGCCCGAGAAGCCGCGCATGGCCAGGCCGAACACGCGGTTGTTCGGGTCGTTCAGCGCCTTCGCGTTGGACAGCAGTTGCTCGTAGGTCTCGGCCGGCTTGAGTCCCTTGGCGTCGTACAGGTCCTTGCGATAGACCTGCACCGTCACCTCGCCGTCGTACGGGATGCCGTAGGGCTTGCCGTCCACCGAATCGGCCTCGCGCCAGGCCTTGAAGATGTCGTTGTAGTTGAACCAGGCCGGGTCGGTGAGGCTGGCGTCGTTCAGGTACTTGTCGAGCGGCTCCACCCACTTGTTGGACACGTACAGCGGGTAGTACATCGGGTCCGCGGCGTGGGTGGCGTAGGTGGCGGTCTTGGACGAGAGGTCCAGCATCGCCTTCTGGCGGATCTGGCCGGGCGGCACCTTCTCGGCGCGCACCTTGATGCCGGTCAGGGCCTCGAACTGCGGCAGCAGGCCGAGCAGGTTGTCGAAGTAGCTGGCCGGGATCACCGCGATGGAGATCGACTCGCCTTCCGCCTGCTTCCAGTTGATCTTGGCGCGCGTGTAGGGCGCGAGGTCGGGCGCGCCTTGCGCGAGCGCCGCGCCGCTCCAGCCGCCCAGGCCGGCGGCCGCGCCCAGCGCGGCGGCCTGGCCCATGAACTGGCGGCGGTTGCCGGGCAGGGCGCCGGCGGGATCGAAGTCGTCGTTGTTCATCGCTCTTCTCCTTGGTCGTCTCGGGGTGTGAGAGGGAAAGCGGCGGCCCGGGCGCGTTGCGTCACCCGATCCATGCAATCGATTACATGGCGGCCAGTCTAGCCGTCCGCCGCAGCCTCGTCATTCTGTTTTCTCCTAGTGATTTCCCCAACGACTCAGTTTTCATTTGCTTCTGCCTCGGCCAGAATCATGCAATCGATTTCAAGGGGGCGTATGGACAGGGAGTCTTCCGGCAAGGCGGTGCCGGCCTCGCGCAGGCCGCGCTCGGGCGCCAAGGACGTGGCGCAACTCGCCGGTGTTTCCACGGCCACCGTTTCGCGCGTCCTGAACAACTCCCAGCAGGTCGACCCGGCCACGCGCCAGCGCGTGCTGGATGCGGCATCCAAGCTTCGCTACGTGCCGCACGGCGCCGCACGGACGCTGCGCAGCCATCGCAGCAAGATGGTCGGCGCCATCGTCCCTTCGTTCGACTACGCGCTGTACGCGCGCACCACCAGCGCGCTGCACCAGCGGCTGGACGAGCGCGGCTACGCCCTGGTGCTGGCCGAGCACCACTACGACCTGTCCGCCGAAATGCGCATCGCCTCGCAGCTGGTGGAGCACGGCGTGGACGCCTTCATGCTGGTCGGCCTGGACCATGAGCCCGGCCTCTTCTCGCTGCTGGAGGACTACGGCCGCCCGTACGTGCTCACCTGGGGCGTGGACCCGATGCAGCGGCATCCCTGCATCGGCTTCGACAACCGCGCCGCGACGTACGAGGCGACGAAGCACCTGCTGGACCTGGGCCACCGCCGCATCGGCCTGCTCAGCGCGCCGGTGGAAGGCAACGACCGCGCGCGTGCCCGAGGCGAAGGCGTGCGCGCCGCGCTTGCCGACGCCGGACTGCGGCTCGATCCACGCCACGTCGCCTACGAGCCGATCTCGCTCGCCACCGCCGAAGCCGGCATGCAACGCCTGCTGGCCGCGCCCGATCGGCCCACGGCCGTGGTCGCCACCAACGACGTGTTCGCCGTCGGCGCCATGCAGGCCTGCCGCAAGGCCGGTCTGGAGATCCCGCGCGACATGTCGATCACCGGCGTGGACAACACGGACCTGGGCGCCACGCAGACGCCCGCGCTCACCAGCGTGGCCACGCCGATCATCGACATCGGCCACGCCGCCGCCGACCAGCTGGTGGCGCGCCTGGAGGACGACGACTGGATGGCGCATCGCCAGTTCCCGGTCGAGCTGGTGTGCCGCGGGAGCACGGCCGCACCGCGCAAGGACTGAGGCCGCGCGCGACTAGACTCGCGCCCATGGTTCCAGCGAATACGCGCATCGCATTCATCGGCGGCGGCAACATGGCCTCCGCGATCCTCGGCGGCCTGCTCAAGCAGGGCCTGTCCGCCGCCAGCGTCCAGGTCGTCGAGCCCTGGGACGAGGCGCGCGAGCGGCTGGCCCGCGACTTCGGCGTGAAGGCGCAGGCCGAAGCTGGCGCCTCACTCGCCGACGCCACCGTGGTCGTGTGGGCCGTCAAGCCGCAGACCTTCCGCGACGCCGCGCAAGCCGTCGCGCCGCACGCGAAGAACGCGCTGCACCTGAGCGTGGCCGCGGGCATCCGCTCGGACAGCATCAAGCAGTGGCTGGGCACCGATCGCATCGTGCGCTCCATGCCCAACACGCCGGCGCTGGTCGGTCGCGGCATGACGGCGCTGTTCGCGCGCGCGGGCGTGTCGAAGGACGATCGCGCGCTGGTCGAGCAGGTGCTCGCGCCCACCGGCGCCACCCTGTGGGTCGATGGCGAGCAGCAGCTCGACGCGGTGACCGCGCTCTCGGGCTCCGGTCCCGCCTACGTCTTCTATTTCATCGAGGCGATGACGCGCGCCGGCCAGGAGATGGGCCTGCCGGCCGCCACGGCGCAGCAGCTGGCGATCGGCACCTTCTGCGGCGCCTCCGAACTGGCACGCGCTTCGAGCGAGCCGCCTTCGGTGCTGCGCGAGCGCGTGACGTCCAAGGGCGGCACGACCTACGCGGCGCTCACTTCGATGCAGCAGTCCGGCGTGGCCGACAAGTTCGTCGAGGCGATGCAGGCGGCCTGCAAGCGCGCGGCGGAACTCGGCGACGAGTTCGGCCGCGGCTGACAAGAACTACTTGAACGCGTAGCCGGCCACGATGCCGGCGAACACCGCGAAGCCCACCCAGTGGTTCAGGCGGAAGGCCTTGAAGCAGCCTTCGCGCGTGCGCTCGCGGATCAGCTGCCAGTGCCATAGCGCCTGCGCGACCGCAGCCAGCACGCCGACGTAGAACGGCGCGCCCAGCTGCCGCGGCGCCAGCGCCAGCACCCAGATCGCGATGAACGCGCCGTAGCACGCCATCACCACCGCCACGTCGGCCCGGCCCAGCGTGATGGCCGAGGTCTTGATGCCGATCTTCAGGTCGTCGTCGCGATCGACCATCGCGTACTCGGTGTCGTAGGCCAGCACCCAGAACAGGTTGCCCAGCAGCAGCACCCAGGCGAGCAGCGGCACGC
>Ga0247819_10001881_pt1 | contig 11120 bp, 10 predicted proteins | sample 13C_Xylose_Day6_FD_193428 | JGI IMG/M metagenome (GOLD analysis project Ga0247819, IMG submission 193428) | Soil microbial communities from agricultural site in Penn Yan, New York, United States - 13C_Xylose_Day6 | ecosystem: Environmental > Terrestrial > Soil > Agricultural land | place: USA... | reverse complement strand
GGGCACGAGCCAGCGCGTCATGGCGAACCCGCCGCATCCAATTACGGCGGCGCCCAGACCCGTGGCCTCGGCGGTGGCGTAGCCGAAGAGACCCGCCTGATGACGTCCAGCACGCCGCTGGCTCGTGCCCGCATGCGCGCCACCGGCGTGCTTGGCCAGCTCAAGCGCCTGCTGACCGAGAAGGCCGGTTTCGATCCCAATCGCGCCGCGGCCGCGCCTTCGCCCGCGCTGGCCGAGGCCATGAGTCGGCACGCCACCGTCGTGCAGACGCAGGTGCAGACCCAGGTCGGCGCAGACACGGCCGGCGAGGTGGTGGTGTACGACGACGCCGCGGTCGAACGCGCCGCCGTCGACCTGCGCCAGCGCACCGGCGAGCTCAAGAAAAAGGCGACCACCAGCAGCGAGAAGGCCACCATCGAGATCGTGGCGCTGATGTTCCAGAGCATCCTGGCCGAGGAACGCATTCCCGCGGCCGTCCGCGTTTGGTTCGCCCGGCTTCAGATGCCGGTGCTGCGCGTCGCGCTGGCCGAGCCCGAGTTCTTCGGCACGTTGCAGCACCCGGCCCGCCAGCTGATCGACCGCATGGGTTCCTGCGTGCTGGGGTTCAACGCCGCCGCCATCAGCGGCAGCGCGCTGGAGATCGAGATCAAGCGCGTCGTGCAGGTGATCGAGCAGTACCCGGAGACCGGCCGCCGCGTGTTCCAGCTGGTCTACGACGAGTTCCAGAAATTCCTCTCCAAGTACCTCACCGAGAAGAGCGACACCCAGCGCCTGGTCAGCGTCGCGCAGCAGGTCGAGCAAAAGGAGACGATGGCGATCCAGTACACCATCGAGCTGCGCAAGATGCTCAGCGACATCCCGGTGCGCGACGAGATCCGAGAGTTCCTGTTCAAGGTCTGGGCCGAGGTGCTGGCCGTGGCCGCCGTCAAGCACGGTCCGCAGCACGAGGAAACCGTGATGCTGAAGAAGTCGGCCGCGGAGCTGGTCTGGTCGGCCAGCGCCAAGCCGAACCGCGCCGAGCGCTCCAAGGTGATCCAGGAACTGCCTGCGCTGCTGCTGCGGCTGCGCAAGGGCATGAGTCTGATGGGCCTGCAGGGCGCGGAGCAGGAGAAGCACATCAAGGTCATCGGCGACACGCTGGCCGACGCGTTCATGTCCAAGACCGAATCCATTCCGCAGCAGCAGATCGATGCCATCGGCAAGCGGCTGGAGAACCTGGAGGACTTCATCGCCGACGATCCCTCGGTCGAGCTGGAGCTGGACCAGGAAGCGCTGGAGATGATGCTGGGCATCGACGCCTCGATGATCGAGGTGGTGGCCGACGGCGGCTCCAAGCCCAGCGACGCGATGCTGGCCTGGGCGGCCGAACTGCAGCAGGGCAACTGGTTCACGCTGGACCACAACGGCAAGGTGCACCAGGTGCAGTTCGTCTGGCGCAGCCAGCGCGGCCAGCTGCACCTGTTCGCGTCGGCGGAAGGCCGCAGCTTCCTGGTGCAGATGCGGCGCCTGGCGTCCTACCTCCAGGCCGGTCTGCTGCTGCCGGCGGAAGAGGAAGCGCTCACGGTGCGGGCCACGCGCGACGCGCTGGCCAAGCTGGACGCGAATCCGGAGCGGCTGCTGGCCTGAGGCCGGTGAAGGAAGCTTGCCGCAGCTAGTGCGGCAGGCGGTCGGTGGCGTCGTCGCAGAGCTCGTCGAGCACCAGCGCATCGGGCTCGCGGCCCATGCTCCAGTAGACCATCAGCACGATGATCTTCAGGTCGTCGAGCGACACCGGGTCGCCGGGCGCGGCCATCGCGCGATCCAGCACGATCTCGCGCATCGCCGGCGGCATGACGCCGGCCGATTCCAGGAAGCTGACGAACCCCAGGCACTGCGCGCCCAGGTGATCCTGCTCGGCCACCGAGTACACGCGCATGCTGAGCGGCGAAGGAGCCGCGGCGACGGACGTTTCGGGGAGTTGCTGGACGCTCTGCGCCGCGAAGTTCAGCCCGTCGAGCCAGGTGAGCGCCTGCTGTATCTCTTCGGGCTCGAAGCCCTGGGCGCTGAGCTTGCGTCCCAGTTGCTGCAGTTCGGGGCATGCATCCCCGCGCCAGTAGTTTTCGTAGACGAACACCAGCACATCGAACATGCGGGCCAATATAGCCCAGCTGGCGATCGCGTGGGGACTTTCGCCGGGATGTTGCGCTCGCGCGTCGAGGCGCGCCGCGCGATCAGCCGCGTTCGAGGCGCTGGAACAGGCCGCCGGGAAGCCGAGCGACATGGCCTTCGAGCTCGAGTTCGAGCAACCTGGCCTGCAGGTCGGCCGCTGAAATGCCGGTGCGCGCGATCAGCGCGTCGAGGCCGACGGGGTCATGGCCCAGCGCCTGCAGCAAGGACGACTCGGCCGGCGCCGGCGCGGACGCGGGACCGGACGTTGCGCGTCGCTTCGCAGGCGCGGCCGGCGCCAGCTCCTCCATCACGTCCTGCGCCGTCTCCACCAGCTTGGCGCCCTGCCGCAGCAGCTCGTGGCAGCCGCGCGCCTGCGGCGAATGGATGGAGCCGGGGATCGCGAACACCTCGCGGCCCTGCTCCGCCGCCTGCCGCGCCGTGATCAGCGAGCCGGACCGCAGCGCCGCCTCGACCACCAGCGTGCCCTGCCCGAGCGCCGCGATGATGCGATTGCGTTGCGGGAAGTTCTCGGAGTGCGGATGCGTGCCGAGCGGGTACTCGGAGACGAGCAATCCGTTCGCGGCGATCCGGTGCGCGAGCTGCAGGTGCTGGCTCGGATAGACGCGGTCCAGTCCGGTGCCTACCACCGCGATCGTGGCGACCTGCCCCGGCGCCGCGCCTTCCAGCGCGCCCTCATGCGCGGCGGCATCGATGCCCAGCGCCATGCCCGACACCACCGTCCAGCCGGCTTGCGCGAAGCTGCGGGCGAATTCGCGCGCATTGTTGGCGCCCTGGGGTGTCGGGTTGCGGCTGCCGACCACCGACACGGCGCGCGGCCATTCCGGCACGGCCACGCCGCTCACGTACAGCATCAGCGGCGGATCCTCGGTCTGCAGCAGCGCCGGCGGATAGGCCGGATCGGCCAGGGTGAGCAGCCGGCGCGAAGGTTCCTGCTGCAGCCACGCCCAAGTGGCCTCGACCTGCGCGGACCAGCCGTCCGGCTCGGTGCGCAGCGCCTGCACCTGCGGCGCCTTCACGATCGCGTGAAGCGTTTCAGCGTCCTGCTCGAAGAGATTCTGGGGAAGCCCGAAAGCCGCGAGCAGCTTCCGGGCGCTGCCCCGGCCGACGCCCGGCGTCATCGCCAGGCGCAGCCATGCGGCCAGCTCGTCGCGCTCCATGGCGCGACGCTCAGCGCGGGCTGATGACGCGGTCGCCGACCTTCACGCCCTCGTTGGTCTCGAGGATCAGGGCGTAGGAGAGGCGCTCGAACGGGCGGAAGACCATCATCAGGCCGTTGCGCTCGTTGGGCAGCTTGACCTCCGTGCGCTCGCCGGGCTGGGAGCGATCGATGATCGTGGCGCCGGCCTTCTGGATGGCCAGCACGTGGCCGGCTTCCATGCCGTCGGCCGTGCCCTTGTTGATGACCACGACCTGGTTCTGGCCCGCCAGGGCCACGGAGTCGCCGTACATCGAAACCACCATGCCGCCATCGACCGGGCCTTGCGGCGCGCGCGGCGTGTAGCTCACGAGCTGGCGGCCCGGTTCGGGCAGCAGCCGGTCGCCCACGCGCATTTCGCTGCGGGCCGAGACCACGTCGAGCGTGGCGGGCACGGCCGTGACCTTGCCTTCGTCGCGGCCGGTCTTGACGGTCTCGGTGCCTTCGCCGCGCACCATCTGCGCCTTGCCCAGGTACTCGGCTTCGTAGCCGAGCACGGTCTTGGAGATCGGGTCGCGAAGCGGCTTGGCGTTGCGGAAGACGCGGAACTCCTCGGCGGGGCCGGTGGCGCGGTCGGCCATCGGCGCGCCGTCGCTGGCGCGAGCGTAGATGCGGTCGCCGCGGGTGATCAGCACGCGGTTGTCGGGCGCGGCCACGATGCGCGGCGCGCGATCGAGCACGCCGCCGTCCACGATGATCGGCTCCGCCAGGAACGGCTCGATGAGGTGCGGCGCCAGCGTGGGCAGCGCACCGTCGCCGACCGCCGACACGCGGACGCGCGGCGAGACGCGAACGGTCGGCACGTCACCGCCCTGGGCCTGCTGCACGCGCAGTCGGGCGCGGCCGCCGATCTTCTCCAGCACCAGCTGCTGGCCGGGATAGATGCGGTGCGGGTTGCGCACCTCTTCCATGTTCATGCCCCACAGCTCGGGCCAGCGCCACGGGCTCAGCAGGAAGACGCGGGAGATCGCCCAGAGCGTGTCACCGGACTTCACGGTGTAGGTATCGGGCGCGTTGGGCGCCAGCTCGCTCAGCGGCACGCCGGCCTGCGCGACCTGCTCGGCGGTTGCGCGCCAGGCGGGCGTCACCGGCTGGGCCTGGGCGGGCAGGGCCGCGAGCAGCGTCGCGGCCAGCGCGGCCGTGACGGTCCAGGCAGACGGTGGGAAGCCGGCCTTTGCGGCCTCGCGTTGACCCTTCATGGGCTCTCCTCCTCGTAACGGAACTTGACAAACCGCTGTCGATTCTGCGTTCAAGCCCTTGATTGGGCAACGTTTTTGGCCGCGCTCTTCTGCCGTTTTCCACAAAAGTGGCGAAAATAGCGACAGCCTCCTTCGATCAACCATGGCCTTGCTTCCCATTCTTTGCTACCCCGACCCACGCCTGCACACCGTCGCCAAGCCGGTGCAGGCGGTGGACGCCCGCGTCCGTCAACTCGTGGCCGACATGCTGGAAACCATGTACGACGCCAACGGCATCGGACTGGCCGCCACGCAGGTCGACGCGCACGAACGGGTGGTGGTGATCGACGTCTCGGAGGAGCACAACAAGCCGATGGTGTTGATCAACCCCGAGATCACCTGGTACAGCGAGGACAAGCAGATCAACGACGAAGGCTGCCTGTCCGTGCCCGGCATCTACGACGGCGTGGAGCGCTCGTCGGCGGTGCGCGTGACGGCGCTGGACGAGAGCGGCGACTCGCGCACGATCGAGGCCGATGGCCTGCTCGCGGTGTGCATCCAGCACGAGATGGACCACCTGCTGGGCAAGGTGTTCGTCGAATACCTGTCGCCGCTCAAGCGCAACCGCATCAAGACCAAGATGCTCAAGGCGCGCCGCGACACGGCTCGGGCCTGAACCGGAGAACTTCCATGCGCGGGCTGTTGCTCTCGCTGTCGCTGGCGGCATTGCTGGCCGCCTGCGCCGGCAATCCGTTCGGCGCGTCGGCGTTGCAGCCGGGCGCCAGCCGCCAGCAGGTGATCGAGCGCATGGGGCAACCCACTCGCACCGTTCCCCTCGCGGGCGGCGAGCGGCTGCAGTACTCGCTGCAGCCCTTCGGCCGCGAGGCCTGGATGGTGGACCTGGACGCGTCCGGTCGCGTGGTGAGCTCGCGCCAGGTGCTCAACACCCTCAGCTTCAACCGCATCGAGCCCGGTCGCTGGACGCGCGCGGACATCGAGCGTGAGTTCGGACCGCCGGCGCGCATCGATGCCGTCTCCAGCTGGAACGGGCCCGTCATGACCTACTACTGGCGCGACCTGGACCGCAGCGACATGTTCTATTGGGTGTACCTCGACCCGCAGGGCGTGGTGCAGCGCGCGCATCCCGGCATGGAGTTCGTCAACGCGCCGAACGAGCGCATCTGATGCGCGTCGTCTTCGCCGGCACGCCTGAATTCGCCCGCGCCGCGCTGGAGCGGTTGCACGCCGCCCGGTTCGAGATCCCGCTGGTCCTGACGCAGCCCGATCGCCCCGCGGGCCGCGGCATGCAGTTGCAGGCTTCGCCGGTCAAGCAGTTCGCGCTCTCGCAGCACATCGACGTCGCGCAGCCGCGCAGCCTGCGCCTGGACGGCAAGTTTCCCGACGATGCCGAGGCCGCGCGCGCGGCGCTTGAAGCCGCGCGCCCCGACGTGATGGTGGTCGCGGCGTACGGCCTGATCCTGCCTCAATGGGTGCTGGACCTGCCGCGCCTGGGGTGCCTGAACATCCACGCTTCCCTGCTCCCGCGCTGGCGCGGCGCCGCTCCCATCCATCGCGCGATCGAAGGCGGCGATGCCGAAACGGGCGTGACCATCATGCAGATGGACGCGGGCCTCGACACCGGCGACATGCTGCTCACCGAGCGCGTGGCCATCCGCGCCGACGACACCACCGGCCGCCTGCACGACCGCCTGGCCGACCTGGGCGCGCGGCTGATCGTGGAAGCGCTGGAGCTCGCGGCCTGCGGCGGCATGCCGCGCACGAAGCAGCCCGAAGAAGGCGTGACCTACGCGCACAAGATCGACAAGGCCGAGGCCCAGGTCGACTGGACCCAGCCCGCTGATGTGATCGAACGCCGCATGCGTGCATTCGATCCCTTCCCCGGCGCGACGACGAACCTGGGCAAGGACGCCATCAAGCTGTGGCGCGGCCAGGTCGTCGGCGAAGCGACCACCGCGCAACCCGCGGGCACGGTGCTGAACGTGGGCCCCGAAGGCGTCGACGTCGCCACCGGCCGCGGCGTCCTTCGCCTGACCGAACTGCAGCGCGCGGGCGGCAAGCGCCTTCCCGCCGCCGACTTCCTGCGCGGCGTGGCCATCGCGCCCGGCGCGCGCCTGGGAGCCCGCCAGCCTTGATGTTCCTGACGGAGGCGGTGCGGCGGCACCCCGAGTTCCGCGTGGGCCTGCGCGCGATGGCGCCGCAGGCGCCCGGTGTCGCCGCGTGGGGGCTGATGACCGGCGTGGCCATGGCCAAGTCCGGCCTGTCGCTGGCCGAGTCCTCGCTGATGGCGTTGCTGGTCTACGCGGGCAGTTCGCAGCTGGCCTCGCTGCCGCTGATCATCGCGGGCGCGCCCGCATGGGTGGTGCTGGCCACGGGCTTCTGCGTCAACCTGCGCTTCGTGGTGTTCAGCCTCCATCTGCGGCCCTACCTCATCCACTTGCCGTGGTGGCAGCGGCTCGCGCACGGCTACGTGACGGCCGACATGAGCTACGCGATCTTCACGCACCGCTTCACGCAACCGGCCACCGACGCCGAAGGGCGCGCGGCGCAGGAGGCTTTCCTGGCCGGCAACGCCGCGATCAACTGGAGCAGCTGGGTCGGCGCGAGCCTGCTCGGCATTGCGCTCGCCAACTTCATCCCGCAGCACTGGGGCCTGGGCTTCGCCGGCATCCTGTGCCTGGTCGGCATCCTGTGTTCGCTGGCGACTACGCGGCTCCGCGTGGTCTCGGCCATCGTCGCCAGCATCGCGGCGGTCGCCGCCTACTCGCTGCCGCTCAAGCTCAACATCGTGATGGCGATCGCGGTAGCCGTGCTGCTGTGCCTGTCGCTGGAGCGCCTGCCGCCGGCACGCGGGCGCGGCAAGGAGGCGCTGGAATGAGCGGAACCAGCGACCTCTGGACGCTGGCCGTCATCGTCGGACTGGCCGCCGTCACCGTCATCACGCGCAGCTTCTTCTTCATCTCCAGCCGCCCCTGGCCGCTGCCGCGCTGGGCCGAGCGCGGCCTGCAGTACGCGCCCATCGCCGCGCTGGCCGCGGTCGTGCTGCCCGAGGTCATGATGACGCAGGGGCAGCTCATCCACGGCTGGGACGCGCGCGTGTTCGGCGCGATCGCCGGCGCCGCGACCTTCTACGTGCGACGCAGCGTGCTGGCCACCATCGTCGTCGGCATGGGCGTGTACCTCCCGCTGCATCTGGGCCTGGGCTGGTAGCGCCATCGGGCCAAGCGGCCCGGCTCGGCAGGAAGCGCTGCCTACAATCCCCGGTCCCATTTTTCTCTCATGCCCAACGAGTCGATCATGAACGTCCTGCGCTTTTCCGATCTGTGTGCCAAGGGCCAGGTGGCCGGTCGCCGCGTGTTCATCCGCGCCGACCTCAACGTGCCGCAGGACGACCAGGGGCGCATCACGGAGGACACGCGCGTGCGCGCTTCCGTGCCCTGCATCCGCATGGCGCTCGACGCGGGTGCCGCCGTGATGGTCACCTCGCACCTGGGCCGCCCGACCGAGGGCCAGTTCAAGCCCGAGGACTCGCTCGCGCCCGTCGCCGAGCGCCTGTCGCAGCTGCTGGGCCGTCCCGTGCCGCTGAAGTCGAACTGGGTCGACGGCGTCGAGGTCAAGCCGGGCGAAGTCGTCCTGCTGGAGAACTGCCGCGTCAACAAGGGCGAGAAGAAGAACGATCCCGAACTGGCGAAGAAGATGGCCGCGCTGTGCGACATCTTCGTTCACGACGCGTTCGGCACCGCGCACCGCGCCGAGGCCTCCACCTACGGCATCGCGCAGTTCGCGCCCGTGGCCTGCGCCGGCCCGCTGCTGGCCGCCGAGATCGACGCCATCAGCAAGGCGCTGGCCAATCCGAAGCGTCCGCTGGCGGCGATCGTGGCCGGCTCCAAGGTGTCGACCAAGCTCACCATCCTGCAGTCGCTCGCGAAGAACGTGGACCAGCTGATCGTGGGCGGCGGCATCGCCAATACCTTCATGCTCGCGGCCGGCCTCAAGATCGGCAAGTCGCTCGCCGAGGCCGACCTGGTGGGCGAGGCTCTCGCGGTGATGAACGCGATGAAGGCGCGCGGCGCCGAAGTGCCGATCCCGACCGACGTGGTCACCGCCAAGACCTTCGCCGCCGACGCGCCCGCCACGGTGAAAGCGGCCACCGACGTGGCCGACGACGACCTGATCCTGGACATCGGTCCGCAGACCGCGCAGCGACTGGCCGCGCAGCTGAAGGCCGCAGGCACCATCGTGTGGAACGGCCCGGTGGGCGTGTTCGAGTTCGACGCCTTCGCCGGCGGCACCGAGGCGATCGCCCGCGCGATCGCCGAGTCGTCCGCGTTCAGCATCGCGGGCGGCGGCGACACGCTGGCGGCCATCGCCAAGTACGGCATCGAGAAGGACGTGGGCTACATCTCCACCGGCGGCGGCGCCTTTCTCGAAGTGCTGGAAGGCAAGACCCTGCCGGCGTTCGAGATCCTCGCCAAACGAGCGGCCGGCTGAAGCTCCGTAACCGCCTTGTAACTCGCACGCCGGGGGCGTGTGAGAATGCCGCCCACCGCTCATCGACAGGAAGCTGCCACATGGCCCGTCGCGCCACCAAGATCGTCGCCACCCTCGGCCCCGCCTCCAGCGATCCCAAGCTGCTGGAGCAGATGATCCGCGCCGGCGTCAACGTCGTGCGCCTGAACTTCAGCCACGGAACGGCGCAGGACCACATCGACCGCGCCACGCTGGTCCGCGAAGCCGCGCAGCGCGCCGGCCGCGAGGTGGCCATCATGGCCGACCTGCAGGGCCCCAAGATCCGCGTGGGCAAGTTCGCCGACGGCAAGGTCATGCTCGAGCCGGGCATGAAGTTCGTGCTGGACGCCTCGCGCACCGAGCCGGGCAACCTGGAAGGCGTGGGCCTGGACTACAAGGAGCTGCCGCGCGACGTGCGCTCCGGCGACACGCTGCTGCTGAACGACGGCCTGATCGTGCTGACGGTCGACAAGGTCAAGGGCGAGCAGGTACACACCACCGTCAAGCTCGGCGGCGTGCTGTCCAACAACAAGGGCATCAACAAGCAGGGCGGCGGCCTCACGGCGCCGGCGCTCACGGCCAAGGACATGGAGGACATCCGCACCGCGATGAGCTTCCAGGCCGACTACGTGGCGGTGAGCTTCCCCAAGACCGCCACCGACATGGAGATGGCGCGCCAGCTCTGCAACGTGGCCGCGGCCGACTACCGCCACAAGCCGGCCCTGATCGCCAAGATCGAGCGCGCCGAGGCGATCCCGAACCTCGAATCCATCCTCAAGGCCAGCGACGGCATCATGGTCGCGCGCGGCGACCTGGCGGTGGAGGTGGGCAACGCCGCGGTGCCCGCGCTGCAGAAACGCATGATCCGCATGGCCCGCAACTGCGACAAGGTGGTGATCACCGCCACGCAGATGATGGAGTCGATGATCGCCAATCCGGTGCCCACGCGCGCCGAGGTCAGCGACGTGGCGAACGCGGTGCTGGACGGCACCGACGCGGTGATGCTCAGCGCCGAGACCGCGGCCGGCAAGTACCCGCTGGAGACGATCGTCGAGATGGCCAACATCTGCGCCGAGGCCGAGATGGCGGAAGACGTGAAGCTGGACGCCGATTTCACCGGGATGGATTTCGAGCGCATCGACCAGTCCATCGCCATGGGCGCGCTGTTCACCGCGCACCACCTGGGCTGCAAGGCGATCGTGGCGCTCACCGACTCGGGTTCCACCGCGCTGTGGATGAGCCGCCATCCGATCCACATCCCGATCTACGCGCTGACGCCCAAGCTGGCCACGCAGCGCCGCATGGCGCTGTACCGCAACGTGCGTCCGCTGCTGATGGACCAGAGCGCCGAGCGCGACACCGCGCTGAAGGAAGCCGAGGCGCACCTGAAGAAGCGCGGCATCGTGGCCCCGGGCGACATCTACGCCATCACGTGCGGCGAACCGATGGGCGCGCCCGGCGGCACCAACATGCTCAAGATCTGCCGGGTGGCCTGAAGGGGCCATTGCCCGTCCAAGCGCGGCCGTTCGGCGGCCCGCGTCGTCACCCCGGCGGTAAAATTTCGCGCAGTCACCGCGCGTTGCGATCGCACGCGCGTCCGGAATTTCAACTACAGGACTGCACCATGCCCCTCGTTTCCATGCGCGAACTGCTGGACCATGCCGCCGCGAACGGCTATGGCATCCCGGCCTTCAACGTCAACAACCTCGAGCAGGTGCAGGCCGTCATGGAAGCCGCCAAGGAGACGCAGGCTCCGGTGATCCTGCAGGCCAGCGCGGGCGCCCGCAAATATGCCGGCGAGCCCTTCGTCAAGCACCTGATCCAGGCCGCGCTGGAGGCCTATCCCGAGATCCCGCTGGTGATGCACCAGGACCACGGCCAGAGCCCCGACGTGTGCAACGGCGCCATCAAGCTGGGCTTTTCCTCCGTGATGATGGACGGCTCGCTCGAGGCCGACGGCAAGACCATCGCCAGCTACGACTACAACGTGGACGTCACCCGCAAGGTGGTCGACATGGCCCACAAGCTGGGCGTCACCGTCGAGGGCGAAC
>Ga0247819_10001880_pt1 | contig 11123 bp, 13 predicted proteins | sample 13C_Xylose_Day6_FD_193428 | JGI IMG/M metagenome (GOLD analysis project Ga0247819, IMG submission 193428) | Soil microbial communities from agricultural site in Penn Yan, New York, United States - 13C_Xylose_Day6 | ecosystem: Environmental > Terrestrial > Soil > Agricultural land | place: USA... | reverse complement strand
GCCGTGCGGCGCGGCATAGGCCGCGCTTTCCTGCAGGTGGAAAGCAGCAGCGCCGCCCAGTCGATCTACCGCCGCGCCGGCTTCGCGGACGCGTGGCGCTACGACTACTGGCGGCGCCGCTGAGGAGCGTGCGGCCGGTCAGGCCTCGACGCCCATCTCCGACATCAGCTCCTCCTTGCGGGCCTCGAGCTCGTCGCGCATGGACACCAGGTCCAGCTTCCGCGCGGCGCGGGCCTTCACGAAGATCTCGCCCCGCTCTTCCTTGACGTGGTGGTCGATGTACTCGCCGAGCACCGTGACCTTGGCGTCGAACTTGTCGTCGGCCTCGGCCGCGTCCTGGATCTGGGCGATCAGGTCCTTGGCGGTCTGGTGCTCGACCTCGGCCTCGTCGAGCAGGTCGGTGTCCTTGATGGCGGCGCGCAGGGCCGGGTAGAAGATCTCTTCCTCGATCCGGGCGTGCACCGACAGCTCCGTGCAGATCTGGTGGGCCAGGTCGAGCTTCTTCTGGGCCGCGCCGCGCGCCCGCGACTCGGTCAGCTCTTCGTATTCCTTGAACAGCTTCTTGACGGCGCGGTGATCGGCGTCGAGCAGGTCGCAGGCGTCTTTCGCGCGCGAGTTGGGCATTGAGGTCTCCTTGGTGTGAGTTCCGATCTTGGAAGTCACGAGCGGGCCGCCACGTAGGAGAACGTCGCATCAGGGATGCCGTCATTGCTGGTCCCGAAGCGTTGCCATCTCCGAAGCCGAGGTGCGCGGTGCCTACATACGGTTCAGCGACGGGGCCCGCGCGGAGGCGAATCGCGCCTGCCTCGGCGGGCGGCGTGGACCTGCCCCGACCGGCTGCTTGAAGGTGCATAGTATTATCATGTTATTCACCTATCAGTCCGACATGGAAGACAAGCCGGCCCGCTTCACGATCCTGATCGATGCCGACAAGAAGAAGGCCTTCGACGAGTTGTGCGCGGCCCAGGATGTCACCTCCTCGCAGGTGATCCGGCAGTTGATCCGCGAGTACCTTGATAAACACGGCGTGGAGTACTCGCCTGGCCCGCTGCGGACCAAAAAGCAACGCAGGAAGGTCGCCTGAGGGCGGGACCAATTCCCATGCTCATCCATGGGCGCTCGTTGGCCGGTGCTTGCAAGCGGTAAATACAGCGGCTTCAAGTTGATTCGGCGCCCGGTGCGCGGGCCGTCGCCATCTCACCGTGAATTACAATCCGGTTAGCATCGACGCGTCCTATGGAGAACAAGACCGCAAGGCTCACCGTCCTGATCGATCCGGCGAAAAAGCTGGCGTTCGAGAAGCTTTGCTACTCGCAGGACATGACGCCCTCCCAGGTGATGCGACGCCTGATCCGCGAATTCATGGACCAGAACGTCCCCCCTTCGTCCGTGCGCAAGGTGCCTGACGGCAAGTCCGTCGGCCGCAAGCGCGCCGGCTGAACGCCCGCGTCACGCCGGCCGGATGCCGTCGGCGGCCAGGCGCAACACCCGATCGGCGCGCACCGCTGCCGCGGGTGAATGGGTCACCAGCACCAGCGACGCCTGCTCGGTCCGCGTCCGCTCCACCAGCACATCCAGCACCTGTTCGGCCGTGGCCGGGTCCAGGTTGCCCGTGGGTTCGTCGGCCAGCAGCAGCGGCGGCGAATGCACCAGCGCCCGCGCGATCGCCACGCGCTGCAGCTGGCCGCCGCTGAGTTGCTGCGGCAACCGCTCCCCGAGCCCTTCGAGTCCGACCGCCTCCAGCATGGCCTGGACCCGTCGCGGGTCCGCGCGTCCGAGCAGCATCAGCGGCAGCCCCACGTTCTGCGCCACGTCCAGGTGCGGCAGCACGTGGAAGGCCTGGAACACGAAGCCGACCTGCGCGCGCCGCAGCAGAGCGCGCTTGTCGTCGTCCAGCGTCGCCAGGTCCCGGCCGGCCAGCGTGATGCGGCCTTCGTCCCAGTCGTCCAGGCCCGCCAGGCAATTGAGCAGCGTGGACTTGCCCACGCCCGACTCCCCCACGATGGCCACGAACTCGCCGCGCGCGACCTGCAGCGTCACGTTGCGGAACACCGGCACCTCGCCGTAGTGCTTGCCCAGGCCTTCGACCACCACCAGCGCTTCGCTCATCGCAGCACCTCGAGCGCCGCGGCCACGACCTGGTCGCGCGCACCCGGCGCGTCGCACGCGATCACGCGGCGCTCCATGCTCCGCAGCCAGGTGAGTTGCCGCTTGGCGAGCTGGCGCGTCGCGAAGATGCCGCGATCGCGCAGTTCGCCCGCGGGCCAGCCTTCGTCCAGCGCCTGCCAGGCCTGGCGATAGCCGACGGATCGCATGCTGGGCAGGGCGGGGTGCAGGTCGCCGCGGGCACGCAGCGCGCGCACTTCATCCAGGAAACCGCCGGCCAGCATCGCATCGAAGCGCACGGCGATGCGCTGGTGCAGCCAGGCGCGATCGACCGGTTCCAGTGAGAGCAGGGCGGCGGGCTTCAATCCCGCTTCACCCGATGCGCCGCGCTGCAAGGCGCTGAGCGGGCGGCCGGTGCCGCGCCAGACTTCCAGCGCGCGCTGGACGCGCTGCGAGTCGTTGGGCGACAGACGCGCCGCGGTGACGGGATCGACCTGCGCCAGGTCCGCATGCAGCGCGGGCCAGCCGCGCTGCGCGGCTTCGGCCTCGATCTCGCGGCGCAACCCGGGGTCGGCCGGCGGCATCGCATCCAGCCCTTCGAACAGTGCCTTGAAATACAGCATGGTCCCGCCCACCAGCAGCGCGACGCGCCCGCGCGCGTTGATCTCATCGACGAGACGGCGCGCATCGTTTGCGAATTCCGCCGCGCTGTAGGCCTGCGAAGGGTCGCGGATGTCGATCAGGTGGTGCGGCACGGCCGCGCGTTCGGCCGCGGTGGGCTTGGCGGTGCCGATGTCCATGCCGCGGTACACCAGCGCCGAATCGACGCTGACGATCTCGCAGGGCAGGCGCGCGGCCAGGGCCAGTGCGGCGTCCGTCTTGCCCGAGGCGGTGGGGCCGGCCAGGGCCAGCAGTCGGGGGGCGGTCGGCATCGCGCGCGAGCCTAGCAGAACCGCGCCGCGCCGCGCCACGCGCCGGGACTCAGCGCAGGCTGAACAGCTGCTGGACCGCCTCGCGGTAGCGGGCCTGGCCCACCGTCATCGTGCTGTGGTGCGAACCGCCCTCCACCAGCAGGAAATCCTTCTTGCCCGTCGCTGCTTCGAACAGGCGCAAGCCGAGCTCGGAGCGGATCAGCGTGTCGTTGGCGCCGTGCACCACCAGCAGCGGCGAGCCGATCTTGCCCACCTTGTCGACCGAGTCGAACCGCTGCGTGATCAGCGGGCCGATCGGCAGCCAGCCCCACTTGAACGTGCTGGCCACGTCGGGGATGGAAGTGAACGTGCCTTCGACGATGGTGCCCTGCTCGTCGTCGACATTGGACGCGAGGTCGATGGCGATGGCGCCGCCCAGCGAATGGCCGAACACGTAGCGCGGCCGGTCGGGGTAGTGCTCGGCCAGCCAGGCCCAGGCACGGCGCGCGTCTTCATAGGCCATGGTTTCCGAGGGCAGGCCGGGGCTGCTCTTGCCGAAGCCGCGGTAGTCGATGCCCAGCACCGCGAAGCCCATGTCCTGCATGCGGCGCATGCGGCCGGCGGAGCCGGACACGTTCCAGCGCGCGCCGTGCAGGTACAGCAGGATCGGCGCGTGGGCACCGGGTTTGTCGGCCTCCAGCCAGAGGCCGTGCAGCCTGGCCTTTTCGCCGGTGACCCTGGAATCGAACTCGATCCACACGTCCTCCATGCCCTCGGCGTAGCTGGCGCTGCCGCCCCAGGCGCGGTCGCTGGGCTGGAAGATCCACTCGCGTTGCTTCTCGTCGAGCGAGGCGCAACCGATGCTCAGCAGGATGCTGAGCACGACGGTGAAGGCGGCAAGGATTCGGCGGGTCATCAGGAGATTGCAGAGTGTTGCGGCGTCCTTGTAGTTCCTTGCCACGAGGCTGGCGCATAGTAAATGGATGGCCAGCTCATCGCGAGCACTCTTTCGGGTGACCCTCGCCGGTGCGCTGCTGCTGCTCACCGCATGCAGCCAGCGCACGCAGGACGTGGCGCTCGGTTACGTGGAAGCGGACTACGTGCGCCTATCGTCGCCGCTGGCCGGGCAGTTGGCCAGGTTGTACCTGGAGCGGGGCCAGCAAGTGGCCGCCGGTGCGGCAGCCTTCACGCTCGAGCAGGAGAGCGAGCGTGCCGGCCAGGAAGAATCCCGCCATCGTGTGGAACAGGCGCGACGCCAGCTGGCCGACCTGCAGGCGGGCCGCCGCCCCGACGAGATCCGCGCGATGCAAGCTCAGCTGGACCAGGCCCGGGCCGCGCTCGTCGCGTCCACCGCGGACCTGGAGCGCACCACGCGCCTGGTGCGCGACCAGTTCGTGTCGCCCTCGCGCCTGGACGAACAGCGCGCGGCCGTGCAGCGCGACCGCGCTCGCGTGGACGAGCTCGCGGCCAACCTGAGGCAGGGCAGGCAGGGCGCGCGCGAGAACCAGGTGGCCGCAGCGCAGCAGGAACTGGAAGCCGCCGAGGCCCAGGCCGAACAGGCCGAGTGGCGCGTGGAGCAGAAGACGCGCACCGTGCCCGTGGCCGGCGCCGTGGTGGACGTGCTGTTCCGCGAAGGCGAATGGGTGCCCGCGGGCAGCCCCGTCGTCACGCTGCTGCCGCCCGCCAACATCAAGGCGCGCTTCTTCGTATCGCAATCGGTCGCGGGCGGCCTGCGGCTGGGCCAGCCCGTGCAGTTGTCGTGCGACGGCTGCGGCGCGCCGGTGCCGGCGCGCATCAGCTTCCTGTCGCCGGAGACCGAGTACACGGCGCCGGTGATCTACAGCCGCGACCAGCGCGACAAGCTGGTGGTGATGGTCGAGGCCCGGCCCGACGATCCCAGACGTCCGCCGCTGCGCGTGGGCCAGCCGCTCGAGGTGCGCATCGGCGCTCCGCCCGCGCCATGAAGGACAAGGCGGCCGATCCGGTCATCGACGTCCGCGGCCTCACCAAGCGCTACGGCGGCCGCGCGGTGGTGGACCACGTCGACCTGCAGGTGTCGCGCGGCCGCATCCACGGCTTCCTCGGCCCCAACGGCAGCGGCAAGACCACGACCATCCGCATGATCTGCGGGCTGCTGCGGCCCGACGAGGGCGAGGGCACGTGCCTGGGCTGGGACATCCGCAAGCAGGCCGCGCTGATCAAGCGCGAGGTGGGCTACATGACGCAGAAGTTCTCGCTCTACGAGGACCTGAGCATCGAGGAGAACCTGGACTTCGTCGCGCGCGTGTACGCGGTGACGGACCGGCGCGAGCGCGTCGGGCGCGCGATCGAGCAACTGGGATTGGCGGGCCGGCGCGCACAGCTCGCAGGCGCGTTGTCGGGCGGCTGGAAGCAGCGGCTCGCGCTGGCCGCCTGCCTGATCCACGACCCGCAACTGCTGCTGCTCGATGAGCCCACGGCCGGCGTCGATCCCGCGGCGCGACGCGAGTTCTGGGACCACATCCACCAGCTGGCCGGCGGCGGCATGACGGTGCTGGTGTCCACGCACTACATGGACGAGGCCGAGCGCTGCCACGAGCTGGCCTACATCGCCTACGGCCGGCTGCTCGCGCGCGGCACGGTGGACGAGGTGATCGCCGAGGCGGGCCTGTCCACGCTGGCGGTGACGGGGCCCGATCTCATCGCCGCTGCGGAGCGGCTGCGCCACGCGCCGGGCGTGCTGACGGTCGCGCCGTTCGGCAATTCGCTGCATGTGAGCGGACGCGACGGCGAGGCCCTGCGTCGCGCGCTTGCCGCGCCGGAGTTCGCCGCGCTGCGGGCTGAGACCATCAACCCCGGCCTGGAGGACGTGTTCATCAGCCTGATGCAGCAGGCCCGCGACAACTTCGCCGAGGCCGCGCCATGAGCTGGCGCCGCCTGCTCGCGATCCTGGTGAAGGAGCTGCGCCAGGTTCGCCGCGACCGCCTCACGTTCGGGATGATGGTCGGCGTGCCGATCATCCAGCTGGTGCTGTTCGGCTTCGCGATCAACGCCGATCCGCGCGGCCTGCCGCTGGCGGTGGTCGATGCCGCTCCGTCGGAGTTCAGCCGCGCCTTCGTGGCCGGCCTGCAGAACTCGCGCTACTTCAAGGTGGTGCGCCCCGACGCCACCGAGACCGAGGCCGATGACCTGCTCGATCGCGGCGAAGTGCAGTTCGCGCTGGTGGTGCCGCCCGACTTCTCGCGCCGGCTGCTGCGCGGCGAACACCCGGTGCTGCTGCTGGCCGCCGACGCCACCGATCCGGCCGCGACCGGCAACGCGCTCGCGGCGGTGCAGGGCGTGGCGCGGCAGGCGATCGGGCGGCAGCTGCAAGGGCCGCTGTCGCCCATCCGCGCCGCCGTTGATCCGGTGGAAGTGCGCGTGCAGCGCCGCTACAACCCCGAGGGCCTGTCCAGCTACAACGTGGTGCCGGGCCTGATCGGCGTGGTGCTCACGATGACGATGGTGATGATGACGGCGCTGGCCATGACGCGCGAGCGCGAGCGCGGAACGATGGAGGGGCTGCTCGCCACCCCGGCCCTGCCGCTCGAGGTGATGCTGGGCAAGATCGCGCCGTACATCCTGATCGGCTACGTGCAGGTGGCGGTGATCCTGGTCGCGGCCGCGCTGCTGTTCGACGTGCCGATGCGCGGCAGCCTGTTGCTGCTGTCGGCGGTGCTGGTGGTGTTCATCGCGGCGAACCTGGCGATCGGCTTCACCTTCTCGACCATCGCGCGCAACCAGCTGCAGGCGATGCAGCTGACGTTCTTCTTCTTCCTGCCGTCGATGCTGCTGACGGGCTTCATGTTCCCTTTCCGCGGCATGCCGGGCTGGGCGCAGGCCATCGGCGAGATCCTGCCGCTGACGCATTTCCTGCGCATCGTGCGCGGGATCATGCTGAAGGGAAACGGCGCGCTGGAGATCGCAGGGCAGCTGTGGCCGATCGCGGCGTTCATGCTGGTCGCGGGGGCGGTGGCGCTGCTGCGCTACCGGCAGACCGTCGACTGAACGACGTCAGCGCCCGCGCAGGAACAGCGCGTCGAGCTCGCGCACCGACAGCTGGCGCCACGTGGGCCGGCCGTGGTTGCACTGGTCCGACCGCTCGGTCTGCTCCATCTGGCGCAGCAGCCCGTCCATCTCCTCCAGCGTGAGCCGGCGGTTGGCGCGCACCGCGCCGTGGCAGGCCATGGTGGCCAGCAGTTCGTTCTGGGCGCGCTGCACCACCGTGCTGGCGTCGTGCTGGGCCAGTTCGGCCAGCACGCTGCGGGCGAGTTCGACCGGGTCGCCCTGGGCCAGCGTGGTCGGCACCGCGCGCACGGCCAGCGTCTTGGCGGAGAACGGCGTGATCTCCAGGCCGAGGGTCTGCAGCGCGTCGGCGCAGGCTTCCGCCGTCGCCACTTCCTGCGGCGTGGCCGCGAAGGTGGCGGGAATCAGCAGCGGCTGTCGTGCGATGGCTTGCGAGCCGTCGGCATCGAGCTGCGTCTTGAGCCGCTCGTACACGATGCGCTCGTGCGCGGCGTGCATGTCGACCACGACCAGCCCGTGGCGGTTCTCGGCCAGGATGTAGATGCCGTGGAGCTGGGCGAGGGCGCGGCCGAGGGGGAGGTCATCCTGCTCCGCCCGGACGGGGGAAAGCGCGGGGGCTTGAACGGGCTCAGGCCGAACGGCTTCGCGCGACGGCTGCCACAGCGCCGCAACGTCCGACACCCGATTCCCCACGGGCGCATCGAACGCCATGCGCGGCTGCGTCCACGCAGCGAATGTTTCGACGGCAGGCGAGGGCGGCACGAGCGGCGCCTGCGCCGGCTCCGCCACCGCCTGCCCCGCGCGAGGCGCCGCCAGCGCCGACTCCACCGCGCGCCGCACCGCCTGGTGCACCTCGCGGCTGTCGCGGAAGCGCACCTCGATCTTGGTCGGGTGCACGTTGACGTCCACCCGCGTCGGGTCGATCTCCAGGTACAGCGCGTACACCGGCTGGCGCTGGCCGTGCAGCACGTCCTCGTACGCGCTGCGCGCCGCGTGCGTGAGCACCTTGTCGCGCACGTAGCGGCCGTTGACGTAGGCGAACTGCTGGTCGGCGCGCGAACGCGCCGCGTCGGGGATGCCCGCGCGGCCGGTGACGCGCACCGGGCCGATGGCGTAGTCCACGGCGACGCTCTGCCCGAGGAAGTCCTCGCCCAGCACGTCGGCCAGGCGCTGCTCGCGCGTGCCGGCCCGCCACTGTTCGACCAGCCGGCCTTCGTGCCACACCGAGAAGCCCACGTCCGGCCGCGCGAGCGCGTGGCGGCGCACCGCTTCCAGGCAGTGCGCGAGTTCGGTGGCGTCGGTCTTGAGGAACTTGCGGCGCGCGGGCGTGCTGAAGAACAGCTCCTTGACCTCCACCGTGGTGCCAATGGCGCGCGCGGCCGGGCGCAGTTCGCCGGTGCGGCCATCGAGCAGGAAGGCGCTGGACTGGCCGTCGCAGCGCGAGAGGATGCTCAGCTCCGACACCGAGCCGATGGCGGCCAGCGCCTCGCCGCGGAAGCCCATGGTGCCCACCGATTCCAGGTCGGCCAGGCTGCCGATCTTGCTGGTGGCATGGCGCCGCAGGGCGATGGGGAGTTCCTCGCGCGGGATGCCGAGGCCGTCGTCTTCCACGCTGACGAGGCGCACGCCGCCTGCGAGCAGGCGCACCGCGACGTGTGTGGCGCCCGCGTCGAGCGCGTTGTCGACCAGTTCACGCACCACGGACGCGGGTCTCTCGACCACCTCGCCGGCTGCGATCTGGCTGATAAGCTCATCGGGCAATTCCCGGATGGGCCTGCGCGGATGGTCCGAATGGAGCACGGCGTTCACGCCCGCGATTCTAGGTGGCCCCCCGATAATCCCCCGCTCATGGACCTCGTCGCCTTCCTGATCGATTTCATCCTGCACGTCGACGTGCACCTCGAGACCTTCGTGCGCATGCACGGCGCCTGGGTGTACGCGCTGCTGTTCATCATCGTCTTCGTCGAGACCGGCGTGGTGGTGATGCCCTTCCTGCCGGGCGACTCGCTGCTGTTCGTGGCCGGCGCGCTGGCCGGGCTGGGCTTCATGGACTACACCACCACCTGCGCGGTGCTGCTGGCGGCGGCCGTCCTGGGCGACCAGTCCAACTACATGATCGGCCGCTGGTTCGGGCCCAAGGTGTTCCAGTGGGAGCAGTCGCGGTTCTTCAACCGGCGCGCGTTCGACCAGGCCCACGCGTACTACGAGAAGTACGGCGGCATCACCATCATCATCGCCCGCTTCGCGCCATTCCTGCGCACGTTCGCGCCGTTCGTGGCGGGCGTCGCCGAGATGACGCGCACCAAGTTCACTTCGTACAACGTGGTGGGCGCGGTGATCTGGGTGTTCGGCATCGTCACCGCCGGCTACTTCCTCGGCGGGCTGCCGTGGGTCAAGGCCAATCTCGACAAGATCATCTGGGCGATGATCCTGGTCCCGGGCCTGATCGTGCTGGCCGGCGCGTGGAAGGCGAAGCGCTCGGCGGGTACGCGTCTGGCTTGAGCCGACGCGACTACTGCCCCGCCGTCAGCTTGTGCACCAGGTCGGCGGTGGTGTTGGCCTTGTACTTGCGCATCAGGCGGGCCCGGTAGATCTCCACCGTGCGATGGCTGATCGCCAGCGCCTTGCCGATCTCCTTGGACGTCATGCCGTCCAGCAGCCGCGCCGCCACTTCGCGCTCGCGCGCCGTCAGCTCCGCCTTCACCGGCCGCTGCGAGCTCAGGTCCTCGAACGACCAGATGCCCGACTCGTGCGGAGCCTCGCGGTTGAGCGCGCGCCCCGTCACGTGGCACCAGAACACCTCGCCGTTGGCGCGCTTCATGATGCGGTCGTCGGCGTAGTGGCCTTTCGCATTCAGGATCGGCGCCATCCGCGCGCCCAGCCGCTCGTACTCGTCGGCGCTCGGGTACAGCGTCATGAACGACTGCCCGATGAGCACCTCGCGCGAGAAGCCGAACATCTCGCAAAGCTGCCGGTTGCAATCGACAATGGAACGGTTGCGCGACAGGCACAACCCGATGGGCGCCAGGTCGAATGCCAGGCGGTAATCGACGTCCATCGGGCTAACCTTTACGAGTAACTACGTAGCGCATTAAGTAGTATCGTAACCCGGTTTTTTTGGAGACCACCCCCCGTGAACAAGCTCTATCCCAACGCCGCGGCCGCGCTCGACGGCGTGGTGCGCAGCGGCCAGCTGATGGCCGTGGGCGGCTTCGGCCTGTGCGGCATCCCCGAAGCGCTGATCGACGCGCTGCGCGACAGCGGGGTGAAGGACCTCACCGTCATCTCCAACAACGCGGGCGTGGACGACTTCGGCCTCGGCAAGCTGCTCGCCACGCGCCAGATCAAGAAGATGATTTCCTCGTACGTCGGCGAGAACAAGGAGTTCGAGCGCCAGTACCTGGCCGGCGAGCTGCAACTGGAATTCACGCCCCAGGGCACGCTGGCCGAGAAGCTGCGCGCCGGCGGCGCGGGCATTCCGGCGTTCTTCACCAGGACCGGTGTCGGCACCATGGTCGCGGAAGGCAAGGAACTGCGAGAGTTCGACGGCGAGACCTACGTGATGGAGCGTTCGCTGGTCCCCGACGTCGCGCTGGTGAAGGCCGCCGTCGCCGACAAGTCCGGCAACCTGCGCTTCAACCTCACGGCCCGCAACTTCAACCCGGCCTGCGCGATGGCCGGCAAGGTCTGCATCGTCGAAGTGGAGAAGATCGTCGAAGTGGGCGAGCTCGCCCCCGACGACATCCATCTGCCCGGCATCTACGTGCATCGCCTGGTGCTCAATGCCACTCCGGAAAAGCGCATCGAGAAGCGCACCACCCGTCCTGCTTAAGCCGTTTGAAGTGACTTCGGGGACAGATCTTCAGCTCTGTCCTCGACTGACTAGGAGATTGAAATGCCCTGGACCCAAGACCAGATGGCCGCGCGCGCGGCGCAGGAACTCGAGGACGGCTTCTACGTGAACCTCGGCATCGGCATCCCGACGCTGGTGGCCAACTTCACGGGCGACAAGGAAGTCTGGCTGCAGTCGGAGAACGGCATGCTGGGCATCGGCCCGTTCCC
>Ga0247819_10001879_pt1 | contig 11127 bp, 10 predicted proteins | sample 13C_Xylose_Day6_FD_193428 | JGI IMG/M metagenome (GOLD analysis project Ga0247819, IMG submission 193428) | Soil microbial communities from agricultural site in Penn Yan, New York, United States - 13C_Xylose_Day6 | ecosystem: Environmental > Terrestrial > Soil > Agricultural land | place: USA... | reverse complement strand
GGGCGGAGGCCATTCCTGCATGAGCGAAGTCATTGTCGGCAGGAAGGGTGGCGGGAAGGGTGGGGGTGGCGGAGGAGGCTCAGCACGCACGCCGGTAGAGGCGCCTGATAGCCTGCGGTCGAAGCAGCATGTGCGAATGATGCATGTGATTTCAGAGGGAGAAATTGAAGGAATCGTCGGGCTGTTCCAGGGCGTATTCTTTGACGATGTACCGCTGCAAAACCCAGATGGCACCATCAACTTTCCCGCGTTCGAATTCGACTGGCGGCCGGGCACCCAGTGGCAGTCCTACATGCCGATCACCAACCTGGAAGCTGAACAGTCGGTGGGCGTGGAAATGCGTTCGCTGATTGCGATCGAGCGGGCCATCACCGACACCGATGTTGACGCCGTGCGCATCACCGTCAGCACTCCGCAGCTATCTGAACAGAACCTCTCAAACGGTGACACCACAGGATCCACCGCGAGCTTCCGCGTCGAAGGTAAGCTGGGAACTGGCGGCTGGTATCAACTGTGCGAGGACTTGACGATCACCGGCAAGACCATGAGCCGGACGCAGTTCTCGTATTACCTTCGGCTGCCGCCATCTGGCGGCCTACCTCGGTACGTCAGGCTGACACGCCTGTCGCCAGACTCCGGCAGTTCGGCCATTCAAAACCGGACTTTCTTTGATTCGGTGACCCTGCTTTGGGATGAAAAGCTTCGTTACCCGAATACCGCGATAGCCGCCATCTCGGTGGATGCCCAACAGTTTTCCAGCATTCCACGCATCTCGTTCTTGATCCGAGGGATCAAGGTGCTGGTGCCGAGCAATTACAACGCAGCAACCAGGACCTACGCCGGGTCTTGGGACGGAACATTCCAGCGGGCCTGGACCGATAACCCGGCCTGGGTGTGGTACGACATGCTGACCAACACCCGCTATGGCCTGGGCGGACTGCTCGATTCGGCACTGGTCGACAAGTACTCGCTGTACAGCATCGCTCAGTATTGCGATCAACATGTCCCGGACGGTTACGGTGGATTTGAGCCGCGGTTTACTTGCAACTTGGCGCTAACCACCCAGCAGGATGCGTGGAAGCTGGTCAATGACATGGTGTCGGTGTTCCGGGCCATTTGCTTCTGGGCTGGTGGTACGCTGACCGCTGTGCAGGATGCCCCGCGCTCCAGTCGTTACTTGTTCAACAATTCCAATGTGGTGGGCGGCGACTTCAACTACCAGTCGGTTGCCTCTGACCAGCGTTACAACGTCGCGGCCGTCACCTGGAACGACCCATTGCAGCAGTACAAGCAGTCGGTCGAGATTGTTGAACGACCTGAGCTGATTGCGAAGTGGGGTCGGATCCAGCAGAGCGATGTCGTGGCAGTTGGGTGCACCTCCCGCGGGCAGGCGCGCCGCCTTGGCCGCTGGTTGTTGTATGCCGAAAGCGAGGCGGTGACGTTTGCTGTCGGCGCAGACGGTGCGCTTCCGCACCCGGGCGACATCATTGATGTCGCTGACGCCAATCGGGCAGGCGCACGCAACGGTGGCCGTCTGCTCGCTGGCAGCACGGCTTCGAACCTGCTGCTGGATGCTCCGATCGGCTTGGCCGGCACCGGCGTAGTGGGTGTGGTGATGGCGGATGGATCGTACGCGAGCGCCGCCGTGACTGTAGGTGCGGACGCGACTTCCATTACGGTTTCACCGCCGCTGGCGTCAGTACCTCTGGCAAGTGCGCCATGGGTATTCTCGACCGCCGCGCTGGAGACGCAAAAATTTCGCGTTGTTGGCATCAGCGAAGGCGAAGACGGCACCTATGCCATCAGCGCCGCGGCGTTTGATCCGGACAAGTTCAGTGCAGTCGAGTTCGGCACCCCCGACGTCGACAACCCGATTAGCAACATCAACCTTGGCAAGCCGGACGCCGTTGGGCAGATGGCATTCCTCGAGTCGCTGTATGACACCGGTACCGGATTGGCTGCAGCTCGCCTGTCTGTCAGCTGGACGCAGCCGGCCCGCGCCATGCGCTACCAAATCGAAGTCATGAAACCTGGTAGCAACTGGGAGTACGTCGCCGAGATATCGACGCCAAGCATCGACTTCGATTCGGCATCCTCAGGACTTTGGTCTGTGCGGGTTACGCCGAAATCGGTGCTCGGGCTTGCCGGACCGTCGACCATCCAGACCTACAGCGCGCAGGCGCTTTTGGCTCCGCCGTCGGAGCTTATTGGCTTGCGGCTCGACGTGATCAACAGCGTGGCCACGCTGGCGTGGGAACCAGTGCCAGAACTGGATGTGAAACTCGGTGGCAGCATCAACATCCGGCACTCGCGCAATGTCTCTGCGACTTGGGACACGGCGCTGCCGTTGACCGAGGTGGCGGGTCGCTCGACGTCTTCGGGGGTGGCATTACTTCCTGGCAAATACCTGGCTCGGGCAGTCGACTCTTCAGACATTGGTGGCCCGATCACCGAAGTCTGGTCGGACGCGCAGGTGCCGCTGCCGGCCAACGTGGCGTTAATCATTGCCGAATCCCCAGCTTTCCCTGGCACAGCGGTCAATGCGTCGGTCGCAGATGGCATGCTGAAAATGACTGGTGCTGGGTACTTCGACGATGTGCCGGATGTGGATGCAATGCTCGGCGAGGTGGACAAGCTCGGCGGATCGACGCTGACGGCGACGTACAGCTTTGCCGCGCCGGCCGACCTGGGCTACGTCTATGACTGCCGCCTGACGGCTGATGTCGAGGCGGCAATGTATGACGACGGCACCTACATCGACACGGTGCTGGACTTCGATGCACTGAGCAGCATTGACGGTGACCCTCCCAATGGCGCCTCGCTGTCGCTTTGGGTTCGCACCTCGGACGTCTCGCCCGCAGTGTGGTCGGCCTGGAAGCCTTTCGTTGTCGGTGATTACCGAGCGCGCCAGTTCGACTTCGAGCTGCGTGGCTCGGTGCAGCAGAGCACCAACTGGATCGATATTTCGAAGCTCGAGGTGGTGATCGACATGCCCGATCGCATCGAAAGCGGGACCGACATTGCCGTCCCAGTTGTCGGTCTGCACATCACCTATATGCCGCCGTTCAATGCGCCGCCGGCGGTCAGCCTGACTGCGCAAGGGCTTTCTCCGGGCGACTACTTCGACGTTTCCGCCAAGACCGTCAACGGCTTCACGGTCTTCATTCGCAATTCCAGCGGGGTCGCCAAATCAGGCTGCTCGATTGACTACATCTCAAAGGGGTATTGATTTATGTCTCAGCACGATATGGACGTTGCAAACGGTCCAGGGCTGACATTCCGTTCCGACATGAACGCTGCGCTGCAGGCGCTTGCCTCGCAGAGTAGCGGTGCGTCTGCGCCAAGCCCGACATTCCCATGTCAGATGTGGGCCGATACCGGCACTGGCCGACTCTGGCAGCGCAACAGTGCCAATACTGTCTGGGTGGACCGAGGGGTTCTCGATGTCGTCGACGCACCGATCCAAAACATCGCATCTGCATCACTGACCGATATTGGCGCTTCGATGTCAAACGTGGTGGCCATTAGCGGCACCGCCACCATCGCCTCACTGGGGTCGATTGCGCCCGGTGCGCGACGCACCGTTCAGTTTCAGGGGGCGCTGGTGCTCACCCACAACGCCACGTCACTGATCTTGCCGGGTAGTGCGAACATCACCACGTCCGCCAACGATACGGCAGAGTTTCTGAGCTTGGGTGGTGGTAATTGGATGTGTCTTGATTACACGCGTGCTGTCGCCGTAGCTGCCCCTGATCAACAAGGGTTCATCATCGGTTTCAAGATGAACTATGTTGGCCGTCGCGCGATAACTATTAACCCCGGCGCGGCCTATATCCAGTCACTGAAAAAAACCAACATTTCGCCTGCAGATATTGTGTTGACCGGTGTTACGTTTGCCGCTGGTCTAAATCATTTGTATCTGTATGACAATGCCGGAACGGCGGCCATTGAAGTTAGCGCAGTCGTTCCAGAACTGTATGCTGGTACTGCGTACCGTAAAGCCAGCGATAGCACCCGTCGCTACATTGGTAGCGTATTAGCGACTGCCTCGCTTGACTTGTATGCGTTTAGTCATGATGTTGGTCTGAACGAAATCACATATAACGAAGGTACGCCTGGTGTAGCGCCTTTCACTCTATATTCAGGCTTCAACAGCACCACGCCGACGTTGGCAGATACGGCGGCTGTTGCTCCCAAACAAACTACTACGAAAGTCATCGGTGTCTGTAGTGGAGGGATTTCATATTTTAGTGTGAGCGAGCAGTTGGCAACGCCAGGCGGCGCGAACTGGGGAGTGCAATCGTCAAATGGATCGATAAAATTTCCGGTGTCCCGGTCGCCTGCAACGCTCGGAAAATATATTACTTGGACTAATGCTTCGACATCGCTTTATTGCATCGGTTACGTCTTCGAACGTTAATTATCTAAGCAAGGATTTTATATGCCATATGCCATTCGAAGTACTGGCTCGTTTATTCAGGTCGGCGATGATTACCAGCCTCTCGACGGCGAAACGTTGTATGAAGATGTTCCTCAATGGGCCTATGACGCAATCGAGGCTGCAAGGGTGCACGAAGAAATGGCGGCCATCGAAGAAGAGTGGCGAAATCACGAAATGGCATTTATTGCCAACCAGATGACCGCGATCGAAGACGAAGACCCGACCGCGCTGCCTGGCACGATTAACCAGTGGAAGACCTATCGGATCAAGGTGCGGGCATGGGTTGATGGTGTTCCAAATTATCCTGAGGCCGCCTCTAGGCCTGTTCGCCCGTCATAAGCCCGCATCGAATTAGCAACCCACCACTGAGCGGGTATTTTTTCGTGGAAATAGTGAAACCTGCCATAAATCATGGCCTATGTCGCTTCAACTCGGTGCTGCTACTGATGAGGAAGAAGTAATCGCTAAGGTATGGCAACGTTTCTATCGCGCGCTGAAGCTTGTAGACGTCAGCGCTCCTAATCCTGATTGGCCTACAGCCCCCGACGCATAACAGCAGCTCCTGCTGGATCTACGCCGTGTTGCGAATTGTTTCTTATTTTGTGACGAAGGCGTAGTGCTGGTTTCTCAATTAAATAGTACGAAAAAAAGCTCGCAATAAATGAGCACAAAAGTATTGCCACTGCACTTCCGGTAGATTGATAAGGCTCAGGCATGCCTAGCCCTCTAAACACATAAATGAAAACGAAGTGGTTTAGGAAAACCCCGTAGCTGATATTCCCAAAGAACTCGTCAATTTTGTGGTATCCGAGTTTCGAAAGACCATAAACGGCCGGGATGCCGAATATCAGTCCTGCGGTGAGTTCTGTGTTTGATGGCGCCTCTTTGATCAGGCCCTTCTGAATCGCCGCAAACAGAGCGATCTGTAATAGCCAGGTCAGCGTGATCAGTGCTTTTCCAGATTTTTCGCCGCGTAGCATATAACTGCCACACAGGAAAATGAACAACACGCCCGGCAGTAGCCGGTAGCCGTATACATCAGTGTTGATGACTCCGACGCACGCAGCTATGGCGATAAGAATGGATGCGAGAAACACGGCCCCCCTGACTCTCAAGATAAGAATGAACGGAATCACTAAGTAGAAAAACGCCTCAAGCCCCAGCGACCATGCCGGTGGAATAATGTCTGGCGATGTGATGCCGAACATATAGAGACCAAGGGGGGCAATGCCAAGGCTAGGGATGATGTTTTTTGCTGTTAGCGCTTCAGCGACAGGAGTGCCTGGAAGCATCAGCCATATAACAGCGCAGGACACCAAGAAGTAAAAAATAAACTGCGGATATAGCCGGATTGCTCTATCGAGATAAAAGGCCGGGATGCGATTTATTGAGTTGTAACTCTTTTCGATCAGCGCGGTCATGACCAGCCCACTGATGATTAGAAACGAAACCACAGCAAATACGCCAGGGTTGTGACCAGCAATCGAGATTCCCATGTGGGAAATTGCTACCAGCACAGCCAGCAGCAGGCGGAAAGCGCCCATGTGAAAGTTCCTATTTGAATGACGAACTCCTAGCGGGCGGCATTATGCCTTTAGGGCGCCCATCTTGTTAAGAAATCGATACACCTATACCAGCCAACACTCAGCACCAGCGGCCTATCCTCCCCAACACCGGCGTAAAAGCCGTTTTTTTACCTGGAGAAAAGTGATGCCAGTAACCGAAAAAGACCGCGACATCCTCACGCGCACGCTGTGGGGGGAGGCGAGGGGTGAAAGCTTGGCCGGCCAGATTGCTGCGGCTTGGACTATCCGCAACCGAGTGAATGACGGCAAGGACTGTTCGTGGTGGGGCGAGGGCTATGCCGGCGTGTGCCAGAAGCCGTACCAGTTCAGCTGCTGGAACAAGACCGACCCGAACTACCAGTTCCTGATTGGCGTGAAGCAGATCCAGTTCCGCGAACTGGCCCAAGCGCGAATCGCCGCTGACCAGGTGATCGATGGCAAGGTGCCGGATCCCACCGGCGGGGCGACGCACTACTACGCGCTGTCCATGAAAAAGCCACCAGCTTGGGTGGCTAATGCAAAGCAGACCCTGAAGCTGGGCGGCCACGTTTTCTTCAAGGATGTGCCATGACAGCCTTCCGCAGACTTTCTCGTGCGCTGGCCACAACTGAAGAGGGAAGCTTGTGGTTCGAGTGCCCGGGTTGCGAGATGGTGCATCGGATCATGCACGGAGCTGGGCCGGGACCGCGTTGGGGCTGGAACGGTAGTTTAGAAAGCCCAACTTTCACGCCTTCGGTTTTGGTGCGCTATTCATGGTCTGACGGTGAACGGGTGTGCCATTCGTTCGTCACCGACGGGCGTATCCAGTTTCTGGGCGACTGCACCCATACCCTTGCTGGGCAGACGGTTGACCTTCCGTCGTGGGAGGACGAGCCATGACACCAACGTCTATGAAGCTGGCGCTGGTCGGCGTGCTGGCGTTGCTGCTGCTAACCGCCGTCGGCGTGTGGAAAGTGCAGGACTGGCGCTACGGCAAGCAGCTCGCCGAGCAAGCCGGCCTGCATCAGGGCGACCTCACCAGCATCAGTAACGCAGCCGCCGCCCAGGTGCGCGCCGATCAGGACAAGAGACTCGCGCTCGAGCAGCGCCTGGCGGCCAGCGACCAATCCCACCATGAGACTTTGACCAATGCCCAAAAAGACCAGGCTCGCCTGCGCGATCGCCTTGCCACTTCTGATCTACGGCTGTCAGTCGTCCTTGCCCAGGATTCAGCCGGTGGCTGTTCAGTGCCTGCCGCCACCGGCGCCGGCGGCGTGGTTCATGGAGCCGTTCGAGCCGACCTTGACCCAGCGCATGCTCAACGAATTGTCGCCATCACCGATGAAGGCGACCGGGGATTGATCGCGCTGAAGGCTTGCCAGTCATACATCAAACTAAATGGGCATCTACCTTGATGCCAAAGTGTTCCCCCGAGGTCTCCACAGGATCGAAACGTAGGAATTGCTCAGCTTTTGAAATTCGTAAAAAAGCCGACCGGATGATAATAGGGGAGGCGAAGCTAACAATACCTGCAAATATTGTTGATTAGATACAGAGCGGATACACTCCGGAACTTTTCCTAGATCTACTTCCCTTTAGGCGATGAGGGGATGCTTGACTGGGTCCATGTACTGTGCATCCTCTATAGAAGGTCGCTCCAATGACGGTTTCGCACCCCAGTCTCTCGCATCCGAAATATAGGCCAGATATCGACGGGCTTCGAGCGATAGCTGTGCTTGCAGTGGTAGCTTTCCACGCTTTTCCTTTCTGGATAAGCGGCGGATTCATCGGTGTTGATGTGTTTTTTGTTATCTCTGGCTTTTTGATTTCCACAATTATTTTTGAGAGCTTGGAAAAGGGAACGTTTAGCTTTTCAGAGTTTTATGCTCGGCGTATCAAACGCATATTTCCTGCGCTGATAATTGTATTGATAGCAAGTTTTGCCTTTGGTTGGTTTGCGCTTCTCGCTGATGAATATCAACAGTTAGGTAAACATATCGCGGGTGGTGCTGGGTTTATTTCTAATCTCGTCTTGTGGGGAGAGGCAGGTTATTTTGATAACTCCGCAGAAACCAAACCTCTACTGCATCTTTGGAGTTTAGGGATTGAGGAGCAATTTTATATGGCGTGGCCACTGTTACTATGGTTTGCGCGAAAGAGAAATTTCAATCTTCTGACTGTCACGGTTTTTGTAGCTGTTGTTTCATTTGCTCTTAATGTTAAAGGTGTTAAAACTAATCCGGTCGCTACTTTTTATTCGCCTCAGACGCGGTTTTGGGAGTTGCTAGGGGGCAGTTTTTTAGCGTGGATCACCCTCTATAAAAGTGATGCGCTTTCGGTGTTAAAGATTAAGCTTGATACTGTTATGGTTTGTGCTTTGTATCGAGAAAAGCCAGTCGTCGATGGGCGAACATTGTGTAATGTTCTTTCTTTTGTTGGGCTGTTTGCTCTTGTCTACGGATTCTGGCGTATTAATAAAGACTTCAGTTTTCCTGGAAAATGGGCTGTCCTGCCAGTTTTGGGTGCTATCCTAATCATATTTTCCGGTCAAAATGCCTGGGTTAACCGTAACATTTTGTCAAATAAAATATTGGTTTGGTTTGGCTTGATAAGCTTTCCTCTCTACTTGTGGCACTGGCCACTATTAGCCTTCGCTCGAATTGTTGAAAGCGATACTCCAAGCAGAGAAATTCGTATCGCGGCTGTTTTAATTTCAATTTTTCTAGCATGGCTCACATACAGGCTTGTAGAACGCCCAATAAGGGGCGGTAACCACGATAGAGCAAAAGTTGCGGTTCTGGCATTGTTGATGATAGGTGTTGCCTGCACCGGGTACGCTACCTATAGCAATGAAGGGCTTAAGTCCAGAGCAGCGGTTCGATTGGGAGTAGAAAATAACGAGCTTTTGGATTGGCATTCTTTCAAAACCGATGGTTGTGAAGGCGTACTGAAAAGTAATACCAATTTTTGTTTGCAGCTAGGAAATCCCAATAATCAAAAAATTGCCATTATCGGAGATAGCACGGGGAATGCTCTTGCGCCTGGTCTAGCCAAAATATATGAAAGTCACAACGCTGGACTTGTGAATTTTGGAAGTTACGGATGCCCGCCAATACGCGGAATAATAGCAACCGAGGCTTGGGCTAATGCGAATGATTGCGTGGAGGGTATCAGAAATGCCTTCAGAGTTGTTTTGGAGTCGAAGTCAATAGATACAGTTGTGCTTGCGATTTTTACTCGGGACTTAAAAACCTGGGGTGGTTATCCATTGAATGTTTCTCTTGATGAGAAATTCAATCAGATGAAATTGCTGATGGATAAAGATATATTAGATCTGCAAAGTGCAGGCAAGAAAGTTATCGTTACTTATGATGCGCCTTACAATCCTAAACAGGCGCGCGACTGTCTTGAACGTCCTTTCACACTCACACCTTCTCGCAAATGTGAGGTTGCTGAAGATCAAATTATTGACAGGCAGCCTTATTTGGACTTTTTTGATAAGTACTTCAGTAATAAGAATGATGTTTGTGTGGTTAAGCAGTCTAACGTATTGGTGAAGGGCGGTATGTCTCAGTTCTTTGATGGCAAAGGTAAGTTGTTGCTAAGGGATACCCACCATTTAAGCTATCATGGTTCAGATGTAATAGCCGATGAGTTTGTAAAATCTGGCTGTGTAAAGATCCTCTGAGACATTACTCGTTGGAAGATGAAGGGCACGCCCAACCATAGGCGTGCTCTCTCATCCTGATCCATCATCTCAGGTGCAAAAAGGAGTTCATTCAGGTGCCGTCAGCACCGCAAGCGTCAGCTTGATGAATTCTTCATTACGGTCGATCGCGACCAAGGCACCCCTGACATTCTCGGTAACTTCGATGCCCCCATGCTGCTCCACCCAGAGGGTGAGCTCCATAATGGCAGACTCGAGGGCGAGTTGGTTCTCGTTGATTTTGTAGAGCAGTGAAGGGAGTAGATCTGAGTTCGGCATGTGCTTTTCCTCCGTGGATCAAGGAAGCGTAGCACCGTGTTGAAAGGAAGTTTAATGGCCGGCAGGACGCCGCAGGGGAGGACTACTGTAGGAATATACAACGCTAAGTTATTGATTCTTATAGGGTGCTATCGCTGTTTTGTACCCCTAGAAAATCTGTCACTTTTCCTTATATATCAGTGGCTTGCGTAGGTTTCGGGGTCACCTTGACATGGTGGGGGTCACGATGTGCCGAAGCCGTCCAGGAAGAAATTCGTTACCAAAGGGTTAGCCCATCTCCCGTATCGATCTGCTGCTCCGCTAACTTAAACAAGTCGTTGCTGGCCAGCAGCTCGCCAGCAAACCTGCGCAGCATTCTAAAGTGGTTGTTGCTCAATGGGCCTCTGGTCTTGGTACCGTCAGCGTAGGTTTTGGTGACAATCCAGAAACCTTCCTGTAGCGCTAGTAATTTTTCATCTGGGGCATCTACGTGCGCACCCCCATCCTTGTTTGCTGCTGAAAGGACTACATCCCTGCGTGTGTACCTAACGTCGTCACGAATGAACACGACCTGAGACCACCATTCATGGCACGGGATAGTGGGAGAATTTGGCGGAACTGGATCATAGGTTAGGGAGTTACCAAATGTCATTCCCGCCATGAGCTCGCAAAAGTGTAAGGGCGTTGGTAAATCGTCCGGCAAAGCTTTTGCAGTGGTTACCAGCTCCAAGGACTCTTTTTTACCCATCTCACGTAACAGAGATGTGCTGTTGCGGGTGTCATGACAGAGCACCCGAATGACTACCCCTATACGCACAGCCTCTTCCTCATCACCAGCATCAAAAGCCGAGACAGAGTTTCGCAGGAAAAGGAGCTGGCGCCTTAGCTGTTGGGGTAAATCTGAAGAAAGCATTTTTTGGTCAAACCGGTAGGATTTCAAGGGATAAGGGGGCTCGAACGGGATTAGTTATGGAACACGCCCATGATTATTATGGAACACATCGAAGAACTCGAAATCTGCACCAAACCCCAGAAACGACAAAGCCCTGAAAAATCAGGGCTTTGTCGTATCAAATATGGCGGAGGCGATGGGATTCGAACTCATGGACCTGTTACAGTCGACGGTTTTCAAGACCGTTGCCTTAAACCACTCGGCCACACCTCCGTTTGCGTTGCGG
>Ga0247819_10001878_pt1 | contig 11127 bp, 22 predicted proteins | sample 13C_Xylose_Day6_FD_193428 | JGI IMG/M metagenome (GOLD analysis project Ga0247819, IMG submission 193428) | Soil microbial communities from agricultural site in Penn Yan, New York, United States - 13C_Xylose_Day6 | ecosystem: Environmental > Terrestrial > Soil > Agricultural land | place: USA... | reverse complement strand
CAATAATTATTCTTATTGGTTGAGTGAGTTCTGCTGAATAAGCAGTTTCAACCATTCAAGGAGTTCGCTGTGGGGTTCCGCCTTACACCAGACGATGCTTTAGCTCGCCAACTAATCACAAAGGAAGAGGCCGAAAAGATTACTCGGGGCATGCGTGATCGCCGCCACCCGGATTTAGTCGCCCTCCTCGCCCGTCAGGCTCCAGCCAACATGCCAAAGACCGCTCTGCCGCCCGCAGCGGCACAGCTTGCGGCGTGCACAAAGAAAGATAACGAGATACCACAGCGCAGGCTCTACGATGCGCTGTGTGAAGCCTTACCAGGTATTCCAGAGTGGGAGCGCGAGGGGCTAATCCCAGGTCGCCGGTTCCGAGCTGATATTTTCCTGCCGCAATCCGCTATCTGCGTCGAGGTAGACGGGTTCGCCTTTCATAAATCCAAACAAGCCTTTCAAGCGGATCGAATGCGCTCAAACTTGTTCACCTTGCATGGCTATCGGTTATTCCACGCCTTCACAAAGCAGATCCTTGACGACGAGATGCTTTCCGAACTTGTGACGCTGATCGTCCAGGCACACCACACACCGATAGCGGCGCGCTGATTCTCTGGCAGAAATGAAAACGCCAACTCTATGAGCTGGCGTGGAACCACTTATTCAGTGGACGGTGCTAATGCTACGCCCTTCCCTAGATAGGTCGGGTTTAGCAGGAGTCGCTTGTTCAGCGGTAGTAAACGCCGCATATCCTGCGGAAATCTGAGGGATGTTCCTTCATATGCTCAGAGACAGATGTTCTTCAGTATTGTGAGTGCCTAAGCGCCCTTATTAGGACGCATCTCACCCTCGAACAAGAGCGGCATGATAGCAGCGGCATGCGGGGTGGCATACTGCTATCTTTTGTTTCGTAGCTCAAAAGCGTGGGATCGGGACGCCAAGCCCGTAAGAAGAAGGCTCGCAGTCAACAAAATCCAAATGGCTTGGACGTTCACGGCAAATGTCCATTGGGAACTTCATCGCGGTCGTAAGCGAGAGCAGCATCAGAGTGTGCGTCTCAACAAATTTCGGCTCGTATTCCTTTGGCTGCTCTCCACGTTCGATTGCGCGTCGAATTAGCCGCTGAACCTGCGAATTTGAACGCCCACGAGTTGGAGCACGGTGACGCTTGAAGATCCAGGTAACCTTGGCGTGCTCTGGAACTTTGGATATAGGGCCCAGAACCATAGGCTTTTTGGCGAACTTTCCGCGCAAGACTTTGGCGACATGCGCCTCTACCGCAGATCGAACCTGCGCCAGTTCTTCCTCGGTGCCGAACACGCGCATGGTACTGCCGAAGTAGTTACTGCTAGAGGCCCACTTGGGCCAGTCAACAACTAGCTTGGCGCCCAGGCTGTTAAGGCTGTGAACAGCCAGCATGACTTTCTGAAAGGAATTTCGAGAGGTCGCCCCATCGAGGGTTTGAATTTCAAAGAAAAATCTCAAATTCATGGATAGGGCTCGTTTACTAGAATGTATTGAAATGGCTCCCTCATAAAATGTACCGGAAACCAAGCTATTACGCACAATTCTACCGAGCGATTAACAATGTGCAATAGCATTGTACGTTGTTTTTTTGTTGGCTATCATTTTGCCGTTACTACTCCAAAGCCGCTATGGCGCCCCCCTCACTCGCACTAAGAGACTTATATGACCTTTTTCAAAAAAGTGCTCGCCTACAGCCTCACAGAAACCGTAGACCTGAGCGTCGAAACCCTTCAAGCAGCCCTTTCCGAAAAGCTGGCGCGCCCCTTGGGCAGTGACGAGTTGCGCACCTACGGATTTACCACTCCCCTCCCACGCGTTGATGGCGTGCAATCACAGATCCTCGCCCATCCATGCGGTGATGGGATTCTGATCTGTGCCGAGAAGTGGTTCCGCAGCGTGCCAGGCAAAGCGGTCAATGCCGAGGTCGATAAGAAAGTGAGCGAGATCGAGGCCGCGCAAGATCGCAAGGTGAAGGGCAAAGAGCGCAGAGAGCTGAAGGAGATGGTCGTCAACGGCATGATTCCCAAGCTTGTCCCTGACTGCAAACACACCACCGCCCTGATTCTTCCAGCGCAAAACCTCATCCTCGTGGAGACCGGTACGCCGAGCGCCGCTGAAGATCTGCTGAGCACGCTCCGCGAAGTATTGGGCAGTCTGCCTCTGCGCCCGCTGCGCACCATGCAAAGCCCAGCCGACGGCATGACCGCATGGCTCAAGAGCGGCGCCGCCCCAGATGGCTTCACGATCCTCGACAGCGCCGTGCTGGCGGGCGAGAAGGACGGCAAGAAGGCAAGCAAGGCGCGACTGAGCGATATGGACTTGTCCTCAGAGGAGGTTCAGTTGCATCTCGCGACTGGGCGCAAGGCTTCGAAGCTGGCGCTCGCCTGGGAGAACAAGTTGTCATTTAAGCTGACAGACAAGCTGGTGGTCGAATCGATCAAGTTTGACGATCTGATCCATGATGACGCCGCGCAGGCCGCAGGCAGCGGCGACGTGTTGCAGCACTTCGATGCCAGCATGACCATCATGTCGAAAACCTTGGGCAATCTGGCAACCGCGCTCACCAATGCGTTTGGCGGCGAGGACAAGCCACAAGCTGCGTGATCAGTGTTTGGAGTAGCCCGTATCAGCAGGCAGTGGTTGCGTACTACACCAACGACAAGAGACCACCGCAGGTGGTCTTTTTGTTTCTGCTGCAAAAACTTGGCGTCAGTGAGGCCCGGTTGCACCGGGCGGAGGGGAAAAGCAAAAGCCCTGCGTGTTGTGCAGGGCTTTGGTGTTCGTTCGGCAGCGCTAGCCGATGACCAGCTCGATGCACATGGTGAAATCACGATGCTTCCAGTTGCAGACGTTGTAGAGGCGCACGTCGTCCAAGATCTTAGCGCGGTAGCGCTTCTGAACGCGCATAGCGACAACCTGAACCAGCTGGTCAACCGCCTGATCAACTGTGTCATGGATCGACTCGACCACAGAGCCACCAACACGACATACCGCAAGCTTGAATCCGCTCATCACCACTCCCCAAGGGTTGACCGCCCCGGACATCCGGGGCGTGTCGTCTTATGCCGTCTGGTATTTCGCATCGACCACTTCGAGGAACGCACGGAACGCCTCCTCGCGGGTTTTGTAGTCCTCTTTGAGATCGAGGTGAGGATCATTGAACACGACAAACCATGTCATCAGCTGACGGTTCTGGTCGATGATTCCACCAAGCTGGGGATCTGCATTGCAGAACATGGTGCCGCCGTTCCCCGCCCACCCGAGCGAGGCGAGGCATTGATCAACCTTCACCTCGACCAGAGCTTCATCGAATGGCAGCTCCCGCTCATCAATGAGGTGCATGGCTTCACCGAAAACGTACTCCTCCTCACAGGAGCAACTGAACTCATTAAAATCCTTGTAGGTCATGTGCTCTTCGCCTACAGCCAGGTTGCGCTTCACCAGGTGAAGGTCGTGCTTGCCGGTCTTCTCGGCAGCCTTCCTGATAGCCAGGATTTTTTCAGCCCAAGTGGCTGGCGCTTCGAGTTGCTTCAGTGCGGTTGCGATACTCATTGCCAATTCCCCTCAATGTTCGTTTCGATGGTTTCAGTTTACCATTTACGGTAAATGCATCAATGATTATTTTACCTTTTTAGGTAAATTAATTTCTTGCGTGTACGCCTCTAGAGCATTACACTGAAATCACACCAGCAAACCACGTAGGAACCAGAAAATGGCACTCAACCCCACCACCCTGAAATGCGGCGTAAAGGTTGCTCACTTGAACATTTTCCCAAGCCGCCAGGGTGCTACGGGCGTGTGTAAGTCGGTTCGTCATTGGTGCTTCTGCGTCATTCTGGAAAACGGTCGCCGCCACACAGATCAAGGGCACGGCAGCAAGAAATCTGCACTCGCCTACATCGAAAGATTTGCTCCGGACTGGGCTGCCTAATCCCCCTCTACGAATAAGGAAACGCCATGATCATGCACCCTGATATTGGTCAGCTAAACGGTGGTAAGTGCTACGTCTTCCTTGAGGGCTATGGCCTGCACCGTGAGCCTATGTTCGGCACCTATGAAGAGTGCCTGAACGCCATCGACGCCCGTGGCGGCGTGGACGATCCAATCCCGACTGACGGGTCGCACACAATGTCGGACTACAAGGCTGCGCTCGAAGCATCGAAGCCGAAGGCCGTGATTGTTCCTGCTGCCCTTGCCTCATCTCCAGCTCCAAAAGCACATGCAAAATTGCGCCGCCAGCTGCGCGACTACACCGTCAGCATCGGAGTTGCAGAAAAGATTTACGCGGGCAATTGCGTGATCGACAGCTACGACATCTCTGTCAGTGCGTACGACCGCGACGATGCGATTCGGCAGGGGCGTGAATCGTGGCGCGAGAACGTAGGCGCCTACGGCCCGAAGGCTACATTTCACGCTCGACTCACTCACTGAACCCGGCACAGCCCGGTTCGCCGGGCCTTCAAGGAAATGACCAAATGACCCACCGCACCAAAGAGTTCCTATCCGTCATCGACAGCAAAACCAAGGCTGCGATTCTTGACTCCATCGCCGTGCATTACGGGAAAACACCCGAAGTCATTTATGCAGAGGTTATTGATGGGGAGGCTGAACACTTGCTGGACTACATGATAGAGCCGCAGCGTAGCGCCACCTCGGTTCTGATGCAGCGGTACGGAATGCGCGGATACTGAAGCGCACCAGGACAATCAAGCCCCGGCCATGCTGGGGCTGAGTCCGTAGAAGGACGGCATTTAAGCATCACATCGAAAATGAGATCATTAGGCAGCTTTGCCTATTGGCTTACTAGGCAACTCTACCTACTTATTGATTAGGCATCATTGCCTATTAGCTGGTTAGGCAGTATTGCCTATGACCGATTCAGAGAGGGTCGGATGGATAATCGCACACGTTTTCTTCACTTGCTCGACGCTTACGGCATTACACAGGCCAAAAGCGCTGAGTTGATTGCAGCCGTTACAGGGCGACCTTGTGCGCCTCGCACCGTGCGATCTTGGGTAAACGACCCCACAAAAAAAAGTTCCACCCCCTGCCCTGACTGGGCGGTTACTAATCTCGAAAAGGCTATCCACTACATGGAGCGAGCTTTGGAACGGCGTGCTGAAAATCTTGCGCGTACCGATGTAGAGTCACAGCCAACTTCCTGAGGGGAAAACGACTATGGCCCTGCCATCGATTCAAGAGGTTAAAGCTTGCCCGCATTGTGGCAACGATGACGAGTTCTACGTCATCCAGACCTATAGCGGTCGCGGTATTTATAAGCGGGGCTTTGACGGATACATCACGGACAATTCTCACATGTACGATTGCCTCGACGCGAAGGTCAGCAAGCGCGCCTATTGCATGAGCTGTGAAAAGCCGGTGGCAGTTTGGGATGAAAAAGTCGATGGCTCGAATTATATCAAGGAGCATTACAGATCATGAGTCAGTCGCCACACGTGCACCAGGTGCGTGAAATTCAAAGTAAGTTGGCCATGCTCGCGCTCGGCGCCGCGCTGATCACTTTCGCAACGTGGTTTTCCCTCTACGTCAGATTTACGCCAATCGTTCTTGGGGGGGATGAGTGGTCGTTTGGCTCGCGTGAGATCGCACACCTCTTTGGGTTTATGGGTTGTGTTCTGGCGGTGTGGTTTAGCGGTAACTCGTTCGCAACCAGGTCAACGATGCTCGCTAGCCTATGGATGGGAGCCATCGGAATCGGGTTGGTGGTATGCGCAATCGTTGCTCCACGAGAGATCAAAGACTTGATCAATCCCAAGGCGTTTGAGGCGTATCTCTACATCCTCCTCTACTACCTCGTGGGATGCTTTGCAGGTTGCTCTATCAGGAAACAAAGCCACTGGCTTTTTCAACCAATGCGCATGCTGATCATAACCTCGATGGTCTTGGCGCTGGCCTCCATTGGCTGGGAGGTTTACACGCAGCCCTTCGAGCACGTTTATCAAAAGCCGCCGCGAGGCTATGTGCAATATGCCCAGGTGCTCTGCGATTTTGTCGGTATCGCCGCTGGCTTCAAGTTGGTCAGTTTCATGATCCGACGGCTCGAAATGCGTGGCAGCGCAAACCCCACGACTCCGGACTGTGCCAACACGCTGGCATTCGTTGTTGAGTTGAAGACGCTCACCGCCATGGGTCTACAACGGTTCAAGCAGCGCTGGTCGCGGTCATCTCAAAACGCATAGTGAATAAAATTCCGTTTCCAACTCCCTTCGGGAGATGGCAGTACCAGGTGCAGCATCCACACCTTCAACTGAGGGAAATCATGGAAATGCAATTCAGAACAGCGACCGGCAAAGAAGTAACCGTTAACCAGGATGAGGTGGCTCACACCCTAATACTCGGCGGTGTCGCCAATCCGAAGCGAAGCAAGAACGCGGGACAACCAGGCTTGAGCTGAAAAGAGGGTTGGACGCTGCGCCTCGCAATGGGCAAAGGGAACCCAATTCCCCGTAGTGTTAGCAGCTCCGACGAAACCGGGCCACTATCAGGCCCTGTCTACTACGTGACGCAGTAACAACGGAAGAATAATCATGAAGCGTCGAGTGCATTTGGAAGTATTAACCTGCGCAGCCACCGAGGCAGATCCAGAAGGCGAAACCGAAATTGCGTGTGGCACCCAGGCAGATTTTGAGGTTGAGCACCTCACGCCCTACTCCGATCATGTTACCTGCAAGCGTTGCTTGAAACGCATGCAGACAGAGAACCGGCCTGCATCAAGATTCGCCTGAAGCGTACTAGGTTATGCTTGAAACACGCCACCCGTGCCCGCCCTCGTGCGGGCTTCGCCAGTAGGAAGAGCACGATTTCCGTGCCCCCTCAAGAGAAGGAATGCAAATATGACTCAAACCGTCGAACAAGCAGAAGCCGCGCTGAAAACTGCGGAATCCGCGTTGCTGAGTGAGTTGAAGGCTGATTGCGAGCGTCGTGACGGAAGCGGCGCCCAGGAACGTCGCCGCGAGGAGCATCAGCAATCGCTGCGCGATGACGTTTACGAGTGCGAGCGTAATCTTGAATCGGCCAAGCGCCGTCAGGTCGAGGCGAGCGGCACGCACGCGTGACCACGCGCTGAGGGGCGGCGCCCTGCCGCCCACTCAATCGTTATACAGAGCGACTGGCCTCATCCTTGTCGAGCCAGAGTTCAAGCTCATGCAGCGCGTCCGCGCAGTGCTGCCAGGAATCACCACGCACGAAGGTGGGTGAGGCTAGCCACTCCTCATAGCCTTTGCGGATGTCATCGAGCATGTCCGCGCTTTGACCTTCGATGTCACTGAGGAAGAAAAGATTGACCGAGTCTCCGAGGGGTTTGTCGTTGTAATCACAAGTCATTGCCACTTCGAGCTGGCCCCTGTAAGGCGCGACAAAAATGTGATGATTTTGAATAAGGGCTGTCACGTTGCCCTCTTTCATCAGCAGATCGGCGACTTCCAAACCCTTCAGCTGCATAGCTTCAAAGGCCTTCTGCTCTTCCTCGTGAGAGCTGTACCGGGTCAACTCGCGATTCAGTTCCATATGCATGCTCCAGTGGCGTTGTGTTGGACTGTGGGCAGCCGACTCACGGAATCGGCTCTCGACAGTCCGGCGAGCCGGACGACTTAGGTTTATGGGTACTCGCCAGCGGCGAAGCGGCTCATGTTGTTCAGCAGGTACTGAGCGTGGACGCGCAGGATGTTCAGGTTGACGCCATGCTTGAGAATGGTCTTGCGCGGGAACTCAATCTCGACGGTGCCGCTGCCGACGTTACGGGCTTTCTTCCCGCACGCGAGGGTGTACGCAGCAGCGGCGGTATCGGCCAGCACGCTGGTGTTGCGGAAGTGTTCAAGCTCGGCAGTAGTCATTGCTTTCATCGTGTAGGTCTCCCTGTTCAATGAGGCAAATTTACCGTATATGGTAAACAAAAGGCCAGCGATATTTTAGCCTTTTATGGTAAATATCAGCACAGCCGACTGGGCGACTGTCACACAGCTATGCAAGATGGTTTGGTAGAGGTCGCCATGGGCGAGAGGTGGGGCGGGAAAATCAACATCAGAAAAGCGCGAGGGGCGCGCCAGGCTTGGGAGTGATACGCGGATGAAGATCGAGGGCGCCGACTAGCCGCCAGCCCCCTACCCTTTACTTGCCAGCGAGCGGGCCCACAGGCTCAAGGCTCTCTTCTCGACGCAGGAGCGAGTTCAGCAATCGGCGGCGAGCGGAAACCGGCACACAGCAGGCCCGCGATTGCCAAAGCGCGCAATGCCACTGTAACGGCCTGAGTCCACACCGTGGCTGGCGCCGTAGGTAGCGCGACCATTGTGCAAGGCCGCAAGCTGTTCTGCGCCCTCACGGCTATGGAAGCTGATTGGCACCACTTGACCGAACACGGGTGAGTCAGCCGCGAGGGTCTGACCGTTGGCATCAAGCACCACATAGCCGTACACACCGTAGGGCGCACGCTCGGGAATCGAGACAACGCCGAACCGCTCAAACAAACCACTTTGGATCTTTACCGCGAGATCCCCCAAGCCCGCTGAGTGGCGGGTGAAGTCGGCGCCTGAATACTGACTGGTTTCTTGCTGCTTGCTCATGTTCGCTTGCCTTTGCTCTGAGGCTACCCAAGCAGCCTCAATCAATGGTGATCAATATCGCTTTCAGGCGTGTGCTGCGCGCTGTTCAGTTGAAACGTAATCCACTAGCAACCTGAGCCTGCTCGCCACGTTCAACGAAGGCCATTCATGCGCCTTGGCCCCGCTGAAGAACTCGCCAGCAACGTCGTCGGACTCGATGCCCAAGCTGCCTTGAATAAGGCGGCAGGCGTCATCCAGGTGATGCAGCTTTGCCGCAGTTCGGATCAGGTCGGGTGAAGCATTGCTAGTGATAAAGGGCATGTTCAGATCGCTCCGTGTATTCCGTATTCCACAGCGCAAACTATACAGCTCTAGAGGCGTATACGCAAACATAAACAGCTCATCAAAATAACTATGTTTTATTGGGTAAAATTGGCTTGCGTGTACTCCTCTAGGGACGTATATTCGTTTCACCAGTCACCCGCAGGGATATGAACAAAATGTCCAACCAACTAACTCCGGCTCAGGCCCGCAACAAGATTGCCAAACATCTGGATCAGGGCAATGGGATTTATGCCGCTGGCCCTATCGGTGGCCGCTTCTTCAAGGCAGCCGTGAAAGCTGGCGCTCTGAACGTCTTTGACGGCAGCGACTGGGTTGCGGTGCCTCGCGGGACGCAGTTCAACAAGGGTAACGGCGGCGGCCTGCTGTTCACTTTCTGAGGAGTAATGCTGATGTACAGGATTCACCATTCCAACGGTTTCATCGGCGTGGCAGCAACCCCGGAAGCGGCAGTCAGGGAGGCACGAGATTCGATTCATATCTCTGATGCCCGAGCGAAAGAAATGCTCGCCGCGCTGGAGGCTGGCGCCAAAAGCCAGACAGCAACCTACGGGTTTGCCCAAACGACCATCACCCTCTCCTGAACCGAGCCCCCTTCACTGGGGGCGAGTGCGTAGGAAACCTTGAGGATTTTGACTATGAGCTACCAAGACACACTCGCCGCTTACAGGAAGCTACTCGCTGACCATCCGGGCGAAGCGCTGGAAATCGGCGACGGCTGCTTTGCGGTTTTGGTTGATGACTACCTGTACGGCGTTCATCAAGACCTGAACGGTGAAGTCAGCGCCGATCAAGGCTTTGATTTTGACTCGACCGCCTACGACGAAGAGTGCGACTGCTGGGATGGTGATGCTTCGGGCATGCAAACCAGCAACGCCATTGCGACCCCGCGCTACGTCGCACTCAAACAGTCCTGACTCACCCTGCCGACTTAACCTGCTGGCCCGGTTCGCTGGGCCGACTACAACGAATGAGAGAATCACCATGCTCGAAGCTAAAGGTCTGACCTTCCACGCCCTGTACGACGCCTACGACAAGCTGCTGGCCGCAAACCCCGGCAAGGCGTTGATGTTGGGTAATGACTCCGTCCTGTACCTTGAGGGCGTAGAGCTGCTCTCGGCACCGGTTAGGGATGGCGTTGTGGTTGTTGAGGAGGCTGGCTGTATCGACCCGCGTGCGTGGTCTGACTCCGAGGGCTGCTGGCAGACCGACGATGATTCCGAAATGACGGTTGCTCCGGTCAACAGTCCGCGCTGGATAGATCTCGACTTCATCGAAAGCAACGAGCACCTGAAGCGCCATCCAGCCCAGATCGCGCAGCATCAATAACGCGGCGAAGGCCTCCCCAAGCAACTTGGCGGGGGCCGCATGCGCTATTGAGGCTGCGCCGTGACCTGCATTCGCGGTGAGCCGCACACCTCGACAGCGCTCCGCCAGGTGCTGCTAGATCGAGCCGGATGTGCAGCGCTCACCCGGACAGATCCAGTCATTCTCACGCCTCAATATTTTTACCCATTAGGGTAAAGATAAGCCTTGCCGTATTTACCATTTAAGGTAAACTGAGCCCATCGAAACAAAATACCTTGGGGATAAGGCAATGGCACTGTTGAAACTGGAAATTCTGGCTCGCGTTCTGCTGGCTTCTGGCATCCCGGTTATGGAAACCGTGAAGAAGTCGAACAAGGTTTCCGCCCATGTCTGCGTGAGCCCGACGCTGCGCGTGAACCTGTTGAAGAACGATTGCTACCAGATGCAAGAGTTGCTGGAGACTGGGCCAGCGCTTTACGGCGACGAACCTGAACTCTGCATTTTGATTGAGGAGTTGCGCTCCCTGATCAAAGAGTTCGCTCCGGCCTATACCAAGGTGCGCCTTGAGGGTGAGCGTTTCCAGCCTGACTTCCAGCAAATGGATCATGCCGAGATTGCCGCGTGGCGCGTGCAAGTGATCGGCTACGACTGGATCAGCGATGAGCCGGACATCAGTTTGGAAGAGTTCCAAGAGATGGCACAGGACTACTGGGAAGAGGTGAAGGCAGAAGAGGAAGTCTGCAAGCGCGAAGCGCTGGGGCGTGATGCCAAGCAGGTTGGCCATGACGATGAATAAGCCAACAGCCGCCCAACTCGACCTGATCTACAAAAACACCCACGTGGACTTCAAGGGCGTCCTTCCAGATGGCACGCGCACGGTTCTCATGTGCCGGGGTAACAC
>Ga0247819_10001877_pt1 | contig 11128 bp, 9 predicted proteins | sample 13C_Xylose_Day6_FD_193428 | JGI IMG/M metagenome (GOLD analysis project Ga0247819, IMG submission 193428) | Soil microbial communities from agricultural site in Penn Yan, New York, United States - 13C_Xylose_Day6 | ecosystem: Environmental > Terrestrial > Soil > Agricultural land | place: USA... | reverse complement strand
ATTTCCGACACATGGGTCAGGAAGGCGATGACGTCGTGCTTGGTGGTGCGCTCGATCTCGTCGATGCGGTCGGCGTCGAAGGTCGCGTCCTTGCCCTTGGCCCAGATGGCCTCGGCCGATTCTTTGGGGATCACGCCCAGCTCGGCCATCCGGGTGGCGGCGTGGGCCTCGATCTCGAACCAGATCTTGTACTTGGTCTCTTGCGACCAGATGGCGACGGCTTCGGGGCGGGTATAGCGCGTGATCATGGACCGGTCGTGTCGTTCGCGACGGCCCGCGAGTCAAGGTTCGCCATTGACTTCTCGCCCCCTTGTCCCAGATAGGGGCCTCAGAGGACGACCTCTCCCTTCTTTGGGCATGACCGCCGGGACGACCCGGCTCGCCATGCAAGGGAGTAGCGTCATGGCCTGGATTTTCCTTCTTCTCGCCGGCGTCCTTGAGGTCGTCTGGGCCTTCCTGATGAAGGCGTCGGACGGCTTCAGCAAACCCTGGCCCACTATCGGCACCATCGCCTTCATGATCGTCAGCTTCGGCCTGTTGTCGATGGCGATGAAGACCCTGCCGCTGGGCACGGCCTACGCCATCTGGACCGGCATCGGCGCGGTCGGCGCCTTCATCGTCGGGGTCATGGTGCTGGGCGAGGCCCTGACGCCGATGCGCATTGGCGGGGTGGTGCTGATCGTCTCGGGTCTGGTTGTGCTGAAGCTCTCGTCCAGCCATTGATGGGGTGAACCCTCGGGAGCTTCGTCATGGAACTGATCATCGGACCGCGCCTCTATTCCACCTGGTCGCTGCGCCCGTGGCTGGTGCTGAAGCGGGCGGGGGCCGAGTTCACGACACGCGAGGTTTTCTATCGCACCCCGGAGCAGAAGGCCGAGCTTCACCGTCTTTCGCCGTCGGGTTTCGTGCCTCTGCTCGAGGTCGACGGCGAAACGATCTGGGACACCCTGTCGATCAGCGAATGGGCGGCGGAACGCTATCCCGAGACGCAGCTGTGGCCGGTCGACCCGACCGCGCGGGCGCTGGCCCGTTCGGCGACGGCCGAGATGCACTCCGGGTTTTCGACCCTGCGGACCCTGTGCGGGACCGGGCCGGATCATCCGATGGTCGGTGAGGCGCGGTCACAAGCGCCCTCCGATCCGGCGCTCGACCGAGATCTGGCGCGGCTGGTGGAGCTGTGGCGTCAGATGCGTGCGCGTTTCTACGCAGACGGTCCCTGGCTGTTCGGGAACTGGTCGATCGCCGACGCCTTCTTCACGCCGGTCGCGGCGCGGGTTCGCCACTATCAGATCGACCTGAGCGCGCGCGGCGATACGGACGGTGTCGCCCGCGCCTATGTCGAGGCCCTGCTGGGGCAGCTGGATTTCAAGGAATGGGAGTGTCTGGCTCTGGCTAACGCAGCTTAACTGCGGCCGAAAACCGGCGATTAACGAGTGATGTTACATTCTGTCCTTGCGGCGTCGGGCCGTGGGGGACAGGCGATGCGGACGATCAGTCGCAACACCAACTGGGGCAAGGTCGCCCGCGGCTATTTTCTGGCCGGCCTGGCCTTCGCCTTCGTCTGGGCCATGCTGCTGTCCAGCCTGGTCTGACGGGCTTTAAACCGGCGCCAAAATCTGAGCTCTAGCGCGTTCCGGCGACCGGTGCGGCCTCGGCCACCTGCATCGGCGCGGCCGGCGGCGGCGCCACATAGTCCAGACGGATCGGCACGGTTTTCGCGCCTGAGGCCACGGCGTCCAGCGTGTTCAGCGGCGCGCCCAGCATGCGCTGATAGATCCAGTAGGCCGCCACGACCTTTTCCACGTATTCGCGGGCCTGGGGCACGTCGATGGTCTCGATCAGCAGCAGGGGGTCGGCGTCCGGCCCCAGCTTGCGCACCGCCGCCAGCATCGGTCCCGGCCCGGCGTTGTAGGAGGCCACGGCCTTCAACAGATCGCCCTGGAAAGACTCGATCTGGAACAGGCGGTTCACATAGTCCTGACCCAGCTTCAGGTTCGTGGCCGGGACATAGAGCCGCTCCGGGTTGCGCACATAGCCCTGGTCCCCGGTCATATAGGCGGCGGTCGCGGGCATGACCTGCATCATGCCATAGGCGCCGGCCCCGGAGCGGGCGCTGGCGTTGAAGTCCGTTTCCTTGCGCGCAATGGCGTAGACCAGCGCCTTCTCGATGGTGAAGCCGCCTTCGGGCTCCAGGACCGGCATGGGGTAGCGGGTCGCGTCGATGCGGCTGGCTTCGGACTGGGCTGCGCGGTTGAGGGCCACGGTGCGGTAAAGGCCGGCCCACAGGCGGCGGGCGGCGTCGCCGTCCGCGGTGCGCAATCCCACGCGGGCGGCTTCTTCCGCTTCGTTGCGACGGCCGACTTCATAAAGGGCCACGGTCCGTCGTGCGGTCTCGTCGGAGCGAATGAAGGCGTTGAGTTCGCGCGCCTCCACCCCGGCGGGCTCGGGCGCCAGCCTGGCGCGCTGCAAGGTCGCGCCATAGGCGCGAGGCCCCATGTTCTCGATGACCGGTTCCTCGCCCAACTGACGCAGGGCGACCTGGCCGTAGAAGGTGGCGGGCCAGCGGGCGGCCAGGCGCAGGTTTTCCACCACGCGATCCTGACGGCCCGAGCGAGCGGCGGCGCGGGCGGTCCAGAAGGCGGCGCCGGCGCGGACCCAGGGGTCTTCCGTCGGGTCCTGGGCCACGCGCTCGAAGGCGCGGTAGGCGTCGGAGAACTCGTTCATCCGCCAGGCGGCCAGACCGGCGCTCCACCAGTCGCCCATCTCGGCGCCGGTGCGCCAGGCGCCCGTCAGGTCATCATTGTTCAGCGCGACGCGCGCGGCCTTGGCCGGATCGGTGACGCCGCCGCTTCCTGCGCCGGTGACGCTGGCCCAGGTGCGTTCCAGCAGATTGCCGGGACGTTTCGGTTCGGCCGCGCCATCGGGGATCCGGCGCATGGCCAGGGTGTAGACCCGCTGGGCCATGGGCAGGTCGGAATAGGTTTCCAGCCATGCCGCCAGTTCATCATAGGTGGCGACATGCGCGGGGTGGAACAGGCGCTCGAATTCGACCTGGCCCAGCAGGATGCGGTCCTGGGCCTGACGCGCCGAAGTGCGCGCCAGCTCCAGATCGCCGCGCCGCAGGGCGTCGAAGGCGGTGGTGTAGCTGAGCCGGTCGGAACTGCTGAGCGCCGTCGGCGTTCGATCAGTGTCGTTCGCGACATAGGCTCTTCCGCCGTCGTCAGCGCCGGATTCCGCGGCCAGGGCGGCGGACGCAACCGTGGCGCAGAGCGCGGCGGCAAGCAGGGGCGCGAGGGTCGCGCGGCGGAAAAGGTACATACGCGGCGGCCCCCTTCGTCGGCGCCGCTCCCGTCTCGACTCGGGATTGTCAGCGCTCTGTGGACTGGTCGTCAGCCGCTAACCATGCCTGAATCAAGTCTTCGGCTCAACCTGGGCCGTATCCAGACGCGCCGCCAGCGACAGCATGTCGGCCCAGGCGACTCGCTTGGCCTGGGGCTGGCGCAGCAGGAAGGCGGGGTGCAGGGTGGTCATGACGGGGGCCGAAACCCCGCCCTCGGCCGGTCGCCATTCGCGCCACTGGCCGCGAATCTTCATCAGACCCTCTTCGGTGTTCAGCACCGATTTCGCCGCCGCCGCGCCGACCAGCAGCACGGCCTGCGGCTGCATCAGGGCGAAGGCGCGTTCCAGGAAGGGGGCGCAGGCGGCCTGTTCCTGCGGCGACGGCGGGCGGTTGCCGGGCGGCTTCCAGAAGACGGTGTTGGTCAGGAAGGCCTGGTCCGCCAGACCCGCCGCCGCCAGCATCCGGTCCATCAGCTGTCCGGCCTGTCCGACGAAGGGTTCGCCGCGCAGGTCCTCGGTCTCGCCCGGCGCCTCGCCGATCAACAGGATGGAACCCTTGGGGTTGCCGCGCGCGAAAACGGCCTGCTTGGCGCCCATGGCCCGCAGGGGGCAGCCCTCGAAGGCGGCGATCGCCTGGGCCAGGTCGTCCATCGAGGTCGCGGCCGCAGCCAGGCGGCGCGCCTCCGCCACGGCGTCGGCGCCTGACATGCCGCCGTGCAGGGCTGTGACCGTGGCGGCGGCCTTCTGCACGGCCTGGGGCGCCGGCGGGGCGACGAAGACCGTGCGGTCGATCGGCGCGTCCAGATAGCAGGCGTCCACCCCCGCATCGCGCCAGAAGGCGAGCAGGGCTTCGGTTGCGGATGCGTCGAGGGGCTGGGGCGTCATTCCGTGACAGGGATAAGCCTTGACCGCCGCTGCGTCACCTCACGATAAGACGGATAACCACGATGATAACGAGGATTCAGGGGAAGATGGCTGAGCAAGCGATCGAAGGCGGCGCGATTAACGCCTGGCAGGAAGCCGTCATCGACAAGCTGCCGCCGGCTGAAGCGCTGGAGGGCGTCGAGCGCGAGGTCATGGAATATGACGTCGTCATCGTCGGCGGCGGCCCCGCCGGCCTGTCCGCCGCCATCCGCCTGAAGCAGCGCGCCGAGAAGGACGGCAAGGAGATCTCCGTCGCCGTTCTGGAGAAATCCGCCGAGATCGGCGGCCATATCCTGTCGGGCGCCGTGATCGATCCCAAGGCCCTGAACGAGCTCTTCCCCGACTGGAAGGAACGCGGCGCGCCGCTGGAGACCCCGGTCAAGACGGACAAGTTCCTGGTGCTGGGGCCGCAGGGGCAGGCCTCGCTGCCGATGTTCGCCATGCCGCCCTTCATGCACAACCACGGCTGCTACATCGCCTCCCTGGGCAATGTGGCGCGCTGGCTGGGCGAGCAGGCCGAGGCCCTGGGCGTCGAGGTCTATCCCGGCATGGCCGCCAGCCACGTGGTCTGGGATGAACCTTCGGGCCGGGTGAAGGGCGTCGTCGCCGGCGTCTTCGGTATCGACCGCGAAGGCAAGCCGACCGGCGAGTTCCAGCCCGGTCTGGAACTGCACGGCAAGTATGTCTTCATCGCCGAGGGCGTGCGCGGCTCGCTGGCCAAGACCATCATGGCCCGCCATGACCTGACCGCGAACTCGGACCCGCAGAAGTTCGGCATCGGCCTCAAGGAGCTGTGGCAGATCCCGGCCGAGAAGCATCAGCCCGGTCTGGTCCAGCATACGACCGGCTGGCCGCTGGACGACAAGACGGGCGGCGGGTCCTTCCTCTACCACTTCGGCGACCGCTACGTGTCGGTCGGCTTCGTCGTGCACCTGAACTACCAGAACCCCTATCTGTCGCCGTTCGACGAGTTCCAGCAGTTCAAGCACCACCCGGCCATCGCCGAGCATCTGGAGGGCGGGACGCGCATCTCCTACGGCGCTCGCGCCATCACCGAGGGCGGCTTCCAGTCGGTGCCCAAGCTGGCCTTCCCCGGCGGTGCCCTGATCGGCTGCTCGGCCGGCTTCGTGAACGTGCCGCGCATCAAGGGCAGCCACAACGCCATGAAGACCGGCATGCTGGCCGCCGACGCCGCCTATGAGGCCGTCATCGCGGGCCGCGAGGGCGACGTGCTGGACGCCTACGAAGAGGCCTACAAGGCGTCGTGGGTCTACAAGGAGCTGAAGGTCGTCCGCAACGCCAAGCCCATGCTGTCCAAGCTGGGCACCATGATGGGCGGTGCGGTTTCCATGTTCGACATGTGGGTCAACCACCTGACCGGCGGCTTCTCCTTCTTCGGCACGATGAGGCACACCAAGACGGACGCGGCCTCGACCGGTCTGGCCAAGGATTTCAAGCCGATCACCTATCCCAAGCCGGACGGGAAGCTGTCGTTCGACAAGCTGTCGAGCGTCTTCATCTCCAACACCAATCACGCCGAGGACCAGCCGGCCCACCTGAAGCTGCTGAACCCCTCGGTGCCGATCGAGGTCAACCTGCCCAAGTATGGCGAACCGGCGCGGCTCTATTGCCCGGCGGGCGTCTATGAGGTGCTGACCGACGAGCAGGGCCAGAACCCGCGCTTCCAGATCAACGCCCAGAACTGCGTCCACTGCAAAACCTGCGACATCAAGGACCCGTCGCAGAACATCGTCTGGACCACGCCGGAAGGCGGCGGCGGCCCCAACTACCCCAACATGTAAGCCTGAGGGGTTTCAGCCCCTTGCGGGCGGAAGGGAAAGCGTGAAGGGTCCGCCCATGCGCTTCGCCTTCCGCCGCTCCGCCCTGTTCGCCGCCGCCTCGCTGATCGCGCTGGGCCTGTCCGCGCCGTCTCTGGCGCAGGAGGCCCCGCCCGTCGAGGCCGCGCCGCAGCAGGCTGAGCCGACCGCCGAGCCGGTCGTTGAGTCGGAACCGTCGGAACCTGACGCAGCGACCCCAGTCGACGCCGGGGCGCACGACCCTGAGATCATCATCGCCGACGCCCCGGAGGCGCCTGAGCAGCCGCCCATCCCCGCCGTCTGGGCCCCGATTCCGACCGACGCCGAGGGGCGCAGCGCCTATGGCTACTACCTGGCGGGCCGCAACGCCCTGACCAGCGGCGAGAGCGAGGCCGGCGCCGACTATCTGGCGCGCGTGGAGGCCCTGACGCCCGAACAGCCCCGTATTCGCGAACAGGCCTTCACCGCCTCCCTGCTGGCGGGCGATCTCGACGTCGCCGCCCGCATCGCGCCGGAAGGGGAGGGCGTCTCGCCCGTCATCGTCCAGGCCGGACGTCTGGTCGCGGCGGTGCAGACCTTCGTCGGCGGCGACGCGCGCCGCGCCAACGCCATGCTCAAGGCCGCACCCATCGGCGAGCCTCACGCCCGCGCGGGTCTTTACGTCCAGCCGTGGATCGCCGCCGCCGCCGGCGACTGGGACCGCGCCCTGGCTGTCGCGCCGACCGACCTGGACCCGATTAGCACCCTTCTGGTGCGCGCCAATCGCGCCCGTCTGCTGGAGCTGCGCCGCCGCTATGACGAGGCCGACGCCGAGTGGCGCGACCTGACCAGCCACGCCCTGGCTTCGCGCCTGTTCCGTCTGCCCTATGGCGAGTTTCTGGAGCGACGCGGAAAACGCGATGAAGCCCTGGTGCAGTACGAGGCCGCGGTCACGGCGGGCTCTACTGACCGCGCCACCATGTCGGCGCGCGCCCGCGTCATGGCCAAGGGGCGTCCGCCCGCCGCGCCGGATTATCGACGGGGGGCCGCGCTGGCGCTGAAGACGGCCGCCGATCAGATCATCGCCCAGCGGGCGCTTGAGTTCGGCGTCGTCTACCTGCGACTCGCATTGAATCTCGAGCCGACGGATGAAAATCGCTTCCTGATCGGTCAGACCTTGCAGCAGGCCGAGCTGGAGCCGGCGGCGCGCGCGATTCTGGCCCAGATCGGGCCGCGCGATGTCGAGCTCTACGCCGCCGCCCGCGTGCAGAGCGCGCTCAGTCTTGAAAAGGAAGGGCAGGCGGACGAGGCCCTGGCCGAACTGCGCCGCGCCGTCGCAGCGCGTCCGGATGAGGCCGGCATCGCCTATCTTCTGGCGGGGCAACTGGTGCAGATGAAGCGCTTCGACGAGGCCTTGGCGCTGCTCGACGCCCCCTTGCTCAACACGGCCGATCAGGGTTTCGAGGTCAACTTCCTGCGCGGCGCCGCCTATGAGGCGCTGAACCGCAAGCCCGAGGCCGAGGCCGAGTTGTGGGCCGCCCTGCAGAAACAGCCCAACAATCCGACCGTGTTGAACTACCTGGGCTACCTGTGGGTCGATAGCGGGACGCGGGTCGAGCAGGGGGCCGAGATGATCGCCCGCGCCTTCGCCGCCGATCCGTCGGACGGCAATATCCAGGACTCGCTCGGCTGGGCCCAGTATCGCCAGGGTCGATTCGACGTGGCGGTCGAGACCCTGGAACAGGCCGTGGCCAAGGAGCCCGCCAACGCCGAGATCAACGACCACCTGGGCGACGCCTACTGGGCCGTGGGGCGTCAGCGCGAGGCCGGCTTCCAGTGGAATCGCGTCCTGACCCTGGACGTCGAGCCCGAGCGCAAGGCCGAGGTCGAGGCCAAGCTGCGCGACAGGCTGGGGCAGGCGCCGACCGACGACAGCGGCGCGGGCGTCACGGACTGATCCGGTGACCTTGAGCGGCCTGGCTCCGGCCAAGATCAATCTCTTCCTGCACGTCGGGCCGGTGGCGGACGACGGCTATCACCCCCTGGCCAGTCTGGTCGTCTTCGCCGACGTGGGCGACGCCGTGACGGTCGCACGGGCTGGCGCCCTGTCGCTGAGCGTGACCGGCCCGTTCGGCGGGGCCTTGGCGGGCGAGGGCGACAATCTGATCCTGCGCGGCTTGCGGGCGCTGGGCGAGGCCGCCGGGATCGGCGCGCCGCCGGTCGCCGTCGCCTTGGACAAGCAACTGCCCATCGCGGCGGGGCTGGGCGGCGGCTCGGCCGACGCCGGGACGGCCATCCGATTGGCGGCCCAACTGCTGGACCTCGATCTGGACGAGACGGCGCTGGAGGCCGTCGCGGGCGTGGTCGGGGCGGACGGCCCCATGTGCCTGCGCGCGCGTCCGGCCTGGGCGACCGGCCGGGGCGACGACCTGCGCGACGAGCCGCGCCTGCCGCCGCTGCACGCCGTCCTGCTGAACCCCGGCCTGCCGTCGCCGACGGGGGCGGTCTATCGGGCCTATGACGATGCGCCCGCGGGCGGCGCCGACTGTCCCGCAGCGCCCGACGACTGGTCGCCCGCCGCCGTGATCGACTGGCTGGCCGCTCAGCGCAATGATCTGGAAGCCCCCGCCCTGCGCGTGACGCCGGGCATTGCCGAGGCGCTGGCGGCCATGCGCGCCGCGCCCGGCTGTCGCCTGACGCGGATGTCGGGCTCGGGCGCGACCGTCTTCGGCCTGTTCGAGGATGCGGCGGCGGCGGAAAACGCTGCGGTCACGCTGCGGCGCCCCGGCTGGTGGGTGCGATCCTGCCTGTTGGGAAATCCCGCGTCCGGTTGAACTCGGCCCCGCCGCCCTCTAGGGTCCGCGCTCAAATTTTGCGCTGCGAAAACGAGCCGTCGTGACGACCGAACCCCTATCCTTCCAGGACCTGATCCTGACCCTGCACAAATACTGGGGCGACCAGGGCTGCGCCATTCTGCAGCCCTATGACATCGAGGTCGGCGCCGGCACCCTGCACCCGGCCACGGTGCTGCGCGCGCTCGGTCCCAAGCCGTGGAAGGCCGCTTATGTCCAGCCCTCGCGTCGTCCCGGCGACGGCCGCTATGGCGAGAACCCCAACCGGCTGCAGCACTATTATCAGTATCAGGTCATCCTGAAGCCGAACCCGGACAACCTGCAGGAGCTGTATCTCGGCTCGCTGGCCGCCATCGGCATCGACCCGAAACTGCACGACATCCGCTTCGTCGAGGACGACTGGGAGAACCCCACCGTCGGCGCCTGGGGCCTGGGCTGGGAGGTCTGGTGCGACGGCATGGAGGTGACGCAGTTCACCTATTTCCAGGGCGTCGGCGGCATCGAGGTCGACGTGGTCTCGGGCGAGCTGACCTACGGGCTGGAGCGTCTGGCCATGTATGTTCAGGGCGTCGACAACGTCTATGACCTGAAGTTCAACAAGGAAGGCCTGACCTACGGCGAGGTCTTCCTTGAGAACGAGCGCCAGCAGTCCGAAGCCAACTTCCACGGCTATGACGTCGCCGCGCTGAAGCGCCGCTTCGAGGACATGGAGCGTGAAGCCGCCCACTTCCTGACGCTGAAGGGGCCGCAGGGCCAGCCTCTGGTCCTGCCCGCCTATGACCAGGTGCTGAAGGCCTCGCACCTGTTCAACCTGATGGACGCCCGCGGCGCCATCGCCGTCGCCGAACGCCAGAGCTACATCGGCCGCATCCGCGACCTGTGCAAAGCCTGCGCCCTCGCTCAAGTCGAACACGAACGGGCGACCGCCTGATGCCCCAGCTTCTCCTCGAAATCTTCTCCGAAGAAATCCCCGCCCGCATGCAGCAGGGCGCCGCGCGCGATCTGGAGCGCATGGCGTCCGAGCGTCTCAAGGCCGCCGGTCTGACCTGGGAGGCGCTGAACGTCTTCGCCGGGCCGCGTCGCCTGACCCTGGTGATCGACGGCCTGCCCGCCGCTACGCCCGACCGCAATGAAGAGGTCAAGGGGCCCAAGACCTCGGCCCCGGCCCAGGCGCTGGAAGGCTTCCTGCGCAAGACCGGCCTGACGCAGGACCAGCTGGTCGAGCGCGACGGCGTCTGGTTCGCCGAGATCAGCAGCAAGGGCCGCGCGACGACCGAGGTTGTGGCCGAGGCCGTGGATCAGATCATCCGCAGCTTCCCCTGGCCCAAGTCGATGCGCTGGGGCACGGGCACCCTGCGCTGGGTGCGCCCGATCAAGCGCATCATCGCCCTGTTCGACGGGGCGGTGGTTCCGTTCGAGATCGACGGCATCGCCAGCGGCGACGTGACCGAGGGCCACCGCTTCCTCGGCAGCGGTAAGCCGTTCGCGGTCAAGGACTTCGCCGACTATCGCGCCAAGCTGGAACGCGATTTCGTCCTGCTGGACGTGGCCGACCGCAAGCTGCGCATTCTGGACGCCGCCAAGGCCGCCTGCGCCGCGCGCGGTCTGGTTCTGGTCGACGACGACGGTCTGCTGGACGAGGTGGCCGGTCTGGCCGAATGGCCGACGCCGATCCTGGGCGACATGGACCCGCAGTTCCTGTCCCTGCCGCCCGAAGTGGTCCGCCTGTCGATGAAGGTGCACCAGAAGTATTTCGCCGTGCGCGATCCGTCGAAAGACGGCTTGGCCCCCAACTTCCTCGTCGTCGCCAACGTCGAGGCGACCGACGGCGGTCAGGCTCTGGCCGCCGGCAACTCCAAAGTCCTGTCGGCCCGCCTGAACGACGCCCGCTTCTTCTGGGACGAAGACCAGAAGGTCGGCTTCGACGCCTGGAACGACAAGCTGAAGGACGTCACCTTCCACGCCAAGCTGGGCACCCTGTCCGAGCGGGTCGACCGCATCGCGGCCCTGGCGCGTGAAATCGCCCCTCTGGTCGGCGCCGACGCCGATCAGGCCGAGCAGGCCGCGCGCCTGTCCAAGGCCGATCTGGCCTCGGGCATGGTGGGCGAGTTCCCGGAACTGCAGGGGATCATGGGCGGCTACTACGCCCGTCTGGCCGGTCAGCCCGACGCCGTGGCCGACGCCATCCGCGACCACTACAAGCCGCAGGGACCCGGC
>Ga0247819_10001876_pt1 | contig 11134 bp, 8 predicted proteins | sample 13C_Xylose_Day6_FD_193428 | JGI IMG/M metagenome (GOLD analysis project Ga0247819, IMG submission 193428) | Soil microbial communities from agricultural site in Penn Yan, New York, United States - 13C_Xylose_Day6 | ecosystem: Environmental > Terrestrial > Soil > Agricultural land | place: USA... | reverse complement strand
CATCATGACGGCGGCCGGCTTGGCCGTCGCCATCCCGGCCGTGCTGGGCTACAACATCTTCGGCCGCCGCATCGGCCGCATCGAAGCCGACCTGGAAGGCTTCGCGCGCGACCTGCGCGAGCTGGTCGCCCACCACTCGCAGGAGCCGCGCTGATGGCCTTCGGCCGGCTGGAACGCACCGAAGGGCCGCGCCCGATGAGCGACATCAACGTCACGCCGCTGGTGGACGTGATGCTGGTGCTGGTGGTCATCCTGATCATCACCGCGCCGCTGATGGCCAGCTCGCTGCGCCTGGACCTGCCCAAGGCCGAAGGCACCAGGCCGCAGGACGCACCGAAGTTCGTCACGGTCGGAATGGACGCGCAGGGCGGCCTGTTCCTGGACGACAAGCCGGTCACGCCCGCGCAGCTGGCGCAGGCCCTGTCGGAAGCGGCCAGGCGCAGTCCCGAGACCGAAGTGCAATTGCGCGCCGACCGGTCCGTCCCCTACGGCAAGGTGGTCGAGGTGATGGGCGCGGCGCAGAAGGCGGGCCTGTCCCGCGTCGGCTTCGTCGCTGAACCCCCGCGCTGACCCGTCCCACCGCGTCGGTGGGACGGCGGGCCCATCCTAGAATTCCGCCATGCAAGAAAAGTACAACCACCTCGAGGTCGAGCGGGCCGCGCAGGCGCACTGGACCGCGCGCGACGCGTATCGCGTGGTCGAGGATGCGCACAGGAAGAAGTTCTACGCCTGTTCCATGCTGCCCTACCCGAGCGGCAAGCTGCACATGGGCCACGTGCGCAACTACACGATCAACGACATGTTGACGCGCTACCTGCGCATGAACGGCTACAACGTCCTCATGCCCATGGGCTGGGACGCGTTCGGCCTGCCGGCGGAGAACGCGGCGCTGAAGAACGGCGTGCCGCCCGCCAAGTGGACCTACGAGAACATCGCCTACATGAAGGGGCAGATGCAGGCCATGGGCCTGGCGATCGACTGGTCGCGCGAGGTCGCCACCTGCGATCCCAGCTACTACAAGTGGAACCAGTGGCTGTTCCTGAAGATGCTGGAAAAGGGCATCGCCTACCGCAAGACCCAGGTCGTGAACTGGGACCCGGTGGACCAGACCGTGCTGGCCAACGAGCAGGTGATCGACGGCAAGGGCTGGCGCACCGGTGCGGTGGTGGAAAAGCGCGAGATCCCGGGCTACTACCTGAAGATCACCGACTACGCGTCCGAGCTGCTCGATCACGTGCAGCACAAGCTGCCCGGCTGGCCCGAGCGGGTCAAGCTGATGCAGGAGAACTGGATCGGCAAGAGCGAGGGCGTGCGCTTCGCGTTCACCCACGACATCCGCGATGCCGACGGTACGCTGATCGGCGACGGCCGCATGTACGTGTTCACCACGCGCGCCGACACGCTCATGGGCGTCACGTTCTGCGCGGTGGCGCCGGAGCATCCGCTGGCGACGCACGCGGCGCGCAACAACCCCAAGCTGGCCGCCTTCATCGAGGAGTGCAAGAAGGGCGGCACCACCGAGGCCGAACTCGCGCTGCGCGAGAAGGAAGGGATGCCGGCGGGCCTGGTGGTGTTCCATCCGGTCACCGGCGAGCCGGTCGACGTGTGGGTGGGCAACTACGTGCTCATGGGCTACGGCGACGGCGCCGTGATGGGCGTGCCCGGCCACGACGAGCGCGACTTCGCGTTCGCGCTCAAGTACAACCTGCCGATCGTGCAGGTGGTGCACGTGGACGGCGAGACCTACGACTACCACCACTGGCAGGAGTGGTACGCCGACAAGGAGCGCGGCGTCACGATCAACTCCGACAACTTCAGCGGCTTCAGCTACCAGCAGGCGGTGGACGCCGTGGCGCACGCGCTGCAGCAGAAGGGCCTGGGCGAGAAGAAGACCACCTGGCGCCTGCGCGACTGGGGCGTCAGCCGCCAGCGCTACTGGGGCACGCCGATCCCGATCATCCATTGCGAAGAGCACGGCGCCGTGCCGGTGCCCGAGAAGGACCTGCCGGTGGTGCTGCCTCAGGACTGCGTGCCCGACGGTTCCGGCAACCCGCTGAACAAGCGCGAGGACTTCCTCGCCTGCACCTGCCCGGTGTGCGGCAAGCCCGCGCGGCGCGAGACCGACACCATGGACACCTTCGTGGATTCGTCCTGGTACTTCATGCGCTACTGCGACCCGAAGAACGACGCCGCCATGGTGGGCGAGGGCACGCAGTACTGGATGCCGATGGACCAGTACATCGGCGGCATCGAGCACGCCATCCTGCACCTCCTGTACGCGCGCTTCTGGACCAAGGTGATGCGCGACCTGGGCCTGGTGAAGATCGACGAGCCGTTCACCAAGCTGCTGACGCAGGGCATGGTGCTGAACGAGGCGTTCTCGCGCACCGGCGCGAAGGCCGGCAAGCAGTACTACTGGGCGCACGACCTCGACATCGTGCGCGACGAGCACGCCAAGGTGATCTCCGCCACCGCCAGGGCCGACGGCCAGCCGGTGGTGTACGAGGGCTGGACCACGATGTCCAAGTCCAAGAACAACGGCGTCGATCCGCAGGACCTGATCGAGAAGTACGGTGCCGACACGGCCCGCCTGTACACCATGTTCACGGCGCCGCCCGAGGCCACGCTGGAGTGGAACGACGCCGCGCTCGAGGGCAGCTACCGGTTCCTGCGCCGCGTGTGGCAGTTCGGACATCGCCTGGCGGGATCCGGTTCGGCGGCCGGTTACGCGCAGCGCCTGGGCTCGGCGGGCCACTTCGGCAAGCAGGCCAAGGCCCTGCGGCACGAGGTGCACACGGTGCTCAAGCAGGTGGACTACGACTACGTCCGCATGCAATACAACACCGTGGTCTCCGGCGCGATGAAGATCCTCAACGCGCTGGAAGACTTCAAGGGCACCGGCGACGAGGGTGCCGACGTCGTGCTGGCCGAAGGCTTCGGCATCCTGCTGCGCGTGCTGTACCCGGTCACTCCGCACCTCACGCACGCGCTGTGGACCGAGCTGGACTTCGTCGCCTCGCACGGCGAGCTGCTCGACGCGCCCTGGCCCAAGGTCGACGAAAAGGCGCTGGAGCAGGACGAGATCGAGCTGGTGTTGCAGGTCAACGGCAAGCACCGCGGCTCGGTCGCGGTGCCCGCCGGCGCCAGCAAGGAAGAGATCGAGCGGCTGGCGCTGGCCAGCGAAGCCTTCGCCAAGTTCGGCGGCGGCGCCACGCCGAAGAAGGTGATCGTGGTGCCCGGCCGCCTGGTCAACGTGGTGGTGTGATGCGGCGCCGCCTGTTCCTGCTCGGCGGTGGCGGCGCGGCTGCGCTGGCCGGCTGCGGTTTCGAACTGCGCAAGGCGCCCGACTTCGCTTTCCGCTCGATCGCCATTCCGGCCACCACGTCGATGGCCAACGAGCTGCGGCGCACCATCTCCTCCGCCGGCGACGTGCAGGTGACGGCGCGCCAGCTCCCGCTCGACCAGGCCCAGGTCGTGCTGGACCTGGTGGCCGAGCTGCGCGAGAAGGTGGTCGTCGGCCTGAACGCCAGTGGCCAGGTCCGCGAGTTCCAGCTGCGGTCCACCGTGCGTTTTCGCCTCCGCACGCCGCAGGGCCGCGAGCTGATCCCCGAGACCGAGCTGGTGCAGCAGCGCGACATCAGCTTCAACGAATCCGCCGTGCTCGCCAAGGAGGCGGAGGAAACGCTGCTCTACCGCGACATGCAGACCAACCTGGTGCAGCAGCTCATGCGGCGCCTGGCCGCCGTCAAGACGGTCTGACCGCCTGATCCCGTAGAGCCATCGCTTCGCGGCGTTCTCCGACGCCGCCGCGCCCATCCGTGCGCTAGATTGACTCAACAGGGGCATCACGCCCCTGGGGAGAGACGCGATGGACAGCCAGGTCGGACCCGGCAGCCGCGACTACGTCGCCCTCGAGGCGCGCTGGGGCGCGCGCAACTACCACCCGATCCCCGTGGTCGTCGACCGGGCGCTCGACTGCCTGGTCTGGGACGTCGAGGGCCGCGAGTACATCGACATGATGGGCGCGTACTCGGCGGTGAGCCACGGCCACCTGCACCCGCGCATCGTCGCGGCCGCGCAGCGCCAGCTCGGCAAGGTGGCCGTCACTTCCCGCGCCTACTACGGCGACACGCTGGGGCCGTTCCTCGCCAAGCTCTGCAGCGTCGCCGGCTTCGACCGCGCGCTGCCGATGAACACGGGCGCCGAGGCCGTCGAGACCGCCATCAAGTGCGCGCGCCGCTGGGGCTACCGCATCAAGGGCATCCCCGACGGCCAGGCCGAGATCCTCGTGGCCCGCGGCAACTTCCACGGGCGCACCAACACCATCATCGGTTTCTCCAGCGAGCCCGAGTACCGCGCCGGCTTCGGGCCGTTCACGCCGGGCTTCCGCCACTTCGACTTCGGCGACATGGCCAGCGTGGCGGCGGCCGCGACGCCCAACACCTGCGCGGTGCTGATCGAGCCGATCCAGGGCGAGGCCGGCATCGTGCTGCCGCCCGAGGGCTTCTTCCTGCGCCTGCGCGAGTGGTGCACGAAGAACCGCGTGCTGCTGATCGACGACGAAGTGCAGGCCGGCCTGGGCCGCACCGGGCGCTGGTTCGCGTTCGAGCACGAAGGCATCCGGCCCGACGCGCTGATCCTGGGCAAAGCGCTCGGCGGCGGGCTGCTGCCGGTCAGCGCCTTCCTGGCCGACAACTCGGTGATGGGTGTGTTCGACCCCGGCAGCCACGGCTCCACCTTCGGCGGCAACGCGCTGGCCGCGGCGGTGGCGCTGGAAGGACTGCGCGTGCTGGAGGACGAGCGCCTCGTCGAGCGAGCCGCCCGCCTCGGCCCGCACCTGATGCAGCGGCTGCAGGAGGTGAAGGCGGCCGCGGGACCGCTGATCCGCGACGTTCGCGGCCGCGGCCTGTGGGTCGGCGTGGACGTCGATCCGGCGCACGGCAGCGCGCGGCGGCTGGTGGAGCGGCTGGCCGAGCGCGGCGTGCTGTCCAAGGAAACGCACGAGACGGTGATCCGCTTCGCGCCGCCGCTGACCATCACGCCGGAGTTGATCGACAAGGCCACGGGCATCTTCCGCGAGGTGGTGCTGCAGGGCCGGCCCTGACGGCCGATACACTCGGCGGCATGCAGCTAGCCGCCGCCCAACTCCAGGCTCACCTGCAAAAGGGCCTGAAGTCGCTCTACACGCTCCACGGCGACGAGCCCTTGCTGGTGCAGGAGGCCGCCGACGCCATCCGCGCCGTGGCGCGCACGCAGGGCTACACCGAACGCACCGTCCACACCGTCGCCGGCGCGCACTTCGACTGGAGCGAAGTGCTGGCGGCCGGCGGCTCGCTCAGCCTGTTCGCGGAGCGGCAGATCGTCGAGATCCGCATCCCGTCCGGCAAGCCGGGCAAGGAAGGCAGCCCCGCGCTGCAGCAGCTGGCCGAGAGCGCCCAGGGCAACGATTCCACGCTGACGCTGGTGCTGCTGCCGCGGCTGGACAAGATGACGCGCAACGGCGCCTGGTTCTCGGCGCTGGACAGCTACGGCGTCACCCTCCAGCTCGACCCGGTGGAGCGCTCGGCGCTGCCGCAGTGGATCGCCCAGCGGCTGTCGCAGCAGGGCCAGCGCGTGGTGGCCGGCGAGGAGGGCCAGCGCACGCTGCAGTTCTTCGCCGACCGCGTCGAGGGCAACCTGCTCGCGGCCCACCAGGAGATCCAGAAGCTCGCGCTGCTGTACCCGGCGGGCGAGCTGGGCTTCGAGCAGGTCGAGAGCGCGGTGCTCAACGTGGCGCGCTACGACGTCTTCAAGCTGTCCGAAGCGGTGCTGGCCGGCCAGCTGGCGCGCGTGCAGCGCATGCTCGACGGCCTGCAGGCCGAGGGCGAGGCCGAGGTGCTGGTGCACTACACGCTGGCCGAGGACATCCGCGCGCTCAAGCGCGTCAAGGACGCCATGGGCGCCGGCCGGCCGCTGCCGATCGCGCTGCGCGAACAACGCGTGTGGGGCTTGAAGGAGCGCCTGTTCGAGCGCGTGCTGCCGCGCCTGTCGGCCACCGCGCTGGACAACCTGCTGCACGCGGCCCACGTCGTGGACGGCATCGTCAAGGGCCTGAAGGCGCCGGGCTGGCCCACCGACGGCTGGCAGGCGCTGCACCGCCTCGCGGCCGACCTGTGCCGCGAATGCGCGCCGGCGGGCGCGGGCGCGTCGCGCCGCTGACAGTCCGTCGTCCCCGCGGAGGCGGGGACCCAGTGCTTCCTTTTGGCGCTCATCGGACGCACTGGATTCCCGCCTCCGCGGGAATGACGGGTCAACGGACGGGCCATCGGTCTCCAAGGGATAATCCCGGCGTGAATGCGCTGAACGTCGCCGAATACATGCAGACGCTGGGCCTGCAGGCCCGGCAAGCCGCCGCCCGCATGTCGTCCGCTAGCGCGGCCGCCAAGAACGCGGCGCTGCGTTCGATGGCGGCGAAGCTGCGGGCCTCCATCGCGCCGCTGGCCACCGAGAACGCCAAGGACATCGAACGGGCACAGGCCGCCGGCCTGGCCGCCCCGATGGTGGATCGCCTCAAGCTCACGCCGAAGATCGTCGAGACGCTGGCCCAGGGCTGCGAGCAGCTCGCGGCCATGCCGGACATCATCGGCGAGATCCGCGGCATGACCCAGCAGCCCAGCGGCATCCGCGTGGGCCAGATGCGCGTGCCGCTCGGCGTGTTCGGCATGGTGTTCGAGAGCCGTCCCAACGTGACGATCGAGGCCGCCAGCCTGTCGATCAAGAGCGGCAACGCCTGCATCCTGCGCGGCGGCTCCGAGGCCATCGAATCCAACAAGGCGCTCGCGCGACTGGTGCGCGAGGCGCTGGCCGAAGCCGGCCTGCCCGAGGACGCGGTGCAGATGGTGCAGACCACCGACCGCGAGGCCGTGGGCCAGCTGATCGCGATGCCGCAGTTCGTGGACGTCATCATCCCGCGCGGCGGCAAGGGCCTGATCGAGCGCATCAGCCGCGACGCCAAGGTGCCGGTGATCAAGCACCTGGACGGCAACTGCCACGTGTACGTCGACGATCCCTGCGACGTGGACATGGCGGTCACCATCGCCGACAACGCCAAGACCCAGAAATACAGCCCCTGCAACGCCAGTGAAGGCCTGCTGGTCGCGCGCGGCGTGGCGGCGCAATTCCTGCCGAAGATCGCCGCCGCGTACTCGGCCAAGGGCGTCGAGATGCGCTGCGACGCGGAGGCCAAGAAGATCCTGGCCGCCGTGCCCGGCGCGAACCTGAAGGACGCCACCGAGCAGGACTGGTACGAGGAATACCTCGCGCCCATCATCAGCATCAAGGTGGTGGCCGGCCTCGACGAGGCCATCGCCCACGTGAACCACTACTCCAGCCACCATACCGACGCCATCGTCACGCGCGACCACGTGCATGCGCAGCGTTTCCTGCGCGAGGTGGATTCGGCCAGCGTGATGGTCAACGCCAGCACGCGATTCGCCGACGGCTTCGAGTACGGCCTCGGCGCCGAGATCGGCATCAGCACCGACAAGTTCCACGCGCGCGGGCCGGTCGGCATCGAAGGCCTGACCTCGCTCAAGTGGGTGGTGCTGGGCCAGGGCGAGATCCGTACCTGACATGCCCGATTTCTGGCCCGGCTGCGGCTGGCGACTGCTGCAGCGATCCGACGACGGCCAGCTGGTCGTCACCGACGACTTCCTTCGCAACCTGCTGCTGCGGCCCGAATTGGCGCCCGTGCCCGAGTCGTGCGCGAGCGAGCGCGCGCTGCACGAGTCGCTGCTGGAGCGGCCGCGCCAGGACATCCCCGCCGCGCGGCTGAAGCAGCTGGCCGACGACGACGCGCAGTCCAACTACGAGGTCTGGCTGCGTTTCCGCAGCCGCCTGCTCGCGCGCCCCACTCTGGAAGGCAGCTACCTGCAGCTGTTCCGGTCCGACGTCGACGTGCCGCCGGTCCTCGTGCACCACCTCACCCAGGTGCTGCTGCGGCAGGTGCTGGGCGACGAAGCGACGGCGGTGCAAGCGCGCGCCGCCGAGATGCTGTTCCGCTCGCAGCGCATCGCCATCCAGGAAGACGGCCAGGTCATGGCGGCCGACGAGCAGACCGTGGAGCGGCAGGCCCAGGCCAGCTTCGGCGGCATCGCCGACCTGCTGCGCCAGGCGGGCGCGACGCCGCGCACCGCGGAGCTGGACGTGCTGAACGACGACAACGCCGACAAGTACTGGGAGCGCAGCGAGGCGCACGATTTCGTGATCAGCCTCAACCACGGCCAGCCCGCGCTCGCGGCGCTGTGCCAGGTCATCGAGAAGTGGGTGCGGCATTTCCTCGCGCTGGACGTGCGCGTGCACCCCGAACGCGAGATCGACGAGGAGCGCTGGCTCTGGCACGTCGGCCTCGACGCGCAGGCCACCGCCGTGCTCAACGCGCTGTATCAGGGCGAGGACATCGACCCGGCGCAGGGCAAGCGCATGCTGTGCCTGTTCCGCCTGGAGTTCGAGGAACCCAGCCTGATGCTGCCGCAGGTGGCCGGCCACCCGGTGTATCTGGCGATGGCCATGGACGAGGCGAACCGCCTGCGCCTCAAGCCCCAGAACCTGCTGCTCAACCTGCCTCTGGCCCGCCAGGGGTGAGCCCGGCGGGGCGGCTTGCAACCGGCCGCTCAGCCCCCAGCTTCCTGTAATCTCCGTCGACCACCCACCGGAATCGAGCGCCGCATGGTTCCCCATCTCATCACGGCCCTGTCGGGCCCGATCAACGAACTCGAGGAACGCATCCTCGATTCCATGCCCGCCATCGAACGCTGGTTCCGGCTCGAATGGATGGAGCACACGCCGCCGTTCTACACCTCGGTGGACGTGCGCAACGCGGGCTTCAAGCTGGCACCGGTGGACACCAATCTGTTCCCGGGCGGCTGGAACAACCTGACGCAGGAAATGCTGCCGCTGGCCGTGCAGGCGGCGATGGCGGCCATCGAGAAGATCTGTCCGGAAGCGCGCAACCTGCTGGTGATCCCCGAGAACCACACGCGCAACACGTTCTACCTGGCCAACGTGCTGCAGTTGAAGCGCATCTTCCACATGGCGGGGCTGAACGTTCGCATCGGCTCCATCAGCCCGGAGATCAAGGAGCCCACGAAGATCGACCTGCCCACGGGCGAATCGATCCTGCTGGAGCCGGTGGTGCGCAGCAAGCACCGCCTGGGGCTGAAGGACTTCGACCCCTGCACCATCCTGCTGAACAACGACCTCACCGCCGGCCCGCCCGGCATCCTGGAGGACCTGCACGAGCAGTACCTGCTGCCGCCCCTGCACGCGGGCTGGTCGGTGCGGCGCAAGAGCCGGCACTTCCAGAGCTATGAAGAGGTCGCCAAGCGCTTCGGCAAGATGCTGGGCATCGACCCCTGGCTGATCAATCCGCTCTACAACAAGTGCGGGGAGATCGACTTCAACGAAGGCTCGGGCATGGACTGCCTGACCACCAACGTCGATGCGCTCCTGACGCGCGTGCGCAAGAAGTACAAGGAATACGGCATCAACGAGAAGCCGTTCGTGATCGTCAAGGCCGACAACGGCACCTACGGCATGGGCATCATGACCGTGCGGGACGTGAAGGACCTGGAACAGCTCAGCCGCCGCACCAGGAACAAGATGTCCGTCGTCAAGGACGGCCGCGAGGTGCACGACGTCATCATCCAGGAAGGCGTGCAGACCTACGAGCGCATCCATGACGCCGTGGCCGAGCCGGTGGTCTACATGATGGACCGCTACGTGGTCGGCGGTTTCTACCGCGTGCACCCGGAGCGCGGCATCGACGAGAACCTCAACGCCCCGGGCGCCGGCTTCGTGCCGCTGGCCTTCGCCGAAAGCGCCCACCTGCCGCAGCCCGGCCAGAAGCCCGGCGCCAGCGCGCCGAACCGCTTCTACATGTACGGCGTCATCGGCCGCCTGGCCATGCTGGCCGCCAGCTACGAGCTGGAAGGCACGGATCCCGAAGCCGAGACTTACGACTAAAGTGCGCGTTCTGGATTGCTGCGCCGCCGCATGGGCCGCCGAAGGTCTTTGCGGCGGCGCACAATAGCGGTCCCTCACGGAACGGAACCCCGCCGCCGCGAAGCCGGCGCCAAGACGGGGCCCTTTTTTTGCAAAGCTCCAAATCCCCGCTAGCGGCGCTGACCCTGGGCGCCATCGGTGTCGTCTACGGCGACATCGGGACCAGCGTTCTGTACGCGGTCAAGGAAGTCTTCGGCTCCGGCCACGTCGGCTTCAGCACCGGCAACGTCTACGGGATCCTCTCGATCCTCTTCTGGACGCTCACCGTCATCGTCTCGATCAAGTACGTCGTGCTCGTGCTTCGGGCGGACAACAACGGCGAGGGCGGCCTGATCGCCATGCTGGCCCTGGCCTCGCAGGCGGTGAAGGACAAGCCGCGATTGCGCGCCGTGCTGCTGGCCGTCGGCATCTTCGGCACGTCGCTCTTCTACGGCGACGGCGTCATCACGCCGGCGATCTCGGTGCTGTCGGCGGTCGAGGGTCTCGAGGTGGTGTCGCCGCGCTTCACCGACTGGGTGATCCCGCTGACGCTGCTGATCCTGTTCTTCCTGTTCGCGGTGCAGAAGCACGGCACCGGCGGCGTGGGGCGCTACTTCGGGCCGATCACGCTGGTCTGGTTCTTCACGCTCGCCGCGCTGGGCGTGTCCAACATCGTGCGGCACCCCGAGATCCTGACCGCGATCAGCCCGCACCACGCGGTCCGCTTCATGTGGCACCACCCGGGCACCACCTTCATCATCCTGGGCGCGGTGGTGCTGTGCGTCACCGGCGCCGAGGCGCTCTACGCGGACCTCGGCCACTTCGGCAAGAAGCCGATCCGGCTGGCGTGGTTCATGGTGGTGATGCCGGCACTCACGCTCAACTACTTCGGCCAGGGCGCGCTGCTGCTGGAGCGCCCGGACGCGGTGAAGAATCCGTTCTTCCTGATGGCGCCCGACTGGGCCCTGCTGCCGCTGGTGGGGCTGGCCACCGCCGCCACCGTCATCGCATCGCAGGCGCTGATCACCGGCGCCTTCAGCGTGACCCGCCAGGCGATGCAGCTGGGCTACCTGCCGCGCCTGAACGTCCAGCACACCAGCGTGCGCGAGACCGG
>Ga0247819_10001871_pt1 | contig 11157 bp, 27 predicted proteins | sample 13C_Xylose_Day6_FD_193428 | JGI IMG/M metagenome (GOLD analysis project Ga0247819, IMG submission 193428) | Soil microbial communities from agricultural site in Penn Yan, New York, United States - 13C_Xylose_Day6 | ecosystem: Environmental > Terrestrial > Soil > Agricultural land | place: USA... | reverse complement strand
TCCCTGGACTCCCCCCCCCCCCGGAGCAAACGGCCTGAAGCATCAATAATTGCCGGGTATCCATCAAATCCTCTCTGAGCGCGTGGGCGCCGTTGCCCATAGTTCGTCTAGCGTTGCCGTCACAATACGGCCATTCTGCCCCATAGCAGGATAACGCGCAGGCTCTACCGGATCGGGAGCCTTATGCTCTGCCATTACCTGAGCACCGTATGAAAACGCATCTGCCGGATGAGACGCCCAATTATGCAACGGCTCGCGTGAGAATACTCCGGTGTCCTGATTATATTCAAATTCCCACGCACGTAACCCATCCACACCAGATTCCGTCAAATCCCGGTTAAATGCGCATCTAGGGATAATCGCCCTGGCCGCGCTGATCTGGTCCAGCTTGCGAGTCTGCGGCACAACCGCCACTCGCCCAGCGCCAAACGCAGATAGAAACTTCTCCATCGACGTGTGCTTACTTTGGAATGTCTTAGCCCGTGCGTCATGCGGCAACCAGATACGGCCTACACCCCTTCCTCCTAGCTCCAGAATGTTCTCCTGGATCTTTGGTATCCAATCATCCGCATCTAGCCCTGACTCGCCCTCGTACTTCAGCACATTGAAGCCACCAGGCACACGCTGCCAGTACCACCACGCAGCAGTATCCCGAAAGCCTAGATCGCTAGACACCTCGATAGGCGATCCATTCGGGTCGAACACCACTTCGTCATTGATTCTGCCTTCCCTCTCCGCCTGGTTGACCCAGCGGCCCAGGATAGAGCCTGTGATATTGCCGTATGCGCCTTCCCAGATATGATCGTATTCATCCGGCCGCTCAGCTAAATCACGCTGGCGAGCACGTTCAAGCATCTTGGGGAATTTGGGATTGTCGCGCCAGTTAAGCTGCACGACCTTGATACGAGCATCCTTGGATTGGCGGAACCGCTTATCCGTCGGGCTACCCTTGCGCCTAGGGTTCCACGTCACCCAAAGCTCAGCGTTCCAGCCGTCACCCTCTTCCCGCAGCGTAGGGATCAGCACCTGCCAGGAGTAGTCAACCACATCTTCAGCTTCGTCCACCCACGTCAGCAACAGGCGACCCTTGGACTTCACGCTGGCAATGTTGCGGTCCAGGCCTGCAAACGCAAAGCTGATGCGCCCATCCCTGGATTTGATGTACTTCTCGCCTATCTCGTAATAGGACGCCAGAAACGGCTCATCCTCGATAGCGCGCTTGCACTCTTCGAGGGACGAGTCTTCCAGGGAGTTCATGAACTGACGGGCGCACAGGAGAATGCCCTTGATACCCTGCATCCCGTACATATAGCCTCTGACGGCTACCATCTTGGCAAAGCTGCGCGTCTTGGCGCTTCCCCGGCCTCCCCATGCTCCCCGTACGTCAGCCTCACCTGTGAAGACAGGGATCAGCCTCTTGGGGATCTCAATCGTTACTGCCGTCATCGCTCATGGGCTTTAGCAGAATCTGCGTCACGGTCTGAATCGGACCCCCACCCTCTCCGCTCACCTGTAGCGGTAGCAGCTTCGGGTAGATAGTCCCCCAGAACACTTTCTCGTTCAGAGGATCTTCCTTCGCCCACTCCACTAGGCGTTCCGTTCCCCCAAGTGCTTCAGCCGCCTGGGCAATTGCGTCCTTGGCGGCTGTCGTTACCTTGTTCGGTGTTCCCTTGACTCGGCCACCGGTCTTTACACCCTTAGCCATCTCTACCTCAATCTACTTTACATAATGTTGGTACATTATTCCACAGACCAATCTCCGTCCGATCCAGGAATACCGCTTTGATAGACTGAGCGTGGCTCAGCTTTTGATAGGGCGTTAGCCACCTGCTCTGCTTGCGTCTGGTTATCGAACGAACCGATGGTTTCGCACCCGGCGTGGTAAAGACCGTTCGGCATTTGTTCGCTGTGATAGCGAGTGATGATGTAGCGAGTCACCGGGCGCACCCGATACTCCACTTCTTTGTTCATGTCTATATCCTCAGATATATGATTTGTCTTAGTGCTGGTCAGTACCACGCCACTTATGGCCCTTCTGCAGCGGAGCAGGCACCGAGCCCGTACCCTCTACTTCCAGTACCCATAAGCCACCGTCCCAGTATAGCGACTTTCGGCCTTCACGGTCGTTAGTCTCGGGCGGACCTTCCACTTCGTACCAGCCTTCGTACACAGGGTGAATGTCAAAGCCCAGCCAGTTACCGGAGTCTTGCTGCTTCTCCGTGGCCTTCTTCTGCTTGGTGTCGTCTTGCTTTTTCATGCTCTGCTCCTGAGTTATGCCTAGGGATAGGCGGTTTTCAGTATCAGCAAATCTTGTTCCTAGATCAGCGCAATAACTCCAGCCACCATGATTAGGAGCCCAATTAGGAAAATCTGGACTCCCCTACGTTTTTTGGGGATCAGCGGCTTAGGCTCTTCCTGCGTAGGCTTGATCTCAGCTTTTATCCAATACACTCCGCGTGGTCCGCAAAACCCCGTCGTCCTACGAGCGTCAATCGGGTTCCATACACTGAGCGTCCCATCTACTGCGTAACGTTCGCCTTTAGGCCTATCAGGCGAAAAACAAAATTCTCTCTGTGCTGAAGGCGGGGCCAGTGGACCCAAATTAAGTTTCCTGTAGTGGCCGCAGTCCCTGCAAAACTTATCCTCTTCCAATCCCTGTCTCCCAATAGATTCCCTACTATCGCTGTACGCGTCAAACACATATTGAAAGGGAGCCTACGAAGGGCGAAGTGCCGCAGGGAGAAGCGCCGGAGGGAGGGCCGGTTTCCGCCCCGAGGCTCCCTATCAATGTATGCTTGAAAAGATCCCCCGGCGTCTGTCACCACCGGGGGGGTAAAGCTCTGGAATTGAACCCGTCAGGTCCAGTCTTCAGTATGCCTATTTAATGTGGGATTAGCAAGTAAGTGCATGATTCTTATTGCTATATTTCCATCCTTAGTCCCGGTAGAAAATCTGGAAGTCGGTAATCTGCCCTCCCATCGACAACAGCTTAGGCTGATACTTCGCCCTCTCTGCTGCTTGCCGCATGCTGGAGTCCAAGACGTACGGCCTTCCCTTCTCTGCCAGCAACTTGCCGGGGGTAACCTTGCGGTCAATCAGTGTCTTTTTGCTCATTTCATTTCTCCCTTAATACTTTTGCCAGTGATTTCCCAAGGTATACCGTGACGAATATGCCAGCCAACGCAGCCACACCAAGCCAAATTCCTGCCACAAAATAGACAATCACCGCTAAAACGGTAGACATAAGAATCCTCCCTAATCTTTGTCCATCAATATTCTGACCATTGCAACTAACACACCGATACTTATAACTGCCACCGCTATGGCTATGCTGATTATCATCGCTGATAGCGCAATGTCAACAATTCCCGAACACATCAGAATTCCTCCACTTCCCAGCCGCCTCCATGCTTCTTTGCTCGTGGCTTCAAGGCCACGAACTTGAACGGGTACATGTCAGCAGCCACCTTGATCTTTACCCTGGCGTCGTCTTGCCAGAATCCCTTTACTTCGTGCATCTCAAGCTGGCCGTCTGCCTGCATGACGGCGAAATCCGGGCTGTAGAACGTGTTGTCAGCCAGCCTCAGCTTCACCCCCTCAAACTTGTGCCAGAGGATCCCCCCTACCGCCTGAAGCTGTTTCAGGTACTCAGCATAGGCAGCCTCCGTTTTGTTCATCTGGCCAGTTTTTAAGCGGCCTGCGGCGAATGACCTATTCATCCTTCCCCCTTCATCTCTACCTGCGTGATCATTACGGTTATCTCTTTTCCGCTGACAACTGGTTCGATTTGCACAGTGCAAGGGGCCTTGAATAGCGACCTTTTCTCAACATATTCATGGATAGCATCCAGCACTTCGTCATGGGAAAGGATTACCTGCATTTCATTTTTCCTTAGGTACATAGGTAACCTTGCGCTCAAGCCCCATGTCTTCAAGAATCCATGCAGGCGGCTGGACTACCCCATGCACAACCTGCGACACCATTGACGTAGATACCCCCCATGCCTTGGCTGCCGCCTGCTGCGTCCCGTACTTCTGGATGATGTGGGCGCGAACTTTATCGCCGATATTCATTACTCTTCCTAAAGATTTGGATAGAAAAACGATGCCAACAGGAATATTGGAGACACGATCCCACTCGAAAACAGCATGCAAACAATTGCACTGTTATCCGTCGTCTCGTTTCTGGACTCGATGAAATTTAGCAATACAGCAGCAGCCAAAAACAAAGCCACGAGCCAGCAAAGTATGAGTGTCATGATTACCCTCCCAGGTGCATTCTCAAAAGCGTAAATGGGTCTATCGGCTGAGCACGGAGCTTGGAAATGAACGCATCCGATTCCGCTACCAGCTGCGCCTTTTGGTATGGCAGAAGCTCCCACACGCAGCACTTTTGATCCAACTTCTTTTCGGCCAATCGGACAATGCGCAAACCTCTGCACGTCCATTTCGCTGGAACACGATCCAGCATTTGCTCGGCGGCGCCGCTCTTGATGAGCGATCTGAACGCCATGTCCACGTTCTGAACCGTCAGTCCGGTGCTCCGAGCAACATCCCGGCTTGTAGAGGGTCCATGCTCAGCCAGATAGACCCTGACTATCTGTGTGTTCGTTCCCATTTTGCTCTCCCTGTTAACTTCACAACTTAACTATACTCTTCCTATTGGTTGAGTAAAGCCCTTTATTCTAAGTACTTACCCCTATGGCACAAGTTGACAACGAAGCGAGAAGAATGGATCGAACCGACCAGGCACGAAAGCAGCCTTCATTGCCTTTACCGTCTTGTCGGCCAGCGTTACGCGCCCTATCCTCTCACGCACCGTCAGCATCTTTTGATGCTCTACTGGCATTACCTCAACAGAGATCACCACAGAGCCCCGGAGGCCTCCTGGGCATGCTTCGTACTGGTAGGATGCCAGCCCACCAGCCGTTCTCCCTTGGCCGACACGTCTGATTTCGCCGTTCTTTAGCATGCGGTTGATCATCTTGCGCACGCTCTCCTGGTTCTGGCGCAAGTCGTTGACGATTTCAAACACCATCTTCGGTCCGTTCTTGGCCAGATACCGGTATATTTCCTCCTTCATGCCTCCCTTTTTTGAGGGATAAGCCCTCTCCAGGCTACGGCGCACTTCCTCAATGCGCTCATTCGAGACTTGCTCCCCGACTTCGCACCAAATTGCCCGTGGTCCACGGATGCAGATGATCACTGCCTGGTAGATGAGTTCGTTCACCTTCAGCCCCCGAATCGCCGATTTGACTTCCTCTAGCGATATCCCAAGAGCGTCTGCGACCTGTTGAGACGTACTCGGCATGTCGCAAATGAATTCGTAGACGCGCCGGATGTTGGTTTTCCCCTGCATGATTTCTCCCTTAGACGTATTCCGGTTCACCGGAGTACTTCACGTATTGATAAGGCCTACGCTGCGGATTGGTCGTGAACTGCATAGCCGGTCGGTTGAAGAACAGGCAAAGTTTCTTGGCCTGAACATCCCCGTTGCGCTGCTTCAAAAGCTCCAGGATCGCATCAAAAGTATCCGGGCTTTCCCCTTCTTCTTTCTTGGCGGACCAGACCGAAAACACGTTGTCCGCCGCGTCTGTCACTTTCGAGCTGCCAGCAACGTCCAACTTCCCCGGGCTTTTCTTCTCGTTCTCGCCCTTTCTAGGGTGCGCCACAAGATGAATATGTACACCCAATTCCCGGCAGAACCCCGCCAGCTTGCGCATCGCCTCCTTCTGAGCGGACATAGCTCCCGCGCCATCCTCAGGAACATCCGTCATCATCAGACTATCAATGACGAAATGGCGGATCCCATACCGCTTGAAGCCGTAGCGAAAAACTTCCAGTAGGCGGTCAATGGTGGCCGTGCCAGTCAGGTTAAACAACCACGACTTATCCTCGATCCACTCCCCGCAATGCTCGAAATACGCCTGTGTAGGCCGATCCTGTCCGGTTAGCTGCTTGACTAGGCGGCGTCCTTGGTTAACCGGCGTCATTTCGCCAGAGAACACGCAGACGCGTTCACCTTGGCATTGCAGCCCGATCAAAACCTGATTGAGCAGAAGTGATTTCCCGTGGCCGTTGTAGCCGGTCCACACCGTCAACTCACCATTGCGGAACTGAAACCACGGCTGGTCGATACCGTTGAACGTCAAACACGGGTCTACCAGCTTTTCCCCGTTTGGCCAGAATGAATGCTTGATCTGCCCCCAAAACTCAGAGACGGGGCGCAGTTCGTCCGGGTCAAACGTCCTGCCAGCACGCAAACAATGATCAAAGTCCACCCGCTCGGCGCCGGACAACAGGTATTCGTTAGCGTCCTTGCATTTGTCGAACACGACGACTTTGCACCGCTCCAGGCCCAGACGGTTAGCGACTTCGCGCGCCCCCTTCTGGCCGGCATCGTCATTGTCGTAGCACAGGTAGATTTCCGAGAACCTCTCCAGACGGTCCCAGTCACTGTCAATCCACTGGTGATTGCCAGCGCCAGCGTTGACCGACAGGGACGGGATCCCTACCTGATGCCCCGTCATGGCGTCTATCTCGCCTTCAAAGATAGCCACACTACGAGCTTTAGGGTCGATCAGGTCCCATCCAAACAAGCACGGTTCCGCGCCGCCTTCCTGCCGCATGTCCTTTTTGTCCGAAACGTTGCGGTACTTGGCGTTGACGAACTCGCCTTCACGCAAATACGGGAACACCGCATAAAACTTCCCGCTTCGCTCCTGCTCTGCGATCTTGAAGGCCTCTAGGGTTTCCTCCGTGATTCCCCGGGTAGCAAACCAGTCCTTCACGGGACTGCGAGGCTTGTAGGCGGTAGGCTTGGCCGGACGTTTGTAGGCCTGGCGCTCCTTCTTTGGCATGGAATCCCGGATTCCAAGAAAGGATTTGGCTTCCGCCATAGCTTGGCCGACAGACAGAATCCTGACCGCGCACCACAGGTCGATCAGGTCTCCAGCCTGACCAGTATTGAAGTCCTTCCATACGCCGCGTTTAGAGCCCGTAAGACGCACTGAAAGGGATGACCCTGGCTCACCCCCTACCCCACCTACTTTCCACTCTCCTGAGGCCTTCTTGCCAGCCGGAAGCAGGTATTCAGCGATTCGGGCTGCGTCTTCCGCCATTTTCTGGCTAAGTTCTGCTGCGTTCAATTGTTCTCTCCCTTCTTACCGTTGCGCCACAGGTACGCCGTCTTTTCCGTACACCCTGTGTTGATCGCTTCGTACTCGTGCTCAAACCCTGCCTTCACCCACCATGAGCCCGTCGTATCAAGTGCGCCAGCATATTGAGCAAACTTGCGGGCACCGAACAAAGTCTCCGGCCTGAGGTATTGGGCCATCTTCTCGTCATCGCCCCATTGCCCAACCTTCGCGTCAATCACAGCCTTGATTTCGTCAGCCGTGAATCCTTCCTTCAACCTTGCCTTCACCAGATTCAGGTTAGTCTCGACCGGCTTGAAATTGCTCCCGGTTTTTTGGTTCAGGTAGTCCAGGATTTCCTTAGGTTCCTTTCCTGGTTCAAAACTTCCTGGTTCTGTAGGCGTTTGGCGACCCACCCCGGGGTCACCTCCCGACCCACCCGGGGTCGTTTGGCGACCCACCCCCGGCGTATTACGACCCACCTCAGACACCAGTATATTCAACTTATACGAGTTACTAAGTTGGATGCCTTCCTGGAATCTTTGCTCAACAGAAATCACTCCGCGCTCAACCAACGACTTCAATGCGTTCTTCGTTGCCGTTTCCGAAAGGCCACAATCAGATGCCAGCAGCTTGATCCGAGGAATGCAGCAGCCGGTATCACCGTTCACACGATTAGCCAGCATCAGGAGAACCATTTTTTGCGTGCAGGGCAAATCCTGCTCGACAGCCCACGTCATAGCTTGGAAGCTCATGGTCATTCCGCCTTGAGATCGAATATTTTGAACAGGCGAATGACCGTCACCGGGCTAAGGTAGCCGTTGACGTACAGGCGCATGGTGAGGGATTTGATAGCGCTGCGAATGCCGCGCCGAGGGGATGATGGCATGGAAGTTCTCCAGCTCATTAGGAGAGGGGGTCGAAACCCCTGTACAAATTCAGGGTGAGGCCCTTACGGGTAGACTCGCCCCTCCTAATGAGCATTTGTATAGACATGGAATCCCGCCTGGTTTCGACAACAAACGGGTGCCTTGGTGTATTACGACTAGCAGGTACTATCTTACTTACTACTGCATAAAAATCAACTGAAACCTGCGGCTTCGAGCGCATCTTTTGGCACTTCGTAGCCAGAAGCCTGTAAACGTTCGATGGCCCATTGCAGCAACGTGCGCTGCTTGCCGTAGCTAGCTTCAAATTTGGTCTTCCAGGGGTGGACCGCGATCAGGCCAGGCGCTCCGGTATTCTCTTGGTGATGCCCGGCACACAAAGGCAAGACGAGCCAATGCGCATCCGGCTTCGTGCGGCCATCTATATGATGCACCGACACGTTGAAATTGCCGATGCCGTCGATCCGGCAGGCCACGCAACCTTGCTGGCATAATGCGTCGTGGAACCGCTTCTGAGCAGCGGAGGGAGATTTGCCTTTCATTTATGCCACCCTGGGATATGAGGGTCATCAGACCACTGAACACTATTCATGGCTCCGAAAGCCTGGATGCTTTCGATCAGGTCAGCCATATCCTTGACCCCTAGCGTGCGCGTTTGCTGGCCAAGAGCAACAACACCTTTCCCGTCAAGCGATGGCACCAGCTGCATGCGGTTCGTTTCTCGAAGCCAAGAATCCACCAACAGACGCTTCCAGTCTTCAACGCCAAGCTTGCGATCCATCCACTTCATTTGCGCCGCGATATCGCCACAAAGAGCATGTAGCTTGGCATTCTGGTTCAGGCTGCGGTTAGGCTCTTGGATAGTGACGAAGTGGCCATCAGGAGCCGTGAGCATGGCCTGCACCAACATTTGCCTGGTGGCGGGAGTTACGCGGATGCGTCGGTGTTCTGACATTTCGCTTCCCGTGCTTTCTTCGCCTGCTCCATCGTCAGGAGTGCTTGAAGGGACATTACCGTCCTGTGTAGCCCACCTGTGCGCATCCCACGGCTGATGAGCGATACCGTGGATTCGCTCAGCCCCGTATCCTTTGCGATGCGGTACTGAGACAGGCCCAGGGCCTTGAGTTGGTCGATCAGATTTTTAGCGTCCATGCCTCATGATACTTTACCGCGCCGAAGCCATCAAGTAAGATGGGAACTAGATAGAACCGTGGCGAGGAGTGGAGTTGCCTCAGAGCTACAACAGATATATAAGTTGAGATGGGCATAAAAATATCTCAACTATTGCTTGACAAATAGAAAGCCAGTCGTCTATAGTTCATTCAACGCAGCACGAAACGCACCGCTTAGGCCAAAGGCCAGCACCGCGAAGCTGCAAGTACCGCAAGACCGCTCTTTAACAACCAGCTAAGCGATAGAACAGGCTCTATGTCCCTCTTGGGACGCTCGGCCCCGGACGCACTCTCCACCGGAAGCGAAGTTTGCTCAAGACGAGAGACGAGAAGACAGTTTGGATACCTTGGCCCGTAAAGCCCGGCTCCCGTTAGGGTGACTGAAAAACTAGGTATGCCGACTGTCTTCTCCAGATTCATCTGAATGTGCCTTCTAAGAGGGCGCACCCAAATGAATTAGGGGATTGATATGAGCAAATATAAGATCGTGGATAGCGCGGACGGATGGGTTAGGCAGTGCGAAATCGAAGCCGAAGACCACGAAGTAGCTCAAGAGATTTACATAGACCAATGCGATCAGGCTGGCCTGATTCTTGGAACGCTTCGGATTTGCCGAATTGACTGATTCTGCGACGTGACAGGACACAGACACGTGAACAAGGAGAACTAATGGACTACCAGATTCACTGGCCCGCCAGCATCGACGTGTTGATCTACATAACGGACGGCGACCACCAGCAAGGCACCGCGACGGTCAGCTTCAAGCCCGGCAAGGAAATTACCAAGCAAGACGTTCGTGAAGCCGTGGCGGAGTTTGAGCGCGACAACATGCCCCCGGGCTTCCGCTTGATGACGAAGCCTGAGGTGTGGGACTGGATTTGCCAGGACATGGCAGGCCGCGGCGCTCACTTCGCCATGCCGGGTGGCCCTGACTTCGACGACTGATCCCGCTTCTTTCAGGATTCATACCGATTAACAAGGAGAACGAGAATGGAATTACCGCGCAAGGTTTGGGTGCTGACGCCCTCATTCAAGCCGAAGGAAATTGAGGTCGAGACATTCAAAACCAGCGGCATATGGGGCGACTGGTATCACATGGCATCAGGTAAGGGCTACCGCGCACGTGATGTGTACGAGTCGAAACAAGACGCCATCGAGGGCGGCTTCAAGAAGCTTGAAGAGCGCGCTCAGTACCTCGACAAACAGCTAGAGCAGCAGGCCAAGCGCCGAGACGCTTTGATGAAAGCAAAGCTCAGCATCTAGCCTCTCCCTATTAGCAGCCCGAATGGAAAAGGAGAAGATATGACACCCGAACAGAAGATCAAGCAACTGATCCTGAACCTTCAGGCTCGCTGGTCCGGAGAGACCGCGCCTGATGTGAATGCGGAAAACATTGATGAGGTTTTCGACGCCGCCAACGAAGATTGGGCACTTCAAGACTCCATCAACGAAATTCGCTGCTCAGGGATCGAGACGGGTCTTAAGTGCGATTGGTCGCGGCACTACGAAAGCGAAGCCGTCGCCATGCAGGCCGTAGATGGTTCGTGGGTGGGCTGGACCTACTGGTTTGGCGGGGGAAAGCACGGTGAGCCTGAAGCCATGCCGTGGATGGAGCATGCCTACGACGTTGATTGTGCGGAAGAAGTGAAGGTAGTCACTGTCAGGACTTTCACCAAGCCAGCGGCATAGGAGTTCGCCATGACAACCACCCACTACGCAGCATCCTCCAGCAACGCAATGGCCAGCTGGTACCAGATGTGGGACCAGGCCGACGCTACGTACTGGGTAACGCTAGGCCGTGACGGCTGGTACTCGTTCGGTCTTGGCGTGATGGATGACTTCGGCAATCTGGTGAAGGTGAAGTAACGCGCTCAGGGCCGCGCAAGCCCTGAACCTCCAAGGATGCGGAGCCTTTTATTCATTCGTTCCGCGAAAAAGCGCATGAGTCCCACAGCAGTACCGG
>Ga0247819_10001870_pt1 | contig 11159 bp, 10 predicted proteins | sample 13C_Xylose_Day6_FD_193428 | JGI IMG/M metagenome (GOLD analysis project Ga0247819, IMG submission 193428) | Soil microbial communities from agricultural site in Penn Yan, New York, United States - 13C_Xylose_Day6 | ecosystem: Environmental > Terrestrial > Soil > Agricultural land | place: USA... | reverse complement strand
GAACTGCTCACCAGCCAGGTGCCGGATTCGCTGGTGGCCATCGTGCGCGACGCCGCGAAAGCCGCGGAGCTGGTTGCACGTGGCGTCCAGGTGCGCGTCGCTGACTTCTCCGATCCCGCGGCTCTCGAGGCTGCGCTCACGGGCGTTGACAGGCTCCTGCTGGTCTCCGGAAGCGAGGTGGGTTCCCGGGTGGCGCAGCACGGCAATGTCATCGACGCGGCCAGGGCCGCCGGCGTCGGGTTCATCGCCTACACATCCGTCCTGGCCGCGGACACCACCGAACTGATCCTGGCGCCCGAGCACAAGGCAACAGAGGAGCTCATCCGCGCGTCGGGACTCGACAACACCATCCTGCGCAACGGCTGGTACACCGAAAACTACGCCCAGACCGTGGCAACGGCCAAGCAGACGGGCGCCGTCGTGGCCGCTGCCGGTGACGGCCGGGTGGCCAGCGCGACGCGGGCTGACTACGCCGCGGCGGCCGCGGCGGTGCTCAGCTCCACCGGGCACGAGGGCCGCACGTACGAACTCTCCGGCGACTACGCCTGGGACTTCAAGGAACTGGCGACGGCGATCACCCGGATCACGGGCCGGGAAGTTGTCTACCAGCCCGTCTCCGCCCCGGAACTGGTTGAGGTCCTGACCACCGCCGGCCTCGACGCGGGCACTGCGGGATTCCTCGCCGCCCTGGACGCGGACACCGAGGCGGGCCTGCTGGCCACCGTCACTGGCGAGCTGTCCCGGCTGATCGGTCGGCCGACGACGCCGCTGTTGCAGGCTCTGACGTCGGCGGCCGCGAGCTAATCCGCACTGCCCAAGGAGGCAGCGAGACCGGGAGGCCGGGAGTGGGCATAATGAAGGCGTGGATTCCCGCTGCGCCCGCAGGGCATAGACACCCTGCGGGTGCGCGCCTCGACTGACAGGACCCATGGAAACTCCCGGTGATTTTCAGCAGGCCGGGGCCGGTGAATGGTCGGACGGCCCGCTGGTTCTCGGTGTGCCGTGGGAATTCGACGAGCGCCTGGTACGGGCCGCCGCCGGGCTCGCCGCGATCATGGGAGTGCACCTGATTTGCGCGTTCGTGGACCCGGCGAGCTACCTCACCGAGTGGGAGCCCGCCGGAGTCCTGGATGGCACCTCACTTGATCCTGCCCCGAATGTCGAAGCCGAATACCCGGCCTCACAGCTGCTCAGCTGCCTTGAGGGCATTCTCGGTCCTCCCGGCGGGGCATGGTCCTTCCGGGTGCTGAACGGCGAAGTTGCCCACGCCCTGGACCGGCTGGCGCAGAGCGCGGACGCGGCTGCGCTGATTGTCGGCGGGCAGCGGCCTGGGCGGATTGCCCAGATGGGCCGGCTCCTGGAGGGCTCGGTCAGCGTTTCCCTGACCCGTCTGCAGGGCAGGCCAGTACTGGTCGTTCCGCACGCGGGTCAGTGACGCACGCGCCGGCCGTGCGTTCCGTCCACCGACGGCGGGCCAACAGCGGGCCAGCACCGCGCCAACAAACCTGAGGCCGGCGGGGCGGGTTCATCCGTTCCGGGTGACGGCCCCGGGCCGCCGCGGCCATAGCGTTGGAGTACCGCCGGTGTGCGAGCGCCCGGGATGCGAAAGATTGCTGGAGCACAAGGGGCTGACGCTGACGGCGGAACTGCACGAGCCGTCAACGCCAGCGAATCGAAGTGAGTGATGGTAGACCCGAACAAGCCAGCAGCCGTCACGTCAGAGGCGCGGGCGCTCTTCGTCGGCAGCGCCGCCTTCCTCGTCCTGGGCGGCATCGCTTTTCTGCTGATCGGGCGGGAACCGGTCCCGTTGTCCGGACGGGGTTCAGTCGGTGACATTGCCTCGATCGGCACGGCAGTGTTGGGCGCCGGGGCGGTGGTGGCCGGTTGCCTGCAACGTCGTCCGGCTGTGGCACCGGAGGCCCGCGGGGGAGGCCGGATCCGCACGTCCATCGATATCGCCGCACTCGCGCTGGCGCACGCCTGCATCTTCCTGCTCGGCTGGCTGGCGCTCTTTTCGCTGTTCCAGCAGGCGTTCATCGGTGCGGTCGTCTACCCGTTCGCGGCCGCTGTCCTGGTCGGGACCACGGGAGCCATCAGCGCCTATATCGCCTACCTGTCCGCGCTCAGCATGACCGCCTACCGGCTCGCGGCCCTCCTCGCCGGCTTCCTGGTCACCGGCCTGCTCACGAGCATGCTCACCGCACAGGATCCACTGTGGTGGCAGGAGAACCTCAGTGCCCTCGGCATGAGCTCCGACGTCTCCGGAGTGGCGTTCAACTTCACCCTGATCGTCGCCGGCGTGGTCATCTCCACGCTGGCGGGATATGCGACGGCGACCCTCGCGGCGACCGCGAAGTCCCCGTCCGCGCTGCATCGGGTGAGGCTGCTCGAAGGCGGGATCGCCCTGATCGGCGTCTTCCTCGCCTGCGTGGGATTGTTCCCCGTCGATGAGCGCTTCGGGCTCCACACCCTGGTCGCGTCCGGCATGGTGGTGGTCTTCGCGTCCCTTATTGTCCGCATCCGCACGCTGGTTCCGTCCGTCTCGGCCACCTTCGCTGCGCTTGGGTGGCTATTCCTGGCGGTCATCGTCGTCGCCGCGGTGCTGTGGTTCCCGGTGGGCTACTACAACCTGACCGCGGTGGAGCTGATCGCCGCGTCGCTGATCTTCGCCTGGCTCATCATCCTGATCCGTAACCTCGCAGCCGTCGATGCCGACCAGCTTGAGGCGAACCTGCCGGCCCGGCCGCTGCCATCGCCGGCTGAGCCTGCGAATCGGCCAGTTTCCGCAACAGACAGCGCAGTGCCCGACCCGTAAGTGCCGCGGGGCCTGCCGACGACGGAAGTGCCGACGCCGGGAGTGCCGTCGGGAAGGGCCGCTTCAAGGCTCGCCTATGAGTGCGTCGGTTCTTCGACCAGCGCTGTGGCGATGCTGTCGGCGTCCTCGAGCGCGGACAGGAAGCGTTCGGCGTCCAGGGCCGCGGCGCAGCCGGTGCCGGCGGCGGTGATGGCCTGGCGGTAGCGGTGGTCCACGGCGTCGCCGCAGGCGAAGACGCCAGTCAGGTTGGTGACCGTCGTAGGGGAGTCGACCTGGATGTAGCCGTCGGCATCGAGGTCTATCTGGCCGGCCAAAAGCTCGGTCCGGGGCACGTGCCCGATCGCGACGAAGATGCCCGTGGCGGCCTGCTGCCGGGTGTCGCCGGTGCGGGTGTCGGTCAGGGTCACTCCGGTGACCTTGCCGTTGCCGTGGATCGCGGTGACGGCGGAGTTCCAGGCGAACCTGATCTTGGGGTTGTCCTTGGCCCGCTGGGCCATGATCCGGGAGGCGCGCAGTTCGCCCTTGCGGACCACCACGGTCACCGATTTGCCGAAGCGGGTCAGGAACGTGGCCTCCTCCATCGCCGAGTCGCCGCCGCCGACCACGATGATGTCCTGGTCGCGGAAGAAGAAGCCGTCGCAAGTGGCGCACCAGGACAGTCCGTGGCCGCTGAACTTCTTCTCCTCCGGCAGGCCCAGTTCCTTATACGCCGAGCCCGTGGCGAGGATGACGGCGGGCGCTTCATGTCTCGCCCCGGCGGCGGTGACCACACGCTTCAGGTGCCCGGCGAGCCGGACCTCGGTGACGTCGTCGAACACCACCTGCGCGCCAAACTTTTCGGCCTGCTGCTGCAGGCCGTCCATCAGTTCGGGGCCCTGGATGCCGCCCGGGAAACCGGGGAAGTTTTCCACCTCGGTGGTGTTCATCAGAGCGCCCCCGGCAGTGACCGCACCGGCGATGACGAGCGGCTTGAGCCCGGCCCGGGCGGCGTAGATCGCCGCGGTGTACCCCGCGGGACCGGACCCGATGATGATCAGCTTCTCGGTTGTCTTGATTGCGGCGCTCACGGTCGGGCTCCTTCGGTGACGGTTGCCGGCATGTGCTGATCATCCCGCCCGGTGGGGCGCTTATCAACGCCCCCGGGGTTGATCCGGAGTTCGGACACCCGGGAACGCTGCGCGGGAGCTGCCCGGGCAGCTAGGCGGAGGCCAGCGTCTGAGTCAGGATGGTGCCGCCAACCCCGACCAGGACCGCGCCTGAACCCCCGACAACGATCCGGCCGGTCCGGGGCCGGGCGAGGACTCCGGTCACTTTCTTGAGCGCGCTGAGCAGCAGCACGTACCAGGCCAACGCGATCAGCAGGAAGATGCCCGCCATCAATGCGTGCTGGGCGAGGGGCGGCAACGGGGCGACAGTGAACTGCGGGAACAGCGACAAGTAGAAGACGGCGACTTTCGGGTTGAGCAAGTTGCTCACCATTCCTTGCACGAAAGGCGAGCTCCCGCCGCGTTGGCGTTCTGCTGCCGGTGCCGGGGGTTGGCTGGGTTTGGGTGTTCTGGCGAACGCCTCAGCGAAGGCGCGCAGGCCCAGGTAGAGCAGGTAGGCGGCCCCGGCAATTCTGATCCCGGTCCCGACGACTTCCGAGGCCCCCAGCAGCGCCGTGACACCGAGCACCGCCAGCACGGCAAGGATCGTGTTGCCAACCATGATGCCGGCGGCGGCTGTGGTTGCCGCCCGTGTGCCGCGGGGCGCATTCCTGAGGACGAGTGCAAAGTCGGGTCCGGGCACCACCACTACGACCAGGCAGGTCAGCACGAAGGCTGCCAGTTGTTCCAGCATCGGGATTTCCTCCGGGCGTCAGTCTGTGGCGGTGGGTGGTGAATTTCTGTCCGGGAACGAAACCCGGGCAGTCTTCTACGTTAGGCCAACACGGGCACACTGGAGCGCAGCCCCGCTCGTCGCCGGCGGAAGGGGGCAGCAACCTCACCCGCTGGGCATGATTCGGTCTCGAGGCCGGACAGCTAGCTTTGCATCAGCATCGCATTGCGGTGGGCGCTGATGGGATGTGCCTGCAGGACCATGCTCATGCGTGAACTGCCCGGTCTGCTCCAGAGGAGGCAACATGTCCGGTTGTGTGGTGGACCCGAGCGAGCCAACGAGTGTGGGAGGCGGACCGCGATGAACCCTCCGAAGGACGCCGGGACCCCGCCGGTGCAGTTCAACCAAAGGCTGGCGCTGCTGCTGGCCATGGCGATGTTCGTGCTGGTTGTCGACACGTCGATCATGAACGTCTCGATCTCCGCCGTGGTGGACGACATAGGCGCGACCGTCAGCGGACTCCAGTCGACAATCGCCCTCGAGGCGCTGGTATCCGCGGCCTTTATCCTGATCGGCGGCAAGATCGGCGACCTGATCGGGCGCAAGCGCGCCTACGTCATTGGGCTTTCCTGCTACGCCGTCGGCGCCGTGGCGATGACGCTCGCCCAGACTCTCCTCCCGGTGATCATCTGCTGGGCCCTGATCGGCGGCCTTGGCGCCTCGCTGCTCCTTCCCGCCATGCAGTCCCTCATCCACGGAAATTTCGAGGGAGATGCCCAGCACCGGGTCTACGCCCTGGTCGGCGCGTCGGCCGCGATCGCCGCCGCCGTCGGGCCTCTGCTCGGGGGCTTCCTCACCACGTTCCTGTCCTGGCGCGTCGCCTTCCTGCTCGAGGCCCTCATCATCGCGGTCGTCCTGTCCGGAATCAAGCTCGTCAAAGACGTGCCCTACACCGGGCCCCGGGAACTGGATATCTTCGGATCACTTCTGTCCATCGTCGGCATGGGCGGCGTCGTGCTCGGAATCCTGGTCTGGCAGGAAGGCGGCGAGGCAGTGGGCGCACTCCTGGCCGTGGGTGCCGTCGGACTGGGCGGCCTGGTCTACTGGCTCCTTCAGCGCAAACGCCGCAACAAGCCGACGCTGCTGGATCCGGACCTGTTCCAAGCAAAAGCCTTCCGCTTTGGTGCCACGGGACAAATGCTCCAGCAGATCGCTCTGGGGGGCACCATGATCGTGCTGCCCATCTACCTTCAGATGGTGCTCGGATACAACGCGATGCAGTCAGGTCTGTCCATCGCCCCGCTCTCGCTGACCATGTTCGCTGTCGCCATGATCGTCGGGAAGAGGTCCGGGAGGCGGCGCCCGGCCAGCCTCATACGTTGGGGCTTTCTGTTTCTGATCGCGGGTTTGCTGGTGCTGGTCCCAATCGTGCCGCGAGCTGACTCCGGCTGGTGGCTGCTGATCCCGCTGATCATTTCAGGTTTTGGCCTGGGGCTGCTGGTATCCCAGCTCAACAACTACACCTTGTCCCCGATTTCGGACGAGCGGGTCAGCGAGGCCGCCAGCGTGAACTCGGCCGCGGGATCGTTCGGCTTGTCCTTCGGACTTGCGTTCGCCGGCGGCATCATGCTGGCATCGCTCTCGACCATCTTCATCGGCTTGTCCGATGCCAGCACGGTCCTCCCGCCCGACGACAAGCAGCAGGTCGCGATGGTACTGGAAGACGACGCCCAGGTGATGAGCGACGCGCAACTCCAGGAACAGATCGCCGGCCAGCCGGAGGACATCCAGAACGAAATCATCCGCATCAACACGGAGGCACGGCCCCTGGCCCTCCAGATTGCACTGTTCGTCCCGATCCTTGCCGGCCTCGCCGGGCTCGGCACCTCGTTCCGCATGATTCGGATCCCTGACCCCAAGCCCGCCGGCACCGGCGAGGGGAGCGTCCTGGGCTGAAGTCCACAGCGGCGAGCGTCCAGGTGCACCCCTGACAGCGGAATTCCCCGGGATCCGTCGAGGCGCGTGGTTTCGGGGTAGTCCCGATCAGAGCTGGAGAAGGCTGTAGCCCACGAGGAAGATCCCAATCGTCAGCGTCGCGATCGCCGCGATCCTGCGGCCATTGCGCTGCAGCCAGTTGAACAGGGCGGTCAAAGGCACTTGGGCCCGTTCGGGGGAGCGCAGCCACACAGCGACCGGAATGATGACGGCTGACTGGACCACGGCGGCGTAGGCGAGGACAAGCAGGCTGCTTGGCAGCGGCGGCAGTTCCTGGACACCGATCACGGCACCGGCGGTGACGGCCAGCAGGAGTGCCTTCGGGCGAAGGTTAAAGCCAAGGCCCAGGACGACGAATTCCCAGGGCCGGGCCGAGCGGAACCGCGACTTCATCTTGCCAAGCATGGCGTTGTCCCGGCCGCCCTTGCTCACGAGGAGGTACACGGCGTACGCAACCAGAAGCGCACCGATCACAATGGCAATCTGTGCCACCCATTCGTCCTTACGCAGGCGCGGCGGCTTGACGGGCAGGAATTGCAGGCCGACCGCCGCCAGGCCCACGACCACGATCGAACCCGCGAGGCTGCCGATCAGGAAGGGAAGGGCGCCGCGGCGCGGACTTGGCGAGAGCAGAATCATGATCGTCACGCTGATAGGCACTGTGCTGAGAGCCCCGGCCAGGGCGAAGAGAGCCAGGCTGCTGAGAGTGCTCAGCATGCTCCCCTCACCTTCCCCCGGCAGCACCCCGACGGCATGTCATGCCTTCGGCCCGCTTCCGGTGTCCGGGCGGCCCGTCTTCAGTCGTCCGCGGCGTGCCCGGATCGCCTTGTCTTCTTCCTTGATGAGCAGTTCGAGGTCCTTATTGTCGCCCGTCAACGGCCGCCACCATGAAAGTGTCGGGTCGGAATCGAGCAGGATGGTTCGTAACAAGAGCGTCAGGGGAACGGCGAGGACGGCGCCGACAGGACCCAGGACCACTGCCCAGAAGAGGACGGAGAAGAAGGTCAACGTCTCACTCAGCGACACCGCGTTGCCCACGTATTTCGGCTGGATGATCGACTGGATGATGCTGTTGATTCCGCCATAGATGATGATGACTGCCACGAAGGTCGGCCAGCCCCCGGTGAGATAGCCGAAGAACAACGGTGGGATGATGGCGATGAAATACCCGATGTTGGGGATGAAGCTGCAGATGAAAGACAGCAGCCCCCAGAGCAGGGCGCCGGGGATCTGCAGGATGACCAGAACCAGCCAGTTGAACAACCCCTGCGCGATTCCGAGGACCGTGGTGGCGACCATGTAGCGGCGTACACCGGTTCCGAAGCCGTTGAGCGCTGAAACCAGTGCCGGCCGGTGATAGTTCAGGTGAATCAAGAGCGCCGGCACGCGCGAGCCGTCAATCGCCATAAGAATGAGCATCGTCAGGATGATCACGAGGCTGGTCACCAGGCTTGCGACGTTTCCCAGGAGGCCGCCGAGGAACCCGACGATGCGGCCCGGCGTAAACCCGTTCAGGACTGCCTGGGTTTGCTCCGGGCCAAATCCTACAGATTCCAGCATCGCGGAGATCCTTGCGCCGAACTCGGCCATTTGGGGGGCGTATTGCGGCAGCAACGCGGAGAACTGGGCGAGTGAGGCAATCAGGACTGCGGCGAAGGCGGTCAGCAATCCGAAGACAGCCGCGATGGTGGTCCCGGTGGCGATGCCCCGGGAAATTCCCCGTGCCTGCATCCAGCGGCGCAGCGGATGGACACAAAGCGTCAGCACGAAGGCAAAAAAGACGGGGGTGACTATTCCCTGGATCGCGCCGAGGCCGAACGCTGCAATCGTCGCGCTGGCCAGGGCGAGCAGGATTATTACGGTACGGGGGAGGGCCGAACGTGGATTGGATTCCGATGGTTCCGGCTCCATGAGCCCTCCTTGGTTCAGCCTAGCCATATCTTAGAAGCCTCATGGCCTCATGAATAGCGAGTTGGCCAGGCCTGCTCCTCGCGCCTCAACCCGGAGTCAGACGACGATCTTGCTCTTGATCTGGGCAAACTCCTCTGCACTGATGGTTCCCGCGTCCATGAGTGCTTTGGCTTTGGCGATCTCCTCGGTGGGGCTGGCCGTGGCGACACTGCGGATGTAGGCATCGGTTTCCTGCTGGGATTTGCGGGCCCGCGCCATTGACCGCTCCGCCATGCCCTTGCCCCGGGCAATCATGTATGCCAGCACGGTCAGGAACGGTATGAAGACCAGAAGGACGATCCAGACGGCTTTCCACCAGCCGCTGAGTTCGTTGTCGCGGAAGAGGTCGCCGATCACCATGAACACTGCATACAGGAAGGCGATAATCGCATAGAAGATGAACAACCACCAGAGAATATCCCAAAAGTTCTCGAAGAAATTCATTTTGGCTTCCCTACTTTCGCTTGGTGCGGCGTCGCCTACGAACGCAGCCTTGGATGGGAATGGGTTTCACCGCGGATATCCCGGAAGACCCGGGCTAGCACTTGGCGTCATTCGAGAGATCGCTGATGGCGGCCTGCACGTTCGCGGCTTCGTCCTTGAGCGAGTTGGCCGCCTGCGTCAGGGTGGCGTCGTCGGGAACGGAGTTCACAGCGGAGGTGAACTTCTGTTGGGCAGCTTTAACGGCATCCACCCGATCTTTGGCCGCGTCGCTGGCCGCGTTGACCAGATCGTCGTAGCTCTTCCGCACCTGATCACGGGCCGCCTGGATCTGGCCGATCGTGGCGCCTGGCTTGAGGGAGTCCTTGAAATTCGTCAGGGCTGTTGAAAAGCCAGTGGCCGCAGCGCAAACCGGTGAAACGCTCGCCGTCGGGCTCGCGCTGGGGCTGCTGCTGGGTCCCGAGGTGGCGCAGCCGGCGAGCAGCGCAACCGCCGCCCCGAGCGCAGACATTCGCGCGAGGACTGGTTTTGGTGTCGACATTGGACTCACCTCTCCATGGGCTTTCGCCTGGCAGCCCAATCACTGGCAGGTACCACCAGTGTTGGGTGAGGGGCCCGCTTGCGCGTCACCCGCCGCGGGTGATCCTTTCACGCCGCTCCCCATGCCAGGCACGCCGCTGACCAGCGGGGACGCGACGCCGGAACTATCGAACACGGGTGGGACCCCATTACCTCCCACTCCGCGGCCCGAATCACCCCGGGGTGATGATGTGCCCGCTCCGTCGCCGTGATGGACTGCAGTCCACAACTGAGGGAGGATGCCATGTGTCGTTGGCTAGCGTATTCGGGTTCGCCGGTGCAACTGGAGGAGCTGTTGTACAAACCGACCAACTCGCTCGTGATGCAGAGCAAGCACGCTCGAATGGGCGTTGAAACCACCAACGGGGACGGCTTCGGCGTGGGCTGGTACGGATCCGCGCCGTATCCCGGGTTGTTCCACAGCACGGAGCCCGCGTGGAATGACCGCAACCTCCGCGAGTTGTCGGCCCAGGCGTCGGCCGGCCGGGTCTTCGCGCACATTCGGGCCTCGACCGGATCGGCGGTCCAACAGACCAACTGCCATCCATTCCGCCACGGCAGCTGGCTGTGGATGCACAACGGACTCATCCGGGAGTTCCCGACGGTGAAGCGCGACTTGGCCATGGCCGTTGAGCCATCGCTCTTTCCGCTGATCGAGGGAGCCACGGACTCAGAGCTCTTCTTCTTCCTCGCCCTGACCTTCGGGCTGGAGCAGGACCCGAGGGCGGCCGTAGCTGCCGCGGTTGGACTGATTGAAGACGTCGGCCGGCGCCACGGGATCGAGCAGCCAATCCAGATGACAGTGGCCACGACCGACGGCGACACCACCTGGGCGTTCCGCTACTCGAGTGAACGGCAGTCCCGGTCGCTGTTCCACAGCACCGACGTCGCGACCCTTCGCGTCCAGTACCCGGAGAACCCGTTGCTTCATGACCTGGCGGACAACGCGCGCCTGGTCGTCTCCGAACCGCTGGGGGATCTCCGCGGGGCGTGGCGGGAAGTACCCGAAGCCACCTGCGTGGTGGTGCACGGCGCCGGCGAGGACCTGTTCCCGTTCACGCCGACCGCCCCCTAGTGCCGGCGGCTGCGGCCCCCTCAGGGTCTGCGGCGGGTGCCGCTGCCGCGCAGCACCGGCTGGCGCGGCGCTAACTGGTGGTCCGGTCCCGCCGGTCCTTCACGCGCCGGTTCCTCCGGCGTCGGGCGCCCGGGGGATGGGAGTCGTGGGATACGTGTCATCGGGAGGGCCGCCCGCCGTGACCGGCTCACCGGCTGGCTCGGTGCCGGACTCGACACTGGACTCACTGCCGGGCTCGACGCCCGGCTCGCCTCCGGGTTCGGCGCCCGGCACGCCGGCTACGGCCGGCCGGCACAGCAGTTCGACCACGAGAATGACCAGCACGGCCAGGACGGCCGTCCAGATGGCGACGGCCGCCGTCGGGTCCTGCCAAAAGATCAGCACCAGCACAGCGATGCCGACGACGGTGGCTTCGATGATCCGCCGGTAGCGGGCCAACCAGAGCTGCCATGGCTTGGCCTGGCCACCGCCGATCTTGCCGGTGAT
>Ga0247819_10001867_pt1 | contig 11172 bp, 10 predicted proteins | sample 13C_Xylose_Day6_FD_193428 | JGI IMG/M metagenome (GOLD analysis project Ga0247819, IMG submission 193428) | Soil microbial communities from agricultural site in Penn Yan, New York, United States - 13C_Xylose_Day6 | ecosystem: Environmental > Terrestrial > Soil > Agricultural land | place: USA... | reverse complement strand
GGACCACCACCCCGTGGACCATTCCGGCCAACCAGGCGTTGAACGTTCACCCGGAATTCAACTACGCCCTGGTCGATATCGGCGACAAGCTGCTGGTACTGGCTGAAGAGTTGGTGCAAGCGTGCCTGTCGCGCTATGGCGTAGAAGGTTCGGTGCTGGCCACCGCGACCGGCTCGGCGCTGGAGCTGATCAATTTCCGTCATCCGTTCTACGACCGCCTGTCGCCCGTGTACCTGGCCGACTACGTTGAACTGGGCGCCGGCACCGGCGTGGTTCACTCCGCCCCGGCCTATGGTGTGGACGACTTCGTGACCTGCAAGAAGTACGGCATGGTCAACGACGACATCCTCAACCCGGTTCAAAGCAACGGCGTGTACGTGCCGTCGCTGGAGTTCTTCGGCGGCCAGTTCATCTGGAAGGCCAACCCGGCCATCGTCGACAAGCTGACCGAAGTCGGTGCACTGATGCACACCACGGTCATCGAACACAGCTACATGCACTGCTGGCGCCACAAGACCCCGCTGATCTACCGTGCCACCGCACAGTGGTTCATCGGCATGGACAAGCAGCCGACCACTGGCGATACCCTGCGCCAGCGCTCGCTCAAAGCCATCGAAGAGACCGGTTTCGTTCCGGCGTGGGGCCAGGCGCGCCTGCATTCGATGATCGCCAACCGCCCGGACTGGTGCATTTCCCGTCAGCGCAACTGGGGCGTGCCGATCCCGTTCTTCCTGAACAAGGAAAGCGGCGAGCTGCACTCGCGCACTGTCGAGCTGATGGAAGAAGTCGCCAAGCGCGTCGAAGTCGAAGGCATCGAGGCCTGGTTCAAGCTGGACGCCGCGGAACTGCTGGGCGATGAAGCGCCGCAGTACGACAAGATCAGCGACACCCTGGACGTCTGGTTCGATTCGGGTACCACGCACTGGCACGTCCTGCGTGGGTCGCACCCGATGGGGCACGAAACCGGCCCGCGCGCCGACCTGTACCTCGAAGGCTCCGACCAGCACCGTGGCTGGTTCCACTCGTCGCTGCTGACCGGTTGCGCCATCGACAACCACGCGCCGTACCGCGAACTGCTGACTCACGGCTTCACCGTCGATGAGGCCGGGCGCAAGATGTCGAAATCGCTGGGTAACGTGATCGCGCCGCAAAAAGTCAACGATACCCTGGGCGCCGACATCATGCGTCTGTGGGTGGCATCGACCGACTATTCCGGCGAAATGGCGGTTTCCGAGCAGATCCTGCAACGCAGTGCGGACGCTTACCGGCGTATCCGCAACACCGCGCGCTTCCTGCTTTCGAACCTGACCGGTTTCAACCCGGCCACCGATCTGCTGCCGGCCGACGAAATGCTGGCCCTGGACCGTTGGGCCGTGGATCGCACCCTGCTGCTGCAACGTGAGTTGCAGGAGCACTACGGCGAATACCGGTTCTGGAACGTCTACTCGAAGATCCACAACTTCTGCGTGCAGGAGCTGGGTGGTTTCTACCTCGACATCATCAAGGACCGCCAGTACACCACCGGCGTCGACAGCAAGGCCCGCCGTTCGTGCCAGACCGCGCTGTTCCATATCAGCGAAGCACTGGTGCGCTGGATCGCCCCGATCCTGGCGTTCACCGCCGACGAGCTGTGGCAATACCTGCCGGGCGAGCGCAATGAGTCGGTCATGCTCAACACCTGGTACGAAGGCCTGACCGAGCTGCCGCAAGGCTTCGAGCTGGATCGTGCGTACTGGGACCGGATCATGGCGGTCAAGGTCGCGGTCAACAAGGAAATGGAAATCCAGCGCGCGGCCAAGGCCGTCGGCGGCAACCTGCAAGCCGAAGTGACACTGTTCGCCGAAGAGGCGCTGAGCGCCGACCTGGCCAAGCTGAGCAACGAATTGCGCTTCGTGCTGATCACCTCGACGGCCAGTGTTGCACCGTTGGTGCAGGCACCGGGCGATGCGGTGGCCACCGAAGTCAGCGGCTTGAAACTGAAAATCGTCAAGTCGGCCCACGCCAAGTGCGCCCGTTGCTGGCACTGCCGTGAAGACGTGGGTGTGAACCCGGAGCATCCGGAAATCTGCGGTCGTTGCGTCGACAATATCAGCGGTACTGGCGAGGTTCGTCACTATGCCTAATGGCGTTGGTCGTTTCGGACGGCTGAGCTGGCTCTGGTTGAGCTTGCTGGTCCTGGTCATCGACCAGGCCAGCAAGTTCTACTTCGAAGGCTCGCTGAAGATGTACCAGCAGATCGTGGTGATCCCCGATTACTTCAGCTGGACCCTGGCGTATAACACCGGTGCGGCGTTCAGCTTCCTGGCCGACAGTTCAGGCTGGCAGCGCTGGTTGTTCGCCCTGATCGCCGTTGCGGTCAGCGCGGTGCTGGTGGTGTGGCTCAAGCGTCTGGGGCGCAACGAAACCTGGCTGGCCGTTGCGCTGGCCCTGGTGCTCGGTGGCGCGCTGGGCAACCTGTATGACCGCATCGCCCTGGGCCATGTGATCGATTTCATCCTGGTGCATTGGCAGAACCGCTGGTATTTCCCGGCGTTCAACTTCGCCGACAGTGCTATTACTGTCGGTGCCGTGATGCTGGCGCTGGACATGTTCAAATCCAAAAAAACCGGAGAAGCCGTTCATGACTGAACAGGTAGTGGCTGAACAACGCATCCGCGAGCACACGGAAGTCACTTTGCACTTTGCACTGCGCCTGGAGAACGGCGACACGGTCGACAGCACTTTTGACAAGGCCCCGGCGACCTTCAAGGTCGGCGACGGTAACCTGTTGCCGGGTTTCGAAGCCGCCCTGTTCGGCTTCAAGGCTGGCGACAAGCGTACGCTGACCGTCCAGCCGGAAAACGCATTTGGCCAGCCCAACCCGCAAAACGTGCAGGTCATCCCGCGTTCGCAGTTCAAGGACATGGAGCTGTCGCCAGGATTGCTGGTGATCTTCAACGATGCGGCCAATACTGAACTGCCGGGTGTGGTGAAAGTGTTCGATGACGAGCAAGTGACCATCGACTTCAATCACCCGCTGGCCGGCAAGACACTGACCTTTGACGTGGAAATCATCTCCGTCACAGCGCTGTAACAGGTGGGGGCGAGCCTGCTCGCTCCCTCAGTGGTTATTCATTGTTTCGCCCGCAAGACACGAGGCACACCATGCAAATCAAACTCGCCAACCCCCGTGGCTTCTGCGCCGGTGTGGATCGGGCGATCGAAATCGTCAACCGCGCCCTGGAAGTCTTCGGCCCGCCGATCTATGTGCGCCACGAAGTGGTCCACAACAAATTCGTCGTCGAAGACCTGCGGGCTCGCGGCGCGATCTTCGTCGAGGAACTGGATCAGGTGCCGGACGACGTCATCGTGATCTTCAGTGCTCATGGCGTCTCCCAGGCCGTGCGCAGTGAAGCCGCCGGTCGTGGCCTCAAGGTCTTCGATGCGACCTGTCCGCTGGTGACCAAGGTGCACATCGAAGTCGCGCGCTACAGTCGCGACGGTCGTGAATGCATCCTCATCGGCCATGCCGGTCACCCGGAAGTCGAAGGCACCATGGGCCAGTACGACGGCAGCAATGGTGGCGCGATCTACCTGGTGGAAGACGAAAAAGACGTCGCCGAATTGCAGGTGAACAACCCTGACAAACTGGCGTTCGTGACCCAGACCACCCTGTCCATGGACGATACCAGTCGCGTCATCGATGCCCTGCGCACACGCTTCCCGGCCATCGGCGGCCCGCGCAAGGACGACATCTGCTACGCGACGCAAAACCGCCAGGACGCCGTCAAAACGCTGGCCGACGAGTGCGATGTGGTGTTGGTGGTCGGCAGTCCCAACAGCTCGAACTCCAATCGTCTGCGTGAACTGGCCGAACGCATGTCCACCCCGGCCTATCTGATCGATGGCGCCGAGGACCTGCAAAAGAGCTGGTTCGAGGGTGTCGAGCGGATCGGCATCACCGCCGGTGCTTCCGCTCCGGAAGTTCTGGTACGTGGCGTGATCCAGCAATTGCAGGCCTGGGGCGCCACCGGTGCCGATGAGCTGGCAGGGCGCGAGGAAAACATCACGTTCTCCATGCCCAAGGAGCTGCGCGTTCGTTCGATCTGATTCACTTCTCGCACACGGTCTGCTCAGCCTTGTCGCTGCGCAGGCTGGTGCGGCCACTGGGGGCCAGCACCACCTGTAGCTGACTCATCGGCTCGCGGGCATCGCAAAGGTGCAAGGTCCCACCCTTGAAGGCCTTTGTCGGTGCTTGCGGCATACCCAGCCTGTCGAAGCGTATGTGACGCCTGATCCACCAATTACCCACGATTGGCAGGTCAGCGGCGCTCGCGTGCTCGGTCACCTGCGGATTGTCCGGGTCATCCGCCCCCTTGCCGCTGAGGTCGAAAATGATCCGCCAACCCCGGCCCCAATCGCCGTCGATGCCATGGATCACCACGGTCTGATGATGGGTGATGGCCAGGGCGCGGGCGCTGCGGATGCCGCCAATGATCGACCTCGCGGCCTCTTCTCGTCGGGTTGATTCGGTGAGCGTCGCCAACGCCGGACTGATCAGGTGCAGAACAATCCCGACAATTGTCAGTCCCATAAGCAGTTCGATCAGGCTGAAACCCTGCTGATGCATGACATCTCCCTCCATGGAGCGGGGTGGGGTCGCGCACTCCTTGCGCGAGTAATGGCAAAACAACCGCACGTCTGTCGGTCGGATGTTCTAGCGTGTAAGCAGGTATAGCCGACGGCAACGGAGGGCACCGATGGATCATCGTACAAAAGGTTTCACGCTGATCGAGTTGCTGATTGCGCTCGCGGTTTTCCTGATTCTCATCACGATGGCCGTGCCCATGTTCACTCGGTCGGTGCAGGGAACACGGGCCGATACAGAGGTCAGCGACCTGCAACGCGGTCTGAATTTTGCCCGGCTCGAGGCCATTGATCGGGGCATTACCACTAGCGTACGGCCAACCCAGGAAGGTCAGGGCTGGACTGCGACATTGGGGGTTTACGATGGTCCTAAACCGTCTACCAATGTATTGCGGGTTGTTCCAGCGATGAGCAGCGGTGCGACTCTGACGCTAACCTCAGGAGTGACCGCCATCGAATTCAACAATCTGGGCGGTCTGTCGGCTCCTTCGACAGCGGTGGTGATCAACTATGTACTGGGGACGCAGAGCAGGACGCTGAACGTGTGCTTGAATGGACGAATTCTATTGGGTGGAAGTTGCGGATGAGGGTAGGGAGCGCGCGAGCACAGGAAGGCACTACGCTGATCGAGGTTCTGGTGGCACTGTTGATCCTGACCGTCGGCCTGCTGGGGGCGGCGGCGTTTCAGCTCAATGCGCTGAAGTACACCGACAGCGCGCGGATGACCAGCCAGGCCAGTTTCATCGCCTATGACATGATGGACCGTATCCGCGCCAATGCCGGCGCCGATTACACCGTCGCTGCGCCGTCTTCAGGCAACCTGAATGTCGCGCGAGACCAGGATCTCTACGACTTCACCTCCAACATCACCACGTTCCTCGGCAGCACCGCCACGGGCAGCGTCACCCTGAACCAACGGGTGTACACCATCACCATCACCTGGGACGACTCGCGTGCCGCCAACACGCCCAACGCCCGGCGCAGCCTGGTGCTGAGCAGTCGCGCCGCTGTCGATCCGGTGGTGACGCCATGAACCGGCACCATCGCGGTTTCGGTCTGATCGAACTGCTGGTCGCCCTGGCGCTCGGCCTGGTGGTAGTGCTAGGCGTGACGCAGATATTCATCGCGGCCAAGAACACCTACGTCAGTCAGAATGCGGCGGCCAACATGCAGGAGGACGCGCGTTTCGTGCTGAGCAAGATGATCCAGGAAATCCGCATGGTGGGAATGTTCGGTTGCCTGGCCACGATCGCCGACGCGAGCGCAGGGGCGACTTTCGGCGCAAACCAGGCTACGCCGATCAGTTGGGACAACGCCAACCTCAAGCTGACCCTGATCACCGCCGATGTGGGGACGAGTGGGGGGACGCCGACCTGGACGGTGGTGTCCGATTGTCGAAGCACGGCCACGGCGTATTCCATTCCGCCGGCTGCTACGACCGGGCAAGTGGCGTTTCCGATCCGGCGCCTGGTCTACAGCCTCAAGAACAATCAGCTGACGATGGGCGTCGGCGTCGGGACGCCGGCCCAGGCAGTACTGGTGGATAACGTCAGCGCCTTCAATGTCATGTTCGGACTGGCCAGTTCGCCCACCGATGGCGCCGCTTCCAGCTACAGCAGCAACCCTGCGGACCCCGCGCGCATCCGCAGCGTTCGCCTGACGCTGACCCTCAGGGATCCGACCAGCCAGGTGCGCGATCAGACCTTCAGCGTGGTTGCCGCTTTGCGCAACCGCCTGCCATGAGGGGAGGGCCGATGAGTTTTTATTCCGTCACTTCGCATCGTCAGCGCGGCATGGCGCTGCTGGTCAGCCTGGTGTTTCTGTTGTTGCTGACACTGATCGGCATCTCGTCGATGCAGAACGCCAACCTGCAGGAAAAGATGGCCAGCAGTGTGACCCTGCGCAACCAGTCGTTCCAGAATGCCGAGGCGGCGCTGCGCATGGGTGAAAGCGCGGTGCAAGTGAGCACCTACACCTTGCCGATTTGCAGCGGCACCACCCAATGCGCACCACCGGCCGAGTCCTCGTCGCTCACCGGGGCCGGGTTCAATTCCACCTCTGGTGTGACCTGGATCGCGGCCGGCAATGGTTTTTACGGGGTGCAGAACATCGGCGCCACGATGAACGCCGTGAATGTGCCGAGCAACACCTCTGCGACGCTCTACCGGGTCACGGCAGTGGCCATTGTCGGCAACAACGTTCGCAGCGTGGTGGAGAGCATTTATGCCAAGTACTGACACGCGTCCGCAGTTCTGGCGGCAGTGGCTGTGTGGCGTTGCGGCGGGCCTGTACTTGTCGGCCCCGGTATACGCCTTCACGCCTGCGGAGTCGCCCTTGCTGAGCGCGGCGGCGGTGCCGCCCAACGTGATGCTGCTGATCGATGATTCCGGGAGCATGAACAACATTATCTGGGCGCCGGGTTTCGATCCGACCATGAGCCGCCCACAGATCGCGACCTGCAGTTCCAGCTTTTTATGCCTGAGCGGGCAGAACCTGGACATGAGCGATACCAACATCGCATTGTCGAGCCTCAACCGTGGCGGCTGTTCGACCAATGGCAACTGGTACGGCTTTTATCGGGGATTGCTGGGGTTGTCATCGATCTGCCTGAAACTGCCCGATCCGGTGGGCAACCAGAACACCCGCTACACGGCGAACTACCTGTCCTATCTGGTCAGCCAGGCCAACGGTGTGAGTCGGGACTACACCACCGGGGCGATCCCCACCGATTACCGGATCGGCGTGGCGCAGGACGTCTCGACCAACCTGGTCAGCAACAACCGCTCGTTGCGAATCGGCCTGTCGACTTTCAACCCGCCGGCCAGCGGCAACCCGGGCCCGGGCGGCTTCATTGCCCGCGCCATCAGTGACTTGACGCCCGTCAGTGGCAGCGTCACCCAGGCGCAGGCGGACGCCAACTACAACGCGCTGATCAACTCGATCAATGGCTTGAGTGCCATCGCCAATACCCCGCTGGCGGAAACCTATTACGAGATTACCCGGTACATGCGTGGCATGGCGCCGTACTACAACTCGACGCCCACGACCTATACCAGCCCGATCCAGTATCGCTGCCAGAAAAACTATGGCGTGGTCATCACCGATGGCTTGCCGACGTACGACCGGACTTTCCCGAGCAACGATCCGCTGGGCGGCAGTCGTCTGCCGAACTGGGACGGCAACAGCGCGAACGATGGCGACAATCTCTCGGGGGACGGGGAGGGGGACACCCTGTACCTGGACGACATTGCCAAGTTCGCCTTCGACATCGACATGCGCAGTACCGGCACCGATGCCGCCGGTAAAAGCTGGAATGCCGTGGACTTCCCCAGGCAGAACATGAACACCTACACCGTGGGTTTCACCGCCGCCAATCAGATGTTGTCGGATGCCGCGAGTTACGGCCAGGGCAAGTACTATCAGGCCACCGACAGCGCCGGCCTCAGCACCGCGCTGGCCTCGGCATTGAGCGATATCACCTCCAAAGCCGGCTCGGGAGGCAGTGGTACCACCAGCAGTAGCATCGTCGGGGCCGGCTCTGCGTATTACCAGACCAGCTATGACCCCAAGGATTGGCGCGGCACGATCAAATCCTATGGGTTCACGGCCACAGGCTCGGTGAACACCTCCTCGGTGCTCTGGACCACTGACACCGCCATCGTGCCCGGCGCCACCGCACCGATTTATCAATCATGGAACAACGCGACCACACCCCCGAGCGCCATCACCCTGGCCTACGCGAATTTTTCGACGGCGCAGAAGACCGCCCTGGATCAGGGGCTGCCCACCGGCATCAGCGGCACCGATCTGGTGGAGTGGAGCAAAGGCACCTCTAAAACCGGCTTGAAAGCGCGCAGCGTGTTGCTCGGCGACATCATCAATTCGCCACTGGTGCTGGCTTCGCCGACCGAGCAAACGGCGTCCGATCTGGTGAACGACACCAGCTACAGCAGCTACCTGGCCACCAAGGCCAGTAACATGAGCAGCAGCCTGGTGGTCAACGCCAACGACGGTTTTGTCAGCGTCATCAACGCGGCCAATGGCGCCAGGCGTTATGCCTATATGCCTTCCAGCGTACTGCCCTTCCTGCGCTTGATCGCCGATCCCGCTTACATCAACGGCGTCAGCCACAAGTTTCTGGTGGACGGTCAGGTCGGTGTCTTCGATGCGCAAGTCGAGAATGCCTGGAAAACCCTGGCGCTTGGCGGGACCGGGGCGGGCGGCAAGACCTTCTACGCGTTGCAGCTGTTCGATGCATCGGCCGGCAATGTGACCAAGGCGTTGTGGGAAATCAGTGCGCCGACCACGGCAAATCCCGCGAACGCTTTCAATGATCTGGGTTATGCCTACGCTCGCCCGGAAGTGGCACGCTTGCCCAATGGTAAATGGGCGGCGTTCATTTCCAACGGCTATGGCAGCAATTCCGGCGTGGCAGCGTTGTATGTGGTGGATATCGCCAATGGGGCGTTGATCAAGAAAATCGTGATCGACAGCACCGAGACCAACAACGGCCTGTCTTCGGTGAAACTCAAGGTCAACTCGCAGAATGTGGTGCAGGCCGCGTACGGCGGCGACCTGAAAGGGCGGTTATGGAAGTTCGATCTGAGCGGCTCGTCCACCGATACCTGGGGCGTGGCGTTTTCCGGCAAGCCGTTATTCACCGCTGCCGGCGGCGCCACCCAGCCGATCACCGCGCAGCCGTTGCTGGCGGACAACACATTGGGCGGTAAAGTGGTGTTTTTCGGCACCGGCAAATTCAACGAGGCCGTGGACAAGACCAACAAGGATCTTCAGGCGTTTTATGCGGTATGGGACGCGGACGGCGGTTCCGGGCAGATCACCACGTCCAGTTTGCAGGCCCAATCGATCACGGGCGTGTTCTCGGGCAGTTCGGGGCAGTTCATCACTACCAGCCAGAACGAGGTGACTTATCCGGGGGAGAAGGGCTGGTACCTGCCGTTGGTCTACAACAACGCATTGACCGGTGAGCGGGTGATCAACCAGGCGGCGCTGGTGTTGGGTCGCATCGTCTTCACCACGGCCAGCGTCGACACCACGGACCCCTGCGCCAGTTTCGGTACCGGCAAGCTGGTCGAGCTGGATGCGTTCAGCGGTAAGATGCTCAACTACGCGGTGCTCGACACCAACGGCGACGGGGTCGTCGATGGCGCGGACACGATTTCCAGCGGGGTGGTGTTCACGGGCGGGATGCCGGTCTTGAATGCCATCGTCAACGGCGGGGCCCGCAAGGTCGTGAACGACTCCAGCGGAACACCCACCACGCTGGTGGAAAAAGCCGGGGGTGGCAGCCGTCGCATCATGTGGCGGCAAATTCAATGAGTGAGAGTTGAGGCATGCGCATATCCAACCGAGGTTTTACCCTGATCGAAATCATGATCGTGATTGCAATCATCGGTATCGTGATCACCATTGGCTATCCAAGCCTCACCGAGTACGTGAAGAAGGGCCGTCGGGCGGAAGTGGCCGGCCTGCTTTCCGAGCAGGCGCAGATTCTCGAGCGATTTTACTCGAGGACCAACCTCTATACGGGTGCCACCGGCCTGAGTGCCGGCAATGACTACTACACCCTCACTCCGACCCTTGCGGACCAGACCTTCCTGCTGACCGCCACGCGCAAGGCGGGTAGTGCCATGGCCGGGGACAAGTGCGGTGATTTCACCATCACCAACACAGGTGTCAGGAGCATGGTCAATGCGACGTCCGGGCTGACGACCAAGGATTGCTGGGGTCGCTGAGTTTCAGTTTTCGGGTGCCTTTTGCGCCTTCTGTCTATCTAACGGTTGGATCGGAACATGACCATGCAACAGCAAGTAGTGATCGTCGGCGGTGGTGTGATTGGCCTGCTGACGGCGTTCAATCTCGCCTCCGAAGTGCAGAGTGTCGTGCTGCTGGATCGGGCGAGTGTCGGCCAGGAGTCGTCCTGGGCCGGCGGCGGCATCGTTTCGCCGCTTTACCCGTGGCGCTACAGCCCGGCGGTCACTGCGCTGGCCCACTGGTCCCAGGATTTTTATCCACAGCTGGGCGAGCGCCTGTTTGGCGCCACCGGTGTCGATCCCGAGGTGCACATCACCGGCCTGTACTGGCTGGATCTGGAAGACGAGGCCGAGGCGCTGGCCTGGGCCGAGCGGGAAAACCGCCCGTTGCGGGCTGTGGATATCTCGGCGGTACACGATGCCGTGCCGGTATTGGGCGCCGGTTTTTCCCGGGCGATCTACATGGCTGACGTGGCCAATGTGCGCAATCCTCGATTGGTCAAGTCGCTCAAGGCGGCGCTGCAGGCGCTGCCGAACGTAACGATCCATGAACAATGCGAAGTCAGCGGTTTCATTCGTGAAGGCGATAAGGTCGTTGGGGTGCAGACATCGACGGGCGATGTCCACGGCGATCAGGTGGTGCTGGCTGCGGGTGCCTGGAGCGGCGATTTGCTCAGGAGCCTGGGGTTGGAGCTCCCGGTGGAGCCGGTCAAAGGGCAGATGATCCTTTACAAGTGTGCAGCCGACTTCCTGCCAAGCATGGTCCTGGCCA
>Ga0247819_10001865_pt1 | contig 11174 bp, 8 predicted proteins | sample 13C_Xylose_Day6_FD_193428 | JGI IMG/M metagenome (GOLD analysis project Ga0247819, IMG submission 193428) | Soil microbial communities from agricultural site in Penn Yan, New York, United States - 13C_Xylose_Day6 | ecosystem: Environmental > Terrestrial > Soil > Agricultural land | place: USA... | reverse complement strand
ACACAAAAAAGCCGATCTAGCTGATCGGCTTAAGTGCCTGAATTTAATCAGAAAATATGGTCGGGACGGAGTGATTCGAACACTCGACCCCTAGCACCCCATCTCCTTTTTCATACTTCTTGAAAGATTCCAAAATTTCACTCTGGATTTTTCTAAGCTAGTATTTACTTGAGCTCCGGCGATGTTCTGCTCTACGAGAGTCCAGTAATTTCCATCAAGAGCCGACGTTTTTGTGGGGGTAAAAGTAGGGGGATCGTACATCAGTAGAATTCACAGACCATGGCATAATGGCGATCATGCCCCAATCTCTTTGCGAGGTAGTAATGCAACTCTTCGCTGCTCAAATTAGCCCAAGGCTGTCCAGGTAAGCACTCACCTCTCCCATTCCTCGCTCCGCTACGTCCAGTAGATCATCTCGGTCTTTTCGATTCAACGGCAGCGGACCCGCGTTAGGCACCCATTTAGAGACGCTGGTTTTGGGTAAACGCCTGGATGACAGAACCATCGCCATAAGGTCGTCCCGTGCTTTTTCATCGTTGAAAACGGCCTGCAAGTTTTGGCCCTTTGGATTGTATCTCGTGCCATCTTTCATACCTGCGGCGTGAAATGAAGCTCGTCTGATAATGCACGGAACGCATTTGCCACACTGCTGATGCGTTCTCTTCCATTTCCCACAGGACACAGTATCGGTGGCCAGAGCGTTGAGTGAGACTTGATCGGAACAGCCCAGAAGCATCTCCCCCTTTGTCTTTAGCGCATACGGGTTTTTTACAACGACTGGCAAACCAACGGTGTCCAGAATTTGTTGGAACAACCCAAGAAAATGAGGATGAGTCGTTCGGGTGCTCAGCGCCCCTATGCGTCTTGGCGTCATTGGTGGATTGAGAGCGATGAGACCGTTCTCTGGAACGAATAACTCCACCGGTGTACTGGCCACTCTCAATTGCGCCAAAGTAGCAGCGACTAAAGTGCCATAAGCTAGAAAGTTGAAGCTGCGTGTACGCATCTGCACATCGAGCGTGGTACCAAGCCGTGAGGTGGGGTTCGCTACGGCCGCAAATCTTGAGACTTTTACGGGAAGCTGGCTGCTCACAAGGATTTGCTTCTCCGAGTCCCCTCTGTAGGAATGACTGATCAGAATTGGCCGTCGCCCTTTACCCAACAGATCAAGTGCACCAATGCCACTGTCCATGCCTCCGGAAAACAAGCTCACACAATCATGGCCAGCAAGCACTGTGATGCGGCCACGATTTTGCGATTTTGATTGTCTAGGGCCGTCAGGCAGCAACTCGATAGTCCAGATATCACCACTTAAAAAATGAAGCGCCTTTTGAAGCAATGGGACCGCTGCATTCCAAAGATCCGGATCGGCTAGTGGAATGACCAGGCGAAGCTGTCGTGCCCATCCATCGTCTGCCTCGGCTTTATCGACAAACGTGTCTGCCGCCGTAACTGCCATCGCAATAGTGAGCAAATCAAAGCCCACGCGACTCACGGGCGCACCTAGACGTCGAACAGCGGTACGAACAGGCCCACCGATTGAACAGGTACCCTTCGCCAATGGTCGACTTCCGTACATCAGTACGGGTATGACATTCGGAGAGCGTGGTGGAAGCTGGTCAAATTCGTGATGGAAAATTAAGTCAGTCACTGTTCGTAGCTCTCCCACTCGACCCAAACTTCTTTAATCGCACTGAGCTGGATATTTTCGACTTGGGCACTCGTGAAGGACTTCAAGTTACCCGTTAAAAGGGGGCGCATGTGCTTGTCTGTTACCGCTTCCACCAAAGAAAACAAATCCCTTTCCGCCTGCTCCACCTGCCCAGGAGATGATGCTTTAGCGAAGGCTTCATTGGAGTCCAGCACTATCTGCCCAAAAACACATTTCGTGACGTACACGAGCATCATTTGGACCAGCATTTCATCATTTATCTTCGTGAAGTCGAATTCATCATAGCCCTCCAAGCATTCCGATAGTGCTTCATTCATCGCTACGCGAACCCGATCTGAATCACCATCTTCTGGAACGAGTGCTTGGACGATTATGTCAATCGCAACGTCCGTATCTTTCCCGTTAAGGGACGCAAGATTGAGCCCGTTTGGTGACTGGCCGTCACTCAGCGCTGCCATTGCACCAAATAGTGCGCCGCCAGCACCAGCCATCGAGCCAAATCGTATGGGGCCGACACTGCTACCACCTGTAGAGCCACTGGCATAGCTTCGTACAGCAGAGCGAAGGTAGTCGCCGTCTCCGCTGGAGACGAATTTACCCAGGGATTTACGGAAATCTTTGAACCGCTGCGGGGGAGTTTCTGGAATCGCCCCCTGGCCCGGTGTGTCTATCCACCCAGGAACAAACGGAGAGTTACCACCGGGCCCTTTACTCGAAGTCGACGTTCCCATGTCATTGCTTCTCTTTAGGCTTAAACCAGCTGACGCTTTTCACCCTGGTACTGAGCCAGGGCTTAATTTTTCCTGGCATGACCGTATGGATGAAATCGGATAACGAAGAGCCTGCATCGGATGAGCGCTCGGCCAACATAAATGCGCCATCAAAACCAGGCGCTCTGGTAGTCCAATCCACATGGGACCGCATTGACTGAATAAGCTGTGCCATAACAGCCACATGCTCGCCAGTTGGGATTGTGAGAATGGCAGCGATGGCAGATGGGGAGGATGTGTTGGACGCTCTCTTGAGAACCGCAAGCGCTTCTGTCGCAGCGGCCGATAAGCCCGCTCTCAGTACGCGTAATGGCGTGGTCTCACGACTCAAATAGACAATCGGACGAAGATCAGTGTTCGAGAGTGAAGGCTCAAGCGTAAGCCACTCTCTGATAAATTCAGCTTTTACGTTCCACGGTTCAGGGCAAGCTAGTTTGAATTTATCTGGATCCTCCAGCAGGTTTTCGAGTGTCGTCAGTATTTCCGGTTTCCCCCCTGCGGCTGCGTTGATCACCGAGTACATGTGAGCAACCGATTTGTCTTCCATGCATCGTTCAAACAGAGCGAGTTTGGCAATCAACGCCTCATCAACCGGCATGTCTCTTTGCTTGGCAACACGAGAGCGCATACGAACTACGTTCAACATCCGCTTAACGATTCGTGGATTTCCTAGGATCAGCGTTGAGTTCGCGAGCATAGACGCCATGCGATCAGCAATCGCAAATCCTTGGGCGATCTGATCTGGAACAACCGTACCAAGGAGACCTAATGCAACCTCGGTGACGATAGGTTCTTCCTTCCAGGCTGTGCGCAGATTCGCCTCAAGCCCGGCTCGTAGCTTTTCGATTTTATCCGCTGGAATCACTGCGCCGGCGGACGCGAACAACATGAACAAATAGGCTCTCACTTCTTGTACCCCAAGCCTAGGAACACGCACTGGCACCTGGATTAGCTTGTCCAAATAGTCAGTTACATGTCGGTCATCTGGGTCTTTGAAATGCTCGCTCACCGAATGTCTGACCATGTCTTCATCGGCAGCGACGACGAATGCCGTTTGCCCCATGAACAAAAACAAACGAAGGGCTTCGAGGGTTTGGATGGTCTGCTTTGGAAGGCACCGATCGAGGTTGTCTACAAATACGACCAGCGTTTTATCCAACGCCGTGAGAACGTCGGAAAATTCTGACCTAAAGGCGGCGATTTCCTTCGGTGGAGTCCGCTGCTTTTCCTCATCCAACAAACCAGTAAGGTGCCCTTTAGCCTTGCCACCAGCTTCCTTTAGCGTCGTTAACGTTTCTTCATCCGCCTCGCCCGAGAATAGTTCGCCTAAGGCCTGCACACCTTTCATGCCAAATCCAAAAGCTGGTATCCCCATGGCCATTGCGCCACCTTCGACCAGCAGACCAAGTGCACGCATTTTATTAACACGGCCCATCAGTTTCTTGGCTTTGGGGATAACCGCTGGTTTTCCTTCCGCAGCTTCAATCAATGTCGATGCGATGATTTCCATCAAGGCTGCTCGGGAATCGTCAAATCCCTGATAAAGCCATGCATCAAAACGCACCACAACGTATTTACTTGGGTCCTCGCCAGGGTTGAGGCCTTCCTCAATCAAATTCAGCAGAGTTGATTTTCCGGTGCCCCAAGAACCAAAGACACCGACCGTGACAGGCCTCATGTTCGGATCGCGAATTACGTCGACGACCAGATCAGCGACCTCTGAGTAATTCAGAAAATCTTGTTTTGTATCGACGTCAGCCCACATTTGAGCCTCCCTGCTTCACATTATTTGTGCACCTGGCAGCTTAAACGACCAGTTTCCAAGGCCGTAGGCCGTAATGGATCATCATTGAACGAACCGTATCATTATCGAAAAATAGAACCCGTGCCACTATTTTGGCACTGCATTTTCTGATGCAATGCTCTGTATTCGGTGTAACCCAATAGCTCAAGGGCTGACCAAGTCGGTACACGATATATTTCATAGACATTCCGAGCGGGGCTGATGACGTTATTTGAATTTCTATGTCCTTATGTGAGGTTCTTCCACGGTGCGGCGTATAACCTGCATCAAACGTTGGATGGGTTAGGCATTTCCTCTGCCGGGTTTAGTGGCCCACCCACTCCTGCCCCTGATCGGTACATTCAAGGAAGATAAAATGAATATAAAAAAAATCGAAGTTCCACCGTACGCTTACCTTGCAGGTGACAGATGAGTTTCGTTCTTGAGGAGTTAGGATTAGCTTATCGAAAGGCTAAAGTGGATTTATTCTATTCGTCCAGCCCCGACTTATTGGCAATAGCAGCATACGAGGAACACCTTTCCGAAAATCTCAATGCGCTGTTGATTCTGCTCAATGGAAGCAACCTAAAGTGGGTTGAGCAGACAACGTTTATCGGTGGATGGACCTTTGCCACTAAGTCTGTTACTTGGGCAGACCGCAAGGAACTTCGCGAAAAGAATGGCACTGGTCTAATTTTTTCTTCTCCAGAAGAAGATTGGGACCGCACTTGCGAGTTGCTTTCGGAAACTGAGGAATATTCAAAGCCTAATGCGGAATTCCGTTTGATGGCTCAATGCAGCATAGACTTTCATGTATTATCTGCTCTATGGTTGCTTAAAGTAGGGCATCAGTATGATGCGAAACTTTCCAAATGCGCCTACGGAAATCGATTGCGCCGCACACAAGATGGAAAAAATATAAACCCGCTATCACTAGGTTCATTTGTTCCTTATTTGACACCTTTTCGAAACTGGCGTGACAACGGCATTTCCTCAATGCGTGCCGCCTTGGATGATGGAAAAAAAGTCGTCGCACTCACGGCTGATGTCAGTTCTTTTTACCACGAACTGAAACCTAGCTTCATGCTGGAGTCGTCCTTTCTCCATGATGTGCTCTCACTTGAGCTGACAGAAACCGAGAAAAAACTAAATCGTTTATTCATCAAAGCTCTAGAAGCATGGGCAGCGACAACTCCGCTGAAGAAAGGTCTACCGGTTGGATTACCAGCGTCTGCTGTAGTCGCCAACATGGCTTTGATAGAGCTGGACCGGGTGATCGAACAGCAAGTCATTCCATTGTACTATGGACGATACGTTGATGATATTTTGCTTGTCATGGAAAATGGCGCCCACTTTCGGTCAACGGATGAGCTTTGGGATTGGTTATTCGAACGCTCTGACGAAAAACTTGCCTGGGATGGTAAGGGAGAGAGTAAAAGAATAATTTTTCAGCCTAGCTATTTCAAGTCGGGAAAAAACAAAAGTCAGATATGTTTTGCCAATGCAAAGAATAAAGTCTTTATGTTAAATGGCGATACGGGCAAAACGTTCATAGACGCTATCGCTCATCAAATTAGCGAACGCGCAAGCGAATGGCGTGCAATGCCACGCCTACCTCGTTGGGCTGAACACGTTGGAACCGATCTTTTAGCAGCAACACAAAGCGATGGTGAGACGGCTGACAACTTGCGAAAGACGGATGCATTAACAATGCGCCGCGCGGGTTTTGCCATCAAATTACGTGATTTTGAAGCGTATGAACGTGACTTACCTCCTGAAGCTTGGAAGGCGCACCGGCATGCATTCTTTCGCGCATTTACCCAGCACGTCCTGGTGCTGCCACAATTTTTTGAGTTATCGATTTATCTACCTCGCGTGATACAGCTCGCAACCGCATGCGAGGATTTTCGGGAGCTTCGAAAAATCATTACTGCGCTTGACAAATTGTGTATGAAGGTGAAGCTAAACTGCTCAGTGAGCGTGAAGGCGTGGCCTGACGAAGGACCGGTCGATGACGAGAACGTTCTTGCGCTTTGGGAAGGACACTTACTAAAAACCGTACTTGAAAGCATCATGTCCGCATTTCCGCCTTTTCTCTCCAAGAATGGCAATCGGGAATGGAAAGAACATATGGCCGACTATCGACCAAGCGATCTTGGCGTAAAATGGCCCTGGTCTACCAAAGCCTTCCAGCGAGCCCAAGCTAGACTCTTTTCTTTTGATTTGGCCCACATGCCATTCCGCTTTATTGGCTTGCCAGAAGAAATGGTCGCGCAGCGGGGTATCCCTGATCGTCGATCAGGTGCAATTCACGATGAATCGGCTCAAATGCTTCCCCACAGCGTATTACGTGGAGCAACATTCCTCGCAGAATGGAGCAATCTCGAAGGCCTACCCCGGGGCCTTCTTTTCGCCACACGACCTTTCAACCTCCCCGAGCTTTTCGTACTCAGCAAAAATGTCTACTCCAAGGATCATGAGGAGGAAATACGCGCAGTGGTTCTAGCTCTGAGAGGTTTCACGCTAAACGACAAAATGCCGTTTATGGATCGACGAGGAGTTCTACAAATTCCCGATGGGACGCCCCCATCAGATTACCGCATTGCCGTATCCAGCTGGCAGACTCGACTGGAAAGTTGGACAGCATCGGTAGCGCAGCAGCCTGACCCCGACATTCAAAAAAGGTACGCTAGGCTGAATCACTTGCTAGACGGCGTGATTTCAAACCCTGAGAAGAGTCGTTATCTAATCCTGCCTGAATTGGCGTTGCCAGCCCTATGGTTCGTTCGCATCGCGCGGAAGTTACACGGTCGTGGTATCTCTTTGATTTCTGGGGTCGAATACCTTCATGCCAAACATGCGAAGGTTCACAACCAGGTTTGGGTAGCTCTTTCTCACGACGGGCTGGGGTTCCCCTCAACGATGATCTACCGACAGGACAAGCAACGACCCGCGTTGCATGAAGAACAGGAATTACGCCGCATAGCGGGCGTGGAATTAAAGCCAGAAAAACCTTGGAAAAAGCCACCAATTATTCAACATGGAGAGTTCCGCTTCGCTTTATTGGTATGCAGCGAACTTACAAATATCGGCTATCGAAGTGCGCTTAGAGGAAAGGTAGATGCGCTGTTTGTTCCTGAGTGGAATCAAGACACAGAGACATTTAATGCGTTAGTGGAATCTGCCGCGTTAGACATTCACGCTTATGTTATCCAGTGCAACGACCGACAATACGGTGATAGTCGTATCCGCGCTCCTTACAAGGATAGCTGGAAACGAGACGTTCTTAAGGTCAAAGGTGGGATCACAGATTATTGTGTCATTGGAGAAATCGACATTCAGGCATTACGGCGATTTCAGAGCAGCCACCGCTCACCTGCGGGTCCATTTAAACCAGTTCCAGACGGTTTTAAAATTTCTAAGACTCGTAAAATTTTACCGAAGTGATCATCATAATTTATCAGTTATGAATGGTCTGCTACTCGCAGGAGTTCCAAACGTAAAAGGCCGCTAACGAAGCGGCCTTTTTTTGTCTGCTAGGCTCAGCTGTTAGACAAGGTTTCGCAAAGCTTCAATCCCTTTTCCGTCACCACAGCCCCGAAAATTTATAGCCATCCTCTATATCGAACAGCAGATAGCTCTGCGACGCCAACCACCGAACAATATCTGCAAAAAAACTGCTCATCTTCTGTCAATTGACCAGACGCCTGATTTTCAACCTCAGAGTATGGAGCGACTTGCACCCTTCATTGACCTTGTAGCCTACAGCCATCCAGCTCGCGAGGCACTGAGTAATCTCCTGCGGCCCTTCCCGGAGCCACATCGTGCACGGTTCATAGACCACTCCAATGCCATAGGCCTCTATACCTTCGTATCTGCCGTTAACACCGGCCACACGCCAGCCGGACGAACCGTAACACTCCTTCCTTCAAAAGCGCATCGCGACTACGGTTATCAAGCATGCTGTTTTGGCCGCAGGGACGTTAGGATTTTCGAGGCATAGGTCAGTCCACAGGCACGGATTTGCAGCGCTGCTGTAATCGCAATTGCTCATTCTGAGTCGCTGACATCGACTACGACAGCGTTGAAGACATCTTGCAGGCGAACATTGTCGAAGCCGGCCTCGAGACGCCTTCGTTGGATCGTTCTTGCCGTCTCCCTATGCCAATAAAATAACGGATGTAATCCGCGGGGTATTCAACACCGGACCACTCGTTGCAAGCCAGACGCCACTATCCTCAAGCTAAATGACTCAAGGAAATGCGGCGTAGTAGTCACCTGAGCCAGAGACGTGGCACGTGAGGGCATCGAAACTAGGCAATTCTCGACTACCTTCGCCACTCAAGTACTCGCAGCCTAGACGACTCCTAGTTGTACTGTGGCTACGGATCGATGCTCCCTGACCTAATAGCGGACCATAGGATCCAAGTGACCACGGAATCCTACTGCCCCAGCTTTTTAAAGCGACGGGCTATCCGTGTGGCTCTAACTCCCCAGACACTGAAATCGCTCTAACAGTCCTTCGATTTCTGCTGAGAGCCAGCCGTTTTTGTGGGGGTAAAAACACTTGAAAACAAAAAAGGGTCGCGAGATAAAATCTCGCAACCCCTTGAATTATATGGTCGGGACGGAGTGATTCGAACACTCGACCCCTAGCACCCCATGCAAGCAGATGGGGCTAAAACCCGCTGAAACCATGACTCCAGACCGGGCGCTCGCTGCAACGATGCCCAACAGCGTTTAACGTCGAGTGACTTTGTCACTCGGAAATCCCTCGACCCCTAGCATTTGCCATCTAAGGCGTTCTGCCGGAACCCACCCTACCCTTGTGCCTGCTACGCTTTCCTATTTCACGGAGGAATCCATGCCAAACTCAGACCTGCTCCCTTCCCTACTCTTCAAAATCAACGAGAACCAGCTCGCCCTCGAAGCCGCCATCATGGAGCTTTCTAATTGGGTTGAACAACGCGGCGCGGCCGACGTTGCCGAAAACGTGCGCGGCGCCCTGGAAGCGATCGACCGGAACGAGGAATTCATCAAAATGACGCTTGCTGTGATGATGGCCCCAGAGTAACTTCCCGGCATCCTTCGACGTCCTTACGATAGGTACAAATTCTTTATTTCAATTGCTTGTCGCCATTTAAGACCTAAAGCTACCTGCCATTTACGATCTTCATCACCCCAGTAAACGTTGTCCAAGCGGATATATTTTGGGGAGATTCAAACTCTCATAGAGGAGTATCCGGTGCTTTCGCTGGCTCAGATCGACGATTACATAGTCGCCCTATCAGCTAACGCTGAATCCTTGATTCTGGAGGCCGAAATCCTCTACGCCAACCAGCGCTATGCGCGGGCATTTACCTTGTCGCATATCGCGCGAGAGGAGATCGCAAAGTGCTTAATGCTGCAAGCCGCGGGGGTGAGGCTTCTAGCAGGGCATGGGGTAGATTTTAAGAAGCTTTTCAAAAGGCTCAGGAATCATGAACAAAAGCTCATTTTAGAAGGACTACAGAACTCTCTATACGCCTTGGGCACTGGCAATTCAGAGTTCGGGAGCATGATGCTGAACACTGTCGCGGCAGTAAGCGAACACAGAAATAATCGAAAAAATGAGTCTCTTTACGTCGGTTTTGCCGAAGGCCATTTTTCGCAACCGGCCGAGGGATTTAGCGAAAAGCAGGCGGATCGCAACATCAAACTAGCCCAACTCGCGCTAAGGGACCAAAAGCACCACGCCGTCATGATGGGTAAGTTTTCCCTGCGTGAGCCGATTAACATACCTGAAATCACTCTGGATGATTTAAAGGGTCAGGACCAGGACGCATTAGTGAAGGAGTTAGCTAAGGTACTTCGTCAGATTCGCGAGGCTGATCACTACGAAAAAAGCTCAGGCGACCCCCAATGAAATAACGGGAAGGCCTTTTTCAAAGCGAAACCCAACTAACCTTACAATCGCATGGCTCGCTGGGGATTGCGCCCGCACTGGGCGAAAGATCGCACTGTGCCGGTCGATGCTAGGGTGGGGAAAGTTGCGTATGACCCATTCTTCCGCGCGATCTGGCCACACCGAAAGAGCGCGCGCGGAACAAATGGTAATGCAGAAGGGTCAGCCGACCGAGGCGTTCGAGTGGTTCAAGGTAGATTGGCCTATCGGTAATGTGTGAAATTAAGGTCCGGATTTGATACGACCGTAGAGGGAAATGGTCTGCTCTAAGCTAGCGACTTAAGCCGTTCTTCCAGCGCTGTTTCAAAAATAATGTACAACCGCTCCGCGTCACCAGCCCTTAACGCGCCGGCCGTCTCCATGCCGAGCACAAACCCTTCGGCACGAGCTCCGGCCTTGACGGCGACAATCATCGAGTCAGCACGACCAATCTGGGCAAACAGCCGGTCGGCCTCACGCTTCATCTTTCCGGTAAGAACGACATCATCCAAGGCCATTACCTTCAGTACGACATCCAATACATAACGAGTAAGACCGCCGAAACCCACGCAAGTGTCATCAGTATTTCAAGCCCTGCCTGTTTCTTGTCCATGGCCCCACAACAACCTTCTTGTTCAGGGCACACAAGAATAGCGCACGAGAGTCAATGCGTGAGTTCCTTCACGTAAGCCTGACACTCCCTCAACGCAATCAGTCCCTGGTTACTGGAGTCGGTGATGGCAACAATTCGTTGAGCATGCGCTGCAGCAGTCGAGTGTGCCTTCCTCGTTAAATCATGAGGGCTAATGACTTGATGACGTCAAACACATGAAAACTGAATGTACCAGTAGTTTGATTGCATCCAGAAACTGCTGGGGCCTGAATGTATGACTGACCCGCCCTCCGCGTTTGCACCCTCAGCATCAATTTTGTATTGGCCGTTGCAAGCGTCATGCATCTTCTTATATGCATCCTCGCGGCGCTGCTTGCGAACATACTCCGCTCCGTCGTTCAAGTACTTCACAA
>Ga0247819_10001864_pt1 | contig 11184 bp, 10 predicted proteins | sample 13C_Xylose_Day6_FD_193428 | JGI IMG/M metagenome (GOLD analysis project Ga0247819, IMG submission 193428) | Soil microbial communities from agricultural site in Penn Yan, New York, United States - 13C_Xylose_Day6 | ecosystem: Environmental > Terrestrial > Soil > Agricultural land | place: USA... | reverse complement strand
ACGACGAGCGCATCGCCGCCGCTCTCACGCAGGATCCGCTCCTCGCCCACTACCCCCTCTCGGAGGGATTCCGTGAGGACTGCGAACTGTGGGGCGTCCCCGCGCTTTCCGGCAACGAGAACTCACTCGTCACCAGCGCCATCCCCGCCCTGCTGATGACGGGCCAGTACGATCCGGTGACCCCTGAGGCTTTCGCCGCGTCCACCGCCGAGGGCCTCTCGGTCGCACACCGCTACTCGTTCCCCGGCCAGGGGCATGCGCCGGTGTGGACCGTCTGGTCGGACGATTGCGCAGCGGGAATCGCGCAGCAGTTCCTTCTCGACCCCGTCACACCGCCCGATGCGTCGTGCATCGAAGCGATGCCGGCGACGGACTTCCTGATCGGCGAAGACATCCACGCCACCTCGTCGATCTATCGGCTCGACGGCGAACTTCTGCGCGATCGCAACCCGGTGCAGATCGCGATAGCGGCACTGACGATCCTCGTCTTCATCGCGACGCTGGTCTATGCGGCCGCCTACGGCCTCACGTGGCTGAGCCGTCGCAGGGCCGATGCCCCCGGCGGCCTCGTGCTCGTCGCGGCCACGTCGTCCGGACTGAACCTCGCCTACGTCTGCGGCATGGTCGCCATCCTGTTCAACACCGACCCGATCCTCCTCGCCTTCGGTCTGCCCAGTGGGGCCTGGCCGCTGCTGCTCGTTCCGTTCATCGCGCTCAGCGCGGGGATCCTACTCATCGTCTCGCTGATCCGCGCGTGGATGCAGGAAGAGGGCAGCCTCTTCCACCGGGTCGTGCTGTCGGTATCCGCGCTGGCGTCGGCGTTGTTCGCCCTCTGGCTGCTGGCTCGCGGCCTGCTCATGCTGTAGTCGCAGAGTTGCGTTCTGCTCTGAGCGGAACGGCTCGAAGCCGCCACACCTCTCGTCTTATCGTGAGCGCATGCCTGAACAAACAGCGGAGATCATCCCGCTGCCGCCGAAGCGCACCGCGCGGGCGCCTGAGCCGCTCTGGCGCGACGTGCTGGGCGACCGGCTGCGCCGCATCCGCCACGATCGCGGAGAGAGGCTCGCCGACACCGCCGATCGCGCAGGAGTCTCACCGCAGTACCTGTCCGAGATGGAACGCGGGCTAAAGGAGCCCTCGAGCGAGATGATCGCCGCGGTCGCGGGCGCTCTCGAGATCACGCTGATCGACCTGACGGCAGCGGTCGTCGACGAATTGCGCGAGCGGACCTCCGAGCGCCAGGCGGTCGGCAACCAGGTCGGCCTGTCGCTGGTCGCCTGAGCGGCCTGTTGGGGTGATTGCGGGCTGAGGGTTTCGCGACGCGTCAAGGCCTGGCCGCGGCATCCGCTCGCGCACTAGCGTGGCTGCTGACGAAAGAGGCCCGGTGAGTCCTGCTGCCCGCAAAGAGACGACCGTCGAGATCGACGGCCGCGAGGTGCGCGTCTCGAGCCCCGACAAGGTGGTCTTCCCACAGATCGGGCTGACGAAGCTCGAGGTCGTGCAGTACTTCCTCGCCGTCGCGCCGGGTGCGCTGCGCGGCGCCGGCGGGCGGCCGATGGTGCTGAAGCGCTTCGTGAAGGGCATCGATCAGGAGGCGTTCTTCCAGAAGCGCGTGCCCGAGAATCACCCCGACTTCATCGACACCGCGACGCTGCACTACGCGCGGGGCACGTCGGCGGAGGAAGCGGTCATCCGGGATGCCGCCGGCCTGGCCTGGGTCATCAACCTCGGGTGCCTCGACCTCAACCCGCATCCGGTGCGCGCCGAAGACCTCGATCATCCCGACGAGCTGCGCGTCGACCTGGACCCGATGCCCGGCGTTGACTGGTCGCAGATCGTCGATGTCGCGTACGTCGCGCGGGAGGTGCTCGATGACGTCGGACTCGTCGGATGGCCGAAGACCTCGGGTTCGCGGGGGCTGCACATTCTGGTGCGGATAGCGCCGGAATGGGACTTCAAGGCTGTGCGACTCGCGGCCGAGACCCTCGCGCGCGAGGTCGAGAACCGCGCGCCCGGGCTCGCGACGGCACGGTGGTGGAAGGAGGAGCGCGGCGAGAGCGTGTTCGTGGATTTCAACCAGAACGCCAAGGACCGCACCGTGGCCTCGGCGTATTCGATCCGGCCCCTGCCCGATGCGCGGGTGTCGACTCCGCTGGACTGGGACGAAGTCCGGGTGCGCCGGCCCGAGGAGTTCACCGCGCTCACCGTGCCCGGCCGGTACGCCGAGATCGGTGACCCGCACGAGGGAATCGACGACGCGGTGGGTTCGCTCGACGGTCTGCTCGCGCTGGCGAAGGAGCTGGGTCCGGCCGAGAAGCCGCCCCGCGGCGGCGATGGGTCAGGACGGCGAGCCTCGACGATGCCGCTCATCGAGATCGCGCGCACGAAGACCAAGCCCGAGGCACTCGACGTTCTCGAGCAGTGGAAGACGCAGCATCCCGACGTCGCGGCGGTGCTGCACCCCGCCGACACTCTCGTCGACGGCATGCGCGGGGCGAGTTCGCTCTGGTACCGGGTGCGCATCAACCTGCAGCACGTTCCCGGGGCCGAGCGCCCGCCGCAGACCGAGCTGCTGGCGGACTACGACCCGTGGGCGGGCAAGACCTGGCCCGGCAAGCCGGCGGGCTGACGCTCTCCGTGTGCACAGCGCAGGAGCAGGCGCGGTCGATCGGTCCGGTCGGCCCGTTGCTCTGAGGCGTCGCACGCCGGTGGCGCCGAAAAGTCCTGCGTTGTGCACACCGCGGGCGGCGCCGCTCGTCATGCCGAACTCAGGCTGGATGTGTCACGGCCGCAGCGGCTTCCGCGGAGATCCGCGGCTGCGGGCACCCGCACCCACGATCCAGCCTGAGTTCGGCATTCGGGGGCCCCGTCAGCGCTCGGACAGCACCCGATCCACCAGCCCGTAGGCGACGGCCTCTTCGGCCGTGAAGACGCGGTCGCGGTCGGTGTCGGTGCGCAGCTTCGCGGCATCCTGCCCGGTATGCCGTGCGAGGATCGCCTCGACCTCTCCGCGAACGCGCACGAGCTCGTCCGCCTGCAGGATCAGGTCGGGGATCGCCCCGCGCCCCTGCCCGGCGGGCTGGTGCAGCACGACCCGGGCGTGCGGCAGCACGGCGCGCTTGCCCGCGGCGCCCGCGGCGAGCATGACCGCGCCGACCCCGATCGCCTGTCCGACGCACGTCGTCGCGATGTCGGGGCGCACGTGCTGCATCGTGTCGTAGATCGCGAGCATCGCGCTCGGGTCGCCGCCCTCGGAGTTGATGTACAGCTGGATGTCGCGGTCGGGGTTGTCGGCATCCAGGTGCAGCAGCTGGGCGATGAGCGCATTCGCGACGCCCGCGTCGATGCCGGTGCCGAGGTACACGACCCGCTCGGTCAGCAGGTGCGAGTAGACGTCCATGATTCGGTCGCCGCGCGGATGCTGCGAGACGACGTTCGGGATCGTGTAGCTCACGCCGCCACCTCCGCCGCGCCCAGCCCCAGGCCCGCCGGTCGCCGCCGGCGCGGAACGACCTGCGCGAAGTCGGTCACGATGCCGTCGATGAAGCCGTAGTCCTCGGCCTCGGCCGCGGTGTACCAGCGGTCGTGCAGCGAGTCCTCGAAGATGCGCTCCACCGGCTGGCCGGTGTCATCCGAGATGAGGCCGAGCACGGTGTCGCGCATGTGTCGCAGGTCGCCGGCCTGCACCTCGACCTCCACCGTCGAGCCGCCGATGCCCGACGAGCCCTGATGCATCAGGATCCGCGCGTGCGGCAGCGCCCGGCGCTTGCCCTTCGTCCCTGCCGAGAGCAGGAACTGGCCCGCGCTGCACGCGAGCCCGAGGGCGAGCGTCGCGACGTCGTTCGGGATCAGCCGCATCACGTCGCGGATCGCGAGCATCGCGGGCACCGATCCGCCGGGCGAATGGATCCACAGCGCGATGTCGGATGCATCATCGTCGGCGGCCAGCGCGAGCAGCTGAGTCGCGATCAGGGTGCCGTTGTCGTCGTCGAGCGGGCCGTCGAGCACGAGGACGCGCTGGTGGAACAGCTCGCGGCGCGCCTCGGCGCCGAACTGAGGGATCTTTCCGTCGTCTGCCATGCCCCCAGCGTGCCGCGACGCCGCGGGTGCGGCATCGCGTTCCGCCCCCGGCGGATCCGCCCTGAGCGGCTCGCGGGCGTCGCACTGTGCGCGAGATCACCCGCTCCCCGCCAGGTCACCTGCTACCCGCGGCCGCGCGGTGTGACTTCGCGAGCACGGGGTGATCTCGCGAAGAAGAGGCGCCGCTCAGAGCCGGCGGGAGGGCCGCGCGAGCACGTCGTCGACCGCCTGCGCGAGTGCGGCCATCGCATGCTCGGGATGCACCGCGCGCGCAGCCGCGACCGCCTCGGCGGTGAGCCGGGCCCGCAGCTCCACGTCGGTCAGCAGCTCGACGATGGCGGCCGCCAGCGCGCCGAGGTCGGCATCCGGCACGAGGATGCCGCCGCCGTCCGCGAGGAGGTCGCGCGGCCCATAGCGCACGTCGTAGGCGACGACCGGGCAGCCGTGCACGAGGGCCTCGGCGATCGAGAGCCCCTGGCCCTCGAACGCGGAGGTCGACAGGAACGCGGATGCCGCATCGAGCTCGGAACCGGGATCGTCGGTGAGTCCGCGCAGCACGACGTGCGCGTCCAGCCCCAGCTCGTCGATCAGCCGCTGCAGGGCACCGTGCTCGGGGCCGTCGCCGTACACGTCCAGCGTTGCCTCGGGCACGGCCTGCACCACGGTCGCGAACGCGCGGATCGCGTGATCGACCCGTTTTCCGGGCGCGAGGCGGTTGAGCATCACGACGCGACCCGGTGCGCGGTCGGCGAGCGGAGTGACGGATGCCGCCGCCCCGACCGCGTGCGGAACCACCACGTGCACGGGCGATGCGCCGAAGCGGTCCTCGACATCGGCGCGCTGCGCGCCGGTCGGCCACAGCACGGCGTCGAAGCGCTCGGCGAGGCTGAACCACCGCGACCACAGCGGGTTCAGCGGTGCGTCGGGCGTGAAGGGCGGCTCGAGGTGGATCGTGTGGATCGCGTGCACGAGGCGCAGCGCCGGGTCGTCCCAGCCGGCCAGCAGCTCACCGAGCTGCCGCGACTCGCAGACCACGACGACCGGGCGGTCGGCGTCCCCCGCCCGCAGCCCGTCGACCACGTGCTCGAGCCACGCCCGGTAGAGCGCACCGAAGCCTTCGACCACTCCGGCGACCGACCCGCGCTCGTCGTAGACCGCGACCGGTGCGGAGGTCACGTGCCAGTCCGGGTCACCGGCGATGACCGGGAGTCCGATGACGGGCCGGCCGACGGCATCCGTGATCAAGCGGTATTCGAGCGCCGGGTCGGGCTCGCCGGGGTGTGCGGCGGCGCGCAGCCACGCGGCAGCCCCGCCGTGACCCGAAGCGGCCTCGTCGAACAGGTTGCGCATGCGCTCCGGATCGACCACGAGGTCACGGCCGGCGAACGCGGCGCGGTGCCGCGCGTGCTCAGCGGGGGTTCCGGGGTCGAGTGTCAGCAGCAGCGGTCCGAGTCCGTCGTGCACGCCGGCGGCGGCCATCTGCCGGGCGCGGGCGAGGGTCGCCAGCGCGTAGCCCCCGTCACGGTCGGGGATGAGCCTGCTCGAGAGGATGAGGTACTCGGCATCCGGGAATTCGCTCACGATCCCATCCTGCCCCTCTGCGCCGAGATGGCGTATCCCATCGCGAGAACGCGCACTTCGTCGCGCGAAGGTGCATCCCGACGCGAGATGGCCCCCTTCATCGCGAGAATGCGCATCTCGCACCGAAGAGGTGCGCACCTTCTCGGCGCGCAACCCACCTTTTCGGCGCGCAACGCACCTTCTCGCGGGCGAGAGCTAGCGCGTCACTCCCACTCGATCGTGCCCGGCGGCTTGCTGGTCACGTCCAGCACGACCCGGTTGACCTCGCGCACCTCGTTCGTGATGCGGTTCGAGATGCGGGCCAGCACGTCGTAGGGCAGGCGGGTCCAGTCCGCGGTCATCGCGTCTTCGGACGACACCGGACGCAGCACGATCGGGTGACCGTACGTGCGACCGTCGCCCTGCACGCCGACCGAGCGCACATCGGCGAGCAGCACGACCGGGCACTGCCAGATCTCGCCGTCCAGTCCGGCGCGGGTCAGCTCCTCACGGGCGATCGCGTCGGCGTCACGCAGAATCTCGAGGCGGTCAGCGGTGACCTCACCGACGATCCGGATGCCGAGGCCGGGCCCCGGAAAGGGCTGGCGTCCGACGATCACCTCGGGCAGGCCGAGCTCACGGCCGATCGCGCGGACCTCGTCTTTGAACAGGGTTCGCAGTGGCTCGACGAGCTCGAACTGCAGGTCTTCGGGCAGCCCGCCGACGTTGTGGTGCGATTTGATGTTCGCGGTGCCCGTGCCGCCGCCGGATTCGACCACGTCGGGGTACAGCGTGCCCTGGACGAGGAAGCGGATCGGCTCACCGTCTGCGGCGGCTTCGAGCACGAGCGCCTTCTCCGCCGCCTCGAACGAGCGGATGAACTCCCGGCCGATGATCTTGCGCTTCTGCTCGGGGTCGCTGACGCCGGCGAGCGCGGTCAGGAACTGCTCGCGCGCGTCGATCGTGACCAGGCGCACCCCGGTCGACGCGACGTAGTCGTTCTCGACCTGCTCGCGCTCGTTCTTGCGGAGCAGACCGTGGTCCACGAAGATGCACACGAGCTGGTCGCCGACCGCCTCGTGCACGATCGCCGCGGCGACCGCGGAGTCGACTCCGCCCGAGAGCCCGCAGATCACGCGACCGTTGCCGACCTGCTCGCGGATGCGGGCGACCTGCTCGGCGATCACGTTCCCGCTGTTCCAGTCGGCGGGAAGACCCGCCCCGACATGCAGGAAGTTCTCGATCACGCGCTGCCCGAAATCGGAGTGCTTGACCTCGGGGTGCCACTGCACGCCGTACATGCGCCGCTCATCGCTGCCGAACGCCGCGACCGGGGTCGCCGAGGTCGAGGCGAGCACGTCGAAGCCTTCGGGCGCTTTCGAGACCTGGTCCCCGTGGCTCATCCACACGTTCTGCGCGGCGGGCTGGCCGGCCATCAGCACGCCTCCCTCGCCCGTGAGGACGGCATCCGTCGCCCCGTACTCGCGCAGGCCGGTGTTGGCGACCTCGCCGCCCAGCGCCTGCGCCATGACCTGGAAGCCGTAGCAGATGCCGAGCGTGGGCACGCCGAGGTCGAAGACTCCGCTGTCGAGCGCGGGGGCGCCCGGCTCGTACACCGAAGACGGACCGCCGGAAAGGATCAGACCGACCGGATTCTTCGCCGCGATCTCGGCCGCTGTGGCGGTGTGCGGGACGATCTCGCTGTAGACGCCGGCCTCTCGGACACGGCGGGCGATGAGCTGGGCGTACTGCGCTCCGAAGTCGACGACCAGCACGGGGCGCTGATCGGTCTCGGTCTGTGAAGTCAACGCTTGTTCTCCGTCGGGATGGCCTGGGTCAAGGACGAGTGCTCGGCGCGCGAGTGGAGCTCCGCGTCTTCGCGGGTCTTGAGGTAGGCGCGCACCTCGCGGGCGACGCGGACCTCGAGGAAGAATGAGAGGAACGGCACGATGCCGCCGGCGGCCAGCAGCAGGAAGCGCATGAACTGCCAGCGCATCAGGCTCCACACCCGGAAGCACGCGAACAGGTAGACGACGTAGAACCAGCCGTGCGCGACCAGGATGCCGAGCGAGAGGTTGAAGCCGTCACCGGTCGACTCGTGACCGTCGGGGCCCTCGACAACGGGGGCGAACCACAGGAACCCGCCGGAGCCGCCGAGGAACAGCTCGTAGCCGAGCGCGTACTTGACGAGCATCTCGGCGCACAGCAGCAGCAGCATGGTGCCGGTGATGACCGAGCAGATCTGGTAGAACTTCAGCGCCCCGCGAATGGCCGGGAACGAGGCGAGTTTCGGGGCCGGAGGCATGCGTCCAGTCTACCCGCGGCGCGCCGGAGGCCCGGCGGAGTCAGGATGCCGCGGACTCTGCCTCTTCGAGCTCCTCCAGCTCGCGCTCCCAGGCGTCGCGGGCGAGGCGGTACCAGAGGTAGAAGGCGAAGCCGGCGAAGACCGCCCACTCGATCGCATAGAAGATGTTCAGCCAGTTGACCGTGGAGCCTTCGGCCGGAGCCGGCGACGAGATGGCATCGAGCGGTCCCTGGGGAACCTCCGAGGCGACGTAGGCCCGGTAGACGTCGAGCCCTTCGATGTCGTGCCACCGCGAGAGCAGCGCGGCCGGCGACATGCGCGTCAGCGTCATCGGGTCGCCGCTCTTCGGCGGAGGCACAGGCCCCTCGTCAGAGATCAGGCGGCCCGTGATCGCGAGCGGGGTGTCGGCGGCGCCGGGGGCGGCGGCATCCTGATTCAGCCGGTCGACGGCGGCGCGCGCGTCGTCTTCGGTGGCGGCCCATCCGATCGCGACGGCGACCGAGACCGGCTGGGCGCCCGCATCGTCTGCGACGCGGAGCTGCCCGGTCACCCAGTACCCCTCGACGCCGTCGTTGAAGCGGGAGGAGACCACGATGAAGTCCTCGGGCACCCACGTCCCGGTGACGGTGACGCGCTGGCCGACGACCGGCTCGGGGACGTACTCGCCGGGCGCGGTCACATCGGCCAGCGGCTGCACCTCTTCGGTCGCGCCGGGGGGTGTGGGGTCGGTCAGCAGGGCGCGGCCGAGCTGCCATTGCCCGAGCCACGCGAACACGCCGGCGACCACGAGGCACAGCGCGAGCAGCGCGATCCAGCGCGGCCGCAGCATGACCTCGCGGAGTGTGGGCGGGAAGACCTCAGGGTCGGAGACAGTCATCCCGCGCTGTAGGGGGCGACCACGACATCGACCCTCTGGAACTCCTTGAGGTCGGAGTACCCGGTCGTCGCCATGGACTTCTTGAGCGCCCCGATCAGGTTCGCCGTGCCGTCGGCGACGGGCGCGGGACCGTACAGGACAGACTCGAGGGTGGTCACCTGATCGACGCTCACGCGGTGTCCGCGAGGCAGCTTGGGGTGGTGCGACTCCGGGCCCCAGTGGAACCCGCGACCCGGCGCATCGGTCGCACGCGAGAGCGCGACACCGAGCATGACGGCATCCGCTCCCATCGCCAGCGCCTTGACGATGTCGCCCGAAGTGCCCACTCCGCCGTCGGCGATCACGTGGACGTAGCGTCCGCCCGACTCGTCGAGGTAGTCGCGGCGTGCGCCGGCGACATCGGAGACCGCGGTCGCCATCGGGGCGTGGATGCCGAGGGTGACGCGCGTGGTGGATGCCGCTCCCCCGCCGAAGCCGACGAGAACGCCCGCGGCTCCGGTGCGCATGAGGTGCAGTGCGGCGGTGTAGGTCGATGCGCCTCCGACGATGACGGGCACGTCGAGGTCGTAGATGAACTTCTTGAGGTTGAGGGGCTGGTCGACCGACGACACGTGCTCGGCCGACACCGTCGTGCCGCGGATGACGAACAGGTCGACGCCGGCCGCGACGACGGTCTCGTACAGTTCCTGAGTGCGCTGCGGCGTGAGGGCACCGGCGACGGTGACCCCGCCGGCGCGGATCTCGGCGAGGCGATCGCGCACGAGCTCGGGCTTGATCGGCTCGGCGTACAGCTCCTGCATCCGCTGCGTCGCCGTGGCGTCATCGAGCGCGGCGATCTCGGCGAGGTAGGGCTCGGGGTCGTCGTAGCGGGTCCAGAGTCCCTCGAGGTCGAGCACGCCGAGGCCGCCGAGCTGGCCGAGCATGATCGCGGTCTGGGGGCTGACGACCGAGTCCATGGGCGCGCCGAGCACGGGGATCGCGAACTGGAAGGCGTCGATCGTCCACGCGGTCGAGACGTCCTCGGGATTGCGCGTGCGCCGCGAGGGCACGACCGCGATGTCGTCGAACGTAAAGGCGCGACGCGCGCGCTTCGCGCGACCGATCTCGATCTCCATGCTCACGGGATCAGCCTACCCGGCGGCATCGGACCGACGCGGGCCCGCCGATCACCACGGCTCGTCGACGCGCGGCGCCTCCTCGAGCACCATCTGGATGCTGAGGGGGAAGCACTCGTCGAACAGCTCGGTCATGCCGGCATCCTTGCCGTACTCCTCGGTCATGCGCAGCCCGACCATCGTGTTGATGAGCATTCCCATCGCGAGGAACTTCTGCGCCTCTTCGGCGCTGAAACCCGCGTCCTCGCGCAGAAAGTGCCAGACCTGCGCGAACCCGGCGCGCGCGGCGGGGCCGATCACGGGGTGCGCGCCCAGCAGGAAGGCGTGCGAGAGGATCTGGTGCAGACCCCTCACCTCGAGCAGGTTGAGGTAGGTCTGCCCCATGAGCTCGCCCCGCTCGTGCAGGTCGCCCACGTCGGGCGCGCTGCGGAAGGCGACCAGAAGCCGGTCGAGCGCGCTGCCGAGGGCCGCGAGGAACAGGTTCTCCTTCGTGCCGAACAGCCGCACGACGTAGGGCTGCGAGACGGATGCCGCACGGGCGACGTCGTCGGTCGTGGTGCCCACATAGCCCTTGGCGCCGAAGACGGCGATGGCCGCCTCGATGATCTGCTCGCGACGCTCGTCGGAGCTCATCCGACCCTTCGCGTCGGGCTCGGCATCCGTCTGATCGATCTTGCTCGCACTCACGCTTGACATGTTATCAGTCGATTACTACAGTGGCGATGTCTTAGTAATCATCCGATTACAACCATCGCCGAAAGGAGCCTGTCGTGGCTCTCTCCTCACCTCCCGCCCCCCGCCGACGGGCGTTCGGACTCGTCGTCGCCGCGGCATCCGTCCCGATGTTCATGGCCACGCTCGACAACCTCGTCATGACGAACGCGCTCCCGGTGCTGCACGAGCGCCTCGGCGCCTCCGTCGAGGAGCTGCAGTGGTTCGTGAACGCCTACACGCTGTCGTTCGCGAGCATGATCCTGGTCGCGGCCGCGCTCGGCGACCGGTTCGGTCGACGCACGGTGTTCATGATCGGCATCGCGATCTTCGGGATCGGGTCCGTGCTCGCGGCCCTCAGCACCGACCCCGGGCAGCTGATCGCGGCGCGGGCTCTCCAGGGCTTCGGTGCCGCGGGAGTGCTGCCCCTGTCGCTCGCGCTCATCTCGGGCGGGGTCGCTCCGGAGCGGCGGCCGCTCGCGATCGGCATCTGGGGCGGGATCTCGGGTCTGGGCGTCGCGGTGGGACCACTGGTC
>Ga0247819_10001863_pt1 | contig 11186 bp, 7 predicted proteins | sample 13C_Xylose_Day6_FD_193428 | JGI IMG/M metagenome (GOLD analysis project Ga0247819, IMG submission 193428) | Soil microbial communities from agricultural site in Penn Yan, New York, United States - 13C_Xylose_Day6 | ecosystem: Environmental > Terrestrial > Soil > Agricultural land | place: USA... | reverse complement strand
CTCAGATGTTCAGCTGGGCCAGAAAGCGTCAGCCCTGGCGGGCCTTATTGATCGAGGGCGATCCAACTGAGCTGGTCGACATCTCCCCATTGATCCCTGCCAACTACGAAGCGGAAAGAAGCCGCATCCTTTCCCCGGCTGAGCTGTTGGAATTGCACAACCGCTTCCAGCAAATGACCGCCGATTACGACGCCCTCCCCGCGGGCCAAAAATACGACGGCATTCGACCGCTAAAGAAGGAAACACAGCTTGCGCTCTGGATCAGCCTGGGCACGCTATGCCGAATTGGCGAGTTGCTGCAGGCCGAATGGAAAAATGTCGATCTAGACCAGCAGACCTGGTTCCTCCCCAGCGAAAATGTCAAAGGCACCCGTGGCAAAAAACAAGACCACCATGTCTTCCTCTCCCCCTTCGCCCTGCATTTCTTTGAGGAACTCAAAATCCTGACGGGAGACTCGCAATGGTGCTTTCCGAACAAGCTGGATGATGGGCATGTAGACGTGAAAGTGGTAAGCAAACAGGTGGGTGATCGCCAGGCTCGGTTCAAAAACCGTAAAGCTCTCTCCAGACGGTGCCATGACGATACCCTGGTCCTTGCCGACGGCCAAAACGGCGACTGGACTCCGCATGACCTGCGCCGTACCGGGGCGACCATGATGCAAGCCTTAGGCGTTAGCCTGGATGTTATTGATCGCTGCCAAAATCATGTACTGGCCGGCTCTCGGGTGAGACGCCACTACTTACATCACGACTACGCCAACGAGAAGAAAAACGCCTGGAACCTGCTGGGCGATCGACTCAGTGCGGTGCTGTCCTCGACCTACGAGCACACGCCAAACGAGTCGAAGTTGTCTTTTCCAGCGTACACGACGAAAGAGCCCCGGACATCCTCATAGGGCTGTTTCACCCTGCGTTCACCGGAATTTAACGTCCCCATGCTGTGATCCATAATTCGCGATGAGCAAAGGTGGCAGATTGCATGTACACATTCGTGAGCTTTACCGTAGAGGAACTGTTCGAAAAAGTGTGGCAAACACCCATGGTCAAACTGGCCCACGAAATTGGTGTTTCCGACGTCGCCGTCGCCAAAGCTTGTCGCAAAGCCGGCATCCCTCTCCCTGGGCGTGGCCATTGGGCCAAATCGGAAAAGCAGCGACAACGCAAACCCAAACCTCCTCAGGTCGAAGGCAATGTCCGATTCCAAGTGCTCGACCGTGACAACTCGCTCGTCGCGACTGGCACTGATTTGAACTCACCTATAGTCCGGCGGAAGATTGAAGCCCCCTATCAATTATCCGAGCCTCACGCGCTAGTGAGTCAATGGCTAAAGAGCGCAAAAACGTCGAAGGTCAAGGACGGCTACCTCGATTACGCAGGCAAGCGTGTGTTGAATGTGATGATTTCATCGACATTGATAGAACGCTGCGCAATCCTTTTTGATGCATTGATCAAAGAGGGTGAAGCTGAAGGTTGTTCATGGAAGATCAACGCTGAAGGAAAAACCATTGCCATTGTTAACGGCGAGACCATGGCCGTGCGACTCATAGAGCGATTAGACAAACACCCGATCCCACCGCCACCGCCCCCAAAACGCCGCCCAGGTGCTCCATGGGAGCCTAATTTCATGTCCCTGCGACGCCCACAGTTTGAATGGACCTCAACTGGCGAATTGACGTTTCAGATCGAAGCGCGGATGGATTACGGAGAACGGAAAAACTGGAAGGACACCAAGACCGCTCCGCTCGAGGAAAAACTTTCTAGCATCCTGGCGGGCTTAAGTTCCGCATCAGTTTCTATCAAGGTCCTCAGAGAGAAAGAGGAGGCAAGAAATCGTGAATGGGCTGAAGATGAAAGACGACGTCTTGAACGAGCCCGTGCAACAGAGACTCAACGTCGCCTCAGACTGAGCGTTGTTAAACATACTGAGCGATGGGAACGAGCCGAGCGCTTACGAGCCTTCATAAAAGCGGTAGAGGATCGGCTGAAAATTGCCCCGGTCGCAGATCAAGAAATGGCAAATCGTTGGATCGACTGGGCTCGCAAGCAGGCTGATCTCTTGGATCCTTTGCAGGGGAATCTGGCATTCATTACCACGTTGGACGTAGAGTTAGAAAGCTGGTTCAGCGGCTCACATTACGGACAGGCAGAGAAAGGTTGGTGGTCTGAGTAGTCGGCAACGATGTAGACCTCAGGAAACACGACTTTGAATGGGCTCTAATCGCAACGTTTAGACAATTGGTCATCGCAAGTTTTCCTACTGCTACGCTGTCCTCACACGGAGAATAACCAATGACCAATTCAGACCTACTCCCTTCCCTGCTTTTCAAGATCAATCAAAACCAACTCGCCCTCGAAGCTGCCATCATGGAGCTAACACTTTGGGTCGAGCATCGCGGATCTGCTGAGGTCGCCGAGAATGTTCGCGGCGCGCTAGACACAATCAGCAAAAACGAAGAGTTTATCAAAATGACACTAGCGGTATTGATGGCGCCGGAGTGACGGCGTCTGTTGCAGCACATGCCGCGCGCTAGAAAGGTAAAGACTTTTCAGTAGTCGCTACTACGAAAACACCAACCGACCACCTTTCGCGACATTCATCGCCTTCAACATCGGCTGCAATTCCGCATGGAGCCGGTGATACTCCTCAAAGGCACTGGCAATCTCCTTATCAACCAGTTCCAAGGTCTCACCATTCCCCCTAGCTTCAAGCGTGCTCAGATCGACTTGGCGATCCTCGCAAAACTGCTCGAGCAATATCCAAAAGGGATACTTGTGATCGATGTGTAGATCTTTCCTCTTTAGGATGTCCACACCACTCACAGAACATTTGGCGGGCAAGCCAAGCTCATCCCGATAAGCCCGCATCTGATCGCGCACAGCGAACCTCAAAGCCTCACAAACCTTGCTATGAGGCGACTGAACAGCACCCGTGATGCAACGCTCGTAAGAAAAGCTGTCCTCGCTCCCATCGATGTGCACGAGCCAAAAACCGCTACCAGCACCCAGCGCATTCCTTTTGATCTTGAAATGATCAACGCCCACGCCGATTTTTCTTTCCGCATCAGGATGCATCGCGATGAGCAAATGCAATTTCTTGATCGCGTATAGGTTAGTAATCACGCCAACCGAAGCACGCTGCAAATAACTCTTCAACCCATCCAAAAGCGCTTTCTTGGATCTGTATTCGAAAGGTCCCAGCCAGTACATTTCGGTAGCCTCCGTAACATCTGATGCGGAAATCCATTCCTATACGGGCATCTGCCCCCCCGTGCCGCCCAATACAATACCGCAAGTAGTTGCGGGTGCTGCCCCCGATCTAGGTCACCGCTCTCGCCTCGCAGCCTTGAGGCGGACTGATACGTCGCTCTTTGTGCGTACAAGAGCCAGGTTCCGTCCCTCGATAGTCAGAACAGCCCCAGAAAGGTCTATCCGTTTGCTGCCAAACCATTCTGCCTCCCGATTTTGCGCACAATGCAATCCAACCACCGCAGCTCTGCGTACAAACCAAGTACCGCCCGCGCGCATGCATTGGCGAGCGGCAATCTGGGCAAGCCGACTCAGTGTGCGAGCAACGCGGTGAGAGAGAGCAAAAGTAAAAATACTCATCCCTTTTTTTCTGTTTACGCAACGTTAGTTCACCTGCTTCACATACAGGGCAAGGTGGAACTGAGACAATGGACGCAGGAGCACCAAACTCGTTGAGTTCAAGGTCATATTCATCGTCAAGCAGCTCCTTGACGAAGCTAGACACTTTATTCTCGCCGGCAATGAGATAAACCCTTCGTTTGGCACGGGTGAGCGCCACGTAAAACAAGCGTCGTTCTTCTGCATGAATGAAGTTTTCCCGTGGGGGCAGCAGCGCATCCACCAGAGGATGGGACATTTTCTCTGAGGGCAAGCCGAACTTTCCTGACTTGTTTCCAAGCAACACAACAAAATCGGCCTCTTGGCCTTTGGACGAGTGAATGCTGTCCACTCGAATCAAAAGCTTCGGATACGCCTTGGCCAACTGCTCCAATCTGCTTTTGTCCGGGAGCCCAAATGAAAACCTGGCAAGAATATAGACACTCGCGCCTGCACCGGCTCGAGCATCAATACGAGCAATAACTTGGTCCAATGCCTGATCGTCTTTCAGGTCAGTACGAAACAATGAGACCGCGGGATCCTCCTCTTCGACGTGGGTGGACATTTTCTTGAACAGCTGTGCAGGGTTGCGCATGACGAAACGGCTGGCGACTTCACTTATGCGATCGTTGAAGCGGAAGGTCTTATCCAGCGCACTGGTCGCAGTCGGACCAAAGAACTTGTCGAATTCAGACGTCAGGGTTATGTCGCTACCTGTGAAGCGATAAATCGACTGCCAATCATCTCCCACGCAGAACAACGAACCATCCGGCTGAAGGCGTCGAAGTCCCCTAACCAATCGCGCCCTTGGATTTGAAGTGTCTTGAAATTCATCAACGAGAATGAAGCGCCATGGCGGCGTGTACCCACCCTTTTCAACTCGCTCAATCGCACGCACGATCATGTTATCGAAATCGATCTGTTGATTGCGCTTTAGCTCCTCCTGGTACTGCTGGTAAATCGGCTCCAATAGTACCAATGCTGCGCGCATTTGATCTGGGTCGGGCGCAGCCTTGATTCGCGCCTCAAGCTCTAGCAGCGACAAATCGGCGGCCTTAAAGCACTTCAGTAATTCTTCCAAGAGCTCGGCTAACGCTGATACAACGCCAAATTCACGGAGCGTCTCCAACTGCACCTTCTCAGGCATTGGTTCAAACGTTACCCCGGCTGCGGCGAGACGCTCCTCTAACACCTTGAGCAGTACGCCTTCTTGTTGCTCGTAGTGGTAGGTTTCAATCAAGTGGGTCTGATGCTGCTTGTGCAGTTGGCGCTTCCATGCCATAGCTTCCTGATAAGCCGCTCGATTGATGTACGGCGCGGTATTACCTCTACGATCGACACCAAAGTGCTCGATATAAAGATCGAAATCTGGAAGGTAAAAATCAGGGTGGTACTGGCGACGCTCAAGTGTACGAGTTGACACCTTGTACGCGGGCTCATAACGGTACTCAACGCCCATCTTGAACAGGAAGTTTGCAATTCGACATTCGGCCATGCTTTTGACGCGCTCGCCCTTGAGCGTGCGAACCTCATGTTCTGCCAGATATCGGAAGTATTCGCCTAAGGAAGCAAAGTCGAACGGATTTTTGATGGGGTATAGGTAGTGCTCGAAATACTGAAGGAGTCGCTTGCGGTACTCCGGCTCATTTTGCAGTCGTTCGAATGCCAATTGTACGAATCGCTTGCGAGCCGCCTCATCGTCAGCCATAGGCGACAGGGAGGGATGCTGCAATATCGATTTACCCAGTGAATGAAACGTGAGTGCCTCGACGCCCTTCACGCCCAGGCGTGACTCCAATCGCTCACGCATTTCCTTGGCGGCGTCGTTTCCGTAAGCCAGGAGCAGGATCTCATCAGGGCGTGCTTGACCACTTTTGACAAGAAAAGCGACTCGCCCAATCGTCGTACTAGTCTTTCCAGTACCTGCACCTGCCAAGACCAGGTTGTTATCTTCATCAATAATGCAGGCCAAACGCTGCTTGGGCGTCAATGGACTCGACTCGACTCGTCGAAGAGCTCGGCGTACTTCACAAGGCTGGACTTCACATAGTGCGAACGCCAACGGCGCAGGAAGACCTCACCATTTTTGACCCACGACCAAGCACGAGTGAGGACCTTGCGTTCTTCTCTTGAGAGTACGCCTAACCCTCGGTCTGGTAGTCCAGGCCACTGAGCGGATTGTATAACAAGCTGGGCATGAAGGCGCACCCATTGCGAGCGACGACAGTAACCAGTTTGCCTCACGCGATTGAAGAAAGAGTTCAAATAACCTGCGACTGATTGAATCCGATCGGCATACCACTCACGCAGTGCCGCACGCCATAGCTGGTAGGGTTTTTTAACGCCCCATCCGATTGCAACTACCGGCCCCGAGGCTGCACTCAACTTCAAGCGTGATACCACTAACCATCGATTCAGCTCAGGTGGTCTGGGCATTCCCGCCACCGAGAGTGTGGATGATCGGCCTGCCCAATCAACCGCAATCAAACCGTTGGAAGCGATATCTATCGAAGCACAACCGGCGCCCACCCACTTCACCCAACCAAAACTACGAAACGCCTCTTGAGTCATCTAACTATCCTGCTCTGCCAGCATCCGCAATGGGCGAACGCAGCTGTCATCCAAATCCGCAGGCTCAGTCCATTCTGATCCCAACATTGACGCCAGGCGCGCCACTATTGAGCCATTATCACACAGCTCCTCCAATTTTTGGTTGCAGTTCAACGCCATTAAGCGGCCATTCGGAAACCGATCGTGAAGACACATATGGATATTTTTGATCAATTGATTCGTCTATCCCCGAATGCTAGCCTCCCTTCCTTAAGGTACTCGGTAGGTACCTGCCGTCCACACTGGCGAAGCAATAGCACTGTCGTGATTAGTCGAAACACCTAACCTGACCCCCAATCAGGTGACCTCGTAGTGGACGCCAGGCACAGCCCTTCCGGGAGCTGTATATGCAGATTACTTCTATCCATATCAAGCAGGTCAAACGTCTGGCCAAACAGCTTGAAAGCACTTACCCCACACTGAAACTGGGCCAACGTTTGGACAAAGCAGCCACGCAGTATTTGGGTATTCGGAACTATCATGAAGTGCACTGCCTGTACGACAAATGGGTCATGCTCCATGTCCATCCTTCAGAGGATGCTGACCGAGTAAGCAAGTGTGCCTACTGTGAATTCATATTTGCCCCAGATATCAAGGAGGATCTTCAGTCACATCGCAAAATCCATGAGCAATTTCACGAAGCGTGCGTATCTCTGGGCTACCAACCCGGTAACTACGTGCGACGGGAGCTTATGAAACGTGATGGGCGGGAACAGGCTGAATCTGGTCAGTCCGTGGAGATTAGAGTAGAAGGCGTTCTGATACTTTTACGTGGCTGGTTTGATCGGTCGCTGGCAGATGCGATCCATGGCAAATATTGGCGTAAGCATCCTACCTTTGAAGCCTACGTTGCCATGATTCAAGATACGGTAGGGAGCAGCTACCATGACCTGCAACGAATACTGAAAGAGAGGTACGGATACCTACCATGTGTGATTCAAGCTGGAAACAGCTATTGGTATCCGGAGCATGATTGAACGCACCAACAAGCTATTTGAACGATGGTTTTTGAAGTACTGAGCAGTGCCGGCGATGGGCCTCGTCATTGCGATGAAGCTCATCACTCGATCGGTTTACTCCCCGCAACCAATCATCTGCCCACTGGCTTAATCGTGCAGATATTTTTTTCACTGTCTTCAGAGTGAGGGCCGCTCTATCACGAAGCAGCTGTTTAAACTCGTAACCGGTAAACCCGCCGAGAGTGTGGAAGACGCTCCCATTATGTGAGCACCCCCCAAGCACGTAGAAAAAAGCGTTTCATCCCTGCAAACGGTCGGTCATTACCCGCAGCGCGTTTAATGCGAATCAAAAGGTCTCTTTTTTGTTCATCGGTAAATGTGCCCTCTTGAATTGCGAGCGCAAGTGTCTCGATTTCATCGTAAGCATTCCAACGTAGTCGTAAAAGTTCTTCTCGATTTAAACCAAGAATTTCTTCGGCTGCTTTAACTGCTCTCACCGAGCGTTGGGACTTAGTCTTGGGGACCAGCCATACTTCCTCAGTGGCAGGAATTGCTTTCCAAGCATAGTATTCTTCAGGATTCACTACATAGGGATTAATCAAATCAGCATCTTCTGCTGAATAGATCTGTCCGATCGCAACATCTGTAGTGATGACAGGATCTGGACAAAGACTGGCCAAAAGGGACTCTAGCTGAGCCGAGTCAGTAGGAAGAGAATGGGGAACCTGTGGTGCGGGCAACCTTGTACCGTTGACCGTAAATTTATCCCCCTTGTGCACTTGATTGCATACTTGACAGCTAAACGTATAGTTGTCATAGCAGTACGCTAGCCACCAGTACTCACTTTTAGGACGAAAATGCTCTACATCCCCATAAGCTACTACTGCGGTGTCTGCCTCGCAGTAAGCACATTTGCTGAACGACTCTGTTTTTAGCTGTGGCTTCGCCTTTCCCCAAACTTGACGTTTTTTGGGTTTAAAGTCGACCTTGCCGTTGGCGCCATCGTCGTAGTAATACTGCAAGAGCTTTTCAAGCTTTGCTTGGAGCTGCACGCCAGTAAATCCATCCAGCCCCCGACCGGTACGTGTCCTCGCAATCTGGATCAATCGCTGCTCCCTATTTCCTTGACGACCGATTTCAGTTTCCGCGCCGATACGGCTGGGCGCTTTCCATCTTTATCCAAAGTTGAGTTTATTCTTTTAAGTAAATCTATTTGCTCTTTCGCATATTCCGGAATCGCGTCCCAATTCGGCGCCTCACTTAAAACTTCATACATATGTTTCAACTCGCTGCTCTCGCCGACGCTTAAAGGAGTTTTTTTACTGCTGAGAGTGCGCACGACAGATCTTGCGTTTTCAACTGCCACCGAGTCCATCGTTCGCAAGCCGAACATAGGGCTCATCAACAATTGGTGTAGCATCATATTACGAGGCTCGCCCACAAATGGAGTCAATGTCGGAAGGTGATCCTTGCCCTCGCGGCGAATAACATACAGCTCCCCATCACCACTTTGCTGAGCAGTTAATGCTGAGTGGGTCGTCGCAACAAATTGAAAATTCGGCAATGTCAGAGAAAGAAACTCAACTAATTTACGTCTCCATGTTGGGTGAAGATGCAAATCAATTTCATCAATAAGCAAAACCCCTCTCGTGGACAAGGGATCCTTGCGATCTGGAAAAGCCTCTGTAATTCGATACAAAAGGTCTCCACACCAGGCAGCGATATTTTGATATCCATCAGATAGTTGGCTTAATGGAATTTCCCCATCAACTGTGTCAAAAATAATTTGCCGAGATTCACGGTCGATTCTGGAGAATTGCATATCAGGTAATAACTGATTAAGCGCTCGACGTATCGCATCCATCGAGCTGCTACCTTTGCGATATTCGAGATCCATCGCCCACTGCTCTAGTGAGATTAAGGTCGCGTCGGGGGAGAACATCGTAGCGACACCCATTGAACGAGGAACTCTAGAGCGCTCATCCGGGAAGGTCGATCTCGATTTAGGCGCAGCTGGACGCCGAGATACGCCGTAACCCAATACAAAATAGTTACGCTCCGCGAAAGATAACGCTTTATCCAAAGCTTCTAGCGAAGAGTGGTTTCGAGAAAATATTTGTCTTATTCCATCTCCACGATTAATTTCCAATGCAATCTCACGAATCTCCCCCTTGGCAGTGGCTAAAATTCCTGAAATAAGGCATTTCTTCGATCCATTTCGAATCCATGCATCAGGCTCGCCCAGCAAATCCGGGAGCGCTTCGCTGCCTGCGAGCAACAGCGCAATGGCACGCAGAGCCGAACTCTTTCCACAGCCATTTTCCCCCAACAGAAGCGTCCAGCGACGTGCATTGCCCTCTGAGGATCTGAAGTCAAGGTCCAGAGACTTTATCGAGCGCACATTGCGTAGCGAGACTTGCATAAGAAACATCGTAGAACCTCTTCCTCTTCGTGATCGCTTCGTTCCCTCTGCGATCAACCTGCTCATCTGGTGGACAAGCTCAAAACCAACACCTACCATTACATATTAGCAGCGTGACACACTCGGCTGGCGCAACATCGCTGACATTTGGACATGTCACCCGTACCCCGATGCCAATCTACCAGGACGGTACATCCTGACCGTGTCAGTTCGTTGGCAATCCCAACTTTTCGAAAAATGCCTTATTACGCTCAGTCGCTGACTTGATGACCCCATCAAACGACATGACCTCCACATAGGCATTGAAGCGGGTTTTGTACCCGAAATACCCCAGTCCATCGGCCGCGCGCGTCAAGTCATGGATCTTGCAGCGCCGTTCCATCGAAGGCGTGAGATCACAAATCACGTAGCAGAATCCCGGAATATCATCCCCTTTGGGAATAGGTCGTCCCGCGGACGTCTGGGCGTTCCCATCGCGAATCCGCTGCAGATAACCAAGTGCCTGCTCAATCGGATCCTTCTCCTCTCCTTCGCCAGCATCATTTCGCATCGGCCGCTTGATCTCCACGATTGTCAGAGCCGCCGGCGGCATTCTCCTGTTCTCGGAAACCAGCAGAGGCTCATCGAACACATTCAACACACAAATATCCGGCTCTTTGGTGTCAGTTGAATGCGTTATAGGGAAGGAGCGCAGTGACTTGTCAGAAGCCAAAAAGTCGTGAAAAGCCAGACGCTCATCGAGCAACCACAGATTGCAGCTATCGAGGAAAACGTCATCCGATGTTTTACGCATTGGCATGATGAGCTCGTGAATCAGCTCTTCTTTGGCGTACTTGCCATCATCCCCACGCTCAAGCGCTTTCGCCAAAATATCGAGCGTAACCTTGCGATGGAATACGTAGTTGGCCAAATCCGACTTCTTGATGTCATCTGCCTTTTCAAGGTAGCTGACGAGCCTTTTCTGGTACTGGGCTGTGGTTTCCCCCCTGCCGAAGCTCATCACGTCGTGCCCTTCCGACAGCAAGGCGTTTTCAATTTCGGAAAGCTGTTTGTGAAGCAGAAGATCAAGGTCCTTATCTGAAATATCCGGGTCGACGCTGAGCTTTTCCTCATCGATTCGACGCAGTATGGGTCGATACCGCGGCGCACGGACCGACACGAACCGCTCTACACGCTCGCGCCCAGTTTTTCGGATTTCCTGCAGATAGCCCTCGAGGTAACCACTAGAAGAAGCAATAACTGCCTTGCGAATATCGCTCAAACTGACTTCCGTTTCCGAGAACAAATCGTCGCTCATCTCCTCTATATCGAAACCAATTCGTTCGGGTCGCACATTCTGGTCAAGAAAGGGAGACGTCACATAACAGGCGTAGACAAAATCACCTTCATCGTCGCGGATTTTTCCGTACAACCCTGGCACCTTACCTGAAAGAGTTTCCTCTTCAACAACGCGACTGGCAGCGCACCAAGCAATGAAAGGTTGCTTGGCCGAGCTAGCCTTAAGCTTCAGATGGGTGAGCTCAAATGGCTGCCCCTTGATCTGAATAGATTCCTTTTGTGACGACGTAAAC
>Ga0247819_10001862_pt1 | contig 11190 bp, 12 predicted proteins | sample 13C_Xylose_Day6_FD_193428 | JGI IMG/M metagenome (GOLD analysis project Ga0247819, IMG submission 193428) | Soil microbial communities from agricultural site in Penn Yan, New York, United States - 13C_Xylose_Day6 | ecosystem: Environmental > Terrestrial > Soil > Agricultural land | place: USA... | reverse complement strand
GAGTAGATGAGGTCGTCAGTAGACGGAGGGACGTCTGCGAGGATGCCGAGCCAGCCGAACGGGTAGCTGCGTTCGAAGGTCTGCAGTTCGCCAGAGCGGAACCGCTGGCGGCAGACGCCGTGATAGCCGTCGGTGCCGATGATGAAGTCGGCCTCGAGCTCGTGCACCCGGCCATCCGACGTGTAGATGACCGCGGGTTGCGACCCCGAGAAGCCGACCGGCTCGACATCTTCGGCCTCGAACACGATGTTCGATCCGATGCGCTCGTGCTCGGCGAGCATGTCGGTCACGAGCGCCTGCTGTCCGTAGACCGTGACGGTGCGGCCGATGAGCTCCTGGAAGTCGATGTGGTGGCGTTGCCCCTCGTACTGCAGGTAGATGCCGTGGTGCGTGAGTCCGTGGTCACGGAGCTGGGCGTCGAGGCCGAGCTCGGCGAGGATGTCGACCGATCCCTGCTCGAGAACGCCGGCGCGGATTCGACCGAGCACGTGCTCGCGCGACGAGCGCTCGAGGATGGTGAACGGCACTTCGGCCTGGTGAAGGATGTGGCCGAGGAGCAGGCCCGCGGGGCCCGCTCCGATGATCGCCACGCCGGTCGTGTCGCGCACGTATGCCGCCTCTCGCCTCGTCGGGAACAGTACGTCGAGGATGCCTCTCCGACCAGCCGCGCGGATGCAGGGTTCCACTGAGTGGAAGCATCCGAGAGTCAGGGGCGCCAGCCCAGCGCGGTCGAGACGCCGCGTGCCGCCATACGGACGCCGAGCGGGAACTGGGGCTCGTCACGCCTTTCGGCGTGCGCGATGATCGACACCGCGGCCACTACCTCGCCCGACGCGTCCCGCACCGGAGCGGCCACCGAAAAGGCCCCACGCGTGAGTTCCTCGACCGAGCGCGAGAGTCCGACCGAGCGGATCTCGGCCAGCCTCACGCGCAGCTCGTGCTCGGTCGTCAGCGTGTTCGGCAGGTACTTCGTCGGCTTCGCGGCGAGCACGTCCTCGAGAACGCCGGGCTCCGCGTACGCGAGCAGTACGAGTCCGACGCCGGTCGTGTGCAGCGGCAGGCGCGAACCGACGTCGGAGATGACCGGAACGGCGTCGGGCCCCGAGAGTCGCTCGAGGTACACGGCGCCGAGCCCGTCGCGCACGGCGAGGTGCACGTGCTCGCGCGTCGATTCGAGCAGGTCGCCGAGATACGGGCGGGCGGCGGAGCGGAGTCGACGCGCGGTGGGCTCGCGCACGCCGAGGCGCCACAGCTTCAGGCCTAGGCGATAGAGACCGTCGTCGCCGCGAACCAGCCCGCCCCACGTGACCCACTCGGCCACGAGGCGGTGCGCCGTCGAGAGGGGGAGTCGCGCCCGGCCGGCTATTTCGCTCAACGTCAGCTCCTCGCGACCCTGGAAGGCGTCGGCGATCGCGAAGAGCTTCTCGGCGACGGACCGGCCGTCGCTGCCTCCACCGGCCATGGGCACATCGTACGTGCCCGCATCGCCGAGCGAGTCATATCAGGCGGATCGATTCGAGGCATCATCAGATTCAGCTTCCCTGATGCGCTGTGCTCGCTGAGAGTGGATGCAGTGCCGAAACTGGCACGCACCATCATGCGGCCCGGCGCCGCCACTCGGAATGAAGGATCGACGATGATCACCCTCCTGTCACATCTCTCGCACGTCGAGATCGCGACGCCCGACGTCGAGGCCTCGGTCGTCTTCTACGAGGAGCGCCTCGGCCTCCGCGAGGTCGGCCGCGACGGCGGCAAGGTCTACCTCCGCTCGTGGGGCGACTACACGCACCACAGCGTCGTGATCTCCGAGGGCCCCGAGCCGGCGCTCGTCGAGATCGGCTGGCGCACCACGAGCCCCGAGGCGCTCGAGGAGGCCGCGCGTCGCGTCGAGGAGGCCGGCGTCACGGGCGAGTGGTCGGACTCGGGCCCCGGCCGCGGGCGCTCCTACGTGTTCACGGGCCCGTGGGGCCACACCATCCGCCTCGCGTGGGAGATCGAGCAGTACCGCGCCGACGACGAGCACGCGTCGATCTACCCCGACCGTCCCGAGAAGCGCTCGAGCGTCGCCGGCGCTCCCCGCTTCCTCGACCACGTGACGATCGCGGCATCCGACGTGCGCGCCTTCGCCCAGTGGCACCACGACGTGCTCGGCTTCCGCATCATGGCCTACACCGACCTCGACGAGGCACCCGTCACGGTCTTCGCCGTGATCACGACGAACGAGAAGTCGCACGACCTCGGCGTCGTCCTCGACAGCTCCTCGCGTCCCGGCCGCATCAACCACTACGCCTTCTGGGTCGACACCCGCGAGGAGCTGCTCATCGCCGCCGACGTGCTCATGGAGAACGGCACGCACATCGAGTACGGCCCGTCGATCCACGGCATCGGCGAGCAGTCGTTCCTCTACTTCCGCGACCCCAGCGGCCTGCGCATCGAAGTGAACACCGGCGGCTACCGCAACTACGTGCCCGACTGGGACGCCAACACCTGGAAGCCGTCCACGGGCTCCAACAACATGTACCGCAACGGCGCCATGCCGATGTCGATGACCGAGTCGTTCCCGCCCGACGAGGGGCACCCCACCGCGACCGAAGAGGGCATCGTCCCCGGGACCGAGGAGGCCCTGCTCAACCCCTACGGCAAGCACGGCCAGGGTTGAGCGCCGACTGACCAGTCTTTCGCAGAGGCGAGCGGGCGGTTCAGCACCGGAAGGTGCCGAACCGCCCGTTCGTCTGCACGAGTCAGCCCTCGAGCTCGCGGAGCTCTCTCGTGCGCGCGCTCGGGGTGTCGCCGGTGTTCACCGTTCCCCGCGGCTCGATGAGCAGTGCCGACACCTCGCCGTCGGCGCGCGGGCAGTGCTCGACGCCGCGCGGCACGACATAGACGTCGCCCGGGCCGAGCTCCATGTCGCCGCCGTCGGAGTCGCGCAGCTGGATGACCAGTCGGCCCGAGACCACGAGGAACAGCTCGTCGGTGTCGGCATGCGTGTGCCAGGTGAACTCGCCCTGCGCCTTGAACACCTTCACGTCGTAGTCGTTCACGCTGGCCAGTCGGCGCGGCGACCACGGGTCCGCGAATGAATCGAGGGCGGCTTGGATGTTGCGGACCGGATCTGCCATGCACTCGATCATTCCGGATGCCGCGTCCCGAGCCCAGACCGATCCGGGAACTTCCGGCGCCCACGCGGCGCGCCCCGGGCGTCTGTGCGGCATGTCGCCCCGAGTTCCTGCAAGCACGGCGAAGGGGGTTGACGCGGCATCCGCTCGCGCTTATAGTTAAGCAATTCATTAATTAAGGAGTTACTTACCTTGGTCGATGCCCCGGACGAGCTCAGCCTCGTGTTCCAGGCGCTCGCCGATCCGACGCGACGCGCGATCATCTCGCGTCTCCGCGGCGGCCCGACGACCGTCGGCGAACTGGCCGAGCCGTTCGCGATGAGCCGCCCCGCGATCTCGCAGCACCTCAAGGTGCTCGAGCGGGCAGGGCTCATCGAACGCACCGCCGACGCGCAGTGGCGCCGCTGCACCCTTCGCACCGAACCGCTCGACGAGGCATCCGCCTGGGTCGATCGGCACCGCGACGAGTGGAACGAGCGCTTCGACCTCCTCGACGAGCGACTGCGTCTCCTCAAGGACTCCGCGAATTGAAGGGAAGGGCCGATGCCTGAGCAGACCGCCACCACTCGCAAGCAGTTCACGATCACCCGCGTCTTCGACGCGCCCCGCGACCTCGTCTGGCAGGCGTGGACGACCGAGGCCGACGCCGCCGAATGGTGGCACCCGCGCGGCATCGAGATCAAGCCGGGCAGCGTCTCCGTCGACGCCCGCGTCGGAGGTCGGTACGCCTATACGATGGTGAACCCGGCCGACGGCCAGGAGTATCCGACGGCGGGCGTCTATCGCGAGGTCACGCCGCCCGAGCGGCTGGTGTACACGTGGGGGTCGCCGGGCGACCCCGACGATGAGGCGCCGGTGATCACCGTGGAGCTCAGCGAGCTTCCCGAGGGCCGCACCGAGATGCGGTTCCACCTGGTCGGCATCGACGGCGCGCCCGGCGACGACAACGTCTACGACGGATGGGATTCCGCGTTCGACATGCTCGCCGAGCAACTCGTCGACGGGCGCGAGTGATGGGGCGTCTCATCGTCGAGCAGATCGTGAGCGTAGACGGGTACGCGGCCGACACCGAGGGCGGCATCGGATTCTTCGAGGCGGTCGACGAGGTCGACTCGAACGACGCAGACCAGCTCGCATTCCTCGAGCACGTCGATGCGATCCTGCTCGGCGCGAACACCTACCGGATGTTCGCGGGGTACTGGCCGCAGGCCGACCCCGAGGTCGAGCGCGTTGCCGAGCCCATCAACCGCCTGCCGAAGTTCGTCGTGTCGAACACCCTGACGGATGCGCGGTGGGGCGACGGCGAGGTCGAGATCCTCCGCGGCGATGGGGCCGAAGCGGCCGCCGCGCTGAAGGAGCGCTACGCCGCCATCGTCGTCTGGGGCAGTCTCGCACTCGCCGATTCGCTGTTCGAGGCGGGTCTCGTCGACGAGCTCCGGCTGCGCATCGTGCCGGTGCTCATCGGCGACGGTCGCTCGTTCACCCCCGCGAAGCTGGGAGAGCGGCGACTCGAGCTCGATCACGTGGTCACGCATCCCAGTGGGCACGTCGGCATGGAGTACCGCGTGCGCTGAGTCGTCGGCTCACCCCTCGGCGGGCGCGGACTGGCGCTCGTCGGCGGGCTGCTCGCCGGGTTCTGGCGGCTCACCGCCTGACGGCTCACCGCCTGACGGCTCGTCGCCCTGGAACTCCTTCGACAGCAGCCGGTACGAGCGCGTGCCGAACGCGAGCAGTGCCAGCGCGACGAGCGCCAGTCCGCTGAAGAAGAAGATCAGCGCGATACCGCGAGCGTCGCCCTCACCGACGAGCCAACCCCACGCCTGCTGCCCACTCGACGACTCCATGTACGGGATGATCCAGAACTCCGCGATCGGCGCGATGAGGAACGCGGTGATGGGCGCCGCAGCGGCCTCGAACGTCTGCGCGAGGCCGAACACGCGGCCCTGGCGCTGGAAGGGCACCACCTTCTGGATGACGGTCTGCTCGGACGCTTCGACCGCGGGGATGAGCAGCATGTAGAGCCAGATGCCGCCCGCGTAGAGCAGCCACCACTCCCTGATCGTGAAGAGCGAACCGAGCAGTCCCATCACGATGGCCACCAGCAGCATCGTGCGAATGGGGTTGCGCCCGAGACCCCACTTCGCGATCACGAGTCCGCCGATGATGAAGCCGGTCGACGCCACGGCGAACACGACACCCCACCCCTCGACCGGGAAGAGCGTGAGTCCATACGGATCCATCAGCGCGATGTAGACGCCGCCGATGAGGTTGTTGAGGGTCGTGAAGAGGATGAGGGCGAAGAGGCCGGGCGCAGCCCGGACCGCGGCGATGCTGCCTCGCAGGTCGACGGCGGGCGGGCGCCCACCCTCAGCGACCGGCTGCTCCTCGGGGATGCGGATGAAGAGCAGGTGCACGAGCGCGATCAGGGTCGCCGCGATCGCGATGGCGAGCGTCCAGCCCATGCCCAGGATGCCGATCGTGAGTCCGCTGAACACGCTCGTCACGACGAATGCCATGCCCTGCACGGTGCCCACCAGGCCGTTGGCGTTCGCGTGCTTCTCGACGGGCACGAGCAGCGTGACGGTGGTCGACAGGGCGATGTTGCGCATGTGCTCGACGACCGAGCCGAACAGGATCACCCCCGTGAACACCCAGAACCACGGCCCGCCGAGGTCGACGAGGGCGGACTCGGGGTGCATGAGGTACAGCACCCCGGCCGCGACGAACGCGGCGAGCGTGACCACACTGGCCAGCATCATCACGCGGTACTTCTTGTGACGGTCGACGATGGTGCCGAAGACGATGCCGAATGCCGCGATGAGCAGCATGTACGCTCCGCCGATGATGCCCGTCGCGAGCACCGAGCGCGTCTCGAGGTAGACCCAGAACGTGAGCGCGAACCAGAGGAAGCTCGTGGTCACGTTCGCGATCATCGTATTCACGAGTACGTGCACGAACATGCGCATGCCATCCGGCGGCGGCGTGACCGCCTGCGACGACGACGACCCGGCGACCGCTTGGGACACCTCGGATCCGCTCAACCTCTCGGACACGCAAGCGACGATAACGCCCACCTCCGACATTCGAAAGCCCTCCCCCTGACGGCGGACGACGAATACCCGCCACGCGACGGATGTCCCCGCCGCGCGACATCCGTAGCGTGAGGGCATGCTCGAACTCAGCAACGTCAGCAAGCGCTACGGCAACCGTCTCGCGCTCGATCAGGTGACCTTCACGGTCGGCGACGGGCGCCTCACCGGCTTCGTCGGCGGCAACGGCGCCGGCAAGACCACCACGATGCGCATCATCCTGGGGGTGCTCTCGTCCGACAGCGGCACCGTCACCCTCGGCGGCGATCCGATCACCGAGGGCGACCGTCGCCGCATGGGATACATGCCCGAGGAGCGGGGCCTCTACCCCAAGATGAAAGTGCTCGAGCAGACCGTCTACCTGGCGCGCCTGCACGGCTGGACGCCCGCCGCCGCCCGCCGCAACGCGGTCGAGCTGCTCGAACGCCTCGGCCTCGGCGAGCGCATGGACGACACCATCGAGTCGCTCTCGCTCGGAAACCAGCAGCGCGCGCAGATCGCCGCCGCCCTCGTGCACCGACCCGAGGTGCTCGTGCTCGACGAGCCGTTCTCGGGCCTCGACCCCATGGCCGTCGAGACGGTACAGGGCGTGCTCGCCGACGCCGCCGCAGCAGGTGCTCCCGTGCTGTTCTCGTCGCATCAGCTCGACATCGTCGAGCGGCTCTGCGACGACCTCGTCATCATCGCCGGCGGGCGCATCGCCGCGGCCGGCGCGGGCGACGCCCTGCGTGCGGAGCACGGCTCCGAGCGCTGGGAACTGCTCACCACCGGCGACGCCGGCTGGCTTCGCCTGCAGCCGGGCATCGAGGTCATCGAGTTCGACGGCGGCTGGGCGGTCTTCGAGGCCGAATCGGATGCCGCTCGCCAGGCAGTGCTCGCCGAAGCGGTCGCTCGGGGCGAGGTCGTCAGTTTCACTCGCGAGCACACCACGCTCGCCCAGGTCTTCAAGGAGGTCGTGCGATGAGCACGGTCGCAGACACCGAGCGCCGCACCCCGAGCTTCGTCGACAGCGTGTCGCTGATCGCCGGGCGCGAGATCACGATGCGGCTGCGCAGCAAGGCATTCGTGATCTCCACGGCAGTGCTCATGCTCGCCGTGCTCGCGTCGGTCGTGCTCGGCAGCATCTTCGGCACGCAGACCGAGACGACGAAGGTGGCGGTCCTGGCCGGCGCGACCGCCGTGGTCGACGAAAGCGACGCCCTCGAGGCGGTGCCCGCCGACGACGGGGCCGCCGCCGAGCAATTGCTGCGCGACGGCGAGGTCGACGCGATCGTCGCGCCCGCGGCATCCGAACCGCTCGGCATCATCGTGACCGGCCTCGACTCGACGCCCGACTCGGTGGTCCGGGCGCTCTCGGTGCGGCCGACCGTCGAACTGCTCGAACCCGCGGCGGTCGACTCGACCCTCGCCTATCTCGTGGCGTTCGGGTTCGGCATCGTGTTCTTCATGTCGGCGCTCACGTTCGGCACGACCATCGCCCAGTCGGTCGTCGAGGAGAAGCAGACGCGCGTGGTCGAGATCCTGCTGTCGACGGTGACGGCCCGGGCGCTGCTCACCGGCAAGGTCATCGGCAACAGCGTGCTCGCGTTCGGGCAGATCCTCGCGATCGCGGGGCTCGCGATCCTCGGGCTCGTGCTCACGGGCCAGCGGGTGCTCCTCGGCGGGCTCGGCACCTCGGTCATCTGGTTCATCGTGTTCTTCGCGATCGGGTTCGTGATGCTCGCGGCGCTGTTCGCGGCGACCGCTGCCATGGTCTCGCGCGCCGAGGACATCGGCTCGGTGACCACCCCGGTGACGATGCTCGTGATGCTCCCCTACTTCCTGGTGATCTTCTTCAACGACAACCCCACGGTGCTGGCGATCATGAGCTACGTGCCGTTCTCGGCGCCCGTCGGCATGCCCATGCGGGTGTTCCTCGGCACCGCCGAGTGGTGGGAGCCGTTCGTGTCGCTCGCGATCCTGCTGGCGACGACCGCGCTCGCGGTGCTGGTCGGCGAGCGCATCTACCGCAACTCGCTGTTGAAGACCGGCGCGCGGGTGCCGCTCGGCGAGGCGCTGCGCGGCTGAGGACCCCGCGAGCGCGTCATTTCCCGCCACATGAGGTGCTGTTCGAGCGCTTCCGTGACGGGAACTGACGCGTTCGCGCGGGTGCGACCCGGATGGGAGGATGGTGCGGTGACCCAGCAGCTCCACGACACGACCTTCCGCGGCTTCGCCTCCGACAACTACTCCGGTGTGCACCCCGAGATCCTCGCCGCCATCAGCGCCGCGAACGACGGCCACCAGGTCGCCTACGGCGAAGACGTCTACACCGAGCGCCTGCAGGAGGTGTTCGTGCAGCACTTCGGCAAGGGCGTCGAGGCGTTCCCGGTGTTCAACGGCACGGGCGCGAACGTCACCGCGCTGCAGTCGATGCTGCCGCGCTGGGGCGCCGTGATCTCGGCCAAGACCGCGCACATCAACTCCGATGAGGGCGGGGCGCCCGAGCGGGTCGGCGGCATCAAGCTGCTCACGGTCGAGGCGCCCGACGGCAAGCTCACCCCCGAGCTCATCGACCGCGAGGCGTGGGGCTGGGGCGACGAGCACCGGGCGCAGCCGCTCGTCGTGTCGATCACGCAGACCACCGAGCTCGGCACCGCCTACACCGCAGACGAGATCCGGGCCATCGCAGACCACGCCCACGCGCACGGCATGAAGCTGCACCTCGACGGCGCGCGCATCGGCAACGCCGGCGCGTCGCTCGGATCACCGCTGCGTGCATTCACGCGTGACGCGGGCGTCGACCTGTTGAGCGTCGGCGGCACGAAGAACGGATGCCTCGGCGCAGAGGCGATCGTCGTGCTGAACCCCGAGGCATCCGAGGGCCTGAAGTACCTGCGCAAGCTCAACATGCAGCTCGCCTCGAAGATGCGATTCGTGTCGGCGCAGCTGATCGCGCTCTACGAGGGCGACCTGTGGCTGCGCAACGCCTCGCACGCGAACGAGATGGCCTCGCGGCTGCGCGGCGCGCTCGACGCGGGCATCGCCGCGGGTGAGCTTCCCGGCCTCGGGTTCTCGCAGCCGACCCAGTCGAACGGCGTGTTCGCGGTGCTGCCCGCGGGCGTCTCCGACCGGCTGCGCGACCGCGGGTTCAAGTTCTACGACTGGGACGCCGCCAAGGGCGAGGTGCGCTGGATGTGCTCGTTCGACACGAGCGAGGCCGACATCGACGCGTTCGTCGCCGGCATCCGCGAGGAACTCGCCGCGGCGTAGTCCACGTCGACGCACGAGGGGCGCGGCTGCCGGGAACGCGACCTCAGTCGCGAGCGGCCGACGCGACCAGTTCGTCGGCGATGGCGCCCGCCCATGCCTCGATCGCGTCCCAGTCGCGGAAGTCGCCCACGGGCATCGCCTCGGCGGGCGCCCATTTGGCCATCCGATCGACACCGCGGAGCTTCTCGAGCTGGAATGCACCGAAGAAGACCTGCGTGCCGCGTGGGCTGATCGCCGGCTCGAACTCGGCGAACTCCTTGGGCATCGCTCCCGCGAGCACGTCGTTGCCCTTGGCATCCACCCGGTCCGTGCCGACCGGTCCGCTGCTGAAGAGCCACACGGGGCGGCCGGCGAGCACCTCCGAGTTGCGGCGCACGAACCGCCGGGCATCCTTGCGCCACCGGAACATGTACGCCGCCGAACCGACGACGTAGGCGTCGTACCCGGTCGGGTCGTCCAGGTCCTTGCAGCGCTCCACATCGACGTCGAGGCCACGACGACGAAGCACATCGCCGATGCGCTCGGCGATGCCCTGGGTGGCTCCGTACTTGCTGGCATAGGCGACCAGTACCCTCATCGCTCCCACCTCCCGCGGCCGACTGCGCGACCCTGATCGAACGTTAGGCCGAGGCACAGATGTACGAGGGGGCGAAGGTCCTGCGCCGCGCGACGGACCGCACCGGAGGCATCCGGAATATCCACAGGCTCGATGCGTTTGAATGGAACGGGACGACGGCGCCCCGGCAACCGTCCCCCACGCGAAAGCAGCAGCATCACATGACGCTCGTCACCGATCTCACCTCCCGCCGCGCCGACACCACCGCGCAGCTCATCAACCCGCTCGTGGAGCGTTGGAGCCCTCGCGCCTACGACCCGACGGCCGAGATCTCGGTCGAGGCGCTGCGCACCATCCTCGAGGCCGCCCGCTGGGCGCCGTCGGCGAACAACGTGCAGCCGTGGCGCTTCATCGTCGCCCGTCGCGGCACTGCCGCCTTCACCACCGTGCACGACGCGCTCCTGGGCTTCAACCAGGCGTGGGCCGACTCTGCCGCGGTACTCATCGTGAACGTCGCCGAGACCGTCGACGCCGAGGGCAAGGCCCGCCCGTGGGCGCGCTACGACCTCGGCCAGGCGGTCGCGCACCTGACCGTGCAGGCACAGCACGAGGGCCTGCACACCCACCAGATGGGTGGCTTCGACGCCGCCGCGCTGCACGACGCGTTCGGCCTCGATGCCAGCCTCGAGGTGGTCTCGATCACGGCGATCGGCCTGCTCGGCGACGTCGACACGCTGCCCGACCCGCTCCGCGAGCGCGAGGTCGCACCCCGCTTGCGCAAGCCGCTCGCCGAACTCGTCATCGTCGGCGAGTAGCCCGAGCCGCCGACGGGGCGCCCCGACGCGCCGTCAGGCGCCGACGGGCTCGACCACGGTGATCGGCGTCGTCGGAGGCTCGTGGCGTACGCGCCCCGCCGCCGCGAGCGCACGCTTGATGCGCCACGCGGCGAACACCGCGACCACGCTCACCGCGAGGTGCAGACCGAGGAACACGTCGCCGAGCCCGGCGCCGAGCAGCACTCCCGCGAGCAGCGGGCCCGCCGCCGAGAACCCGGTCTGCAGCGCGGCGATCGTGCCGAGCGTCTGACCGACCATGCCTTCCGGCGCGAGCGACGCTGTCAGCGGATTGAGCACGGGGCTGTAGATGGTCTCTCCGACCGCGAAGATGCCGTAGGTCA
>Ga0247819_10001861_pt1 | contig 11191 bp, 7 predicted proteins | sample 13C_Xylose_Day6_FD_193428 | JGI IMG/M metagenome (GOLD analysis project Ga0247819, IMG submission 193428) | Soil microbial communities from agricultural site in Penn Yan, New York, United States - 13C_Xylose_Day6 | ecosystem: Environmental > Terrestrial > Soil > Agricultural land | place: USA... | reverse complement strand
CCGGTGTAGACAACGGTTGCGGTCGCGATTGCGGCGATACCCTCGTCGCGGCCGATGAAACCGAGCCGCTCGTTCGTCGTCGCCTTGACCGAGCAGCGGTCAAGATCGATGCCGAGCATGTCGGCAAGGTTCTCCCGCATCGCCTGGCGATGCGGCCCGACTTTCGGGGCCTCGGCAATCAGCGAAATATCGGCATTGGTGATCGTGCCGCCGCGCTGACGCACAATGTTTGCCGCATGTTCGAGGAAGATGCGCGATGCGGCACCCTTCCACTGCGGGTCGGACGGCGGGAAGTGATCGCCGATATCACCGGCACCGCAGGTAGCAAGCAGCGCATCTGTGAGCGCGTGCAAGGCAACGTCGGCATCGGAATGGCCGGAGAGCTTCTTGGTGTGCGGAATAAGGACGCCACAAAGCGTAACGCCATCACCTTCGACCAGCTGGTGTACGTCATAGCCATTGCCGGTGCGAACGTCCGGAATCAGATGTCGCTTGAGTTTTTCGTCGGCCATGGCGATGTCCCTTTTCAGTGTGAGCTTGACGTTGTCGACCGTGCCTTCGACGAGGGTAACAGGGATCCCCGCCCATTCGGCGATTGACGCGTCGTCGGTGAAATCTGTGCGGCCGCTTGTCGCTGCGGCTCGGTGGGCGTCGAGGATGGTCTTGAGGTCGAAGGTCTGCGGTGTCTGTGCCGCATGAAGGTGATTGCGCGGAACGGTTTCGGTCACCATGCCGGCGGCATCGGCGCGCTTGAGCGTATCGGAAACGGCAAGCGCCGGCAGCACGGCACGCGCTCCCCTTGTCAGCGCATCGGCACAGCGCGACAGCAGGGCGTGGTCGGCAAAGGGGCGCACGGCGTCGTGAATCATCACGTTGCGTGAGCCGGTTGCCGCTACGGCTTCAAGGCCTGCGAGAACCGATTGCTGTCGCGTTGCGCCGCCGTGGACCACGATCAACTCGCGCGCCAGCGATCGCCTGCGTGCCGCTGCCAGCAGATCCTCGTCATCGGGGTGGATGACAACCACGATCGGGCCGGTCCCCGGCCATGTCGCGAAAGTGTCAAGCGTATGGGCGATAACGGGCTTGTCGCCGATGGTGCGGTACTGCTTCGGCCCTTCGGCCGACTGTCCCGCGCGCTCGCCGCGCCCTGCTGCAACAATCACGACGCCGCAGGAAAGCTGTTCTTCAGGCTGCATCTTCTGTATGTGGTCCCGGATTTCGCCAATCTTCGCCGTGATGTACCGCGAAGGTCCGTGCTTTGCCAGCCGAGCAGGGAAATTTGCCCGACGCATCGAAATCGCTTGGCAAGCCAAAGAACAATGTCTAAAAATAGTGCAAGAACAACATGTGCCTGAAAGATATGCATTTGCCAGCTCCGGCTCTGTCAACACCGCTTCGGATCGGGAATATCGAAATCCGCAACCGGGTGGCGCTCGCCCCGATGTCTGGCGTCACGGACCTGCCATTCCGCACCTTTGCCTGGCGCTTCGGCGCAGGGTTCGTCGTGACGGAAATGGTGGCGAGCCGCGAACTGGTCGGCAACGCGTCGGAATCCTGGGCCAGGCTGAAGAACTCCGGCATCAAGCCGCATATTGTTCAGCTTGCCGGACGTGAGGCCCATTGGATGGCCGAGGCGGCAAAAATCGCTGCCGCTAATGGCGCCGACGTCATCGATATCAACATGGGCTGCCCGGCAAAGAAGGTGACGGGTGGCTATTCCGGCTCGGCGCTGATGCGCGATCCTGACCATGCTCTGTCCCTGGTCGAGGCAACGGTCAACGCCGTGGATGTACCGGTCACGCTGAAGATGCGGCTTGGCTGGGACGAAAACTCGATCAATGCGCCGCTGATTGCAAGAAGGGCGCAGGAGGCCGGTGTCCAGGCGATTACCGTGCACGGCCGCACCCGGATGCAGTTCTACACCGGCAGGGCCGATTGGGATGCGATCCGCGCCGTGCGCGAGGTCATTTCCGTGCCGCTGGTTGCCAATGGCGACGTCGATACGGTGGCGGATGCCGAAGAGATCCTCAGGCGCTCCGGCGCCGACGCCGTCATGGCCGGGCGGTCTTCGCAGGGCCGTCCTTGGCATGTCGGCGTTCTCGCTGGCGCGTCAAGCCATCCCGACCAGGCTGAGATCGCCGACATTTTCGTGGAGCACTATGAGATGATGCTCGAATTTTACGGTGCCGACACGGGCCTGAGGCATGCACGCAAGCATGTCGGCTGGTATCTCGACCGTTTCGCACCTGATCTTGCCGGGGCAGAGAAGGGGGCGATCCTGACATCGACCGATGCCAGATCAGTCGCCGCGCGCGCATCCGATGCAATTCAAAGTTCGCTTGCGACCTTCTCTGGCGAAGGGATCGCCGCATGACCGAAAAACCCAATCCGGAAGCCTTGGCTGCTGCCAACGGGCTGTCGATGGCGGTGCTGAATGCCATTCAAAATCCGGTGATCCTTGTCGATGAGAACGGTCTCGTCGCCTTCGCCAACTGGGAAGCGGAGTCCTTTTTCGGTGCCAGCGCCAATCATCTGGCCCGGCACGATATCAGCGCCTTCATTCCGTTTGGCAGCCCACTTCTGACGTTGATCGAGCAGGTGCGCGAGCGCAGGGCCCCGGTCAACGAGTATCGCGTCGATCTCAGTTCGCCGCGGCTGGGCGCCGACAAGCTGGTTGATCTCTATGTGGCGCCAGTCATTTCGGAGCCCGGCTCCGTCGTGGTCGTCTTCCAGGAGCGGTCGATGGCCGACAAGATCGATCGCCAGCTGACACATCGGACGGCGGCGCGGTCGGTCACCGGCCTTGCCTCGATGTTGGCGCACGAGATCAAGAACCCGCTTTCCGGCATTCGAGGGGCCGCGCAATTGCTTGAGACTTCCGTCAACGACGAGGATCGGGCGCTGACGCGGTTGATCTGCGACGAGACCGACCGGATCGTCTCGCTGGTCGATCGGATGGAAGTGTTTTCCGACGAGAGACCCGTCGATCGCGTGCCGCTCAACATTCACTCGGTGCTCGATCATGTGAAGGCGATCGCCAAGGCGGGCTTTGCGCGCCGGATCAAGGTGACGGAGAATTACGATCCATCGCTTCCGTCGGTCTTTGCCAACCGCGACCAGCTCGTGCAGGTGTTTCTCAATCTCGTCAAGAACGCAGCGGAAGCGATCGGTGATCGCCACGAAGGCGAGATCATGCTGACGACCGCCTACAGGCCCGGTATCCGGCTTTCGGTCGCGGGCACCCGAGAAAAAATCTCGCTGCCGCTCGAATTCTGCGTGCATGACAATGGTCCCGGCGTTCCTTCTGACTTGCTGCCGCATCTGTTCGATCCGTTCATTACGACCAAGACCAATGGTTCGGGCCTCGGACTGGCGCTCGTCGCCAAAATCATCGGCGGCCATGGCGGCATCGTCGAATGCGACAGCCAGCAGAACCGCACGACTTTCCGCGTCCTGATGCCGGCCTCCAAGGGGCAGGCGGCGGACGAAGACGAACTGCCTATGACAAAAGGAAACATTGCATGACGGGTGCCACCATCCTCGTCGCGGATGACGACGCAGCCATTCGCACCGTGCTCAATCAGGCGCTGAGCCGCGCCGGCTACGATGTCCGGATCACGTCGAATGCGGCCACGCTCTGGCGCTGGATTTCCGCCGGCGATGGTGATCTTGTCGTCACCGACGTTGTCATGCCCGACGAGAATGCATTCGATCTGCTGCCGCGCATCAAGAAGGCGCGTCCCGATCTGCCGGTTCTTGTCATGAGCGCGCAGAACACGTTCATGACGGCGATCAAGGCCTCCGAAAAAGGCGCCTATGATTATCTGCCGAAGCCCTTTGACCTGACCGAGCTGATCGGCATCATCGGTCGGGCGCTGGCCGAACCGAAGCGCCGCCCGTCCAAGGTCGACGACGATTCGCAGGATGGCATGCCGCTCGTCGGTCGCTCGGCAGCGATGCAGGAAATCTACCGGGTTCTCGCCCGCCTGATGCAGACCGATCTGACGCTGATGATCACCGGCGAATCCGGCACGGGCAAGGAACTGGTGGCACGCGCACTGCATGACTACGGCAAGCGCCGCAACGGCCCCTTCGTTGCGATCAATATGGCGGCAATCCCGCGCGATCTGATCGAATCGGAATTGTTCGGTCACGAAAAGGGCGCCTTCACCGGCGCCCAGACGCGTTCGACCGGTCGTTTCGAGCAGGCCGAAGGCGGCACGCTGTTCCTCGACGAAATCGGTGACATGCCGATGGACGCACAGACGCGGTTGCTGCGTGTGCTGCAACAGGGCGAGTACACGACGGTTGGCGGTCGCACGCCGATCCGCTCCGATGTGCGCATCGTCGCGGCAACCAACAAGGACCTGAAGCAGTCGATCAACCAAGGTCTCTTCCGCGAGGACCTGTACTATCGGTTGAATGTGGTGCCGCTGCGCCTGCCGCCGCTGCGCGACCGCGCGGAAGACATTCCCGATCTTGTGCGCCACTTCGTGCAGCAGGCCGAGAAGGAAGGTCTGGACGTCAAGCGTTTCGATCAGGAAGCGCTCGAACTGATGAAGGCGCATCCGTGGCCGGGCAACGTGCGCGAGCTCGAAAACCTCGTGCGCCGACTGACTGCGCTTTACCCGCAGGACGTCATCACGCGGGAAATCATCGAAAACGAGTTGCGCTCGGAGATCCCCGACAGTCCGATTGGAAAAACACAGGCGCGCAGCGGTTCCCTTTCGATCTCGCAGGCGGTCGAGGAGAACATGCGGCAATATTTCGCCGGCTTCGGTGACGCGCTTCCACCGAGCGGTCTTTACGAGCGTGTGCTTGCCGAGATCGAGTATCCGCTGATTCTTGCGGCTTTGACGGCGACGCGCGGAAACCAGATCAAGGCGGCCGATCTGCTCGGGCTCAACCGCAACACGCTGCGCAAGAAGATCCGCGAACTCGGCGTGTCAGTCTATCGCAGTTCACGCACGGCTTGACTTGGTCACAGCCACCGTTGCATTTTCGCCACAATACGTTGCTTGAACGTGTTATGACCGCCGAGTCGAGCGGTGTTGCGCTGCTTTGCCTGGCCGTTGGAGCTGTGGCTCATGCGCAACAGCCCCGATTGACGGTCCGGTCAATACCTTGACCCGGAATGTGAGTGAGAATTGCCGGTGCCCACGGGCGTCGGTTGGGGGAATGTCTTTATATGGTGGACGCAATGGCCTTGCCGCTGGGGACAGATGACGGAGTCGCGGCGCAGGACCGCCGCGCGTCCTTTGCCCTGCCGGGCCTCATGCTGGCGATCGGTGCCCTGGTCTGCGCAACCCTGTCGCTGCTCGTTTTGCTTGGGCTGACGCCGATCAGACTGGAGCGCAACGTCTTCATCGCCTGCGCGGCGATCAACGGCCTGTTCGTGATCGGCCTGATCTACCTCATCGTTCGCGAGATCCTCAGATTGCTTCGCGCGCGTCGCAAGGGCCGCGCTGCCGCACGGCTTCACGTGCGCATCGTCGCGCTGTTTTCGATCGTCGCCATCACGCCTGCCATTCTGGTCGCGATCTTCGCCAGCATAACGCTGGATGTCGGCCTTGACCGCTGGTTCTCGCTGCGGACGCAAGCGATCGTTCGCTCGTCGATCAGCGTCGCCCAAGCCTATGTGCTGGAAAATGCCAGCTATCTGCAGGGCCAGACCGTGTCGATGGCGAACGATCTGGAGCGCAATCGGCAACTCTACAGCCTCGACCGAACCGGCTTTACCGAGCTGGTGACGCGCCAGGCGAGGGGCCGCGGCATGCTTGGCGCCTTCCTCGTCCGTGCCGATGGTAGCGCCATTCTCCAGGCCAATATCTCGACGGAGAAGCCCTTGCCGGCCATCCCGCCGGACGCGCTGAAAAGCTCGGTTTCCGGCCAGCCGACATTGATACCACCAGGGATTACCAACCTGGTGGGGGCGGTGATCCCGCTTGACGACATTCCCGGCACCTATCTCTACACCGTTCGTAACGTCGATCCGGAAGTGATGCGTTCGCTGCGGCTGATGGAAGAAAACACCGCCGAATATAAGACCCTAGAGGCGGGCCGCGCCTTCACGCAGATCGCCTTCGGCGTTCTCTACATCGGCTTTGCGCTGATCGTGCTGCTGGCGGCGATCTGGACGGCAATCGCGGTTGCCGACCGTATCGTTCGGCCGATCCGGCAACTGATCGGCGCCGCCGACAGCGTTGCCTCGGGCAATCTCGACGTCGTGGTGCCGGTGCGTGCCGTCGACGGCGACGTCGGCAATCTTTCGCGCACGTTCAACAAGATGGTCTCCGAAATCCGCACCCAGCAGGAGCAGATTCTGGAGGCCAAGGATGAGGTCGATCATCGGCGGCGGTTCATCGAGGCCGTGCTTTCAGGCGTGACGGCAGCTGTCATCGGCGTCGGCCGCGATCGGCAGATCACCATTGCCAACTCTTCTTCAGAAGAGTTTCTGAAAAAGACAGCGCCGGATCTGCTCGGTGCCGATCTGCGCGCGGTTGCGCCTGAGATCGAGGAAGTGCTGGTCGAAGCTGAAAGCCGGTACCGCAACAACTTCCGCAAGCAGATCAACATCATGCGCGGCGGAACCGAGCGCACGCTGAACGTCCAGGTGACGCGTGAAGAGGGCGGCGAGGCAAACGAATCCTACGTCATCACCATCGACGACATCACAGATCTCGTAATCGCACAGCGCTCGACCGCCTGGGCCGATGTCGCGCGCCGCATCGCACATGAAATCAAGAACCCGCTGACGCCGATCCAGCTTTCTGCCGAACGTCTGAAGCGTCGCTACGGCAAGCAGATCGACCAGGAAGACAGGGTCGTCTTCGATCAATGCACCGACACGATTGTCAGGCAGGTCGAGGATATCGGCCGAATGGTCGACGAGTTTTCTGCCTTTGCCCGCATGCCGAAGCCGACGAAGGAGAAGGTGGATCTGCGCGCCATCCTGAAGGACGCGGTCTTCCTGCGCGAAATGGGCAACAACCACATCAGCTTCATTCGCGATTTTGGCAACGAGCCGCTTGAGGGCATGTTCGATGGCCGCATGCTCGGCCAGGCTTTCGGCAATATCGTCAAGAATGCCGTGGAGTCGATCGAAGCGGTGCCGACGGACGCTGTCCGTGGCGAGCCGAAAGTGCACGTACGGAGCCAACGGGACGGAACCAGCGGCCGGTTTGTCGTCGATGTCATCGACAATGGCAAAGGCCTGCCGACCGAGAACCGGCATAGAATTTTAGAACCGTATATGACGATGCGCGAGAAGGGCACGGGCCTTGGCCTCGCCATCGTCAAGAAGATCATTGAGGACCATGGCGGACAACTGGAATTGCACGACGCACCGGCCGATTTCGATGGCGGCGTCGGAGCAATGATCCGCGTGATCCTGCCGCCCGCCGGAGAAGCCGGGGGCGAAGACACTTTGAAGGGTAAGGGTACGAGCGATGGCCGCTGACATTCTGGTTGTGGACGATGAGGAAGACATTCGCGAGATCGTATCCGGCATCTTGTCCGACGAGGGGCACGAGACCCGAACGGCTTTCGACAGCGACAGTGCGCTCGCAGCGATCAGCGACCGCGTGCCGCGGCTCGTCTTTCTCGATATCTGGATGCAGGGCAGCCGCCTCGACGGCCTCGCTTTGCTCGACGAGATCAAGGGACGCCATCCCGATTTGCCTGTTGTCATGATCTCGGGTCACGGCAACATCGAGACGGCCGTCAACGCCATCAAGCGCGGCGCCTATGATTTCATCGAGAAGCCGTTCAAGGCCGACCGTCTGATCCTGATCGCCGAGCGCGCGCTCGAGAACTCCAAGCTGAAGCGCGAAGTCTCGGAGCTGAAGAAGAAGTCGGGCGACCCGGTCGAGCTGATCGGTACCTCCGTTGCCGTTTCGCAACTCCGGCAGACCGTCGAAAAGGTCGCGCCGACCAACAGCCGCATCATGATCCAGGGACCGTCCGGCTCCGGCAAGGAGCTGGTGGCGCGCATGATCCACCGCAAGTCGACACGCTCGACCGGGCCGTTCGTGGCGTTGAACGCTGCGGCGATCACACCCGACAGGATGGAGATCGCGCTTTTCGGAACCGAGGGAACGCCGGGGCAGCCGCGCAGAACGGGTGCGCTCGAAGAGGCACATGGCGGCATCCTCTATCTCGACGAGGTCGGCGAAATGCCGCGTGAAACGCAAAACAAGATCCTGCGTGTTCTCGTCGATCAGCAGTTCGAACGGGTCGGCGGCACCAAGCGCGTCAAGGTCGATGTCCGCATCATCTCCTCGACAGCCTACAACCTCGAAAATATGATCTCCGAAGGTCTTTTCCGCGAAGATCTCTTCCACCGGCTCGCGGTCATCCCCGTGCGGGTGCCGGCGCTGGCCGAGCGCCGTGAGGACATTCCGTTTCTCGTCGATATGTTCATGCGCCAGGTCAGCGAGCAGGCGGGCATTCGCCCGCGCAAGATCGGCGACGATGCGCTTGCCGTGCTGCAGGCCCACGACTGGCCGGGCAACATTCGCCAGCTGCGCAACAATATCGAGCGCCTGATGATCCTTGCCCGCAGCGACGGTCCTGACACGCCGATCTCGGCCGACATGCTGCCGACCGAGGTTGGCGATACCTTGCCGAAGATCTCCGCGCAGGGCGACCAGCACATCATGACGCTGCCGCTGCGCGAGGCTCGCGAAATGTTCGAGCGCGATTATCTGATCGCTCAGATCAACCGATTCGGCGGCAATATTTCCCGCACCGCCGAATTCGTTGGAATGGAGCGGTCGGCGCTTCATCGCAAGCTAAAGTCGCTGGGCGTTTGAGCGGTAAACTTCTTCCGGCTGGTGGCCGCCTGTTCCTGGGTGAAACAACGACATGAAGGTGATCATTTGTGGTGCGGGGCAGGTCGGCTACGGCATCGCCGAACGGCTTGCTCAGGAAGACAATGACGTCTCGGTGATCGACACCTCGGCGGCGTTGATTGCCAACATTACCGAAAGCCTCGATGTGCGCGGCTATGTTGGACACGGCGCCCATCCGGATGTGCTGGCAAAAGCCGGTGCCGACCAGGCCGACATGCTGATTGCGGTCACGCTGTTCGACGAAGTCAACATCGTCGCCTGCGAAGTGGCGCATGCGATCTTCAGCGTGCCGACCAAGGTCGCCCGTATCAGAGCGCAGAATTATCTGGCGCCGGAATACGCCAACCTGTTCTCCCGCGAGAACGTCCCGATCGATGTGACCATTTCGCCCGAGGTCGAAGTCGGGCGATTGGTGCTTCGGCGCATTTCGTTCCCCGGCGCTACGGATGTTGTGCGCTTTGCCGACGACCGTATTGCCATGGTGGCGATCGAGTGCATGGAAGACTGCCCGGTCGTCGACACGCCGCTGCAGCAGCTGAGCGAGCTGTTTCCCGATCTGCAGGCAACCGTGACCGGCATCTTCCGCAACGGCAAGCTGATCGTGCCGCATTCGACGGATCAATTGCAGACCGGCGACCTTGCCTATGTTGTCTGCGACCGGGATCATGCGCGCCGGACACTGTCTCTGTTCGGCCACGAAGAACAGGAAGCGCGTCGTATCGTCATCCTCGGCGGCGGCAATATCGGCTATTTCGTCGCCAAGGCGATCGAGGAAAACCAGCCGAGAACCCGCGTCAAGCTGATCGAAAGCGACCGCGACCGAGCCGTGATGATGGCTGACAAGCTCAGCAACACGGTCGTCCTCAACGGTTCGGCGATGGATCAGCGCATCCTGATGCAGGCCGACGTGCAGGACGCAGACCTGGTCGTGGCGCTGACCAACAACGACCAGATCAATATCCTCGGCAGCATGATGGCAAAACGCCTCGGTGCCAAATCGACACTCGTCCTGATCAACGAGCCGTCCTACCAGGACTTCGCGGGAACCGCCGGCGTTGATGCCTATATCAACCCGCGTGCGGTCACGATCTCGCGCGTTCTCCAGCATGTGCGCAAGGGGCGCATCCGCTCGGTCTATGCCGTCCAGAAGGGGATGGCGGAAGTGATCGAAGCAGAAGCGCTGGAGACGTCGCCGCTGGTCGGCAAGGCGCTACGCGAGCTGGATCTGCCCGACGGCATCCGCATCGGCGCCCTCTACCGGGACCAGACATTCATTCGCCCGCACGGTGACACCAAGATCAAGGCCAAGGACCGCGTGGTGCTCTTTGCGTCTGCCGATTCGGTGCGCCATGTCGAGCAGCTTTTCCGCGTCAGCATCCAGTTCTTCTGAGGTCAAACAAAAGCCATGCCGAGAATTGCCTATGTCAACGGCGCCTACGTGCCGCACGCCGATGCTGCCATCCACATCGAAGACCGCGGCTACCAGTTCGCCGACGGGGTCTACGAAGTCTGCGAGATCCGTCATGGCTTCATCGTCGATCTGACCCGGCATCTCGACCGCCTCAGCAGATCCTTAAGCGAACTTCGCATCGATTGGCCGATGAGCCGAGCCGCGCTGATCCACGTTATCCGCGAGGTGCTGCGCCGCAACCGGGTGCGAAACGGCCTGTTCTACATGCAGGTGACGCGTGGTACCGCGCGCCGCGATCACGTGTTTCCGGCAAAGGGTACTGTGCCGACCATCGTGGTGACGGCGAAACGCACCGATGCCGCAGTGATCGCCAGGAAAAATGCCGAAGGCATCTCCGCGATCACGGTTCCGGAGAACCGCTGGGATCGCGTCGACATCAAGTCGGTCGGCTTGTTGCCGAACGTGCTTGCCCGCCAGAGGGCCAAGGAGGAGGGCGCCCACGAGGCGATCTTCGTCGACCCCGATGGTACGGTGAAAGAGGGCGCCGCCACCAACGTCTGGATCGTCGATCGCGACGGCGTGCTGCGCACGCGCCCGGCCGATCACGGTATCCTGAGAGGCATCACCCGCACGACCCTGATGGACGTCGCAGCACCTCTTGGCATCAGGATCGAGGAAAGAGCATTCACCGTCGACGACATGCTCGCAGCCCGCGAAGTCTTCATCACTGCCGCCACGAGCATCTGTTTTCCGGTCGTTTCCATCGACGGCAAACCGATCGGCAACGGTCATCCGGGAAGCATAGCACAGAATATTCGTGAAGCCTTTTTCGGCGTTGCGGAAAAGACATTGATTTGATACCAAACTGACAGAGGTGTCGGGGGAAGCGTACTTGTGACGCCTCTGATTGAAAAAATAGACAAAATGC
>Ga0247819_10001860_pt1 | contig 11192 bp, 13 predicted proteins | sample 13C_Xylose_Day6_FD_193428 | JGI IMG/M metagenome (GOLD analysis project Ga0247819, IMG submission 193428) | Soil microbial communities from agricultural site in Penn Yan, New York, United States - 13C_Xylose_Day6 | ecosystem: Environmental > Terrestrial > Soil > Agricultural land | place: USA... | reverse complement strand
TGGCAAGCGACTCTTCGGACTCCTCGCCCAGGTCCGCCGCCTGCGGACTGACAAGGTTCTGCGGCGGGTACAGCCACAACGGCAGCGGCCAGGCCGCCCGCTCGCTGCGTGGGAAATGCTCGACACTGCCCGGTTCGCGCAGTGCCTGGCACAACGCCCGCTCCAATGCCGCTTCGCTGCGGTTCAGCGAGGCGGGATCGGGACGCAGTTGCAGGTGCGCATCGACCAGGCGCTCATAACGCGCGCGCAACGCCGGAAAGCGCTGCAACAGCTGTTGCGTCCAGCGTTGATTGTCGCGCCCCCAGTGGCGCATCTGCCCGGACTGTGCCGCCAGTAAGGCCAGCCAGCGATACAGCTCTTCGTTCAGGGCGGTCTCGGGAAACACCGCCAGGCTCGACGGCAGGCGCAGCGTCGCGTCATCCAGCCAGGCCAACGGCACCTGTTTGCAAGTGCCGGCAATCTGCTGCAGGACGTTGCGCCGCAGCAGCAGATCGCGGTCGCTGGCAGCTTCGACACCGATACCACTGGCACCGCCCATGGCACGGAACAACAGCGCCAGCGGGCGTTGCTGCCTGGCGAACTCGACCCGCGCTTCGGGAAAGTCCGGGCTGGCGCGCCGGGTGATGAAGCGGTGCCAGGCACTGCCGACCCACTCTTCCAGTTCGACGGTAAAGGCCATTGAATGTGCCCTTTGTAAAACCAAAAAAACGGCCCGCTGTACCAGCCGGGCCGACCTTTTCTAGCCGTGACACCGGCTCATGAAGGAACAACCGGAGCCGGGGCGCGCAACGCGGCGCGACCGCGCTGCCTGAAGCTGAACAGGTAGCAGACCAGCCCGGCCAGGAAGCCGACACCCGAACCCAGACGGGCCCAGAACAACACTTGCAGGTGATCGACCGTGGCCATGAACGGCATGGCGAGGCCATCGGCCTGCCAGCGTTGCAGGTAGACCTGAACGGCACCGGCAGCGGTGAGGAACAGAGTGATCGCCACCATCGACAGCGTCATCAGCCAGAAGCCCCAGATTTCCAGCGTCTGCGAACGTTCGTCACCGGCTTCACCCAGGCCGCGCAAGCGTGGCATGGCGTAGCTGATCAGCGTCATGACAATCATCGCGTAGGCACCGTAAAACGCCAGGTGGCCGTGGGCCGCCGTCAGTTGCGTACCGTGGGTGTAATAGTTGACCGGAGCCAGGGTGTGCAGGAAACCCCAGACGCCCGCCCCGAAAAACGCGGTGACCGTGGTGCCCTTGGCCCACAGGGTGGCCGCACGATTGGGGTGTTGCCGACGACGTTTTTTCACCATGCTGAAGGCGAACATCACCATGGCCAGGAACGGCAGCGGCTCCATGGCAGAGAAGATCGAACCGACCCATAGCCAGACCTCGGGTGCACCGATCCAGAAGAAGTGGTGACCGGTGCCGATGATCCCGGTAATCAGCGCCATGGCGATGATCACGTACAGCCATTTCTCCACCACTTCGCGGTCGACGCCGGTGATCTTGATCAGCACGAAGGCGAGCATCGAACCCATGATCAGTTCCCAGACGCCTTCCACCCACAGATGCACAACCCACCACCAGTAGAACTTGTCGCGGGCCAGGTTTTCAGGGTTGTAGAAGGAGAACAGGAAGAACACCGCAAGGCCGATCAACCCGGTCATCATGACCATGCTGACCGTGGTCTTGCGACCTTTGAGCAGGGTCATGCCGATGTTGTAGAGGAAGCCCAGGCAGACGACCACGATCCCCATCTTGGTGATGGTCGGCTGCTCCAGGAACTCGCGCCCCATGGTCGGCAACAGCTCGTTGTGGGTCAGCCGGGCCAGGCCCGCGTAGGGCACCAGCAGGTAGCCGAGGATCGTCAGCACACCCGCCACGGCGAACACCCAGAACAGCAGGATCGCCAGTTTCGGGCTGTGCAGCTCGCGGTCGGCCTCTTCCGGAATCAGGTAGTAGGCCGCCCCCATGAAGCCGAACAGCAGCCATACGATCAACAGGTTGGTGTGAACCATCCGCGCAACGTTGAAGGGAATGACCGGGAACAGGAAGTCGCCGATCACGTATTGCAGGCCCATGATCAAACCGAACAGCACCTGACCGAGGAACAGCATCAAGGCGAACACGAAGTACGGTTTGGCCACGGCTTGCGAGGCGAATTTCAGATGCGGATTAGCCATGCTCATCTCTCAGCCCTCCTTGTTTGGCGGCCAGTTATTGGTATTGATCTTCGAGCTCCACTTGAGGAACTCGGAGAGGTCATTGACCTCCTGCTCCTTCAGGTTGAACTGAGGCATCGCTCGACGACCGGGTACGCCCAACGGCTGCATTTTCATCCACGCCTGGAGGAACGGCTTGAAGCCCTCCTCGCCGCCGCGACGCTGGAACACGTTGCCCAGCTCGGGCGCGAAGTAGGCACCCTCGCCCAGCAGCGTATGGCAGCCGATGCAGTTGTTTTGCTCCCAGACCGTCTTGCCGCGTATCACTGACTCGGTCAGTTGATCGGCATTGCTTCGTTGCGGAAAGGTCTGCTCTGTGTGGTAGGTCAAGGCCAGGAATATCAGGAAGAAGAACACGCTTCCCCCGAAGTAGATATTCCTGGCCATGCCCTTGGTGAAGGTCTCTGACATGGTCGCTTCCTCATTGCTTGGCCCGTCCATGATAGGAAGCCGAGGGTCCAAACCCGCTTGATGGCAATCAAGAAAATCAGATGGTTTTACTCGGGTATAGGCAAGGCAGAGCATTGCGCTTATCCGCGCAGGGTCACCAGCGTCAGCCCGACCAGGACCGCCAGGACCAACGCCCAGGCCAGCATCAGCCGGCGCCACAAGCGTGGCGCCCGGCGCAGCTCCATGAAGCCTTCGGTGATCAGCCAGGCCTTGCCCACCGCCACCAGCAGGATGGCCACCGACAGCAGCCAGGTCGCACCGGAATGCGCCAGCAACACCGTGCACACGCTCAATATGGCCAGCACGGCCCAGCAGACCCACAACAACCGGGAAGCCGACATAAGCCCTCGCCTCAATTCAGTACGTAGACCAGTGGAAACAGCACCACCCAGATCAGGTCGACCATGTGCCAATACAGCACACCGGATTCGAACCCGCTGCGATTGCTCGCGCCGAACAGTCCGCGACGGCAACGCATGGCCAGCCACCCAAGGATGCACATGCCCAGCAGCACGTGAACAAAATGAAAGCCGGTGAGAATCCAGTAGAGGGTGAAGAAGGTGTTGTGCTCCATGCCCAGCCCGGTGGCCAGCAAATGCCGGTACTCGGTGAGTTTCAACACGACATAGACACTGGCGGCCAGCAGCGCCGCCAGCAGGAGCACTGCACCGCGACGGGGTTGCGAGTGCCGGACCTGTTCCTGCGCCAGCGCGGCAAACAGGCCGGCGGTGAGCAGGCTGAGGGTCATCGCCAGCCCGGTGGAGGCGTCCAGCAGGGCGCGACTGTCGGCGAACAGTTGCGGCTTGATGGCCTGGGTCACGGCGAACGCCAGGATCAACAAGGCGAACACCGACAGCTCGGCGAGTATGAAAAACCACATCGCCAGGTCGCCCGGCAGATGGCCGGGCGACCCGGGGGTGGATTCAACCGAAGTGGACATCGACCACGCCCATCAACGCCGCGACTGTCAGCGGATCGTCGCTCAACGGTTCGGCCAGACAGGCCAGGCAGGCCTCTCGCGGGCTCATGCCGGAGCGGATCATGCGCGCGGTGAAAATCAGCAGGCGGGTCGAGGCGACTTCTTCCAGGTCATGCTGGTCGAGCCGGCGCAACGCCTGCCCCAGCTTGACCACTTGCGCCGCCAGCGCGCTGTCCACCTTGGCTTCGCGGGCGACGATGCGCTCTTCCTCGGCCACCGGCGGATAGTCGAAACGCATCGCCACGAAACGCTGGCGGGTGCTGGGCTTCATGCCCTTGAGCAGGTTCTGGTAACCCGGGTTGTACGACACCACCAGCATGAAAGACGGCGGCGCCTTCAGCACTTCACCCGTGCGTTCGAGGAACAGCTCACGACGATCATCGGCCAGCGGGTGCAACACCACCGCCGTGTCCTGGCGCGCCTCGACCACTTCGTCGAGGTAGCAGATGCCGCCCTCGCGCACCGCACGGGTCAGCGGCCCGTCCTGCCACCAGGTGCCCTGGGCGCCGATCAGGTGCCGGCCGATCAGGTCGGCCGCGCTCAAATCGTCGTGGCAGGCAACGGTGTACAGCGGCAGGTTCAAGCGGTGTGCCATGTGCTGGACGAAACGGGTCTTGCCGCACCCGGTCGGGCCTTTGATCAACACCGGCATGCCGTGATGCCAGGCCTGTTCGAACAGCGCCTGCTCATTGTTGAGTGGTTGGTAGAAGGGTTCGGTGTGGATTGCGTGTGACTGGCTGGGGTCCATGAAGCACCTGATTCGACAACGGATTCGAGGAACACGCTACGAGCCCCTGCGACAACTTGGCAAGCACCACGGCCGGCAAACTTGATCACCGTCAAGCAGCCTTTGGCGTGCGCCGGCATAGCCTTGCAACGCACTAAGAACCTGCGTCCTGTGCTGTCGTCTGGGCACATAGAAGAGGTCCAGCCTGAGGAGAAATGGAATGCTGATCAGTAATAGAAAAACGTTAGCTGTGACTGCCGCCACACTGTTTTCAACACTCGCCATGAGCCACGCCGTCGGGGCCGGCGAAGCCGCTCCCGCTGTGGCGAAAGCGGCCCTGGTGACCAGCGCCGGCGCGCCGGACATGAGCCAGGCCGAGTTCGACTCATCCAAGGAAATCTACTTCCAGCGCTGCGCCGGTTGCCACGGCGTGCTGCGCAAGGGTGCCACCGGCAAACCACTGACGCCGGACATTACCCAGTCCCGCGGCCAGGCGTACCTGGAAGCCCTGATCACCTACGGCTCGCCAGCGGGCATGCCGAACTGGGGCACGTCCAATGCGCTGACCAAGGAGCAGATCACCTCCATGGTTAAGTTCGTCCAGCACACGCCGCCGACTCCGCCGGAATGGGGCATGGCCGAGACGCTGAAGACCTGGAAAGTGCTGGTCAAACCAGAAGACCGGCCGAAGAAGCAGTTGAGCAAACTCAACCTGCCCAACCTGTTCTCGGTGACCTTGCGCGACGACGGCAAGATCGCCCTGATCGACGGTGACAGCAAGAAAATCGTCAAGCTGATCGAGACCGGGTATGCGGTGCACATCTCGCGGATTTCCGCATCCGGTCGCTACCTGCTGGTGATTGGTCGCGACGCCCGCATCGACATGATCGACCTCTGGCCGGCGGAGCCGACCAAGGTCGCGGAAGTCAAGGTGGGCATCGAAGCACGCTCGGTGGAGACCTCCAAGTTCAAGGGCTACGAGGACAAATACACCATCGCCGGTTCCTACTGGCCGCCGCAGTTCACCATCATGGACGGCGAAACCCTGGAGCCGAAACAGATCGTCTCCACCCGGGGCATGACCGTCGATAAGCAGGAATATCACCCGGAGCCAAGGGTCGCGGCGATCATCGCCTCCCACGAATGGCCTGAGTTCATCGTCAACGTCAAGGAAACCGGCAAGGTCATGCTGGTCAATTACGAAGACATCAAGAACCTCAACATCACCTACATCGACGCCGCGCCGTTCCTGCATGACGGTGGCTGGGACAGCTCCCATCGCTACTTCATGACCGCCGCCAACAACTCCAACAAGGTCGCCGTGATCGACTCCAAGGATCGCAAGCTGACCTCGCTGGTGGACGTGGGCAAGATCCCGCACCCGGGCCGTGGCGCCAACTTCACCCACCCGACCTACGGGCCGGTGTGGGCCACCAGCCACCTGGGTGACGAGGGCATTTCGCTGATCGGCACCGACCCGGCCAAACACCCGCAATACGCCTGGAAACAAGTGGCCTCGATCAAGGGTCAGGGCGGTGGTTCGCTGTTCATCAAGACCCACCCCAACTCCCGTCACCTGTACGTCGACACCACCCTCAACCCGGACGCCAAGATCAGTCAGTCGGTGGCGGTGTTCAACATCGACAAGCTCGATGCCGGCTTCACCGTGCTGCCGATTGCCGAATGGTCGGGCATCAAGGAAGGCGCGATGCGCGTCGTGCAACCGGAATACAACAAGGCCGGCGACGAGGTCTGGTTCTCCGTGTGGAGTGGTCAGTCGGATGAATCCGCACTGGTGGTGATCGACGACAAAACGCTGAAGCTGAAATCGGTCATCAAGGACAAGCGCCTGATCACACCGACCGGAAAATTCAACGTTTACAACACCCAACACGACATCTATTGAGCTTCATCAATACAAGGAAACACCATGAAAAATACTCTGCTTTCACTGTTCGCCCTGACCGCTGCGCTCAGCGTGCAACCGGCCATGGCGGACGACGCTCTGGCGTTGTTCAAGAGCAAACCGTGTGCGGCCTGCCACTCGATCGACAGCAAACTGGTCGGCCCGGCGCTCAAGGACGTCGCGGCGAAAAATGCCGGGGTCGCCGGTGCTGCGGACACCCTGGCCAACCACATCAAGAACGGTACGCAAGGCAACTGGGGCGCGATGCCGATGCCGGCCAACCCGGTGACCGATGAAGAAGCGAAAACCCTGGCGAACTGGGTACTGAGTCTCAAATAACCAATGGGAGGGCGTCATGAACATCTACCGACACATTGTCGTCCTGGCGGCCCTCCTGCTCTTTTGCGCAACCTCGGTTGCCTCGCCTGACGCCCCGCGCCAGGCCCGACTTGAACACCTGCTGGTCCAGGATTGCGGCGCCTGCCATGGCCTGCACATGACCGGCGGACTCGGCCCGGCGCTGACACGCTCGGCATTGGCCGGAAAATCCAGGGACAGCCTGATTGCCACCGTCACCCTAGGCCGGCCTGGCACCGCCATGCCCGGCTGGGCCCCGTTGCTCGGCCCCGACGACATCGGCTGGCTGGTCGACCTCCTACTCCAGGGATACCCCGCACCATGATCCGTACCTTTCTGCTGTCGGCAGCCGCCAGTCTGCTGTTGTCTGGCTGTGCCCAACCACCGCTGCGGGGCACCGGCGATCTCGGTGTAGTGGTCGAACGCGCCACCGGCAGCGTGCAGATCATCGAAAGCGACACCCGCACGGCGCTGGCGCGGCTCGAGGGCCTGGGCGACCTGTCCCATGCCTCGGTGGTGTATTCGCGTGACCAGCGCTACGCCTATGTATTCGGTCGCGACGGCGGGTTGAGCAAGATCGACCTGTTGACCCAGCGCATCGAGCAGCGTGTGATCCAGGGCGGTAACGCCATTGGCGGCGCCATCAGCCAGGACGGCAAACTGATCGCCGTGTCCAACTACGTACCAGGCGGGGTCAAGGTGTTCGATGCCCGGACCCTGGAGCAAGTGGCGGACATCCCGGCCACGCCGCTGGGCGATGGCAGCAAACGCTCACGCACCGTCGGGCTGGTGGACGCGCCCGGGCAGCGATTCGTGTTCAGCCTGTTCGATACCGGCGAGATCTGGATCGCCGACTTCAGCCAAGGCACCACGCCGCAGATCAGTCGTTACACCGGCATTGGCCAACAACCCTATGACGCGCTGATCACCCCGGACGGCCGCTATTACATGGCCGGACTGTTCGGTGAAGACGGCATGGCCCAACTCGACCTCTGGCACCCCGAACGCGGCGTGCAACGCGTGCTCGGCGACTACGGGCGCGGCCAGGCGAAGCTGCCGGTCTACAAGATGCCGCACCTGGAAGGCTGGGCGGTCGCCGACAACCAGGCATTCGTGCCGGCGGTCGGGCGCCACCAGGTGCTGGTGATGGATGCGCGCACCTGGAAACAGACCGCCGCCATTGCCGTCGCCGGCCAACCGGTATTCGTGACTTCGCGCCCGGACGGTCGGCAGCTGTGGGTCAACTTCGCCTATCCGGACAACGACCGGGTCCAGGTCATCGACACCGAAACTCACGCCGTGGTCGCCGACCTGCGCCCAGGACCTGCGGTGCTGCACATGGAGTTCACCGCGCGGGGCGATCAGTTGTGGCTGTCGCTGCGCGATGGCGATCAGGTGCAGGTTTGGGACCCCTACAGCCTCAAGCCGATCAGCACCCTCCCCGCCAGCGCGCCGAGCGGCATTTTCTTCAGCAGCCGTGCACAAAAAATGGGTTATTGACATGGACCTCGACCTGCTCAGCCGTCAACTGATCGACCGTTTCCAGCACGGCATGCCGCTGTGCGCCGAACCCTATCGAGCAATGGCCCAGGTCCTGGGCTGCACCGAAGCCCAGGTCATGGCCTGTCTGCAACGCCTGGAACTGGCCGGGGCCCTGTCGCGCATCGGCCCGGTGTTCGAACACAGCCGCGCCGGAGCCAGTACCCTCGCCGCCCTTGCCGTGCCCGCCGAACGCCTGCACCAGGTCGCCGAACGCGTCAGCCAGTACCCCGAGGTCAATCACAATTACGCACGCGAACATCACTACAACCTGTGGTTCGTGCTGACCGGCCCCAATCGCCAGCACATCGAGCGCGTGCTCGAGGAACTGGAGCGCGACACCGGCCTCACCCCGCTGGACCTGCCGATGCTCACCGCCTACCGCATCGACCTCGGTTTCGCCCTGGGAGACAGCCCATGCAAGCGGGTCTGACCCCTCGGCAGGCAACCGCCCTGCGTCGTCACCTGGAGGCTGGCTTGCCGCACGTTTCGCGGCCCTACCAGGCCCTCGCCGAACGGATCAACGCCGACGAACAGGGCGTGCTCGAGCAAATGCGCCAGTGGCACGAGCAGGGGCTGTTCCGCCGGGTCGGCCTGGTGCTCAACCATCGTGCCCTGGGGTTCACCGCCAACGCCATGCTGGTGCTGGATGTGCCGGACGCGTTGATCGACGAAGTCGGTCAGCGCCTGGGTGGCGCGCCCGATGTCAGCCTCTGCTATCAACGGCCACGGCGCTTGCCGCAATGGCGCTACAACCTGTTCTGCATGGTTCACGGTCGGCAACGCGAGCGCGTCGAGGCGCACATCCAGACCCTGCTGGCCGAACACCTGCTGAGCGACCTGCCCCACCAACTGCTGTTCAGCACCCACGCGTTCAAGCAATGCGGCGGGCGCTTCGCACCCACGATTCCAGGAACCCATCCCCATGGATGATCTCGACCGCCGCTTGATCAATCGCCTGCAACTGGGCCTGCCACTGGTGCGCCACCCCTGGAAAGCCCTGGCCGCCGAACTGCACAGCAGCGACAGCGAGTTGCTCGACCGCCTGCACCGGCTGCTCGAGGACGGCGTGCTCACCCGTTTCGGGCCGATGTTCGACATCGAGCAGTTGGGCGGCGCCTTCACCCTCGCGGCGCTGGCGGTGCCCGAGGAGCGCTTCGACGAAGTGGCCGAGCAACTGCATGCCCTGCCCGAGGTGGCGCACAACTATCGACGCGAACACCCATGGAACATGTGGTTCGTCCTCGCCTGCGCCACTGAACAACGCCTCGGCGACACCCTGCAGCACATCGAAACCCTGACCGGCCTGCCGTTGCTCAATCTGCCCAAAGAGGAGACTTACCATGTCGGTCTGTATTTCCCGGTCTGAAGACCTCCTGGCCCACCGCCTGATCGAACTGACCCAGGCCGGCCTGCCGCTGCTCGAAGACCCTTGGGCCTGGCTCGCCGAACAATTGGACCTGAGCCTCGAATCGACCCTGGACCTGCTCAAGCGCCTGCAAGCCGAGGGCGCCATCCGGCGCATCGCCGCCGTGCCCAACCACTATCGCCTGGGCTATCGCTTCAACGGCATGACGGTCTGGGATGTGCGCGACGCAGAGATGCCACGCCTCGGTGCGCTGCTCGGTGCGCAACCCTTCGTCAGTCATTGCTATCGCCGCCCACGCCGTACCGACTGGCGCTACAACCTGTTCGCCATGGTGCACGGGCGCAGCAGCGAGGAAATCGACAGCTACCGCGAGCACCTGCGCTACCTGCTGGGCGACGCCTGCAGCGCCGATGAAATGCTGGTCAGCAGCCGCATCCTGAAGAAAACCGGCCTGCGCCTGCCGCCCACCTCACTCTAGACACACGCCGACTCAAGGAGAGCTGCATGTTGAGGATCAGCCAATACCTGCGGGCGCTGGCAGGCGGGGCACCTGCCCCCAGAACCCGCCCACCGGGCAGCCACCGCGCCCCCGTGGTGATCTGGAACCTGCTCAGGCGCTGCAACCTGACCTGCAAGCACTGTTACGCCACCTCGGCCGACAGTGTGTTTCGCGACGAACTGGACACCACCACGGCCATGGCCGTGATCGACGACCTGCACGACGCAGGGGTCAAGGTGCTGATTCTGTCCGGCGGTGAACCGCTGTTGCGCCACGACCTGTTCGTGCTCAGCGCCTATGCCCGCTCCAAAGGGTTCTTTGTCGCCCTGTCCACCAATGGCACGCTGATCGACGAACAGAACATCGCGCACATCCGCGCCGCGCAATTCGATTATGTCGGGATCAGCATCGATGGCCTGGAGGCCACCCATGATGAATTCCGTCAACTCAAGGGCAGCTTTGCCAGCTCCATGCGTGGCATCCAGCTGTGTCGCGAACAGGGTATTCGCGTCGGCCTGCGCACCACCCTCACCCAGGAAAACCACGCGCAACTGCCGCAATTGCTTGAGCTGATGCGCGAATACGACGTGCAGAAGTTCTACCTGTCGCACCTCAACTACAGCGGTCGCGGCAAACGCAGCCGCCAGCTCGACGCCCGGCAACAGATGAGCCGCGAAGCGATGACACTGATCTTCGAGCGGGCCTGGGCGGACATCCTGCAGGGCCTGGACAGCGATTTCGTCAGCGGCAACAACGATGCCGACGCCATCCTGTTGCTGCACTGGGTGGACCAGCACCTGCCCCAACACACGGCGCGCCTGGAGCGCATGCTGCGCGACTGGGGCGGCAATGCCTCCGGCAGCGGTATCGCCAACATCGACAACACCGGCGAAGTTCACCCTGACACCTATTGGTGGCAGCACTCGGTGGGCAATGTGCGACGCACGCCCTTCCGCACCCTCTGGCTGGAACAGCCCGACGCCCTGTTGCAGCAACTGCGCGTGCATCCGCGCGCCGTCGGTGGCCGCTGCGCCGAGTGCCGCTGGCTGGCCATCTGCAACGGCAACACCCGCACCCGCGCCTGGGCCGAAGGCGACCTCTGGGGCCAGGACCCCGGTTGCCACCTCAGCGATGAAGAAATCGGCCGGC
>Ga0247819_10001857_pt1 | contig 11204 bp, 12 predicted proteins | sample 13C_Xylose_Day6_FD_193428 | JGI IMG/M metagenome (GOLD analysis project Ga0247819, IMG submission 193428) | Soil microbial communities from agricultural site in Penn Yan, New York, United States - 13C_Xylose_Day6 | ecosystem: Environmental > Terrestrial > Soil > Agricultural land | place: USA... | reverse complement strand
TTCCGAGCGTCCGCTTGGCAGCCGCCACCTTGTCCTGCAGATCCTTGATGGTCGCCCTCAAGTCGGCCCGCTGTGAAGGCGGCACCGTCTTCAGCTTCGCCTTCGCCGCAGCGATCTGCTCGGTCCAGTTGGTGATGTTCATCTGGAGCCTGCCCGAAGCAAGCTTGGGCAGAGCCCCGGCAACGAAGTCGTCGGTTGCCGTCTGGGCCGCGTCGAGGCCGTCGAGGAAGTCGCCCTTGAACGTGCTGAAGTCCTTGGCGGCGTCGATGAACTGGTCGCCGATGACCGGCATCTTCCCGAACGCCGCGGCCGACGCGGTGACGATGAACTCGATGCTCTCAAGGATTCCGGTCGCCATGAACCGGAACGCGCGCATGACGCCTGGTGCCATCATCAGGGCGGCAGTGCTCATGTCGATCATTGCGTTGCCGAAGATGCGGGCGGCTTCGAGGATGAAGCCCTTGTTCTCGTTGACCAGCTGGTTGAGGCGCTGGAGCGGGCCGGCCGCCTGGTCGATGCTCTGGCCCACCGGCAGAAACGCGGACGTGATCGCGGAGGCCGTGCCAGCCATGGTGGGACCGACGATCCGGCCGATGTCCAGAACCGTCTGAAGCCCGAAGCCGATGTCCCGCATAACCGGCCGCAGCAGGACCATGGCGCCGCGCACTAGGTCGAACGCGCCCGCCACCAGCTTGCCGCTGAGCGCGAACGCCGGGCCGAACACCGGGCCGAGCGTCTTGCCGAACTCGCCGCCCAGCCGCCCGAGCCCACCCAGGATGTCGTTCACCGCGGAGAACAGACCGTCGAGCATCTGCGCCGTACCGGAGATACCAGGCTTGAGCCCCTCGAACATGGAGGGCAGACCCTTGGACAGCAGCCCGCCGAGCCCGTCCGTGAAGGCCTTCAGCGTCGGGCCGGATGCCGCGCCGAAGTCCAGCAGAGACCGGGTGAACGGACCCATGGCCGAGGTCATGTCGCGGACGAACTGGGTGCCCATCTTCAGGTTGGTCTGGAGGTCGGCCTGGAATCCGCTGTCCTTCAGCATGCGGCCGACGCCCTCGGCTGCGTCCCCGAAGGCGGCGCCCATGTCGACCATCGAGTCGCCGAGGATGTCGACCACCGGGCGGGCGTCCTTCAGCGCCCGGGTGAACCCGGGCAGCATCGCCTTCTGGATCTCCTTGCCGACGGAGCCGAACTCCTTCTTGACCGCGACGAGTTCCTTGGTGAACTCGCGCGCCGGCTTCGGCAGTTTCTCCAGCGCCTTGGCGTACTCCTCGCTGCCCTGGGTCTGGGCCTCAAGCGCCTCGGTGACACCGGAGAATCCCAGCTTCAGGGTCTGCGAGGCGAGCGCGGCCCCGGCCATCATCGGCACCAGTGCGCCGATCGCGGGCAGCAGGGACACACCGGCCACCGCGGCGACGCCCATCATGACCCCGCCCAGTCCGCCGCTCGACTTGCCGAGCGAGGCGGAGGCGTCGCCGCCCGCGTCGCCCAGGTCGCCGAGGCGTCGGGTGAGCTGGGGCAGGCCGGCGCCCATCATCCGCTGCGCGTCGGCGACGGAGATGTACCGGCCGCGCAGGTCTCGCAGCCGGCCGTTGGCGTCCGTCGTGAACCGGCGCACCGCGGCGGCGTTGCCGTTCATGTCGTCGTTGAGACGGCGGTGCAGTTGGGCGCTGGAGTTGCCCGCGGTGACGAGAGCCGGGGTGAGGTGGTCGTCTCCGTCGAGGACGAACCGCAGGTGCTGGGCCATCACTCACCCCCCTGCTGCCGGAGCCCGGCCTCGTGACGGTCAATCCAGGCGGTGGCGTACTCGAACTGCTCCTCGGTGAGGGCGTCGACGTCGGCTGGGCTCCAGCTCAGGTACAGCCCGAACAGGGGCAGGTAGCTCAGGAGCCGATCGGAGAAGGAGCTGTCTCCTTCGGCTCCGCTGCTTCCGCCAGAGGCTCGGCGGGTGCCGAGTCTTTTGGGGCCGTCACGTCGGCGATCGCCACCTCGAGGGCCTCGCGGTCGAAGACCACGTCTCGCAGCTCGTTGAACGCGGCGGCCAGGTCTTCCGGGTTGTCCCGGTACTTGTCGTGCAGGCGCTCGGCGTATGCCCGGCCCTCGCGTTCGTCGAGCCGGGAGCGCAGCTCGCCCTCGAACGGGTCGAACTCGGCGAACCGCAGGGCAGGCTGCTCGCGCCTCAACAGGGCCCAGACGACGGTGCGCATGGCGTTGAGGTCGCCCTCGCCCATGGCCTGCTTGATGTCGTCCCAGCGGGCGCCGGCGGTGCGCTCGATGACCTGGATCTCGGAGGCGCGCAGCCGCCCGGGCCCGACGTCGAAGGTCTGCTCGGCGCCGTCCTGCGGGGCGTAGATGATGATCACGGGGTGCTCCTATTCGAGGCGGCGCCGGACGTCGTCCAGGACGCGGGCCACCTCTCGCTCCATACGGGGGGTGTGGCGGCGGACGGTGTTGTCCCACCACAGCGGGGTGACGTACTGGTTGGCCCAGCGCCGCTTGTTGCCGAACACCGGGTGCCTGATCCGCCCCGGCGGCGGGCCGGCGTTGATGACCTCGGGCATGCGCCGCAGGTCGGGCGGCAGGCGGCCTTTGTCGACCCACACCCGGGCGCCCGGGCTTGCGCCGGTGCGGACGCTGATCCGGATGGCGTCGGCGATCGTCGCCCGTAGCGGCCTGGTTGTCGGGGAAGGCCCGCCCCGCTTCCCGGTGCTGCGGCCGGACGAGCGGATCTCCAGACCGCGGATCGTGGACTGGAGGTCGTCCTTCAGTGGCTCGGCCGCACGCCGGATGCGGCGGTGCATGCTGCTGCGGATGTTCTCGCCACCGGCAGCGCGCAGGCGCCGTGAAAGCTCCAGCAGGCTGCCGGTGTTGAGGATCCTGACCTCGCGGGTCATGGCCCGCTCACACGGTGGTGTCGGTGGAGATGTACTCGATCTTCGGCTGGTTCGTGCCGTCGTACAGGCCCTCGAACTGGAAGGTCGGCTTGACGACGCCGTAGCCGTCGACCATCGGCGGGCCTTCGTTCAGCTTGATCGCGGGCAGGGTGAACCGGATCGTCTCGTAGTACGTGCTCGCGATGAGCGGGCCGATGAACTCCCACACCAGGCTGGTCGCGGCGTCGGACGTGTGCAGGTCGTCCAGGGTGGTGGCGACGTAGTCCGTCTCCAGCGTCCCGGTGATCTTCGTCAGGTCGTTCGAGATCGGCTCCTTCTTCAGGGCCGACTGGTTGGCGTAGAACCTCTCCACATCCTGTGGACGCTCCACCTTGACGGAAACCTTGCGGATGCCGTCGAGCGCGGTCTCCGCCCCGTAGGTGCCGGTCTTCAGCGCCATCTGCCCGAAGTGGAACGGCGACATGTTCGAGTAGGACGCGGCCGCCAGGGTCTGCGTCTCGTCGCAGTCCCGGCCGTCGATCTCGAACGTCCCGGTCAGCATGCCGCCGACCTCACACGAGAACTCACCCGACGTGACCTTGCAGCCGAGCATCGACTTGTCCGTCACGGTCCCGCTGGCGAGGGGCACCCCCTTCTGGATCGTCAGGCTCTTGCCCGCCGTGTCCGCCAGGGTGTGGGTCTGGAGGTACGCCGTCGTCACGCCCTGCTGGACCGGAGTCACCGACGTACCCATGAGCGCCTGAAGGAACAGACCCATGGCCTTGTTGGTGATCTCCAGGTCGATCGACCCGGCCACCTCCTTGCGGGTCAGGACACGCCGCGAGGACAGCGCGAGCTGACGGCCGGCCGCGATGCCCGTGGACTGGGCCGTCGTCTTCTTGAAGACCAGCGACTCCTTCGTGAACTCCACAAAGCGTGTCGGCGCCACGAAGGTGCCGTAGGTCGACTCGGCCGCGATGCCGAGCTGGGCGCCGAGCCCGGATCCGATCGCCATGGATCAGTCCTCCTTCTGCGGCCGGGCCGCGGTCTTCTTCGACTTGCCGGGCTCCTCGACGACCTCCCAGTTCGAGGGCTGGCACGCGTAGCCCTCGAACCGCTCATCGGGAACCTCGACGATCTCGTCGGGCTCGACGGTCCGGCCCAGCTCGGGCACGGTGACCTGCTCGGGCCCCAGGTAGCGCACACGCGCCATGGCAGTACTCCTCGGGTGGGGTGGGTCAGATACGGGCCTGGCAGGTCACCGTGAAGGCGAGCCCGGCAAGGCTGCCTTCGGCCTGCACTTGGGTCAGGTCTCCGGTGGTCAGGTGCGCCCAGAGCACCGTCCCGGAAAGCGTGGGTGCCATCGGTGCCGCGTCACTGGCGCGCAGCGCGGTCTCGACTTCGCCGACCAGGGCGAACACCTCGGTACGGCGGGCCTGCATGTCGCGGTCGCCAGCACGGGACTCGGCGTAGCAGGAGATGCTGAACGCCTCGTTGCGGGTCCTGGCTCCGGCCGCGTTGAACTCCTGCTCCAAGGACACGGCCGAGTCGCCGGTGGGCTGCCAGCCGACGTGGATGCGTTGCAGGTCGGTGAGGTTGACCGCTTCCGGCCCATCGACGATGCGGACGTCGGCTAGGCCGGAGGCGGCGCGGAGGATCGCCAGGAGCGCGTCGACGGCGGCCGGGACGCGGGAGGTCATCATGCGAAGCCCCCCAGGTCCCGGTCCGGCTGGAGAAGTTGCAGGGCCCGATTGGGGATGGCGTAGCCCAGACCGGGGACGGGCTCGGTCACGCTGAAGTCCTCGCCGCCGCCGATGCCAACCAGGCCGCGTGCCGCCCCGAAGTTGGTGCGCCACAGGTGCTGAAGGATGAGCTTGCCCGCCAGCGAGACGTTCGCCGCGACCGCAGTCCGGCCGGCCGTGTACACCCACCGGTAGTCCCCGGCGGGGAAGCACAGGTTGTCGGTGCGGCGCACGATGCCGGTGGCCGCGTCGACGTCGAGGACGCCGGTGTCGACGGCCTGCTGCCAGTCCTGGAGCGGCGTCACCGAGGTGACCGCCAGGATCGGCGTGGTGTGCAGCGCGATGGCGTCGCGACCGCCGGCCGCCACCTGGCGCACGGTGCGGCGCACGACCGGGCCGGTGAAGTACTCCACCGCGAACGTGGTGGCCTCGATGCACTCGCGCAGATCCTCGTCCTCCGCGGTGCTCGTCACGGGAATGTCGAGCTTGGCCTTGGCGGAGGACAGCGAGTACAGCATCGGCGGAGCCGCCTCGCGCACGTCGAACACGTCGACGTAGGCGCCCGCGTTGACGCCGGTGGCCAGCCAGCGCACGATGTGCCGCCCGGCCTGTGTGGTCGGGTAGTCGTAGGCGTAGGTCCCCGTCGACGTCGGGGTCGCGGCCGGCACCGAGACGGTGGTGTTGTCGGGCAGGGTGATGGTTAGCGCCATGTTCCCCGCGTTGGCCAGCACCCCGCTCGCGTCCCGGACGGTCGTACCCAGCGGGGCGGTGTCCCCCAGGTCGTAGGTCATCAGGCACCCCTCACCGTGGTCGTGGTCCGCGGGTAGAGGCCCGGCCCGGCGAGGCCGCGCTGGAGCGGGCGCAGCCCGCCGGGCCGGACGATGTTGAGGCTGGCCAGTTCCGCGAAGTCGTCGGTGCCCGTATCGCGGTGCGCCTCGAACAGCAGGCTGAGGTCTGTGTGCGCCGCCCACGCGGGCGAGGCAGCGGTGCGCAGGACTGTCCACGTTCGTCCGTCCGGGGACGCCTCCCAGTACAGGGAGCCGCGGTCCTCGCGCAGTCGCAGCCACGCGTGCGCCACCGGGTCGTAGGCGGGGAACAGGGCGCCGCCGTCGGCGTAGCCCTGGCGCAGGTACAGGCCCATGGCGCCCTGCGCCCGGTCGATCAGGAAGCCGGCATCGGTGCCGCCGACGTCGGAGAGGGCCAGCAGCGAGCAGGCCGCCGTCGTCGCGCCGCCTGCTGCCGGCGGGTACACCCGGGCAGCGATCTGCGACCAGGACAGGGTGTAGGCGCTCGCGGTACGGGCGCCCGCGTACCCGGCCGTGCACGGCACGCGCAGGCGGCCCCCGGCCTCGGCCGGGTCGCCGTAGGACTGGGACCACACGGCCGGGTCCAGGACGCCGTCGTCGAAGCTGTCGGTCAGCATCCCGAAGCCCGGCACGGTCGCCCTACTTCCCGCGCGCGGTACGCCGCGGCTTCGACTCGGCGGCCGTCTCCCGGGGCACGGCGACCCCCAGCCGCTTCAGCTCCGCGTCGACGTCCGCGACCCGGTCGCCGCGGTCATGGCGGGCGTAGCCTTCGCGCTCGCGCAGCAGGCCCCGCACGTAGGCCTCGTCTGCGGTCGGCACCTCGGTGGTCACCTCGTCGCCGGTCCGCACGTTCGTGGCCGTTTCCCTCTCGGGCATATCTGCCTCCCAGCAGGCGGGCCCGGGCAGCCTCACCGCCCAGGCCCAGGTCGACTCAGAACGTCGGGGTGACCAGGCCGGTACCCGCGATGACCGAGATGGACTTCGGGTAGCGGGAGGCGTGCAGCGCCACGTAGTTGTAGAACCGCAGCAGCACCGACAGCTGGTCGGCCTTCGTCTCGCGGAACGCCTCGGCCTGCGGCGTGCCCTCGAAGAAGATCGTGTCGGTGGAGCGCAGGGTGATGATGCGGTCCTCGTTGGTGCTCGCCCCGAGGTTGGTGGGGATGTTCGGGTCGAGGAAGACCGGCAGGCCGTGCCAGGTACCGACGAAGCCTTCCGAGAGGACCGCGTCCATGGCGGCCAGGGTGTTCTGCGGCATGTTCGCCGCCGGCACCACCAGCGGGCGCCCGGCGGTGTCGACGGCCGCGGTCATCCACGCCCACCGCCGGGGGTGCATGAAGTGCTTGTCGCCCGGCAGGAACCGGCCGGTGTGGATCTGCTGCACCGCGTCCGCACCCTTGGGGTACAGCTCGGCGACCGTGGGCGAGGCGTCGGTGTACGTCACGGCGTTGAGGCCGGAGACGTTGAGCAGGCCGACCTTGTTCGTGGCGTTGTTGTTGATGACGAACACGTCGGCCTTGACCGCGTAGTCCGCCGCCAGGTCCGCGAGCAGGATCTGGTCCATGTTGATCGGCGACTGGTCCAGCAGCTGCTGGGCGACGACCTGCTGGCCCGCGATCGTGGTCACGTTCGCGGTCACCGAGTTGGTGGTCGCGTCCGTGTTCTGTACCGCAGTGTTCTGCGTGGTCTGCTCCGCCACAGCGGTGCCGGTGGCGACGCGCGGCAGGCTGATGGAGTCCGTGCCCGGGGGCAGCGCCATCGGGCGGACCTGGTCGGCGACGACGCGGCCGCCGCGGGCCAGCGCGATGTAGTCGTTGATCATCCACAGCGGCGGGACGAACTCGCCGCCGGCGCCGTCCGTGGTGGTGAGCGCGCGCGCCTCCAGGCCGTCGAGAGCCTTCTCCGCGCCGCGGGCGATCCGGTCGAGGCGGTCGGCCACCTCGCGGTCGTTGCGGGCCAGGCGCTCGATGGACGAGGTGTCGCCCTTCATCTGCGCGCGGAACAGGTCCCGGAAGTACGAGGTCTGTCCGCCACGGCGGTAGGTCTCCGGCTCGGAGGTGACGGTGACGCGCTCGCGCCGCTCGCCGGCCTGGCCGTGCCGGGCGTGGAGGGCGGCCGCGCGCTGCTCGCGCTGCTCGTCCTCCTCGAGGTCCTTGATGCGCGTGTCGAGCTGCTCGATCTCGCCGTCCTTCGTGCGGATCTCCGCACGCTTGGCGTCGAACGCGGTCTGCTCGTCCGCGGACAGCTTCTCCCGGCCGGCGTCCTCGGCGGCCTTCACGATGCCGTCGATCTCGGTCTTCAGCGCGGCCCGGGCCTCGAGCGCGCTCTGCATCTGCTTACGCAGGTAGGCGAGCATGGCTCGCTCCCTTCATGGGTGTGGGTGTGGGTCGCGCCCGCGTGCCGTCGGGGTGGTGGCCCAGGTGGTGGCGCCGCGTGCGGGCAGGCCGCAGGGCGCTCCGGCGTGGACTCCGGCGCGTCAGGTGGTGCAGGCGTCAGGGGGTGGCTACAGGCCGAGAACGGCGGCCTGGGCCTGGAACAGCGACAGCGTCTGCGGCTCTGCCCCGTCGGGCTGGAACCGGCGCTGGAGGCGCTCGTACAGCGCCCGTGCGTCCACCTCGTCGAGGCGGTCGAAGTCGGCGGCACGCACGGCGCCGACCGACGTTGCGGGGTTCGCGCCGAAGTTGACGACGCTCACGTCCCCGCGGTGCAGGTCCACCTCGGTGATGTCCCGCTGGTCGTAGTCCGGGGACCACTGCTGCCGGGTCACCCGGAACGCGAACGACATCTCGTCGACGCTGCCCTCGTTCAGGGCGGCCAGCATGTCGCCGACGTCGTGTCGGCTGGTACTGACGTCGGCCTCCATGTGCAGGCCGGTGGTGTCCTCCGACAGACGCAGACTGCCGGCCTTGGTGTACGCCATCGCCAGGCCGCTGTGGTTCAGCAGCAGCTGCACCCCGGGCGTCTCGGCGAGGGTCTTGGCGAACGCGCCCGTGCGGACGACCTCGCTGTAGGCGCCGAGGTAGTCCCACATCTCGTAGGGCTGCTCGGTGACCGAGGCGTATCCCTCGATCGTCGATACTCCACTGACGCCCTTCTTCGCGCGCACCTCGAGCTGTACGGGGAACGCGCGCCGTTCCGTACCGGACACCTTGGCCCGGTCGCTCTTGACGCTCACGGCGTCCCTCCTTCAGTCGATCTGCACCTTCGGCGCGGGGGCTGCGTTGGGTTCGTCGCCCCACTTCACGGGCGGCTGGTCCTCGATCTGCCGCACCTCGTTCGGTACGGTCCACCGGTTCTGGAGGGCGAGCGCGTGCGCGCGGAAGCGGGTCAGCAGGTCGGTGCGCGCCAGGGCGGCACGGTTGAGCTTCACGTGCTGGCCGGGCGGCAGCATGGCGGTGAACATCTTCTCGGTGCGGACGATCCACCGGTCAAGGGAGTACGTCAGCAGGTCCAGCGACCGCTGCTCGACGTTGGCGTAGGTCATCGCCCCGCCGGTCTCGTAGCCGAGGATCTCGGCCACGCCTGGCCCGTAGATCCGCGCGCACTCGGCCGAGGTGTACTTCTGCGTCTCCAGGAACTGCGACTCCTCCGGGGCCACCTGGATCGCCTGGAACTTCCAGCCGGCGCCCAGCACCAGCGGCTCCCGGCTGCCACGCAGCGAGGCCATGAACCGGGCCTTGGCCGTCTGTGACTGCTCCTTGTTCAGGGCCTGGTCGTTGGTCAGCATTCCGGACGGGTGGGCGCCGTCCTCGAACCACTGCTGCCCGAACCGCGAGGCCGCGATGCCCAGCCCGATCGTCCCGGCGTGATGCGCCACCGGGGACAGGCCCATCAGCCGGCCGGGGATGGAGTAGGCCCGCTGGTGCCACATCTCGTCTGCGGGTACCTCCGCGCCGCCCGCGCGCCAGGTGGGCAGACCCGACTTGAGGTCGCGCCAGCCCTGCACCTCGTCCGGGTGGTAGAGCACGATCTGTGTGGGGTTGCCGAGCCGGTCCCGGTCGGCAACGTGCCCGTTGGTGTTGCCCCGCAACAGCAGCGACGCCATGTACTGGTACACCCAGTCCGCGACGCCGTAGCCCTCCCCAGAGGGGTCCTCCAGGATCTTCGGCGGGGCGATCTCGCGCTGCGCGGCGCCAGTGCCCTCGTAGACGTCGATGGGCAGGATCGACACCATCGACGCCGTCAGGTCGACCGCGCACCACACGGCGACCTTCTGCAAGCTGCTCTCGGCCTGGGCCAGGTTCACCTTGGAGAACGTCGACGCCTGCGAGGGCCGCGGGATGGGCGGCTCAGCGAACGGCGCCCTGCGCTCGCGCCGCCGATTGAAGAAGATACTCACCGCGTCGCCCTCCAGTCCGCCGCCAGGCAGAACGCCCCCGCGACCGCGAGGCCGGCAGGCACGTACACCATCAGCGCGGCCCACGAGATCAGCGCGGCCCCGGCGGCCCCGGGCAGCCAGCGGACAACCCGCCCAGCCGCGGACGCCAGGGCGCCGACCACGTTTGCCCTGGTCATCGAGCCTCCCTCACCAAATGTTGTCGAGCGGATCGACGACTTCGTCCTGCTCGACCTCGGCCTTCAGCCCCCACTTGGCCAGCGTCGCTGCGACCAGCGGGCTGATGTCGACGGACACGATCCGCCGCGCCCACGCCCACGCGTCCCCCAGGGGGCGCTTCTGCGCGCCGGCCAGGGCCATAGCCATCGGCGCCTGGTCCAGGTGCGACAGCGTCGCCTCGGCCACGGCGTCGTAGAACTGGGACGTGGCGTGCACGACGTCCCGGGGCCGCGTCTGCACGATCGGCGCCAGCAGCCGCGGTTCCTCCGCGTCGTCCTCGGGGTCGACCTTCAGCGCGTCCGTCAGGTCCCCGATGAGCGAGCCCGCCGGGCTGCCCGGGTCGATGACCCAGCACCGCGGCCCCCACTTCTCCGTCAGGGCCCTGGCCCGCTCTGCGAACCAGCCCGCGCCCGGGCGGTGCTCGACGACCTCGACGTGTGTCCCGCCCCGCCACGGCCCGGCCACCGCGATGGACACGTGGCTGCGCTCCGGCGTCATATCGACCGCGAACGCCACCGGATCACCCGGCACCGACTCCGCAGCCGCCAGTGCCCGCCAGGCTTCTTCTCCGATGACCTGCCAGGTCTCGGCGACATCCGACGGGTACTCGCCCACACCGAGCCGCTCGCGGGCGTACAGGGCATCGCCCATGGTCAGCCTCCGGTGCATGCTCTTCTCGACCTGGAGCCGGTAGCCCACCGCCGGGTTGGCCTTCAGCAGCGACTCAACGGAGTCGACCGCGTCGTGCTGCGTGCAGCCCTGCGCGCACTCGTCCACGTGCGGGTCGATCGACCACTCCATGTAGGCCAGCACGGGGTCCGGGATGCCGCTCTCGATGGCGGCCAGGGCGCGGCGGCGCAGGCGGCCCATCTGCTGAGAGGGGGCGCCGATTCCGGCGCTGCCCAGGTACCACAGCTGGCTGTTCGCAACGGCGTCCGAGGTCGGCGCCAGGGCGGACATCGCGTCGTCGCCGAGGATCATGCACTCGTCGAAGATGACGCAGTCCGAGGTGAAGCCACGGCCGGAGCCGCGCGAGCGGGCGATGTACTTCAACTCGCGCCCGTCATGCAGCTCGACGCCCTCACGGCCCACCGTTTTGTGGTAGGCCTTCACGCGTTTGTGCAGGTCAGGGCACCCGAGGATTAGGCGCTCGATGCGCTTCATCGTGTTCTGGGTGGTCTTGAACTCGTGAGCCGACAGCAGGATCTGCTTCTCGCCGCCGATGAAC
>Ga0247819_10001856_pt1 | contig 11207 bp, 10 predicted proteins | sample 13C_Xylose_Day6_FD_193428 | JGI IMG/M metagenome (GOLD analysis project Ga0247819, IMG submission 193428) | Soil microbial communities from agricultural site in Penn Yan, New York, United States - 13C_Xylose_Day6 | ecosystem: Environmental > Terrestrial > Soil > Agricultural land | place: USA... | reverse complement strand
GTCCCGAACCACCGTCCCTGCCCGATACCAGCGGGTAGAAGATGCGATCCTTGATCGACGGGGGCACTCCCGGCCCGTTGTCGATGACATGCAATTCCAGTGCCAGTCGGTAGCGCTGCCTTCCGAACGTGACCTGGCGGGCCACTCGCGTGCGGAACACCAGCTGCGCGTCGCCCGCCGCGATGCGCTCGGACAGCGCCTGGCAGGCGTTGTGCGCGATGTTCAGCACGGCCTGGATCAGCTGCTCGCGGTCGCCGCGGAATTCCGGCAGCGAGGTGTCGTACTCGCGCACGACCCGCAGGCCCTTGGGGAACTCGGCCAGGATCAGCGATCGCACGCGCTCGCACACCTCGTGGATGTTGACGTCGCCCACCAGGTGCGGACGGCGGTGCGGCGCCAGCAGCCGGTCCACCAGGGTCTGCAGCCGGTCGGCCTCGTGGATGATGACGCGCGTGTATTCCTTGAGGTCCCGGGACTCGACCTCCATCTCGAGCAGCTGCGCGGCACCGCGGATGCCGCCCAGCGGGTTCTTGATTTCGTGCGCCAGGTTGCGGATCAACTCCTTGTTCGCCTGGGCCTGGTCGAGCAGGCGCTCCTCGCGTTCCTGCCGGGCCTGCTGCTCCAGCGGCAGCAGCTCGACCACCGCCTCGCCGGGCTGGTCGGTCTGCGCCACCACCACATGCACCTGCAGCGCCTCCATGCCATGGCGGTTGAGCCAGGCGTCGTAGCGCAGCGTCGCGAATTCATTGCTGCCGGCGCCTTCGAGCGCCGTGCGCAGCAGGTGCGGCTCGGTGAAGAAATTGGGGAAGCTGGAGCCCTGGATGGTGCGGCGGGAGCTGCCCAGCGCGTCTTCCAGCGCCGCGTTGGCGTAGAGAACGGTGCCGTCGGTGGCGACCACCGCCACCAGCGTGGCGAGCAGGTCGAAGGCCTGGTAGCGGCCGGGGGCCGGCGGGAGGATGTGCGAGGAGGTGGTGGAGGCCGTCAAGCCTTCACTTTGCCACGGCGGCCGCCGCACCGCCGGGCAGGCGCCCGAGTTCGCGGCGGATGCCCGCGATGTCGCTCTCGTTGCGCGCCATGGAGGCCTTCAGCTCCGCCACCCGATCCAGGTATTTCTGGTGGTTGCGGTGCTCGGGGCCCATCTTCTCGGGCTCGCCGTTGTTCCATTCCTTCTGCAGCTCGCCCTGGCGGGCCTCGGCCTTCTTCAGCTCGGCTTCGAGGATGAGGCGGGCGTCGGCGTCGCGCGCCTTCTGCTCGGTGGAATCGACCTTCTGGCCCGGCTGGGACGACGGGGCCGGGGAAACGGTGGACACGCGCACGGCCGAACCGTTGTTCACCCGGGTGCCTTCGACCACCGTGACGTTGCCGCCCTCGATCGGCTTGCAGCCCTGCGCCTGTGCCTGCGCCGCGTCGTTGGTGTAGGTGTTGCCGCAGCGGAAGATGCGGGTGGCCTGGGCCTGCGCCTGGAAGGCGCAAAGCAGGAGAACGAGCGAAAGGGACAGGGCGGGCTTCATGCGGAACTCCTCGCACAGGAGTGCTCAGGACGGTCTGCCAGTATGGCGTAACTGATCAGGAATTCAAGGCAAGCCCATGATTTGAAAGGAAAAAAGCAAAAAAGCACCGCGCTTGGCGGTGCTTTTTCGAGACGGGCTGTGCGGAAATACAGGCCCGCGTGGCGCCTTTACAGGCTGTAGTACATGTCGAACTCGATCGGGTGCGTGGTCATGCGGAAACGCTGCACTTCCGTCATCTTGAGCTCGATGTAGGCGTCGATCATGGCATCGGAGAAGACGCCACCCTTGGTCAGGAACGCGCGATCCTTGTCCAGGTACTCGAGGGCCTGGTCCAGGCTGTGGCAGACGGTCGGGATCTTCGCGTCCTCTTCCGGCGGCAGGTGGTACAGGTCCTTCGTGGCGGCCTCGCCCGGATGGATCTTGTTCTCCACGCCGTCCAGGCCCGCCATCAGCATGGCGGCGAAGCCCAGGTACGGGTTCATCAGGGGATCCGGGAAGCGCGCCTCGATGCGGCGGCCCTTCGGGTTGGCCACGTACGGGATGCGGATGGACGCCGAGCGGTTGCGGGCGCTGTAGGCCAGCTTGACCGGGGCCTCGAAGCCGGGCACCAGGCGCTTGTAGCTGTTGGTGCCGGGGTTGGTGATGGCGTTCAGGGCACGCGCGTGCTTGATGATGCCGCCGATGTAGTACAGCGCGAAATCGGACAGGCCCGCGTAGCCGTCGCCGGCGAACAGGTTCTTGCCGTCCTTCCACACGGACTGGTGCACGTGCATGCCGGAGCCGTTGTCGCCCACCAGGGGCTTGGGCATGAAGGTCGCGGTCTTGCCGTAGGCGTTGGCGACGTTCTGGATCACGTACTTCTGCAGCTGGCTCCAGTCGGCGCGGCGCACCAGCGTGTTGAACTTGGTGCCGATCTCGTTCTGGCCGGCGCCCGCCACTTCGTGGTGGAACACCTCGACCGGGATGCCCAGCGATTCGAGGATCAGGGACATCTCGGCGCGCATGTCCTGCGTGCTGTCGACCGGCGGAACGGGGAAGTAGCCGCCCTTGACGGTGGGACGGTGGCCCTTGTTGCCGCCTTCGATCTTCTTGCCGGTGTTCCAGGGAGCTTCGTACTCGTCGATCTCGACGAAACAGCCGGACATGTCGGTGCCCCAGCGCACGTCGTCGAAGATGAAGAACTCGGGCTCCGGACCGAAGAAGGCGGTGTCGCCCAGGCCGGAGGCCTTCAGGTACGCCTCGGCGCGGCGCGCGATGGAGCGCGGATCGCGGTCATAGGCCTTGCCGTCGCCCGGCTCGAGCACGTCGCAGCTGAGGAGCAGCGTGGTTTCCTCGAAGAACGGGTCGACGTTGGCGGTGTCGGGGTCCGGCATCAGCAGCATGTCGGATGCCTCGATCCCCTTCCAGCCGGCGATGGAGGAGCCGTCGAAGGCGTGGCCGCTGGTGAACTTGTCTTCGTCGAAGTGGGAGATCGGCACGGTCACGTGCTGCTCCTTGCCGCGGGTGTCGGTGAAGCGGAAGTCGACGAACTTGACTTCGTTCTCCTTCACCATCTTCATGACGTCTGCGACGGTCTTGGCTGCCATCAGTTTTTCTCCGGTTGGATGGGGTTGTTGCGAAAAGGACGGGCTGTCGAATGCAGGTTCTGTGCCAAAGCTGGTGCATGGCCCGAACCGCGGAACCGGGCGATTGTCGAGGAGAAAGCCGCCGCTTCCCTACGGAAGGCTGGCGGCGGCCGATGAGTTTGGCACCATCAAGGTGCTAATACGGCTGAGCACCTGAATGGTGCACGCATGTTATCGCACCAATTCGGGGCCGAGCTTGACCTCCAGGGCCCGCAAGCCGGCCAGCAGCTGGGCATAGGCGGGCTCCACGGCGTCGGGGGCGCCCTTGACGCCCAGGTCGATGTGGCGGCCGTACTGCGGATGGTCGACGCTCGGGAGGCTGAACACCTTCACGCCCGGGTGGTCGCGCTCCAGCTCGATCATCAGCGGCGTGAGCGTGGCTTCCATCGAGCCGAACACGATGACCGACTTCTCCACCCAGGCGCCGCGCTGGAACAGGTGGGGGTAATACCGGTCCAGGACCCACTCCATCATCGGCCAGGCCATCACCGGGAAGCCGGGCGCGAAGTGCACGTCGCCGACGCTGAAGCCCGGGATCTTGTTGTACGGGTTCGGGATGATCCGGGCGCCGCGCGGGAACACGCCCATGTTCAGGCGGTGCACGTTGTCGGGCCGGTCGGGCTCGTAGGGCACGCCCTGTTCGCGGGCCACGTCCTGCATGCGCTCGCGGATCAGGGCCTCGGCTTCGGGATGCAGCTGGAGCTCCACGCCCAGCGCGCGGGCGGCGCACTGGCGGGTGTGGTCGTCCGGCGTGGCGCCGATGCCGCCGCAGGAGAACACGATGTCGCCGCCGGCGAAGGCCCGCTCCAGGGCGGCGGTCAGGCGCTTGGGCGAATCGCCCACGTAGTCGGCCCAGGACAGCCGCAGGCCGCGCGCGGCCAGCAGCTCGATGTACTTGGGCATGTGCTTGTCGGCGCGCTTGCCGGAGAGGATCTCGTCGCCGACGATGACGAGGCCGAATTCGGGACTTGGAGACATCCCGCGATGCTAGCGGGCCTGCGTGTCAGCCCCGGCCGGCCAGGCGCTTGAGGCCCAGCCATTGCTGGGACCAGAACCCGCGGCCGTAGTCGCGGCCCTGCTCCACCTGGTCGCGGATGCCGGTGGGATCGAAGCGGTGCTCGAAGTTGGCGGTGCCCAGCAGCACGTCCCACCAGGGCAGGAGCACGCCGAAGTTGTGGCCGCCCATCGATCCGCTGCCGCGGCGCTCGTGGCCCAGCCCGATGCTGTGGTGCAGCCGGTGGAAGCGCGGGCTGACCCACAGCCGCTCGCCCCAGCGCCCGAACGCCAGCCGCAGGTTGGCGTGCTGCAGGCTCTCGGACAGCTGGGTGAGCGCCACCAGCGCGACGAACTGGCCCGGCGCCACGCCGATGATCTGCGCCACCAGCACCAGGAGGCTGTCGCGCAGCAGGTCGTCCAGCAGGTGGTTGCGGTTGTCGCTCCACATGGTCATCTGCCGCTGCGAGTGGTGCAGCGCGTGCAGGCTCCACCACCAGCGCCAGCCGTGCTGGCCGCGGTGGATCCAGTAGTCGACGAAGTCGAAGACGACGAGGTAGATGAAGAACGCGACCCAGGGGATGTCGGTGACGCCGGGCCAGGCCTGGTCGAGGTGGAAGCCGGCGAATCCCGCCGCGTGCATGCGCCCGACCAGTTCGTCGAACAGCGGCTCCACGGTGAAGAACAGGCCCACGCGGAACAGGCCGAGCCGGTGCACCAGCGTATAGAGGATGTCGGTGCGGATCGCCGCGCGGTCGGTGACCGGCTCCGCCGGCCGCCAGCGCTGCAGCGGACCGATGATGGCCAGCATGATGGCGATCTGCACCAGGCCCACCAGCAGCCAGCCGGTGGCTGCGTAGCCGTCCTCCAGCAGGTGGCCGAGGCCGACCGCGAACATCGTCGGCTGGATGACCGACTCGAACAGGCCTTGCTGGGCGGCGTCGAAGGCTTGCTGCAGGTAGTTCATTTCTTCTGCGCCTCGTGGCGGGCGATCCAGTTCGCGTAGCGCGGGTGCTCGCGCAGCGTGCGGAAGCAGAAGCCGCGCTGCTTCAGGCCCGCGATCAGGGGCTCCAGCACCGCCGGCGCCCACGGGTCCTTGCGCGACCAGATGCCCAGGTGGGCCATCAGGATGTCGCCGCTTCGGATGTCACGAAGGGCGCGATCGAGCAATTGCCGGTTGCCGGCCGATTCACTGGGCAGCTCGTCGCCCAGGAAGCCGGCGGGCGACCAGCCCACGTGCTCCCAGCCGCAGGCGCGCATGGCGGCCAGGAGCTTCGGAGAGGTCTTGCCGCCCGGCGCGCGGAACAGCGGCAGCGGCGCCTTGCCCGTGACCTGCTGCAGGCGCTGCGCGGCGTGGACGATCTCGGCGCAGTACTGCGCGGCGGTCCAGGTCTGGTCGCGGTCGGCGTCGGGCCCGGCGGACGCGCGCACCTTGAAGCGGGGCGGCTCGCCGGGCAGGTCGGCGCGCCAGTAGACGTGGTCCCAGGTGTGGGAAGCGAATTCGTGGCCCTCGTCGGCGCGCGCCTTCCACCACGCGGCCCAGTGGTCGCCCAGGCTGCCGTCGCCGGCCTTGGTGCGCTCGTGGGCGGCGAAGAAGGTGACCTTCACGCCGTGGCGGCGCAGCACGTCGGCCACCAGCGGCGCGACTTCCATGTGGCCGGTATCGAAGGTGAGGTAGACGGGCTTGTCGCAGGCTTCGGGCTGCGCGGCTCGCGTCGGCAAGGCGCCCGCCAGCAATGCGAGCGCGATGGCGCCGCAGGCGGCCCGCCGCTCAGCGCCGCGCGTGGTCAAGCGTCCAGACCCCATGGGGAGACTTGCCGACGGGAATCGTGCGGACCACCTTGCCGGCTTCGGTATCGATGACGGTGAGCTTGCGGGCCCACCGCGAGGTCACCATCAGCAGCTTGCCGCCCGCCATCACCTCGATGCAGTCCGGACCGCCGGGCGCGGGCAGCTGCGACACCACCTGCAGCGAGTTCAGGTCGATCTTGCTGATGGTGTTGGCGACGCGGTTGCTGACATACACGTGGCGGCCGTCGCCGGCGGAGCGGAAGGCGTGCGCGCCCAGCCCCGTGGGAATGCGACGCACCGAACGCGGCTGCGGGCCACTGACGTCGAACACCTCCACGCTGTCGCCGCCGGTCAGGCCGACGAGCAGGAAGCGGTCGTCAGGGGTGCTGAACACGTCCGCCGGCATCGGGCCGGTCTTGATTCGCCACTTCAACTGTTGCGTCGCGAGGTCGATGGCGACGAGCTCGTCGCTGTCCTGCATCGTGGAATAGACCACGCTGCTGCGGCTGTCGATCCACAGGTGGCTGGGCGTCTTTCCGGTGGACACGCGGGCGGCCAGCTTCGGCTCATTGCCGTCCCAGCGATAGATGTCCACGTGGTTGAGCCGGTTGCCGGCCGTGACCATCCACTTCATGTCGGGCGAGAAGCGCAGGTGGTACGGATCGAGGATGCCGCGCACGGTCTTCTGGACCTCGGCGGTGCGCGGGTCGATGAAGGTGAGCGAATCGGCGAGCGCGTTGGCCACGATGACCGACTTCTCGTCGGGCGTCATGTACAGGTGGTGCGGCTCCTTGCCCGTGGACAGGCGGCGCACCTCGCTCCAGTTGGCGGGGTTGATCACGCTGACGCTGGCGTCGAGCGAGTTCAGCACGAAGATGGGCGCGGTCTGGGCCACGGCAACGCCCGTAAGCGCCGGCAGCACCACGGCCGCGGCGAGGAAAAGGGAACGCAAGAGCGAGGTCACGGGCACTTCCTGGGGGGAGCTCAACAGTTTAGACGGGGGGTGAGATCGCTCCCGTAACATCCGGCCGATGGAACGGGTCATCGTGGACGGCATCGGGCTGGAGATTCAACGCATCACACCGGGCGGCGGCGGACAGGCGGCGCCACTGGTTTTTCTCCATGAAGGGCTGGGTTCGGTGGCGTTGTGGCGCGACTGGCCAACATCCCTGTGCGAAGCGACCGGACGCGACGGCATCGTGTACTCGCGCCGCGGTTACGGCGCGTCCGATCCGGTGCCGGACGTGCGCGGCGCGGGACGGCTCGCGCCCGACTACATGCACCGCGAGGCTTACGAAGTGTTGCCCGCCTTGTTGCGCGCGCTCCGCATCGACGTGCCGCCCGTCCTGGTGGGGCACTCCGACGGCGGCAGCATCGCGCTGCTGCATGCCGGCCGGCATCCGCTGGCGGCCTGCGTGGTGATGGCGCCGCACGTGATGGTGGAAGACATCTCGATCCGCTCGATCGAACAGGCCCGCGACGCCTGGCAGGCCGGCGGCCTGCGCGATCGGCTGGCGCGCTTCCACGCCGACGTGGACGGGGCGTTCTGGCAGTGGAACGACGCCTGGCTCAATCCCGCTTTCCGCGCCTTCGACATCCGCGCCGAGTGCCGGCGCATCGAAACGCCGGTGCTGGCGATCCAGGGCGTGGACGACGCCTACGGCACGCTGCGGCAGATCGAGGAGATCGCGCCGACCGCGGGGCCGTTCGAGATGCAGGTGCTGCCCGAATGCGGGCACTCGCCGCACCGCGACCAGCCCGAGGCGGTGACGCGGCGCATCGCCGAGTTCCTGGCCGCCAAGCCCTGAGACGGGACTCAGGGCGTCAGCAACGCCAGCTCTTCAGCACGCAGCCAGCGCCACTGGCCCGGCCGCAGGTCCGGCGGCAGCTCGATCCCGCCTATGCGCGAGCGATGCAGCTGCTCCACGCGGTTGCCCACCGCCGCCACCATGCGCTTGACCTGGTGGTACTTGCCTTCGGTGAGCGTCAGCCGCAGGGCGTGCTCGCCGGTGACCTCGCAGGCGGCGGCGCGCACCGGGCGCGGGTCGTCGTCGAGCACCACGCCTTCGAGCAGGCGGCGCACCATCGCCGCGTCGACCGGGTGCTTCGCCGTGATCTCGTAGACCTTGGGAACGTGGCGCTTGGGCGATCCCATGCGGTGGATGAAGGCGCCGTCGTCGCTGAGCAGCAGCAGGCCGGTGGTGTCCTGGTCCAGCCGCCCGATCGCCTGCACGCCCGGCTGGCCCTGGCGTTGCGGCCGCTGGCGCAGCGGCGCGGGCAGCAGTGTGTACACGCTGGGCCAGGCACCGGGCTTCTGCGAGCACTCGTAGCCCGCGGGCTTGTGCAGGAAGAGGTAGGCCTTCTCATGGAAGACCCAGTCGCGGCCCTGCACGGAAAAGCGCAGGCCGGCCGGCTCGAAGTCGGCGTACGGATCCGTGCAGGGATCGCCCTGCACGGTCACGAAGCCCTGTTCGACCAGGCCCGCGCACACGCGGCGCGTGCCGAAGCCCTGGCTGAAGAGAATCTGCTGGAGTTGCATCGGGCGCGCAGTATGCGGCATGCCGCCGCGCGCCCGCCGGGGTCAGCCGCGCGGATGCTGGCGGCTGGCGCGTTCCTCGCGCGCTATCTCCTCGCGCAGCGAGAATTTTCGGGCCTTCGGCTGTTCGCCGCGTTGCAGCCGGCGTTCGACATCGTCTTCGCGGGCAAACGCCTCCAGGGCAGCGGACTTCTCGCGGCGGAAGCCGCCGAGCTGTTTCCAGGGGGATTGGTGCATGTCTCGTCCTCGACGTGCGGGTGGCTCGAACAACAGCGCAGCCGCGCGCTGCGAGGGCCAATCTAGGAGGGCACGCTCGAGGAGGGTGTAGGACGATCACGCATGCGTGTAGGACGTCCCGGGCGCGAGTTCGAACCACGGCTTGGACCGGTCGTGCCATGCGTCCACCGTCAGCACGGTGCCGGCACGCAGCTCGATGGGCGCGTCGAATGAGTAGATGGTGTGCTGCCAGTTGGAGACGGCCCGCGGCCGCGCGGGATGGTTCTCGAAGCTGACGCCCTCGCCCATCTCGATGCGGATCCACTGGATCAGCCCGTAGCACGGCCCGGGCTGCGTCGCGGCGATCTCGATGCGCCGGCGTTCCGCGGGGAAGGTGTCGCGCTTCATGAAATCGAAGCGGAAGGCCTCCACGTCGGCGCTGAGGAGCACTGGCGACAGGTCCTCGCGTTGCAGCGGGCGCTTGCGCGGGCGGATGGCGTTGAACTCGCTCAGGTCGAAACCGAACGACTCGCCGACGTGGACGTTGCGCGCGATGTCGTCGCCGCCCACGAGCGCGATCATGATGCTGGCCGCGCACGGCAGCACGCGGCCGCCGGGCTTGAGCAGCCGCGCCTTGGCGTCCTCGATCGCGGCCAGCACGTGCTCGCCCAGCAGTTCGCTGGAGAAGACCTCGTGCACCAGGACGTCAGCGCGAGTCGGCAGGTCCGCGCCGACCTGGACGGCGTGCGAAGGCTTGGACAGCACGGTGATGCGGTCGGCGTACCCGTTCCTCGCCACGATGCGCGTGGCGGTGTCGGCGACCAGCGGCACGGCCTCGCAGGTGTAGACGTGATTGGCACCGGACCGCGCGGCCATCATCGCCAGCAGGCCGGAGCCGGTGCCGATCTCGAATACCGTCTTGCCGGGCGACGCCGACTGCAAGCCCTTGTGAAAGGCCTCGTTGCGCTCGTGCTCGTTCATCATCGGCACGTGCCACAGCGGCACGATCTGGCCAAGCAGCCACTCGGCGCCGAGCCGGGCGGTGAGGTTGCCGGGATCGGCCTTCATCACCTCGCGGCAGAGGGCGATGCCTTCCGGGGCGCGATCGAGTTCCAGCAGGCAGAGCGTTGCGTTCTTCAGTGCCGCCGCATGGTCCGGCGCGAGGGCCAGCGCCGCCTTGTAGTGCGCCACCGCATCGGCCGCGCGGCCTTCGTTCTGCAACGCGTCGCCGCGGGCCGCGCGCGACTCGGCCAGCTCGCGCGCGAACGTGGCATCGATGGCGATCGCGCGGCGGGCGCTGCCCTGCCCCGCTTCGAAATCGCCGATCTCGAACCGGCATTCGGCCAGGTTGGCCCAACCGCCGGCATCGTTCGCGAACTTCGCCGTGTAGACACCGAACGTCTCGGCCGCGGCGCTGTATTGCGCGAGTTCCTTCTCGCACAGGCCGATGTTGAACAGGACCTCGGCGTCTTCGCGCTGCGGATCGCGCAGTTCGCGGAACAGCTCCAGCGCCCGTGGATAGCTGCGCGTGAGCGCGTGCATCTTGGCGCACAGGCGCCGGGCCTGGCGATCGTCGGGATGGCTCAGGCACCAGGCCTCGCAGCCGGCGATCGCCTGTTCGCGGTTGCCGTCGCGGAAACGTCGCGTCAGCTCATCGAGAGTCGGGTTCATAACCATCGAAAAAAGGCCGTTCAGCGCACTCGCTGAACGGCCTCAAGGTGTGGTGGTGGAGCTGGCGGGAATTGAACCCGCGTCCGCAAGCCTTCTCCGCGCAGTTCTACATGTTTAGCGCTCTGTTTTGGATCTCGCCACCGACATCGCGCAGACGCACGCTATGCCGGTCGCCAGTGCCCTATTTTCTCGTCCCCGCCCAAGGCACCCGGGTAGGGACCAGCCCATGTGGATTCCCTCACAACCGGGACCTTGCGACCCCGGCCCAGCCCATGGACCAGCTGTTGTGAGGCTCACCGGTGTTTAAGCGGCGAGTGCGTAACGTTCGTCGTTCGCAGTTGGTTTGTTTCAGCTGGATTAACGAGGTGATCTGACCCTCGACATGCCCTGCTGCGTGTCCGAACCCACGTCGAAACCGGTGCAGCCCCAGGAACTCGTATTTTAGGCCGCCGGACGGCTTTGCAAGAGCGGAAGCAGCGCCAACGGCGAAGAAATCCTCGCGTCGGGGTTCCAGCGATCGACGTCGGGCGTACCGCCGAGGTAGCCGTAGGTGGCGGCTACCGTCGGCATGCCCGCGGCACGGCCCGCGGCCACGTCGCGCTCGTCGTCGCCCACGTAGAGGCACCGCTCAGGCGGCAGGCCCAGCTGGCGGGCCGCTTCGAACAGCGGCGCGGGATGCGGCTTGGAGTGCGGCGTGCTGTCGCCGCCGACGATGGCGCCGGCCGTGGCGAACAGCGGCATCGCCTGGGTCAGCGGGCCGGTGAAGCGCATCGACTTGTTGGTGACCACGCCCCAGGCGAATCCGAGCTCGCGCAGGCGGGACAGCAGCTCCGCCACGCCGTCAAACGCGAAGGTGTCGCGTGT